>UEXM01000204.1_pt1 | contig 65485 bp, 62 predicted proteins | sample 1796661 | NCBI WGS metagenome assembly UEXM01 (sample SAMEA4772469, study PRJEB27181) | metagenome | reverse complement strand
TCAATTTTATGCTGAAGTAACAAAAAATGCTTGCAACGGTTGGGAAACATAAAGATTACTCACTAGCTTATAGTGATAAATAAGTCTGTTTATAAGCGTAAGGTAAAGTAGCTTAAATATCATATTTGTCATGCGTGAATATTGTTAATTTCACGCATTTCCCTTACTCTACTTCTTACATTGATCCGACCAGTTAACAATAATGACAAATAAAATCTACACGTTTGATGCAACGAATTATAAAAATGAAACCATTGATTTTGCTAAATATAAAGGTAAAACATTGCTGATCGTCAATACGGCGAGTGCTTGTGGCTTTACTCCGCAATACGCTGGTTTAGAGACATTGTTTCAAGAATATAAAGACAAAAATTTTGAAATATTAGCTTTCCCATGTAACCAATTTGGTAAGCAAGAAAAAGCTGAAAATAATGAGATCAAAAAGTTTTGCGATCTCAATTTTAATATTTCATTTGAGCTTTTCAGTAAAATTGAAGTCAATGGCGACAACGCCCACCCACTTTTCCAACATTTAAAAGCTCAGGCACCTGGCATTTTGGGCAGTAAAGGCATTAAATGGAATTTCACTAAGTTCTTGGTTAACAAGCAAGGAGAGGTGATCAAGCGTTATAGTCCAACCACTAAACCGGCCGATATTGCCAATGATGTCGCTGCCATACTGTAATCAAGCTTGACGGCTATAAAAATATGATTGAGTAATAAGCCATTGAAACAGGCTTGTTACTCCTATCCGCACACTTAGCTATCCCACTAACCTACTAAGCTACTAAGCTAGCTTAAATAGTTAACAGGTTACAAACCTTCAACTTGGCTGGTATTAGATTTTAACCCTGCTCTGCAGTACTCACAGTTACATGCTTTTCACTTAAGCTTTCACTTCAATATGTTTCAGTTTTAGATGACTTGATTGTCAACAGGTTATTTTAATTGCTAATGCGTATAAGCTCTGCCGCTCGATACTCTAAACTTAAGGTAGTGACGGTATATTTTTATATCTTGTCACCATGCTGTGTTGGTTACTTAAACATATTAAAGATAATTACATTAGCGGGGAGCTTGTATGAGTGTTATTTGGAAGAACCATGCTGACCGATTGATCACATTAATTAACAGTAATAATGAAAGCGATGCTCATTTATATTTGGAGCAATTAATGCTGTTTCCTGTCGATATTCAAGATAAAATTATTAGTGATGTTAGTCGTTTAAAACATTGTAACACCGAGGAAGTCGCCAGTATCATTAATCGATATATGATGTTTGAAATGAAGTAAATTTTAGGCTTTTACTAACACTTATTAACACGCATGTGTGTTATTAAGTGTTAGTTATATTTCACAACATATAACAATAAAATAAACGCCCTATCTCATTGCATCATTTATTAGCTCAGTAAGTGTATAAGTCGCTAACTGTTTAAGTCACTAACTGTTGATCACGCAGTTGTTTAATTTCATCACGTACTGAGGCCGCAAGTTCAAACTCTAAGTTTTGAGCATGAGTAAACATCTTATTCTCTAGCTCTTGTACTTTGGCATCAATCTCTTTCGTCGTTAGCGAATCATACTTACCTGCCGGCTCTGCTGCTTTTAATGCGGCCTCAGCACGGGTTTTACCGCCATCAAGATCCATGACATCAGCAATAATACGTTTAACACCACGTGGCGTAATATTATTATCAAGGTTATATTGGTGCTGTTTCGCGCGACGTCGGTCAGTTTCGTCAATCGCTTTACGCATTGAACCTGTAATACGCCCAGCATACAAAATTGCTCGCCCGTTAATGTTACGTGCTGCTCGCCCAATCGTTTGAATCAGTGAACGTTCTGAACGTAAAAAGCCTTCTTTATCCGCATCTAAAATGGCCACTAATGACACTTCAGGCATATCTAAGCCTTCGCGTAATAAGTTAATACCAACAAGCACATCAAATTTTCCTAAACGAAAATCGCGAATTATTTCAACTCGTTCCACCGTATCAACGTCAGAATGTAAGTAGCGCGTTTTAACTTGATGTTCATCTAAGTAATCCGTTAAATCTTCCGCCATTCGCTTGGTTAATGTTGTCGCTAATACGCGTTCATTAATTTTCACGCGCTTGCGAATTTCAGACAATAAATCATCTACTTGCGTTTCAACCGGACGAACTTCAATTTGCGGATCAAGTAAGCCTGTAGGTCGTACTACTTGCTCAGCAATTTCGCCTGCTGACTTTTCAATTTCATAATTACTTGGTGTTGCAGACACATAAATAGTTTGTGGTGATAAGGCCTCAAACTCTTCAAATTTCATCGGGCGATTATCAAGCGCTGAAGGCAACCTAAAACCGTACTCAACTAAGTTTTCTTTACGTGAACGGTCACCTTTGTACATAGCACCAATTTGCGGCACGGTAACATGCGATTCATCAATAATTAACAAACCATCACTGGGTAAATAATCAAACAAGGTAGGTGGAGCCTCTCCGGCGCCTCGGCCTGACAAGTAACGCGAGTAGTTTTCAATACCTGAGCAATAGCCTAGCTCTGTCATCATCTCAATATCAAACTGCGTACGTTGAACTATGCGCTGCTCTTCTACCAGCTTATTGTTTTCTTTTAACTGTGCGGATCTATGCTTTAATTCAATTTTTATATTTTCAACCGCGGCAAGAATTTTTTCTCTCGGTGTGGCGTAATGGGTTTTAGGATAAACCGTAACACGCGCCAATGTGCGCTCAACTTCACCGGTTAATGGGTCAAAAACACTAATCCGCTCAATTTCTTCATCAAATAACTCAACACGCAAAGCCATACGGTCTGATTCTGCTGGGAATATATCAATCACGTCACCGCGTACACGATATGTTGCTCGCTGAAACGCCACGTCGTTACGTGAATATTGTAACTCTGCTAATCGTCTTAAAATGTCGCGTTGATTAATAATGTCGCCAACACTGATGTGCAGCATCATTTTTAAATATGAATCGGGATCACCCAAGCCGTATATGGCTGATACTGATGCAACAATGATAACGTCTCGACGCTCTAATAATGACTTAGTAGCAGATAAACGCATTTGCTCTATATGTTCATTTACAGAAGCATCTTTTTCAATAAAAGTGTCCGTAGTGGGTACATAGGCTTCAGGCTGATAATAATCATAATATGAAACAAAGTACTCAACAGCATTGTTCGGGAAAAACTCTTTCATTTCTCCATAGAGTTGCGCTGCTAAAGTTTTATTAGGCGCCAACATCATGGTTGGGCGATTTAGTTTTTCAATAACATTGGCAATGGTATACGTTTTACCTGAGCCCGTTACACCTAAAAGCGTTTGGTGCGCTAGGCCTGACTCAATACCATCAAGCAGCTGTGCGATTGCCGTAGGTTGATCACCGCTAGGAATATAATCGGAATGTATTTTTAATGCTTTCATCAAACAACAACCTCTTCCGGTAAGCTATCTTTTTTGCATTGTTTAGCAAACAAGGTATACGAAATCACTGCCATTACAACGTTGCCCAGTAACGCACCAATAAAAAAACCTTCTAGCCCAAACCATAAGCTGCCCAGATAAGCCAAAGGTACATAACAAACAAATAAACGAATAATACTGAGCGTAAGAGCAACCATAGGCTTATGTAGGGCGTTAAATGACGAATTTGTTAAAATAATCACGCCTTGAAAGCCATAACCTAAAGGTAAAATCCAAATAAAGAGCTTAATAATATCTGCTACGGCTTGTTCTTTAGAAAACACCTGTGCAATAAATGGTGCTGCTAGTACTAAGACAAGATAGATAAATACCTGCCAAGCTAAAACAAATTTTATTGATGTTTTATAACCCTCTTCAACACGCTTCATATTGCCAGCGCCTAAATTTTGGCTAATAAATGGCGGTAAGGTCATCGACAATGCCAGTACGACTAAGCAAGCAATTGATTCAATTCGAGAGCCAACACCAAATGCAGCAACAGCGGAAGCACCATAATTTGCGACTATTGCCGTCAGTACAGCAGCTGCTACAGGTGTTAACATATTAGCACCAGCAGCAGGTAAACCGATATGTAGAATTCCACGTGCTGAGCTAATAAAGTCTTTTATGGTCATTAAGCCGGTATGAATCAATCCCCTTTTAGCCGCTAAAATATATAAAACATAGCCAGAGCCAAATATCCACGATACTGAGGTTGCTATAGCAGCCCCTTGAATTCCCATCGCGGGCACAGGGCCAAAACCAAAAATCAAAATAGGATCTAATACCGCATTTATCAAACCAGCACTGCCCATAATTAAACTTGGCGTTTTGGTATCTCCTGAGGCACGTAAAACCGCATTACCTATCATAGGGCCAATCAAACAAATACAACCTAAAAACCAAATATCCATGTATTGATGAATTAACGGCAACAGCGCCTCACTTGCGCCTAAAAGCAAAAAGGTTTCATCAATATACAAGTAACCAACAACCGCCAAGATACCGACAATTATCGCGGTTAAATATAAAGAACTAGTGGCTAGATTTTTTGCTGACGCTTTATCTCCTTTGCCTAATGCTTTGGCAATAACCGCTGAGGTGCCTATTCCTAAACCTATGGTTAAACTGATCACGGTAAAGGTAATGGGGAAAGTAAAACTAATCGCTGCTAAAGGCTCAGTACCTAATAAACCAACAAAAAAAGTATCAACGAGATTAAAAGTCATCAATAGAATCATGCCGTAGATCATTGGAATGGTCATTGACTTCAATGTGGGGGCAACGGGATCTTCGAGTAAATTAATTTGGCGGTTTTTTTTAATTTCGGTCATTAATAACTTCAAAATAGATAATAAAGCGAATGCTTCAACCATTGTAAAAGATAGTGCTAGGACTCGCTACGTAAATATTTTATTTCGACTCACAATAGTGCCATTCTTAGAAATACTTATTGACTTATAAATAATTTAATTCACCTGTCATAGCTAGAAATACACAACAAACGTGACAAATATCACTCTTGCACAAAAAACGCACGAGCATGGTCATAAACACCACAATAAACCATTAACCAACTGTTATTAAAGAAAATTACACACTTAGATAATAAAGAACAACCTTGCTACAAGCCGCATTCTACTGTTCATTGTACGTAAACTTACACTTTAACTCACATAGTTATCCACAGAATAAGTGGATAACTATGGTTTATATCCTCAGTTAAATCGAGCTGAGCATTTATTCAACAAAATATGAGTATTTTTCCCCAACAATGGCTGCAATTTAAGCAAACAGTCAATAAAATGATTTTTTTCTAAATTTTGTGTTGACAGTCTGACATGCTGCCTTTAATATTCCGCCCCGTTAGCCGATAGCGGCTTTCAAAACAATTCCTCAATAGCTCAGTTGGTAGAGCAACGGACTGTTAATCCGTTTGTCCCTGGTTCAAGTCCAGGTTGAGGAGCCAAATTTAAAAGTAATGGCTAGTAATTTAATTACCAGCGGTTATATTAAAAAGAACAATTCCTCAATAGCTCAGTTGGTAGAGCAACGGACTGTTAATCCGTTTGTCCCTGGTTCAAGTCCAGGTTGAGGAGCCACTTTAAGAGCACAGCTCTCTTCCCTGATAAAGGAAGTAAAAGTTTTATTCCTCAATAGCTCAGTTGGTAGAGCAACGGACTGTTAATCCGTTTGTCCCTGGTTCAAGTCCAGGTTGAGGAGCCACTTTAAAGAAACCTGCTTTTAGCAGGTTTTTTTTTCGTCTAGAATTTGATGCTCGTTGTTTGGTAGCTATTAACTGTAATGCGCAATAACTCAGTTGGTAGAGCAACGGACTGTGTTGTTATGAAAACAAGCGTTTGTCCCTGATTTAAGTCCAGCATTGATAGTGAGCCACATTAAAGAAACCTGCTTTTAGCAGTTTTTTTTCACCTGAAATTTGATGCTCGTTGTTTGGTAGCTATTAACTGTAATGCGCAATAGCTCAGTTGGTAGAGAAACGGACTGTGTTGTTATAAGGTCAGCGTTTGTCCCTGGTTCAAGTCCAGCATTGATAGTGAGCCACATTAAAGAAACCTGCTTTTTAGCAGGTTTTTTTTCGTCTGAAATTTGATGATCGTTGTTTGGTAGCTATTAACTGTAATGCGCAATAGCTCAGTTGGTAGAGCAACGGACTGTACTCTTATGAAAACAAGCGTTTGTCCCTGATTTAAGTCCAGCATTGATAGTGAGCCACTTTAAGAGCACAGCTCTCTTCCCTGATAAAGAAAGTAAAAGTTTTATTCCTCAATAGCTCAGTTGGTAGAGCAACGGACTGTGCTGTTATAAAAGTCAGCGTTTGCCCTGGTTCAAGTCCAGCATTGATAGTGAGCCACATTAAAGAAACCTGCTTTTAGCAGTTTTTTTTCACCTGAAATTTGATGCTCGTTGTTTGGTAGCTATTAACTGTAATGCGCAATAGCTCAGTTGGTAGAGAAACGGACTGTGTTGTTATAAGGTCAGCGTTTGTCCCTGGTTCAAGTCCAGCATTGATAGTGAGCCACATTAAAGAAACCTGCTTTTAGCAGTTTTTTTTCACCTGAAATTTGATGCTCGTTGTTTAGTAGATATTAACTGCGACATTCGATAGTTTAGTTGGTGGAGCAACAATTAATCGTAATTGAGTCTGATGACGTTATTCTTGATGTAATTAATCTACCTAAAAAGGTAGAAGACTTTAATTTACAGAACCATTTTATGGACATTTATGCAGTATAAACTTAAGCTTTCAAACAAAAATATCACTTTTAGCTAGTACTTTCTAACTTGGCAACGAACAAGTTCTTTGCTGTTTAAAATGGCATAGAGGTTTTAGTATGACTAAAGGCCATATAAGAATAAGTTATAAAACTGTTTTTTCAAATTTAAAAAGTCTAGAGTCTAGTTAACGTTCTCAAATAACACTCAGCAAGGATAGATTATGTATTTACGAATAAATGTGGTCACATTAATTTTTATTACCGTTTTACTCATCACAACATCAGGTTGTACATCATCGAGTTATGGTAACTCTTTTACTCCTGTTCAAACAAATCAAGCATCAAATCAATATACCTTAAAAATATATACCGGCGGTTTTGCAGGACCAGAGTATGCAAAAAAAGACTTAGATGTAGAAGCTAAAAAGTTTATAGCCCTTCATGATGAATATGTTGATTACAAGATTATTTCATCTAGCTTTCAACTAATACCTTCTGGTGTGACATTTATTGTTGAGTTCATAAAAGAAGGTTAATGTGGGTGATACACCTATGAAATTAAATCACAGCCTGGAAACTTGATTAATTTTTCTGAATTGAATCGTTTGGTGGCACAAAGAAGCAGCAATGATGCCATTGCTGCTCTGGTTTTAAAGCGCTGTATTCAACGAGCACTAAGGCTCCCCTACTTTAGCGATAACCCTTTGATTAACGTTTAAACTCTGAAGTTTTGCTCCACTGTGGCCAAACATTTTCATGAGATAATTCATAACCAATTTCGAAGAACGCTTGCATATCTTCAACAGCACCGGAAAGGTCCCATTGCTCACTGTATTCATCACATGCGTTGTGGTAACACTTAGCTAATATTGGGTCTAAACTTGCTCGTAATGCCTTTGTAGCTTCATCAACGGGCTCTTTGCCACTTTTAGCATAAAGCGCTGGTACACCAATGTTAGCGAAAGCAAAATGATCTGAACGATAATAAATGCCTGCGGCTGGACGAGGATCTCCTGAAATAACGCGACCTTGTTTCTTCGCAGCAATAGTCAAGTAACTATCAAGCTCTGATTGCCCTAAACCATAGACGGATACGTCTTTACTTCGACCATTAACATTTAATGCATCCATGTTTATGTTAGCGACTGTTTTAGCCGCAGGTATAACAGGGTTTGCTGCATAAAACTTAGAACCCAGTAAACCTTGTTCTTCAGCTGTTACCGCCATAATAGTGATTGAACGTTCAGGTGCTACTGGTAGCTTAGAGAAAGCTTCAGCCACTTCAATCAGCGCAGCAGTGCCTGAGGCGTTATCAACAGCGCCATTATAAATTTGGTCACCGTCTTTGGTGGTATCTTTGCCTAAATGATCCCAATGCGCGGTATATAGAATATGTTCATCTGGTGTTGTGCTGCCAGGAAGTGTAGCGATAAAGTTGTAAGATGTAGATTTTTTAACGGTATTTTTAACTTCTACAGTAGCGGTTAAGTCACCCATATCAACATGATAACTGCCTTTGGCGGCTTTTGCTTTTGCCTGCTCGAAGTTTAAACCAGCGTTAGCAAATAGCTCTTTGGCAACGTCATGGTTAACCCAACCTTCAACAGCAACACGACCTTTATTAAGATCTTCACGTACGAAGCCAAATTGTGGCCCAGTCCATGAGTGCTCTACTACTGACCAACCATATGATGCCGGTGCGGTTTCATGAATGATAATTGCCCCTTCTGCACCTTGGCGGCTTGCTTCTTCATATTTATATGTCCAACGACCATAATAAGTCATGGCATTACCGTTAAATATTGCTGGATCTTGGGTCGCAAAACCCGGATCGTTTACTAAAATAACAACGGTCTTACCTTTAACGTCAAGTCCTTCATAGTCATTCCATTGATACTCAGGTGCATTAACACCATAACCAACAAAAACTAATTCAGAGTCTTTAAGCTGTTCAAAGTCGCTAATACGGCTAGAGCCCATGACCATATCATGACCATACCGATAAGCTTTATCACCTATGGTTAAGGTCATTTCTGGAGATGCTTCAATAGACACCATAGGTACGGCTTGTAAAAAGCTGTCACCATTGCCTGGTTTAAAGCCGATTGCAGTTAACTGCTTGGTTAAATAATCAAGCGTCAGCTCTTCACCTTTAGTAGATGGTGCTCGTCCTTCAAATTCATCAGAAGCTAGCACTTTAATATGTTCGGTGAGTTGTTCTTTATTAATGCTGTTATAACTTGCTGTTACATCAGCAGCACTATTACTTTTAGCACTATTACTTTTAGCAACATTTTCTGCCCCACAGCCAAACAAGACAGCAGAGGTAAGTAGGGTAAAAGCTAAGGTTTTTTTCATATTTTTATTCTTAAGTTGCGAATGGTGCAACGATTATAAACAAATACAGATGCAATTAGGTAGGTCTAGCTAATAAATTTATCCACGCTAATAACCACAGCAAAATCACGGTATATTTTTAGGCAAGCTACTTTTTTAGTTTTGCCATACCAACCAAGCACTGCTGCGGAAAATATGCGGCAGCTGTGAGCTTACTTTTTGATATAAATCATATTTGCTGATGTTGAATGTTGTTACTATGCTAACGTTTTTAATCAATGGGTTACATGTTATGCCACTATCTCGTAAAAGAAGCGTTCAGCACAAAGTTCATATTCCATCTTCAGCCCGTGAAAACCAATATTTACTGGCTAAGTTTACTATTACAGATAAATTAATCGAGAACCTTGTCGGTGCGATTGATCACAAAAGTGAACAACCGTTTCTCGCCTTTTATAAGAAACTCTCCGCATTGTTTTTTAAAATTAACGACGAACTCGATATTGAAAGTGGCCAGTTTGTTGCTAACGACAAATTTACCCGTATTCGTTTTAGCCCAGAAAAATTAACCGCGCAAACAGCACAGCAAATTTTGTTTTTGTATAACTCTCGCTACCATTACAGCCAAAACGCTTACTTTGATGCCAGTAAAAAAGCCAATAAAATACACCTAGTATTTTTATCAAACGGTGATGATGTCAGACATAACTCTGCAATATTCCACCAAAAAGTTGTACAAGCCATTGGCCAATTTACAGAGCAAACTGGGCTTAACGTGCAAGACGTGCGAATTTGTGATCATCAGCACTTAACTTACGATTTATTTGCTAAAGATAAAGGCGTACAGGGTAATCAAGTTCATAAGCTGCGTAGTATTTCTAATCGCTATGCTGCTGATGATATTACTCTACCTAAAAATACTGATGAATTAACTTACGCCATTGTTGATATGCCGATTAATCGTCGCTTGCGAAACATTGTGCCTTTAGACCATAGTAATGGCGAAAACTACAGCCCACTTTACAGCTTTATTTCTGACGCATTTGTCGATGCGGCAGAAAAGCATAATTTGCATAATGGTGCGGTTATTGCGAATGGCTTAGTGCCAATTGTTCGCCGTAGCGATGATGAAATGGCTGCAGCTAAAGGTGAGCTTTACATGCTGGGATACAACCCTAAAAATAACAATGGTGGCTATGTTTGCAAGTGGGTAGCCGATAAACTTGTTGACAGTGTTCAGCTTATTTTTGTGGCAAGTGAGCAAGATAAAACTAGCCATGGCTACGGTAAATTTTTAATGCAAATTGAGCATGCGCTGCATAGCATTGCTCAGAAGCTCGAATATGTGAATAACAAAGAAGAGTTAACCGTTCGCTTTCATCAACACCTTGGTTTTTATCAAGAGTAGTATAGAAATATCATAAAGCTATGTGATTGAAAAAATAAAACGCGCTCACCGCGCGTTTTTTATGTCTCCCCTAAAATTAAAGCCGCTAGCGAATGGCCCAGAACTTAATCTCTTGCTCAAAAAGAAATGTTTCTGCATTTTCTCCTTGCATTAACGCTAGTGTTGCCAATATTCCGGCCTGAATGCATTGAGGGGCAACTACAGTGATTGAGCGCGGTGCCTGTGCTACAGGCCAACCTGTTTTTGCATTTAAAATATGACTATAGCGAATATTATTTCTCAATAAAAAACGCTTAGCATCACCACTGGTTGCTAACGCGCCTGAAAGTAAACTAACAACCATAGGTTTGCGATCAATAAAGCCTGGATGCTCAATACCGACTTGCCATGGTGTATTGTCTTGACGAGGTTTATTCGCGGCTAAATCACCACCTAAATTGACTAATATCGGTAATGAGGTTAACTGCTCAGCAATAAGTAGCGCTCGGTCAACGGCGTATTCTTTCCCGATCCCACCAAAATCTAACTCCATGTTGGCAGGTAAAGTGATCTGCTGCTGATCAAACTGTACTTTTTCCCAAGCAATATTTTGCAGCACTTTTTGCACGTTAGCTTCATTAGGAATGTTATCGCTACCGTCAAAACACCAGACTTTGCGCAATACTCCTGAAGTGATATCAAACACGCCTTCGCTTAGCTGATAACAAGTATCAGCAAAGTTCAATAATGCAAAAGTTTCTTGATCAATTGCGATTGATTGCCCGCTACTATTATTAATAATCGAGCAAACACTGTTGGTTTTATAGCGAGAATATTTATCTTCAATACGCCAAACTTCATCTGCAACAAGCTGACCTAAAGTTTGTGCTAGCTTTAGGTCACTGCCTGCAACAAGAATTTCACAGGGGCTGGCCATGGCATCAAAACGCATGCAATGCCCATCTGCCGTCGCTAAAACTTCAACTGATCTTTTAATCTTTTTTGACAAATCGCTTCCTTTACACCTGTTAGGCATAATGACTTATACCAACTCATTTAAGGCGTTACAAGTTACCCTTTATAAAGGCACTGCTTGGCAAAACTCACGGTTCAAGCTTTGATACGGTTACCAGCGCGTCCTTGCGCAAAGTGTTTTAAAATAAAAGGCTTAAAATGAATAACTGACTTGCGCAATAATCGCGTCAACACTTTCATATATATCAGCACTTTCAAGCGCATCAGGAGCTTGATAACCCGCATTTTTCGGATTTTGTCGATAATACTCTAGCCTAAACGATAAATCATTACCGTCACTCAATTTCATGCCGTATTTTAAACCAACTGTATAAGCACTCATTTCACCAATACGGTAATCAGCACTCGCAAACATCGGCATAGGGTTTGATTGCATTAAAAAAGGGCGATAAAAATCAGCAGCCGTTTGTTGATAAAAGCGCAAATGCGGCTCAAGGTAACTAGTGCTCGATAATGGCACTCGTAGTTTTGAGTCAATCGTGTGAGAGTCTATCTCCCAGTCATCCCACATATAACGATAAGAAACATCAATTACATTCTGTTCAAAGTGGTATTTGGTTTGGGCAAATAAGCTTTGTTTTACACGGCTATCAGGTCGACTCTCATAAAGGTAATCTTGTGCATAACCATTACTATCAAGCAAACTTAATACTTTAAATGGATCACTTAAATAGCCATCAACCTTGGAATACGAGTAATTAAATTGCATTAACATTCTGCGGTTAATCACTTGGGTAAAACCTAACATAATATCAGCAGTGGTTTTGTCATCACTATCAGTTAGGCGTGTCGCATCAAACAGCTCTTTATTCCCGTTTTCATCACTACCGAAAGCTGATGGCATGCTAGCAAAAGCGACGGGAATACCACCTTCAGGTTCAAATGTATCTTGAAAATAGCTTAACCCTAATGAAAACGTTGAGTTTTTATTATTAAAGTCATAAGCCAAATTGCCATTAATACCTAATGATAAATAGTCATATTCTTTAGAAATATGTATACCTGCACTACCGGTATAATTTTCAGCTAACGGTTGGGTCCATTGTGCATTTAATTGCACTCGAGTATCTTTAAAAGTATCGTCAAGCGGTGTAGTGTTTTTATCCGTTTGATAACTGCCTTTGCCGGATGGACGAGTAAACGTTTGTACATTAGGTTGCGCGGTAGCGCCATTTGCTGAAGCACCGGTTAATGAATCAATAGTCAATTTAAGATTAAGCACCTGATCATTTTCAAAGGTTTTTTTCGCATTAATAATTGCTTCTGCAGCTGACACTCGGTCGCTTTCACTGTAGTACAAAAATGCAGTATCAAAATCCCAAGATGATAGCTCTGCAACTTTTGATGATTCTTGCGCATGACCCGCAGCAGGTAACGTTCCTAACAACGCGGTTGTGGCAAGTGTTAGTGCTGCTTTAATATTCACTGGGCTCTTTTTTTTAGTTAATTGCATCCGCAACCTCCGCCACCAAAGCTTTTTCCACCGCTTGATGCTTCTTTACTAAAATAAATATGATCATCAAGTGCTGCATCTAAAGGAGATGATGTTAATGCCATTTCATCTTTTGCTAGTAAGTCACGCTCCCAAGGTTGAACACCTAATGAAGAACAACCACTAGCGAGTGATACTGTTAATAATATTACCGAGTAGCAACGTCTACTAACACGATAAGGCTTAAAATATGATCGGCTCATAACCCTTTCCTTACTATTGATTTAATAAAGCAGTAATTTCTGCTTCATAACTTTTAATTTTATTGCTGAAAAAACCACTGTGGCTTTGTCGTATTTTGCCTTCTCGGTCTATCAGCATACTGCTTGGCATTCCCTTAATTTTAAAGTGCCGCGCGATATGGCCCTTAGGATCGTAAATCACAGGAAAGTTTGCGTTGTTACGGGTTAAAAACGCCTTTGCTAATGAATGTTCAGCATCAAGATTAACACTGATAACAGCAAAACCTTGCTGCTGATGTTGTTGCTGCATTTTATTCATCCAAGGGAATGACTTACGACATGGCACACACCATGAAGCCCAAAAATCAAGATAAACCACCTCACCTTTGTGCTGCAATAATACCGCTTGCAAGTCAATTTGCGACTGCGTTAAAGCTTCATTTTCAGCACTGTGTACCGATAAACTAATACTTAAAAGCAAACCTATCGTAAGATTAATTAATACCTGGCCTACTTTATTAACAGCACTTAGTTTTGTAAAACTGAACCGTTCGATCATTGTTATTTGTATCTAGAGATATTCTACTATCCAATATAAGGGTGATTTCTTAAGGCAAACTTAAGGCTGGCTTAAGAAAAGAAATCTTTTATTACGCTATAGCATTCATTAGGATAATATAGCGAAAAAATAGCCCCAAAAGCTGTATTACAAACATTAGCTCTCTAACATTTAGGTAAAATACTCTTGATTGATATCACCTTGCTCAGCCTATTTATCCCAACATTTTTTATTGTCAGCTTAACGCCTGGCATGTGTATGACACTTGCAATGAGCTTAGGTATCACCATTGGGGTAAGAAAAACATTTTGGATGATGTACGGTGAGCTATTAGGCGTGGCGACCGTTGCGGTTGCCTCTGTGCTAGGTGTTGCAACAGTCATGACTAAATTCCCCGAACTATTTCAAGCCTTTAAAGTGCTAGGGGCGATGTATTTAGCTTACGTCGGGGTTAATATGTGGCGAGCTAAGGGCCAACTTGCAAAAAACGCAGAACAATGCCCAAAAACTATTAAAAAGCGCAGTTTATTTCAACAAGGATTTTTTACTGCAATTGCCAACCCTAAAGGCTGGGCATTTATGATCTCTCTATTACCGCCATTTATAAACGAAACATTACCATTAGCTCCTCAGCTTGGCATTTTAGTTGCGGTAATATTAATCTCTGAATTTATCTGTATGACGATCTATGCTACCGGCGGAAAAACTATCGCAAAGCTACTAACGCAGCGAAATAACGTGCAATTACTCAATAAAATATCAGGTAGTTTGATGATTTTGGTCGCCATTTGGTTAGCAAGTAGCTAGTTATTGCGCTACCCCATTGCCTAGTTTCCACCAACTTTACTGTTCTGGCGATTACCAAGGGCTATTTGCTGTAAACATAACCCGAACAAAGTTTAACTACGATAACTGACGATGGTAAGCATTTTTGTCTGTGTTTGGTTATCAGCCATGGTAAAGGTTAACCATAGTTTCCAGGTCATTTGCTCAGCAGAACAACTACCAACCAAAAGTTCTGCTGAAAACACTTGTTGATTAATTGCCGTTGCATGCTGCGAAGTCTGTTGCTGAACACTTGTTATTTTATCTGCCCTGCGTTTATCTGACGCTAGTGCAGGCTCTAAAAAAACAGGTATTTTTCCCATAAACATGTCAACACCTTCCATATAGCCGCTCACCGTTTTAATACGATTAGCACCGGTATAATTAATTGACATGTTAAATGCCTGTTCAGCGATTATTTTCTTAACATCAAATAACACTTGAGCACGACCATCAGCCAATTCAAAGTCGCATTGGCTTTGTAATTCAAGGCACTGCATTGCAATAGGTTGAGTCGCATCAGTGGCATTTATTCGCTTACTTTGACTGTTGTCATTACAAGCACTTAGCATTATCAACAGCAGTAAATATAAAAACGGTTCAAGTGATTTTCTACGGTTTGTCATTAATAAGACCTAAGGCGCTAAATAAATCGCTATGATACCTAAAACACAGTGATATTTATCACTTTTTTAAGCCTTGTTTTTGATTTGAAACAAATCTGCTTGAATTGGCATTCGTTATAATTAATCCAGTATCCGACTTTACCCATTCAAGCTCGTTTAAAAGACTGTAGGCAACAAAATGACAACATGTATTAAGGTAAAACAACCTAACATCAAATACGTAGACTGTGATAATTGCTCCATGCAACCGATTTGCGTGCCATTAAGAGCTGGAAAAACAGAAGTGTCGATCATGGACAGTTACTTGTCCAGACGTAATACGGTTAATAATTCAACACCACTATTTCGCGAGAAAGAAAGTGCCGATGCTATATATGCGGTATGTGCAGGTAGCTTTAAACTCACAGAAATATCATCAGAAAATAACGAGAAGGTCATTGGCTTTCGTTTTCCTGGCGAATTAATTGGTGAAGATGCTATTCATACTCAACACTACAATTACAATGCCGTAGCGGTGGGCACGACTAGCGTATGCAAAATAGATTTAAAAGAGCTCAATGAATGCGGAAAGCTACTACCAGAATTACAATTAAACCTAATTTCTTTACTCAGTAAGCAAAATTCAATGCTACGAGAAGAATTTACTTCTGTGGTGGCTAAACATACTGCTGAGAGCTTATTAGCGGCATTTATTCTCAACATGCTAAAACGAAATGCCCAATACCAAGAAAGTGAAACTAAACTGCATTTGCCAGTTGGGCGTGATGTGATTGCCAATCATTTGGGTTTTCGTCGAGAAACGCTTAGCCGTATATTTTCTAAATTCCAGCAAAAAGGCTTACTAACAATCCATGCAAAAGACATGGAAATCTTAGACTTAGAGGGATTAAAGAATATTGCCTATGATTAATTTAGTCGCACTTTCATTGTGCGACTTCTCATTTAAACAAAATGTGATGACTTCTCCATACTCATATTCATTGAGTAAAATTCAAGCATAAGTTAACTCGCTGTTTTCACAAAAGTAGCCTACTTTTAATAAGAACAATCTATTGTTACAGCAATAATTTCTACCTTAAGAATCACTTATCGGACAAGATTAAAGCTGCTGCAATTTATTTGTTGATTTAAATCAAGCTTTACGGTTGATTTATGTCATGGCCGAAAGGTAAAATTGCATTGAATTTGAAACAACTCACTACAGATTGTGACAATTATCACGGCTTCTCAGCATTTTTAATGAAAAAGCCTATTTTTTATAAAAAATGCAAAATTTAACCTAGTAACGGAACAATAAAAATGACAACAACGCTTGATCATCCGTCCTATAACTTCAAAGTGGTGCGTCAATTCACCATAATGACAGTTATTTGGGGGATCGTTGGTACTCTAGTAGGTGTTCTTATTGCAGCACAATTAATTTGGCCTGCATTAAACTTTGAAACACCTTGGTTAACCTATTCTCGTCTTCGTCCACTGCATACCAATGCGGTAATTTTTGCTTTTGGTACCAGTGCACTGTTTGCTACATCATATTATGTGGTGCAACGTACATGTAAAACTGCCCTCTTCGGTGGAAAATTAGCCGCTTTTACATTTTGGGGCTGGCAAGCCATTATCGTTCTTGCCGTGATAACTTTGCCACTTGGTTACACATCAAGTAAAGAATACGCAGAGCTAGAATGGCCGATTGATATTTTAATCGCGGTTGTCTGGGTCAGCTACGCTATTGTATTTTTTGGTACTTTAGTTAAGCGTAAAACCTCACATATTTATGTTGCCAACTGGTTCTTTGGTGGTTTCATCCTTACCGTAGCTGTATTGCATATAGGCAACAGCATGGTGATCCCAGTATCAATGTTTAAATCCTACTCACTATATTCTGGTGCTATCGATGCCATGATGCAGTGGTGGTATGGACATAACGCCGTAGGCTTCTTATTAACAGCTGGTTTCTTAGGTATGATGTATTACTTCGTACCAAAACAAGCTGAACGTCCAGTTTACTCGTACCGTTTATCAATCGTGCATTTCTGGGCACTTGTTTCTCTTTACATTTGGGCTGGTCCTCACCACCTTCACTACACAGCCTTACCTGATTGGGCTCAATCTGTAGGTATGGTTATGTCTATCGTATTATTCTTACCATCTTGGGGTGGTATGATTAACGGTATTATGACGCTATCTGGTGCATGGCATAAGCTTCGTCATGACCCTATTCTACGTTTCCTAATTGTTTCATTATCTTTCTACGGTATGTCTACGTTTGAAGGCCCAATGATGGCAATTAAATCTGTAAACGCACTTTCTCATTACACTGACTGGACTGTTGGTCACGTTCACTCAGGCGCTCTAGGTTGGGTTGCTATGGTATCAATTGGTGCTATGTACCATTTAATTCCAGTGCTATTTAACCAAGGCCGTATGTACAGTATTCGTTTAATCAACATTCATTTCTGGATGCACACAGCGGGTATCGTTTTATACATAGTAGCAATGTGGATTTCAGGTGTAATGCAAGGGTTAATGTGGCGTGCGGTTAACACTGACGGTACCTTAACTTACAGCTTTGTTGAAAGTTTAACAGCGTCATACCCATTCTACTTCATCCGTTTTGTTGGTGGTGTATTAGTGGTTGCAGGCTTTATTTTAATGGCTTTCAACATGTTCAAAACTATTGGCGCTAAAGACGGAAGTCTTAAGCCAGTTGAAGCAGCTTAAGGAGCCAGACCATGATCAACAAACACGAAAAAGTTGAAAAAAGCGTTGGCTTATTCTTTATCTTCACTATTTTTGCTATCAGCATCGGTGGTTTAGTTGAAATTACGCCATTATTCTTCCAAAAAGCGACAACAACGCCAGTGGATAACTTACGCCCTTACACCGCTTTAGAGATGGAAGGTCGTGATATCTATATTCGCGAAGGTTGTAATGTATGTCATAGCCAAATGATCCGTCCTTTCCGTGCGGAAACAGAGCGCTATGGTCATTACTCAGTTGCCGGTGAAGGTGTATGGGAACATCCACATTTATGGGGTTCAAAACGCACAGGGCCAGATCTAGCTCGTGTTGGCGGTCGTTATAGTGACGATTGGCACCGTGCGCATTTACTTGACCCTCGTTCTGTTGTACCTGAGTCAAATATGCCTTCGTTTAAATGGTTAGCTGAAAATACCCTTGATGGTGAATTAACAGCGAAAAAGTTATCAACATTTAACTTCTTAACACGTAATCGTAGCCATAAAGATGAGCAAGGTAATGCTATCCCTCTTTACTCTGAAACTGACATTGCTGGTGCAAAGAAAGCAGTTAAAGGTAAAACAGAAATGGATGCATTAATTGCATATCTTCAGTCTCTTGGTCATGCGTTGAAATAATGATGATGGACTACGGCACGCTTAGAGGGTTAATTGCCCTATTAATATTGGCATTATTTATTGTCATTGTGGTTTGGTCATATTCAAAAAAACGCAAATCAGCGTTTGATGAAGCGGCGAATTCAATTTTCGATGAATCAAGTGAATTAAAACACAACGACAAAAATAACAAACAGGAGACTAATAATAATGTCTAGCTTCTGGAGTATTTGGATTACTGTTCTTACTTTAGGCACACTAGTAGGTTGTTACCTATTATTGCGCTGGTGTTTAAAGAACTTTGCAGGCGTTGAAGAAGGCGCGTCTATGGGACATACCTTCGACGGCATTGAAGAATTAAATAACCCACTACCAAAATGGTGGAGTACGTTCTTCTTATTAACAATCATTTGGGGTTTTGGCTACTTATTGCTTTACCCTGGTTTAGGTAACTTTGAAGGCTTATTAGGTTGGAAGAGTTCGAACCAAGGTATCTTGAACTTATCTGAGTCAAAAGCGAGCGTTGCTAACGCTAAAGAAGCTGGCATGTTAGTTCAGTACGACCGTGAAGTTGCGGCGGCTGACGAAAAATATGGTCCAATTTTTGAAGCTTACGCGGCACAGAGCATTGAAACCTTAGCGGGTAATGAAGAAGCATTAAAAGTGGGCCAACGTCTATTTTTACAAAACTGTTCACAATGTCACGGCTCTGATGCCCGTGGTACAACAGGCTTTCCTGACCTAACCGATAAAGATTGGTTATACGGTGGTTCACCTGAAATGATCAAAGCTACAATTATGCATGGCCGCAAGGCTAATGGCATGATGGCTTGGAGTGCTGCATTAGGTGGTGAGCAAGGTGTTAAGGAAGTAGCTGCATTTGTACTTAGCCTAAGTGGTCGTGAAGTTGATACAACAGCCGCTGAAGCAGGTAAAGTGAAGTTTGCTATGTGTGCTGCTTGTCATGGTCCTGAAGGTAAAGGTAGTGCTGAAATGGGCATTCCATTAGGTGCACCAAACTTAACAGACAACGTGTGGTTATACGGTGGCTCTCCGCGCGCAGTTGAAACATCAATTGCTAACGGTCGTGCTGGCGTGATGCCTGCTTGGGATAAAATCCTAGGCGAGCAAAAAGTTCACGTGATCAGTGCTTATGTTTACAGCTTGTCACAAAATTAATAGCTAAAACTTAACGGGTTCATCTCCCTTTAAAAACAAAACCTTAGTGTTTAATTACACTAAGGTTTTTTATTACCTTAAAGAAAATTAAAGTTAAGAAAATTAACACTTTTTTAATAGTTCCTGTTTAAGAAAAGTCGTATAATGTCTGCACTATCTGCAAAGAAGAAAATCACATGAAAACATCTTGGTATCAAGAGCCTTGGGCATGGCTTGTATTTATTTTGCCTTTTACTGCTGTCGTTGCCGGTATCGCTACTTTTATCATTGCTAACACCAACCCTGACACGCTGGTGGTCGGTGATTATTACAAAAAAGGTAAAGCGATTAACCTTGAATTAGGTAAAATTAAGCAGGCACAAAAGCTTGGTATGCGCTTTGGACTAAAGTTAGTTGATGATCAACTGATTATTCGCCCTACCGGTATCGAAAAAGAATTCCCATTACTCAATGTTAATTTTTATCATCCAACACTGGCTGATAGAGACTTTTACTTAGCGCTAACCGCTGATGGTAATGGCAACTTTACTCATCACTTTGAAGCTGACCAAGATATATCAGGTAAATGGCGTGTAACGCTTAGCCCATTTGAAGATCACTGGAAAATTCAATCAGTAATCACTTTACCTCAATCTGAATTTATCGATATTACACCAAATCCTGCTGTCGCAAATTAACGAATTTTTATTAATGAGTATAGGTTAATGAGCATAAATTGTTTTCATTGTGGTGAACTTGTCCCCAATGGTATTGATTTAACAACAACTATTGAGAATATCAAGCAGCCGATGTGCTGCATAGGTTGCCAAGCGGTAGCCCAAACTATTGTCGACAATAACTTAACCGACTACTACCGCTTTCGCAGCGCTCCTGCTCAAAAAGGCGAGGCACTTATCCCTGAGCAGTTACAACGTAACAAAATACTCGACGAAGAAAGCTTACAAAATGAATTTGCTTATTACCATGATGGTTTTAAAGAAACCATATTGACCATTGAAGGCATCAGTTGCTCAGCCTGTGCTTGGTTAATAGAAATGCAAGTAAGCAAGCATGTTGGCATTAATAAAATAAATGTTAATGCCACAACACAAAGAGCAACCGTACAATGGCAAGAAGCGCAAGTAAAACTCAGTGAAATTCTGAGCTTAATAGATAAAATTGGTTATCATGCCCTGCCCTTTAAAGCCAGTACCGCAGAAGAGCTCAATAAAAAACAAGCTAAAAACTTTATTAAACGTTTAGGTATATCTGGCATATTAATGATGCAAGTGATGATGATCGCCTTTGGTTTATATTTTGGTGCTTTTTCTGATATGGCCGATCACAATTTAGTCTATTTACGTTTTGCCAGCTTTTTCTTAACCGTACCTATTGTTACGTATGGCGCCTTCCCTTTTTATAAAAGCGCTTACTTTGCCCTTAAAGCTAAACAGCTTTCCATGGATGTACCCGTATCTATTGCTATTAGCCTTGCTTTTCTAGCCAGTGCTTGGGCAACGTTCACTCAACAAGGTGAAGTCTATTTTGAATCTGTTTCCATGTTTACTTTCTTACTGTTAATTGGCAAATTCCTTGAATTTAGAGCTCGTACCCGAGCTGCTGATGTCTCAGCAAATTTGTTAAAGTTAATGCCGATGACAGCAACAAAGCTCGTTGATCACCAAGAAAGTTTTATCGCCGCTACCCATCTAAAGGCTGAAGACATCATTCTTATTAAGCCGGGTGAAACCATTCCGGCTGATAGTGAGATTATATCAGGTAACAGCCAAATTAATGAAGCTATGCTATCTGGTGAGCAGTTGCCGCTACACAAAAGTGAACATGATATCATTTATGCCGGTACCATCAATGGTGATGGCAACTTAACAGCGAAAGTAAAACACAATAATCAAAAGTCATTCTTAAGCCAGTTAATTCGCTTAAGTGAAAGCTCGCAAACCCACAAACCTAAACTGGCAAAATTATCGGATAAAATCGCACAATACTTTGTTGCTTTAATTCTTGTTACCGCTTCTTGTACTGCATTCTATTGGGCGCAGCACCAACCTGCAGAGGCATTTTGGATCACGTTATCAGTATTAGTGGTGACATGTCCTTGCGCTTTATCATTGGCAACGCCAACCGCATTAACTTGTGCTACTACTCGCCTAAATCGTGAAGGTATTATGGTTAAATCTGGGCATGTTTTAGAAGCCATGCCGAAGATTGATGCTGTCGCATTTGATAAAACAGGTACCCTGACCACGGGCGAGTTTACGATTACAAAAGTCGTTACTCATGGCAGGTTTGCTATTGACAAGAACACTGAAGGTGAAGCACAAGTGCTAGCGATAGCAGCCGCGCTTGAGGCACACTCTGCTCACCCTCTTGCCAAGGCCTTTAGCTGTTATCGAGATTTCAAGCAAAAAGCGTCGCAAGTTGTTATTGCTCCTGGCGCCGGTATTACTGGAGAAATTGCTCAACAACATTACCGTATAGGTAAAAATTCATGGCTGTTGCAAGAAAACCAACAACAAGCTCACAGTGCGCAATGTGTTCTGATGGAGAATGATAGCTTAGTCGCTGAATTTTACTTACATGATGGTTTACGTGATGATGCCACAGATTTAATCAACTTCTTACATGCTGAAAACGTTAAAACGCTAATGTTATCTGGTGATCACTTAGCTGGCTGTAACAAATTACAAAGCCAATTACAGTTAGGTGATGTGCAAGCTGACTTATCAGCACAAGATAAAGTTAACGCCATTAAACAACAGCAAATAACTCACACTGTCGCCATGATTGGTGATGGTGTGAATGACAGCCCGGTATTAGGCGCTGCACATTTGTCTATCGCGATGGGTAGCGGTACAGATATCGCAAAAAGTGGGGCTGATGTTATATTGCTTAATAATAAATTAGCGTCAATTCAAACATTAAGAAATGTTTCTGAACGTACAACCCGAATTATTAAACAAAATTACCTTTGGGCATTTGGTTATAATGCAGTTGTATTACCATTGGCCGTTATGGGTTACATTGCCCCTTATATGGCGGTTATTGGCATGTCTGCCAGTTCAATACTTGTTGTCAGTAACTCTTTAAGGTTGTTAAAAAAATGAGTGTAATTTATGTCTTAATCCCGATTGCAATTTTACTTACCATTATTGGTATTTATCTATTTTTTTGGGCGGTAAAAACCGAGCAGTTTGATGATTTAGAAAAACAAGGCATGAGCATTTTATTTGATGATACCAACGATAAAACCGCTAATGAAAACAGTGAGCAAAGTGATAAGGTAACGGCAAATAAGCAGAGTGAAAAGTCATCCCATGAGCCTTGATTTTTTCTCTGCTTTTATTATTGGCTTATTAGGCTCTGGGCATTGTATTGTAATGTGTGGTGGTATTAGCACTATGCTCACTACCGCGATATCAGATGTTGCCAAGCAGAAGAAACACCTCATCGTTTTTGCTTATAATTTTGGTCGTATTGCCTCTTACAGTATGATTGGAGCGCTAGTTGCTTTTACCAGTTCAATGGCAACAAAAGAAATTGGTTTTCCCGTTGCGTTTCTAAAGACAATTGCCGGTGTTTTTCTTATCTTATTAGGGCTATATTTAGGACAATGGTTAATGTGGCTAAGTCACGTTGAGCATTTAGGCAAAAATATTTGGCGTTATATCTCACCACAAACTAAAAAATTCATCCCCATTAACAACATTAAAAGTGCCTTCGCCCTTGGCGCATTATGGGGTTGGTTACCCTGTGGCTTAGTCTATTCAACCTTAACTTGGGCATTGGCTAGCGCTGATGCAGTCAATGGTGCCCTGATCATGTTTTTCTTTGGGCTAGGTACTTTACCTGCGCTACTTTCAGTATCACTCGGGACTTTAAGCATAAAGTCATTATTAAGTAACATTATATTTAGAAAGTTAGCTGCCATTTCAGTGATTATATATGGCTTTTACACTATATATATTGCTTATCTATAAAACTTCTAATATGATCTATGTCATTAAAAAGCAAAATACTATAGGTTACTATGAGTAATAAATCATGTACTGGTCAGCAACATATTCACTGTCAAAATTGTAGTATCAGCGAATTATGCTTACCATTTTCTCTCAATGAGAAAGAGTTAGATTCTCTAGATAATATCATTGATCGTAAGCGACCTATTCATAAAGGCGAGCAAATATTTAATGACGGTCAGCCTATGCATGCTCTTTATGCCATTCGTTCAGGTACCTTTAAAACTTACACCGTTAACGAACAAGGTGAAGAGCAAATCACAGGTTTCCATTTAGCAGGTGATGTACTTGGTTTTGACGCGATTGCAGAATCAGAGCATCGAAGTTTTGCTAAAGCATTAGAAACATCAATGGTTTGTGAAATTCCTTACAATACCCTAGATACATTGTCGAATACGATGCCGAAATTAAAGAAACAAATTTTGCGCATGATGAGTTCAGAAATTCGCGAAGACCAAGAAATGTTAACATTATTGAATCGTAAGAATGCTGAACAGCGCTTAGCGACATTTATTAGTGCTTTAAGTAGTCGCTATCACGCTCGTGGTCTATCAGCATCTGAGTTTCGTTTAACAATGACTCGTAGTGATATTGGCAACTATATTGGTTTAACCGTTGAAACCATCAGCCGCTTACTTAACCGTTTTCACAAAAATGGGTTAATTCAAGTGGATGGTAAGTTAATTACCATTCTTGATATTGATAAATTAAACGAGTGCGCAGCACTATAATATAGTTTTCCCTTCTTAATTCATAAACTTCCTTATTCAAGTATTTCACGCTATGCTTAGCGTGAAATACCATTTATATTTGATACGATAATAATTTGATTTAAAACAACTATTATTGTTACAAAGTAGACTATTGTTACAAGTACAGTAGGCAATTGATAAAGGAATTAACTATGGAAAAGTATCAAAAAATACTCGCGGTTGTTGACCCAACAACTGAAGATCAAAAAGCGTTAAAGAGAGCAATAGAGCTTGCACGTAAAACCGGCGCTAGCATTACCGCATTTTTGACCATATACGATTTTTCTTATGAAATGACTACCATGCTATCGAGTGATGAGCGTGAAGCTATGCGTCAGTCGGTAATAAACGATAGAACACAATGGTTACAATCCTTATTGTCAGAACTTGATACCGGTGAAATCCGTATTGACTGTCAGGTAATTTGGCATAATCGTCCGTTTGAACAAATTATTGAACAAGTATTAAAGAATGGCTACGACATTGTTATTAAAGGTACCCATCAGCACGATAAGCTTAAGTCGGTTATTTTCACACCTACCGATTGGCATATTTTACGAAAATGCCCGTGCCCAGTTTTACTCGTCAAAGAGCATTTATGGCCTGATAACGGTAATATTGTGGCCGCATTAAATATTGGCAGTGATGAAGAAGAACATAACTCACTCAATGAAAAAATCACTGCTGAAGCTAAACAACTCACTAAAGTGATGAATGCTAATTTACATTTAGTCAATTCATACCCTGGCACTCCAGTCAATATTGCCATCGAAATTCCAGAATTTAACGCTAGCGACTATAATCGTTCGATGTTTAAACATCATGAAAATGCGATGCAAGAACACGCTCAAGCATTTAACATTGCTAAGGAAAATACCCATATTAAAGAGGGCTTACCTGAAGATGTCATTCAAAGTATTGCTAATGAATTAGATGCCGAACTCGTTATTTTAGGCACAGTAGGACGGACCGGCTTATCGGCAGCATTGATTGGCAATACTGCCGAGCATGTGATTGACCGACTCAACTGTGATGTATTAGCACTGAAACCCGACGGCTATGTCTCACCACTTGACGTTGAATAATCTTAGCTAAAATAGAGATTAAGAAAGTAAAGTTGAACTTAGACGATAAATTGTCTTGTTCAACTTTTTTCATTTAATTGCTTGGGCTATACTACGCGCCGAAATTTATCAGGAATTTACTATGAGCGCAGACTTAAAGTTGGCCCTTTCTCCGAGCCAAGAAACACAATTACATAAACTCGAAAAACGCTTACGCCGTCATGTCGGTCAAGCTATCGCCCAATATAATATGATTGAAGATGGCGATAAAATCATGGTGTGTTTGTCCGGAGGAAAAGACAGTTATGCCATGCTTGAAATTTTGATGCGTTTGAAAGAGTCCGCTCCGATTCATTTTGATCTCGTTGCCGTGAACCTTGACCAAAAACAGCCAGGCTTCCCTGAACACATATTACCCAACTATTTAGAATCATTAGGTGTTGCTTACCAAATTGTCGAAGAAGACACCTATGCTATTGTAAAAGAGAAAATTCCTGAAGGAAAAACCACCTGTAGCTTATGTTCACGCTTGCGTAGAGCATTATTATACAAAGCGGCAAAAGCTTTAGGCGCAACTAAAATAGCACTTGGCCACCATCGCGATGATATGCTTGAAACGTTAATGCTTAACATGTTTTACGGCGGTAAGCTCAAGTCAATGCCAGCTAAGTTAGTCTCGGATAATGGCGAACATGTTGTTATTCGACCATTAGCATTTTGTAAAGAACAAGAACTTATTCAATATGCTCAACTCAAACAGTTCCCTATTATTCCTTGTAACTTATGTGGCTCTCAGCCTAATCTACAACGTCAAAACATCAAAGCTATGCTGCAAGATTGGGATAAGAACCATCCGGGCCGTATAGAGTCGATGTTTACTGCTATTCAAAATGTTGTACCTTCACATTTATGTGACAGCGAATTATTTGACTTTAAGGCAATAAACTCCAACTCTGGCATTATTGACGGTGGAGACACGGCTTTTGATCAAGCAGTATTTAGCCAAACAACGGCACTTGATAGTAATCAAACGAAAGTAAATTCTGCTGATTTATTACAAGTAGTAGAAATTAAATAACACCATATATACCCAAACCACTTTTAGCATTTTATTTTAAACAAGGCTTAGTTATGCTCGAAAAGTTATTTCAGTTACAGCAGCACAAAACAACCGTTAAACAAGAAATCATCGCCGGTTTTACAACATTTTTAACCATGGCTTATATTATTTTTGTTAATCCGGCCATGTTAGCCGATGCCGGAATGGATCACGGCGCTGTTTTTGTTGCGACTTGTGTTGCAGCGGCCATTGGCTGTTTTGTCATGGGTTTGCTTGCTAACTATCCAATAGCCTTGGCACCTGGTATGGGGCTAAACGCATTTTTCACTTACACTGTAGTACTCGATATGGGCTATACCTGGCAAGTGGCGTTAGGTGGAGTGTTCTTTTCAGGACTTATTTTTATCGTATTAAGTTTATTTAATATTCGTGAATGGATAATAAACAGTATTCCACACTCATTGCGCTTTGGTATTGCCGCAGGCATTGGGCTTTTTCTCGCATTTATTGCCCTGAAAAATGCCGGTATTGTGGTTGATAGCCCAGCGACCTTATTAACCTTGGGCGATATTACTTCAATGCCAGCTATTTTTGCCGCTGTAGGTTTATTTCTTATCGTTGGCTTGGCAAACAGAGGCATAAACGGCGCTGTAATGATCGCCATTTTAGTGATCACATTACTGGGGATTATTGCTGGCGATATTCAATATCAAGGCTTAGTTTCTTTGCCTCCTTCTGTTGCGCCAACATTCATGCAACTTGATATTGCTGGTGCATTAGAAGTAGGTATGCTTTCTGTAATATTTGCTTTTCTTTTTGTCGATTTATTTGATACTTCAGGTACGCTAATTGCTGTTGCACAGCGCGGGAACTTACTTGATAAGAAAGGTAACTTTCCACGCTTAGGCAAGGCGTTATTAGCAGACTCAACCGCGACAGTTGCGGGTAGTGTTTTAGGTACTTCAACCACAACTAGCTATGTTGAAAGTACCGCAGGTGTCAGTGCCGGTGGTCGTACTGGTTTAACAGCAGTTACAGTGGGTGTGTTATTTTTATTATCATTAATGTTTTCGCCCTTAGCTGCCATGGTACCGGCTTACGCAACGGCTGGACCATTATTCTACGTTGCTGTACTCATGCTTGCAGGCTTAGTGAATGTTAAGTGGGACGATTTATCTGAAGCGGTTCCCGTCACCATTATCTGTATTACCATGCCATTAACCTTTTCAATTGCCAATGGTATCGCCTTTGGTTTTATTAGTTATGTGGCAGTGAGAGCTTTTAGTGGCCAATTCAATAAAATTGATATCAGTGTATTATGCTTAGCGTTATTGTTTTTATTAAAATTTGCTTTTTTCGCTTAACTTATTATTTTATTCACAGGGAAATAACCAATGTCAGTAACTTCAAATATATGTAAATCGATTATCTGTTCGAGTTTGTTATTAGCAAGTGCAGTTAGTGCTGAAACACTTTGGAGTGATAACTCCATTAGCTATTTAAAAAATGTTGATGACTTTCAATTATTGGAAAACGACAACATTAATGTCATTACCTTTGAGCATGCTTCAGGCCACAATTGGGGGGATGTGTTCTTTTTTGTTGATCGCATCACAGCAAGTAAAGATGACAACCATGGCCGCTATGAAGAAACTTATGGTGAACTATCAGCACGTCTCAGTTTAAGCTACTTAACTGGAACAAAAATGGCAATGGGACCGATCACTGATTTATATCTTGCCGGTACTTATGAACACGACACTGGTAACAATGATGGCTTTGGTTTTGGCTTTAATAACTACCTCGTTGGTGTTGGTGCCTCATGGGATGTTAAAGGCTTTAGTTACCTTAGTAGCAATGTGTATTTAGCAGAGAACGATGATACTGACAATGACTACCAGTTAACCGTAGCATGGGGCTACCCCATCGAATTAGGTAACCATGATATTATTATCGATGGTTACCTTGATTGGTCATCTGCAGCAGGTGACCATAAAGCCGACTTCCACTTTAATCCTCAAATTCGTCTCGATGTTGGTAAATACTTTGGCAAAGCCAAATTTTTTGAAGTGGGTTTCGAGTATTCATATTGGCATAATAAATTTGGTATTGCTGGTTTAGATAACGAAAACACCCTAAGTGCGATGATAAAGGTACACCTATAGCACGACGGCAATTAGCGCTATAGGTGTTAATTGCCGGTTAAAATAACATTTAAACATCAAAAGCTCATGAGTAAACACTCATAAGCTTTTTTTATATAAACTGGGCTGTTGTATTTTAAGCCGCGATAGACATGGCAACTTGACTATTTATTGGGAAAAGTGAAGTATTTACGGTTATGACGGATCATTTCGGTTAACTCCAAAACGTAATCAGTACCGCGCTCAGAATATGGAATTAAACCTGTAGCAAGGATCTCAGGTGCTAGTGGTTGGTTTTGCTCTCGTAACTGACTTCGTATAGTGCGAAAAACCGTATAGGCACTATTGGTATTAATATTATGTAAATAACGTGCAACACCCTGCTTTATCGAGCTGTATGCCGCAACTTCATGTTTAGCGCCAGTATTACGACTGCCCGGCACCATGCCACAACCTTTTTTATAACACCAAACACCAAAAAAGTTCAAACCAATACGAGCAAATCGTGATGTTCCCCAAGCAGACTCATTCGCTGCTTGAACTAATATCAATGCAGGGGGAATAATATCAACTTTAACTTGTAACTCATACAGTTGCCTTAACAGTGAGAACTTTTTACTGACTTTATATTTTCCAATTAAATCAGCGACTAGTGCAAGATCTTCTTCACTAAACGGCTGCTCTAAGGTCAGCTGCGCGATCAAACGTTCAATTTCTACCCGCAAAGCAAGTATTCTATTGTTCTCAGCCAATACCGCAGGTTTTATAAAAGCAAAAAATTGTCGTTTTTTCTCTTTCACATCACGTATTTTGGCAAAATTAGGGAGCGTAACGTCATGTAATGGCTGTTCTACTTTTTTCACTACTTTAGGTATTACTTTCGGCGCTACGGGTGTTACCTGCTCAATATCCGCTTCTATTGTTAAAAAAGTAAACGGAGCAATTAAACCAACACCCAACAAGGCAGCGAATATTACCCCTAAAAAATGCTGTTTATTAAATCTCGTCAAGCTTATAGTTCCTTAAGCAATAATCTTCAGTATGATCTACTCATTATAACCTGCAAAGTCATCATTTACGTTAGGCCGAAAAAGTGTCCGTTATAGTATTAGATTGAGCACCAGAAGCTGACATTTGTAAACCGAATATTTCACGATACAAAATACCTTTTACGTTATAAAACATTGGCGCAATGTAAGCTAAACAGAAGAGAAACAAAGCAATCGCAATAAAGCCTAGCTCTGAACCACCTGCAGCGGCAATCGGTAATGCACAAACAACAGTAGCAAGCGCTAAAGTCACATAAAGCGAAAATATTTTAAACCACTGAAAACGAGTTGCACGTAAACTCACTGATATGGCTTTTAATGGTGACATTTGCTTTTCAACCACTAAAGGTAAGGCGAGCGATAACGCCACAGCCAAGAATATTCCAGGTAAATAGAATAGTGTTAACCCGATAGTCACTAGGGTTGATGTCATTAAAGCACATACGGCAACCCAACTACCTCGCTTTAAAAAGGCAAAAACTAATTGTGGCCTTGTTTTTAAACCGACAGAATGAAATATTCCCATCATTTCAACACCCACAACAAATGGGTAAACCACTAAGGTTACAATAATATTAAGTAAAGTTGCTGATTGTTGGTCTTGGATGGCAACTTCAATGCCACCTAATTGACTACTCACCAACATAGAAACTAACATTCCGATAATCAAACAAGTTAATAACCCCAAATTAATTGCCATACGTGACTTTAAGGTTATTTGCCATGCTTCTTTTAATATCGCCACAACGTCAAGTGAGTATTGACCTTGTATCGCTTCTTCAACACTACCACCAACTTTTACAACAGGATCTTTTTCCACAAAAAATATTACCTAATTAGCCAACGCATTCTCAGCGTTTATTATCTCTTAATTGCCGCCAGTATATCGTAATTTGCTCGTGTGTGTGAATAAGGAGCACAAAGTTGTGAAAATTCGATAAAAGCTACTGATATCATTTAACGACTATTTTTAATTTTCTCTAACAAGCTTTTGAAGTAGTTAGCACCCTTTTTATTCGCTAACGCTATATTATTGTCGGGAATAGCTTCTGGGTTTTTATAAACATTGAGTACCCTTGCCATACTTTGCTCTCGAATCAAGTGCAAAGTGGGATAAGGTGAGCGATTAGTAAAGTTACTGGCATCATCATAATGTGCATCAGCAAAACAATATTCTGGATGAAAAGTCGCAATTTGAAATTCCCCCTCGAAACCATGTTCAACCACAAGCGCATTGGCATAATCAACCAAATCTAAAAAACGATTAAAGTCCCTAAAACCATCACAGTAAATTAATAAACTGGTTTCAACCTCAGGGTTATCTTGCAAGTAATGGAATTGTGCGAGTAACTCAGTCAGTGCTGATTTTAGCTGTGCTTGCACACTTAGGTGATAATGTATGGTTTGATTAACAAACTCTTTTTTTGCGAACGGACAAAAATTCAAGCCAATAATGACTTGTTCGAGCCATTGTTTGGTTTGCTCTATTTCAGGTATTGTTGTCATGTAAACGTGAAGAACCTATGCTAAGTTTTTAATTACGGCTAAAAGAGCACGCTTTTAGCTTGATATTGTTAACGATAATCTAGGGAAAAATTTAAGCGCAGTAAGCCTAATTATCATGATGACTTTGTTGCAGCTGCCACATAGTATAATAGTAACCTTTTTGTGCTAATAAGCCCTGATGAGTACCCTGCTCAACTATTTCGCCCTGCTGCATGACAATAATATTATCAGCGTCAACTATGGTCGATAGTCTATGCGCAATAACTAAACTGGTTCTATGCTCCGCCACTTCCTTTATTGCCGTTAATATCGCTTGCTCCGATTGGCTATCAAGTGAAGATGTTGCTTCATCAAAAACTAAAATCCGCGGATTTTTTAAAATAGTCCGGGCAATGGCGACTCGTTGCTTCTCACCGCCAGATAACTTTAAACCACGTTCACCAACAATCGTGTCGATACCATCAGGAAGCCTAGCAACAAAGTCTGACAAATGCGCCATTTTAAAAGCGTGATGCACTTTTTCGCTATCTGCGTTAGGCTCTCCATAGTGCACATTAGCAAATAGTGTATCATTAAATAGCACAGTGTCTTGCGGCACAATACCAATGTTTTTTCTTAACGAATGTTGAGTCACTTGACGAATATTTTGTCCATCAATCGTTATTTTACCGCTGTCGCAATCGTAAAACCTAAATAACAATTTAACTAAAGTTGATTTTCCTGAGCCACTTTCACCAACTACAGCCACTTTTTGCCCTGACTTAATGGTAAATGATATGTTTTTGATGATGGGACGTTTAGCATCATAAGCAAACGACACTGCTTCAAAGTTAATCTCAGCTTGAGATAAACTTAATACATCAGCATTTTCATGATCTTCGACTTTGGGTTTCTTCAACATCAATTCAAACATTTGTTCAATGTTGGCCAATGACCCTTTGATTTCGCGATAAACAAAACCTAAGAAATTTAATGGAATAAAAAGTTGCATCATGAAAGCGTTTATCAAGACAAAATCACCTAAGGTCATTTTTTCATAGGTTACTTGATAGGCGGCAAGTGCAAGCATAGCTGTCATTGAGCACGAAATAATCAGTGCTTGCCCGCCATTTAAGGCAAATAGAGATAATCTATTCTTCATTTTAGCCTGCTCCCAGCTGGCTAACTGGCTATCATAAGCTGAGGCTTCGTATGCTTCATTTGTAAAGTACTTAACTGTTTCATAATTGAGTAGGCTATCAATAGCACGAGTATTGCTCGATGAGTCGGCCTTGTTGGCTTCACGAATAAAACGAGTACGCCAGTCTGTCGCATAAACAGAATAACCAACGTATAGCACAATAGAAGAGAGGGTTATAAGGGCAAACCAAATGCCATAATTAACCAATAAAATCCCTACTACCATGACAATCTCAATTAAGGTCGGGATAATATTAAAAATCATGAAGCGCATTAAAAAGTTAATGCCAGAGGTGCCACGATCGATATCTCGTGATAACCCACCCGTTTGACGATTCAAATGAAAATCTAAATCTAATTTATGTAGATGCTGAAAAACTTTTAAACCTATCCGGCGAATCGCACGCTCAGTAACACGACCAAACAAGGTATCACGAATTTCTGCAAATATAACAATGGTTAATCTAACCAGTCCATAGGCTGCCACTAAAGCAAACGGCACTAAGTAAACGCGGTTTTCTTGCTGGCTATCTAAAACATCAACAATATCTTTAAGAATAAAAGGTAAATATACGCTGGCGACTTTGGTCAGTACTAAACAAGCTAAAGCAAAAAAAATACGCGCCTTGAACTCAAGTAAATAAGGTACTAAAAGCTTAACAACACGCCAATTAAAGGTAGTAACTTCTTGTTCTGGCTGATGGGATGATCTACGCATTATTGCTAGTTATTTCCACTAAAATTTGAGTTGGTTACATGGTTTTAAGAATTGAATATATTATCATTAATGCTAAATTAAGTCTGAAAAACATTTAACACTTAATTAACTAAAAACTGTTTTCATTGCTTTATGAACTTTTTCTGTAGTTGTGCTAACGTGAAACTATTCTGCTTATACCGTAACTCGCGATTATGTTTACTTTGATTAATAATATTATCGATCGCTGCTTCTTTACTGCTATTTTTATATTGGGTGTTCAGTTACCTGAGTTTATGCAGCAATATCAACAGCGCTTAGCCGGGCACTTGGCTGAAGCACAGTCACAATTAAATCAATTTGAAATAATCGCTCAACAACACTTTGATGGCAGTATCATCACCATGGTCACGCGCTATAAAGACAATAGCGAGGCCGCTATTGTCAGTACAGGTGAGCTTATTGAACGGCTATCTTTGCGTGTTGAGTACCTTTCAACGCACTTAGCGCAAATAACACAATCTGACTATCTGCATAATGTTTATCTGTTTATTTGGCATTTAGATAATGAAATTGCCAAAGGCACTGCCGAGCATTTTTCAATGGCAATTCCACTTGAACTCAATGCTATTGCTACTGGTGGTACACTGGCCATTACGGCCTTAATTTTAAAAACAATAACCGTCAATTTGATTAAATATCCATTCAAAAAGAAAACAGTAATAGAACATTAGCTTGGTTTATTTTTAACAATAAAAAAGGCTGCCGAAGCAACCTTTTTTTATACAGTACTAATGCAAAACTGAACTGTTAACTTATTCGCCGTTACCGTTTTCTACGCGACTTTTAAGCTTTTGACCAGGACGAAATGTTACTACTTTACGTGCTGAAATTGGAATGTCTTCACCAGTTTTAGGATTACGCCCAGGACGCTCACTTTTAACTCGTAGATCAAAATTACCAAAACCAGACAACTTTACTTGTTCGCCTGTTTCTAATGTTTCACGAATTTCTTCAAAAAACACTTCAACCATATCTTTTGCGTCGCGCTTACTCAGCCCAACTTTTTCAAATAAATGTTCTGCTACTTCTGCTTTTGTTAGCGCCATTATTTAATCCCTCAGAGATGCATTTAGTTCAGTTTTTAAGGTATCAACCACTCGGTCAACAACGTCTGTGATGTCCTTTTCTTCTAAGGTTTTATTATTATCTTGCAATATCATTGCTATTGCTAAGCTCTTAAAACCAGATTCAATACCATTACCTCGGTATACATCGAACAAGTTTAGATCAACTAAATAATTTCCGCCAACCTTTTCAATAAGTTGTAGTACATTATTTGCACTAACTTGCTCTTCAACAACAACTGCAATATCACGTCTATTCGCCGGAAAGCGAGATATATCGCGCGCTTGCGGGATATTTTGAGTACAAATTTCACTCAATAAAAGCTCAAAAACTAATGTTCGGCCATTTAGACCTAATTTTCGTTCTAATTCAGGATGTAAGGCACCAACATAACCAACTAAGACACCATTTTTGTGAATAGCAGCGGTTTGTCCTGGGTGTAAGGCATCAACTTCAGCTTTTGAAAATACATAGGCACTTTCATTACTTGTTAGCTTAAGCAACGCTTCAACATCGGCTTTGATATCATAAAAGTCAGTTGCTGATTTTTCAATATCCCAATGTTCTTCACTACGTTGACCGCTAAGAATACCTGCGATCATATTATCTTGACGAACACCATTTTCTGCATTTTCATCAGGAATAAAGCGTAAACCCGTTTCAAATAAACGTACACGACTTTGTTGACGGTTTTGGTTATATGCCACAGATTGCAATAACCCCGTCCATAAACTGACACGCATTTCTGACATTTCTGACGAAATCGGGTGAGGTAAAGTCATGGTTGCTTGGCCAGGATGAAGCTGCGCCTGTACTTTCGGATCAACAAAGCTATACGTGATCGCTTCTTGATAACCACGATTAACCAGTACATTGCGTAACTTACTTACCGATAACACGGCTTCTTTTTGCTCACGCATCGCCAATGTCGCTTTTGGCGAAACATTAGGAATGTTGTTGTAACCAAAAATACGAGCAACTTCTTCAATTAAGTCCACTTCAATACTGATATCAAAGCGATAAGCAGGAACAACAACAGTCCATACTTTCTCTGCATCAACACCAGTTTCAGTCACGCTAAACCCTAAACGAGTTAAGATGTTAGTTACCGTTACATCATCAATATGATGACCAATACGGCTATCTAATTTAGCACGACGTAAGCTTACTGTTTTTTCAGTTGGAATATTTTCTTGCGATACGGCTTCAACAATAGGTCCGGCTTCGCCACCGACAATTTCAAGCAATAATTGTGTTGCACGTTCCATGGCGTCACGTTGCAATTGAGGGTCAATGCCACGCTCGTAACGATGCGATGCATCAGTGTGTAAACCATACTGACGCGCCTTACCTAAAATAGCTAACGGTGCGAAAAAGGCACTTTCTAAGAAAATATCTTTCGACTCGCTAGTCACGCCTGACGCTAAACCGCCAAAAATCCCTGCCATTGCCAGTGCTTTACCATTACCCTTGTCATCGCCATCAGCAATAACTAAGGTTTGCTCCGAAAGTGTAACTTCATTTTCGTCAAGCAAAACCAATTTTTCACCCTTAGCTGCGTAACGAACATTAATGCCGCCATCAATAGCTGCTAAATCAAAGGCGTGCATTGGATGACCTTGCTCTAATAGCACGTAATTAGTCACATCCACTACAGGGTCTATTGAACGTGTGCCACAACGACGAAGCTTCTCCACCATCCATAAAGGTGTTTGAGCGTTTACATCGATATTTTTAATCACACGACCTAAGTAACGCGGACAAGCTTTTTCAGCAGATAAAGTAATCGCTACGGTATCATCAATAGTTGGTGTAACTGCCGTAATCATTGGCTCTGTAACGCTTAAGTTGTTAAGTACACCTACTTCACGAGCAAGACCTTTAAGGCCTAGGCAATCACCACGGTTAGCCGTTAAATCAACGTCGATAGTGACATCATTAAGATCAAGATATTCTCTTACGCATTGTCCAATAGGTGCATCGCTGGCTAATTCCATGATGCCATCAGAGCTATCAGACAAACCAATTTCTGACTCACTACATAACATACCGTGTGATGGTACACCGCGCAGTTTTGCTTTTTTAATTTTAAAGTCGCCCGGTAATACAGCGCCAACAGTGGCAACCGCAACTTTTAAGCCTAGACGACAGTTTTTAGCACCACAAACAATGTCGACTAACTCGCCGTCATTAAAATCTGGTCCTAAATTAATTTTTGTTACTTGCAATTTGTCTGCATCAGGATGCGGACCACATTCAACCACTTCACCAATTAATACACCACTAAATTCGCCTGCAACAGGCTCAACGGCGTCTACTTCAAGACCAGCCATGGTAATTTGATGTGCTAATTCATCTGAAGATATAGCAGGGTTTACCCACTCACGTAACCAAGATTCACTAAATTTCATTATATGGCTTTCCTACTTGAACTGTTTTAAGAAGCGAAGATCATTTTCGAAGAATGAACGTAAGTCATTTACGCCGTAACGTAACATGGTTAAACGTTCAACCCCCATACCGAAGGCAAAACCAGTATAAACTTCAGGATCAATGCCGACACTGCGCAGTACATTAGGATGTACCATGCCACAGCCCAATACTTCTAACCATTTACCGTTTTTACCCATAATATCAACTTCTGCAGAAGGTTCTGTAAATGGGAAATACGATGGACGGAAGCGAATTTCTACTTCTTCTTCAAAAAAGTGATGTAAGAAATCATGCAATACACCTTTTAAGTGCGTAAAGCTCACATCTTTATCAACCATTAAGCCTTCCACTTGGTGGAACATAGGCGTATGAGTTTGATCGTAATCGTTACGATAAACCTTACCTGGCGAGATAATACGCAAAGGCGGTTGTTCTTTTTCCATGGTACGAATTTGCACACCAGACGTTTGCGTACGTAACACTAACTTAGGGTTAAAGTAGAAAGTATCATGGTCTTGACGTGCAGGGTGATGTTCAGGAATATTTAAAGCATCGAAGTTATGAAAATCATCTTCAACTTCTGGACCTTGCTTAACAGAAAAGCCTAAATCGCCAAAAAAGCTTTCAATACGCTCAATAGTACGTGTTACTGGGTGTAATCCGCCTAGTTCATCACCACGACCTGGCAATGTTACGTCAATAGATTCAGCAGCAAGTTGTTGCTTGATAACTTCGGCACGTAATAACTCACCACGTTCAGTTAACAATTTTTGTACTTGCTGTTTAGCGATGTTAATCACTTGACCCGCTTTGGGCTTTTCTTCTTTTGGTAACTTACTTAGGCCCTTCATTTGCTCAGTGAACAAACCTTTTTTTCCTAAGAAGTTAACGCGAACTTGGTCAAGTTCTACAGGGTCAGTTGCCGCAGCAATAGCTTGTTCTGCCTGCAATATTATATCGTCTAAATTCATGAGTTCCTCTAAAGCGTGTTTAAAGCGCCCATACTTCGAGTATTTAAATATAGGGCATTAACATCGGCCTAATTTGGCCTTTAGCTAGACTTTTTCGATTAATAAAATGGTGAATGATTTTACACAAAAACTTGTCGATAAAGTAGAGTAAATCTACGTTTTTCAACAATAATTTGTACTTTGATGCTGAATAGTTTTCAAATACGACATTATTTTTAAAAATTAGCCTGCAACTAGGTTGTATTCCATTGGCATTTTAGCAGCTACACCTTTGCCCTACTAAATAAAAAATGACCACTATGCTAAGTTAGAATCAGGCTAGGCTTAGCTTTACCTTGAAGAATCCCCCCTACTCTGGCGACTAATAAACTCAGCTTATTTTCTAAATCCACTTCGATTACCAGCTTTCGAGTACCAAGCAAACAATAAAGATACAGTTCACTAGCCCCTCATCAAGGCTACTCAGCTCATATATGCTTTACTTTCCTCATAAAAAAACGGTTACTATGTGAGTAACCGTTTCTAATAAAAAATATATTTGTTAATAACTTAAGTTGCTTTTGTTATAAATTATATCCTACTTCATCATGCTCAATTAAGTCTAAACCGGTAGTTTCCTGCTCTTTGGAAACTCGTAAACCGTTAGTCATCAAACCGACTAATTTAAATAACAAATAAGAAACAACCGCCGTGTAAACAATCGTTGAACCAATACCAATTAATTGCACGCTTACTTGCCCTAGCATAGTACTAATACCCTCCGCATAACCAAAACCACTAAAGGCACCTAACTCAGTTGAGGCAAAAACCCCTGCTAATAACGTACCTAATATCCCGCCAATGCCATGAACGGGAAATACATCTAATGAATCATCAATTTTTAGTTTTTGTTTGATATAAACCGTTGAGTAAAAACATACAATACCGGCTGAAACGCCAATAATTAACGCACCACCTGGGCCAACAAAACCTGACGCTGGTGTAATAGTACCTAAACCCGCCACCATACCGGTTACTGCACCTAAAACACTGGCTTTACCAAACTTTTTCCACTCAATAGCGGCCCATGTCAATGCACCTGCTGAAGCCGAAAGGTGAGTAACTATCATCGCCATTGCGGCATCACCATTAGCGGCCAAAGCACTGCCACCATTAAAGCCAAACCAACCAACCCAAAGCATACCTGCGCCGGTTACTGTCATGGTTAAGTTATGCGGCAACATTGGCGTACGAGGAAAACCATGGCGTGGCCCTAACACTACCGCAGCAACTAATGCGGCAACGCCCGCAGTAATATGTACAACAATACCACCGGCAAAATCATATACGCCCATTTGCGCTAACCAACCACCGCCCCAAACCCAATGAGTAACTGGTGCATAAACCGCTAGCAACCACAAACCTGAAAAAATCAATACTGCAGAAAATTTCATTCTTTCCGCATATGCACCAATAATCAAAGCTGGGGTGATCACTGCAAAGGTCATTTGAAAAAGCACAAATAGACTTTCAGGAATATCACCAGCGAGTGTTTCTTTGGTCATACCAACCATCATAACTTTACTAAAATCACCAATCCAGGCATTGCCTTCACCAAACGCTAGGCTATAGCCCAAAATAAACCATAAAATAGAAGATAGACCTGCAATCGCAAAACATTGCATGAGAATTGATAGAATATTTTTACGGCGCACTAAACCGCCATAAAATAAAGCTAACCCCGGTAAAGTCATTAGCAATACCAAGGCAGTAGCAGTTAATATCCAAGCGGTATTAGCGCCATTAAGCGCTGGCACGGCCGCAAAGCTTGGTACAGAGAACGTTAACGCTAACAGTGTGATTATTATTTTATTCATTTTACATCCACTATTTAAATTTTTAGGCTAAGAATAAGCAATGAAGTTGTTCATTACCGGATAATAACAACTGATTAAATCGCGTCATCATCTGTTTCACCGGTACGAATTCGCGTAACGCTTTCAATATCAGTAACAAATATTTTACCGTCACCAATTTTCCCGGTATGAGCTGAACTAATAATGGTTTCGACAACTCGCTCGGCAAAATCATCTTTAACAGCAATTTCAAATTTAATTTTTGGCAGAAAATCAACTGAGTACTCAGCACCACGGTACAGTTCCGTATGGCCCTTTTGACGGCCAAAACCTTTCACTTCTGTTACTGTCATACCATCAATACCAATTTCACTTAACGCTTCTCTAACATCATCCATTTTGAAGGGTTTAATTATTGCTGTGACTAATTTCATTCGCTCACCTTTAGTGCATTTGTTATCAGTTAAATTCTAACTTTCATTATAGAGACAACACTAAGCACCATTTATACCCAAAATATAAAAGCTATAAAATACAAACAACTAAATAATAAATAGCTCATCCCTCAACACAACAAAGCACCAAAGTAGTGCATCAAAACATTAATTAAGAGCCACCTTGGTGCAACACTCAGTTGTCGCATCAAAAAAGCGCAGCCGTTATTCCCGCTTAAATAGCCCCTGTTACGCAAATACTTATCTCGCTGAAAAGTCATTTTGTTACTGGCATAAAAAAGCCCCGCAATTGCGAGGCTCTGCATAGGCTATCATTGTCAGTATGTAGTGCTTAATCAATCAGATGATATTCAGTGCGTAAAATATCGATGATCTCTTGCTTCGGGTTACTCGATAAAACAATCGCTTTACCGGTAATTTTTTCTGCTATAGCAAGGTAGGTTTCAGAGAGTGACATTAGTACTGCTGCAGGTAACTCATTATCACGAGCCAATGCTTCACGTTCCACCATACGGTCTTTATTTAATAATATATCGGCATCTGGGAAGTGATTCAGTAATAATTGACGGAAACCTTCCTTCGAGTTCTCAACAATATGGCCTAATCGATACTGCGCTCCATCCCAAATACGTGATGAATCAGGTGTGCCCACTTCATCCATATAAATAAGTTTGTCATTGCCGTTACGGTCTTTGACATAACCAAACTCAAATTTAGTATCAACAAAAATTTGGTCCAGTTTTGCTAATGCTTCAGCAATAACATCAAAGCCTTCAGTTAATAACTTCTCATATAAGGCAATATCTTCAATTGACTTAAAATTAAAAGCCGCAAAATTATCAACCATATTTTTACGAGTAATATTAACATCGTCAACCGCTGGCACACCTGGAATTCCTTGTAAAATGCCTTTAGTTGACGGCGTTTGTAATAACGTAGGTAATTTACTGTCTTTTTCAAGACCATCAGGTAACTCAATACCGCAAAAATCTCGCTCACCTTTAGCATACGAGCGCCACATCGAGCCAGTAATATATTGACGACAAATGGCTTCGATCATCACAGGTTTAGCTTTTTGTACAATCCAAACAAAAGGGTGCGGTATATCAAGAATATGACTATCTGCTAAGCCTTGCTCTTGAAATAGCTTAAACCAATGATTTGATATCGCATTTAGTGCTGCACCTTTGCCCGGTACGCCTTTCATGCCACCTTCGCCATGCCAAATGCAATCGAAAGCTGAAATACGGTCACTGATCACCATAATAGCTAATGGGGTATCGAGTGCAACATCGTAGTTTTTTTCTTTAATTAAGCGCTGGCTATCCGCTTGAGTTAACCAGTAAACGGAGCGTACCTTGCCACTGTGCACAGCAACGTCAGTACGGATAGGCAAATCATTATTTACCGCTAAAATTTGATCAGCAAGACTCATAATAAGACCTTCAACATTAAATTTAAATTAATTGTAGCGAATATTATCTTAGGTATTTACACCTGAAAATAAAATAGTATTCGTTAAAATTAAAAGTTAATTATTTTAATACATTAATACGAAGGAATTTAATTTAATTTCAAGGTTAAAGCACGGAGCTAATGACTATTAGTGAGTACTTTAAAACGCAGAAAGTGAACTAAAGAACAAGTAAGAATGATTAAAAAAAAGAAAAGGACGCCTAAAGGCGTCCTTTTTTTCGAGCTAATATCTCAAACTTATGCTAAAGAAGCTTGTGCTTTTTCAACTAAGAATGTGAAAGCTGCTTTATCGTATACTGCGATGTCAGCTAGGATCTTACGATCGATTTCAATAGAAGCCTTTTTAAGACCATTAATGAAACGGCTGTAAGATAAACCATTTTGACGAGCTGCTGCGTTAATACGAGCAATCCAAAGTTGACGGAATTGACGCTTACGTTGACGACGGTCACGGTATGCGTATTGGCCAGCTTTAGTTACAGCTTGGAAAGCAACGCGATAAACGCGACTACGAGCACCGTAGTAACCTTTAGCTTGCTTTAGAACCTTCTTATGACGTGCACGCGCTTGTACACCACGTTTTACTCTTGCCATTTTCTATCTCTCCTATTAACCGTGACGTAAAAGTTTTTTAACTGACTTAATGTCAGATGCGGCGATCATGCATTTAGCACGAAGATGACGCTTAACTTTAGTACGGCGTTTAGTCAAAATATGACGAAGACCGGCTTGTTTAAATTTATAGCCTGTGGCTGTCGCTTTAAAGCGCTTTGCAGCACCTTTATTGGTTTTCATTTTAGGCATGTTAATAACTCCGCATTGTTATGCCAAATATAAAGTAAACTAGGCGAGAGTTTCTTAGCGCTTAGCAATTAAGCTAAGATATCGAACTCTGCTTGTAGGCCTTGTTTACCAGCTTAAAGATAATAGCGGTGAGTTAATTATTCCGAAAAACAATTAACTACTTGTCAAACCGGGTATTATCTATTTTTTAGGGGCTAAGACCATCACCATTTGACGCCCTTCCGCTCTACGAGGGAAAAACTCAACTACAGTCAATTCTTCTAAATCGTTTTTAACGCGAGTTAGAATTTCAAGACCAAGTTCTTGGTGGGCCATTTCACGGCCACGGAAACGTAATGTTACCTTGACCTTGTCGCCGCCTTCTAAAAAGCGCTTCAGGTTGCGTAGTTTGACCTGATAATCGCCTTCATCTGTTCCAGGACGGAATTTAATTTCCTTAACCTGTATTTGTTTCTGGTTTTTACGCTGCTCTTTCTGTTCTTTCGCTTTTTCATAGATAAACTTACCGTAATCCATAACGCGACAAACAGGAGGTTTTGCTGTTGGGCTGATTTCTACAAGATCGACACCTGCATCTTCAGCTTGATCCATTGCTTCATCTAATGTGACGATACCACCAGGCTCTCCGTCATATTTAATCAAACGAACTTCATTGCCTGCAATACCTGTGATTAACTCATTTAAACGATGTGCTGGCTCTTTTTGCCCGCCTCGTTGTCCACCTTTAATAGCCATGTTCCTCCAAAGAACGTTGTGACCAAGTAAGCGCTTATAGTTTTAGCTTACTTGGCTTAAATAATAATGTTGCGTGTTTTATAATAAAAAGTGCTTAGCGACGAGTTTTAACTTCGTCTGATAATTTGGCAACAAAGTCATCAACAGACATTGTACCTAAATCTTCACCACTTCGAGTTCGTACTGCAATTTCGCCAGTTTCCATTTCTTTATCACCGACAACTAACAAATACGGAACACGCTTTAAAGTATGCTCGCGGATTTTAAAGCCTATCTTCTCATTTCTCAAGTCTAGTTTTGCTCTAAATCCATTTTCTTTTAGTTTTTTAACAACTTTTTCACAATATTGCCCTTGTTTGTCGGTAATATTCATCACAGTTGCTTGAATTGGTGATAACCACGTTGGAAATTTGCCGGTGTACTCTTCAATCAAAATTCCGATAAAGCGCTCAAGTGAACCCAAAATTGCACGATGGATCATCACTGGAATGTATCTTTCGTTATCTTCACCAACATAAGTTGCGCCTAAACGCTCTGGTAAAGCAAAATCGAGTTGCACAGTACCACATTGCCAAGCACGTCCCAAACAATCCATTAAAGTAAATTCAATTTTAGGACCGTAAAACGCACCTTCGCCTGGTAAGTATTCAAATTTAATATCACTGTCCGTTAATGCTTGCGCTAAACCTGCTTCAGCTTTATCCCAAATTTCATCACTACCAATACGGTTTTCTGGACGTGTAGAAAGCTTAACAACAATATCTTCAAAGCCAAATGAGCCATAAACGTCATAAACCATTTCAATACACTTGGTTACTTCCGCCTGCACTTGCTCTTCCATACAGAAGATATGTGCATCATCTTGCGTAAAGCCACGCACACGCATTAAGCCATGTAATGAACCTGATGGCTCATTACGATGACAACAACCAAATTCTGCAATACGCAGAGGTAAATCACGGTAAGATTTTAACCCTTGGTTAAATATCTGAACATGACCCGGACAGTTCATTGGTTTTATCGCGTATTCGCGCTTTTCAGATTCTGTCGTAAACATACCATCAGCATATTTATCCCAGTGCCCTGATTTTTCCCAAAGACTTCTATCCATCATCATCGGCGCTTTAACTTCGTCATAATCGTATTCGTGCAACTTTTCACGGACAAACTTTTCTAACTCAGTGTAAATCGTCCAACCATCGTTATGCCAAAACACCATACCTGGCGCTTCTTCTTGCCAATGGAATAAATCTAACGTTTTACCAATTTTACGATGATCACGTTTTTCAGCTTCCGCTAAGCGCACGATATAAGCTTTAAGTTGTTTTTTATCAGCCCATGCTGTGCCGTAAACACGTTGCAGCATTTTATTATCTGAATTACCACGCCAATAGGCGCCGGCGACTTTCATTAACTTAAAATGATGACAATGACGCATACTTGGCACATGAGGACCACGACACATGTCAATGTATTCTTGGTGATGATAAAGCGCTGGTGTATCTGACTTATCAATATTTTCATCAAGAATTTCTAATTTGTATGTTTCACCACGTTCAGTGAAAGCATCGTATGCATCCTGCCACGTACCTGTTTTTTTAATAACTTCATAGCCCGTTCGCGCTAATTCTGTCATACGTTTTTCTAGTTTAACTAAATCGTCTTCGGTGATTGATTCTTCTAAATCAACATCATAATAAAAACCGTTTTCGATTGTTGGACCAATAGCCATCTTGGTATTAGGCCACAATTGCTTAATTGCATGACCTAATAAATGTGCACAAGAATGACGAATAATCTCTAAACCTTCGCTATCTTTGCTGGTAATAAGTTGCAGCGCTGCATCTTCTTTAATTAATTCACAAGCATCGACTAATTCACCGTTGATGCGACCAGCAATGGTGGCTTTAGCCAGACCTGGGCCGATATCAAGGGCTACATCCATTACAGAAACAGCTTGTTCAAAAGAGCGTTGACTACCATCGGGAAGCGTAATTACAGGCATGTATATTTCCTTTGTTCAGTGGCGACACACACTAAGTGCCGCTTGAGTATTATAATAATTTTTATAACAACATTTTGATTGTTAGACAATTAATGGCGCTATATAAAGCTAAATTCGATACAATATCGTCTGGCAACTAACACAATCACTTATAAAGCTTATCCAATGTGTTAAACCGAGCACGGAATATAGGGTAATTTGCCTTAATTTGCAACGACAAGGCGCGTATATTGAACAAGCAAACTAAAAAAACATCTGCTGCAACCACCTTATGGCTTTTAACTATTCTTTTCGGCTTATTTTCATTGTCGAGCTTGGCTGCAGAGAAAAACTCTCAAAACACAGATAAAAGCAAAAATGAGCCTTGGCAAGTATGGCGTCAAGATACTGAACTCAAGGTCAGTTATCGTACGAGTCAGTATAACGACTTACTTGAAATAAAAGCTCAAGCACAAGTTGCCTCAAGTTTGGCTGGCTTTATGTATTTTCTTGAAGACTTAGCCTTGCTGCCTGTTTGGCTAGATAATGCTGAATCGGCGAAAATCATTAATCAAATAACCGCTAACGAAAATATTTTCATTACCCGCTTCAAAGGGTTATGGCCCGTTTCTGCACGCGAAATGGTGGTACATTCTCATTACTGGCAAAACGATAATCTATCAGTTGAAATTGCCGTAAAAGATGCCAGTGATAGCATTATTGCCACTAAAAACACTATTCGCATGCAAGTACTGAAAGCACATTGGTTGGTCGTGCCAACAAAAACCAGTCAAATAGAAATAAGTTACCAATTCATTGTTGACCCTAAAGGTAATATTCCACAATGGCTCACCAAACCTATGACCCTCAATGGTATTTGGACCACACTCAACAATATACGAGAGCAGCTACCAAACAGCCCTTGGCAACAAAAAAGTCGCGCAGATATCCAAGAATGGCAATAAGCCTTATCGCTATTTTAAATGCTTTAAATACTTAAGCTGAGCTCTGGATAATGAGTACTTGATATTCAAGTGAATCAAAAACTTAGGTGGCAAAGTAAATACTATAGCAAGGCGAACATCACTAATAGCTTATCCAGAGTTCAGGTTACTGACAAACGGAGTGTACCTATTTAGTTATAGGTACACTTACATTTGCGACAGAGCCGTTTATGGCAACGAGCAAAGCTCTTGCTCTGTTGGATTATAATGTTCAACTGACAAGCCAAGTAATTGCGGCACAGTGGCTGAAATGGTAATCGATGAAAACGTCCCCACTAAAACCCCTGAAAAAAGCGCCATAGCAAAGCCTGCTAATGATTCACCAGCAAATATCCATACCGCTAATATTGTTGCTAGTGTGGTTCCTGAGGTGATCAAGGTTCGCACTATGGTCGCTTTTATTGCCAAGTTAACCATGCTCTCAACACTTTGCTGATTATTCCTTTGCATAATTTCACGTATTTTATCGCCGACAATAATAGAGTCATTTAATGAATAACCAATAATAGCGAGTAAACTGGCCACTATGGTTAAATCAAAAGGTATATCAAGCCAAGCAAAAATTCCCAGCACAATAATAACGTCATGACAAAGCGCAATAACTGAACCTGCCGCTAAACGCCATTCAAATCTAAATGAGAGATAAAGCAATATCATGATCACCGAGGTAATAAGTGCTAAGCCGCCTTGATTAATTAATTCATCACCGACTTGACTACCAATATAAATTGAATCCAATGGTGTAATGGTTAACCCGCTTTGCTCAGAAAAATCGCTTAGCCATACTTTGCCTTTCAAGCTAAGCTCGTTATCGGCTTGTTGAACGCTCCAGTGACGACCATTTTCAGCAGATTTTAAACTAAAACTATCAGGTAAATATGAACTTAACAGCGCTTCCATATTCTGTTGGGTAAGTGATTCTTCTGTGGTGAATTCCGTTAAATAGCCACCGGTAAAATCTAAGCCTAAATTAAGCCCCTTACTGAATATGCCCAGCAGAGAAAAAATGACCAACGCCGTTGCGAAATACAAACTGATAATACGAAATTTACTTAAGGTTTCATGTTGTTTTAAAAGCAGGTTGTTCATAATTTTACTCCAAGTAACTGAGACTTGTTTTCACGGATCACTAAATTAGTTAAAGCTTTTGAGACAAAAACACCGGTAAACATGCTAGTTAAAATACCCAAACATAGAATGATGGCGAAGCCTTTTACTGCCCCATAGCCAATAGCATATAAAATAATACCGGTGATCATCGTGGTAATGTTAGCGTCTAAAATCGTAGAAAAAGCATTTTTATAGCCACTTTCGATGGCAAAAAGCACTTTACGCCCGCGTTTTAATTCTTCTTTTATCCTTTCAAATATAAGTACGTTAGTATCAACCGCCATACCGACGGTAAGCACTAAGCCCGCAATACCGGGCAAGGTTAATACGGTACCTGGTAGCAACGACATTAACCCTAGTAAGCTAATCAAGTTTAATCCCAAGGCAGCATTGGCGATAAGTCCCAAACTGCGATACCAAATAAACATAAAGAGCAAAGTAATACCAATACCTATAGTTAATGCCTTAATACCGTTATCAATATTATCAACGCCTAAAGTTGCTTCAATACTGCGTTGTTGCACTATGGTTACCGGTGCAGTTAATGAACCTGCTCGTAACAATAAGGCTAACTCTTGCGCCTCTTGTGGGCTCGACATATTAGTGATGCTAAATTGCGATCCCAAATGTTGCTGAATAGTGGCAACATTAATCACTTTGCTCTTTTTCACCATCTCATCGTTCGCATTTCGATAAAACTCGGAAAATACCGTTACCATAGGTTTGCCAATATTTTGCTTAGAAAACATCGACATTTTTTTACCACCCACAGCATCTAAAGTGAGATTAACTAAAGGCATACCCATTTCATCTTGACCTGAGCGAGCATTTTTAATGTGGCTACCAGAAAACACCACTTGGCTATTCATTCTAAATTGACGACCCGATTTATCACTCATTTGCAATATACCAACAGCATTCGAGTGTTGTGCTAGTTGATAAAAATCTAACGAAGCTGTAGCACCAATAATTCTTTTCGCTTCTTCTGGATCATGAACACCCGGAAGCTCAATACGGATCCTGTTTTTACCCTGCTTTTGGGTTACCGCTTCGGTAATACCAAGTTCTTCAATACGACCACGCATAGTTTTCAGCGTTTGGCTCATGGTTTCTTGACGAAATTTCGCTTGCTCGGCTGCTGAATAAGCTAAGGTTACTTGGGTATTGCTAATTTTACTTTGTGTTAATTCGGGGTAGCTTTGAGTAATTTTTGTTAATAGTTGCGCAACCGCGTTGTACTTAGTAGCAGAGAAGCTCAAGGTAATTGAGTGGTTATTAGGCTGTGATACGTTACTCAAGCGAATACGTTCAGCTATTGCTAGAGACTTAATGTCCAAGGCAATACCTTGCAATTTATCAAACAATGCTCGCTCGGTATCAACATCAAGAACAAATAACACCCCGCCACTTAAATCTAAGCCTAATTTTATTGGCTCACCATGAAACACCTTCAACCAAGCAGGTGCGTTGTTTTCTATCGAACTATCAATGGTATAATTTGCAGAAAATTGCTCTGTTAATAACTTCTCAATAGCCGCTTGATCCGCGCTACTGGCTAAAGTAATCGCGGTGCCTGCTGCCGATGTTCTGATCTCATCGATAGCGAGTTTGTGTTTAACTAACAAACGGTTAATATCTTGAGCTGCTATTGGCTCGCTTTGCGCGCTATTGCTGGTCAAGTGAACGGTTAGCTTATCTGAATATAAATTAGGTAAGGCGCTGATAAGCATAAACAGCAATACGAATATAATGACAATATTTTGCCATTTCACCTTGTTAACAGGCTTGGTATAACGTGAATTCATCATAAAATCTCTACATAAAAATCGGCTGTAAATTGCTATAACGAAATTAACAGCAAACACAGCAAATGACTGATAAATAATTATCAGTGTTAAAACATAACTAATTGATTTTTAATGCTCAGAAAATACAGCTTGGTATTTTCATGGCACAAGAGTGGATGAATTAACTGTGGTAGGTTTTACGCGATGAATACAGCAAATTGCCGTCTTTCCAGCAGGAAAGTCGAGACGAATGGCTGCTATGGCTTAATTGTTCGTACCAAGGTGTGATTAATGGCGGATTAGCTAGATTTTTAAATAGCCCTGCTGTGAGCTTAATTTTAAAAAACTCGATCACTAAATAGTATTCAGGGCTACTTTGTATTTCCGTGTTAAACAATGACGCGTTAAAGGTGTTGTTTCTGGGTAAGTTATATAAAACTTCAGGTTCATCAGTGTCTAAGGAAACGGTTTTTTGCGCTATTTGTGACGCAACTTCATGGCTTGAAAAGTTATCATTAGAAAGTTCTACGATCGGCAAAGCACCAGCGGTTTTAGCTAGCATCAATAAAAATAACATGACTGTTAATTTACGCCACATGAACAAAGAACACTCCTTTTAGATAAACAAAGATATAAGGCACTTTATTAGCTTTTCAATAGTTTGAATTAACTTTTTATTTAAGATGAGTTAATTCGGGCGTGGAGTTTGTACTAGCTTAGAAATAAAAACAACTAAAACCCTCGTGACAAACTCACACCGCGCTACGTCCAATAACTATTGAGAACTTTTCATCATCGAAAGCGCCATCGCCTCGGCCACCTTAATACCGTCGATACCGGCAGACAATATACCTCCGGCGTAACCTGCACCCTCTCCAGCTGGATATAAGCCTTTTGTGTTAACACTTTCGAAACTTTCTTTATCACGGGTAATGTTAATGGGTGATGAGGTACGGGTTTCAACCGCCGTTAATGTCGCGTCAGCCATAGAAAAGCCTTTTATTTTACGCTCGAATGCCGGCAGTGCCTCACGAATTGCTTCAATGGCATAATCAGGTAACGTTTCACTTAAATCACAATACTTAACGCCCGGCTTGTAAGAAGGCTCAACAGCGCCATGTTCACCACTTTTGCGCCCCGCAAGAAAATCACCGACAAGTTGTACTGGCGCATCATAGTTTTCACCACCGAGTTTGAAAGCAGTTTCTTCTAAACGACGTTGAAACTCAATACCGGCAAGCACATTATCTTTACTGCCATTTTCGTCATAATCTTCCGGCGATATGCCAACAACAATAGCGCTGTTAGCATTACGCTCATGGCGTGAATACTGGCTCATACCATTGGTAACTAAGCGTCCTTCTTCAGATGCTGCCGCAACCACCGTACCACCTGGGCACATACAGAAGCTATAAACAGAACGCCCATTAGTACAATGATGTACCAACTTATAATCAGCGGCGCCTAAAATTGGGTGACCGGCATTTTCACCAAATCGAGCCTCATCAATCACCGATTGTTCGTGTTCAATTCTAAAGCCAACAGAAAACGGCTTAGCTTTGATAAATACACCTTTTTCATGCAACATCGCAAATGTATCGCGCGCACTATGGCCGATAGCTAAAGCAATATGTTTAGTGTTAATAACTTCACCTGTCGCTAAGGTTAAACCTGTCACTTGCATGTTATCGCTATCATCGTCGACTTTTTCAAAATGAATGTCATCCACGCGCTGCTCAAAACGAACTTCGCCGCCAAGGCGGTTAATTTCAGCACGCATTTGCTCAACCATGGTAACCAATTTAAAGGTACCAATATGTGGTTTACTGACATACAAAATTTCGGCTGGCGCACCAGCATCAACAAACTCATGCAATACTTTACGGCTGTAATGTTTAGGATCTTTTACCTGGCTATAAAGTTTACCGTCAGAAAAAGTACCTGCACCGCCTTCACCAAACTGTACATTTGATTCTGTATTAAGGACTTTTTTACGCCAAAAACCGAAAGTATCTTTCGTGCGTTGACGTACTTCTTTACCACGCTCTAAAATGATCGGTTTGAAGCCCATTTGCGCTAGTAACAAGCCAGCAAATAAACCACAAGGCCCCATACCAATAACCACTGGACGTTCAGTTAACGTCTCGGGGGCTTGTGCAACAAATTTATAGCGAGTATCGGGACTGGCTTTAATATTTTGATTTTTAGCATGCTCGGCAATCAGTTCAGCATTTTTTGTTGTATCCACATCAAGGGTATACATCAAAATAATATTGCTTTTTTTGCGGGCATCATAACCACGCTTAAAGATTGAAAAACTCGTTAGCTGCTCAGCCGTGATGTTTAATGTTGCAAGAATAGCTTGCTCTAATTCTTCAGGTTGATGATTTAGTGGTAATTTGACGTTAGTTAAACGCAACATATAATGTATCCAAAGCGAGACTAGGGTAAAAATTTGCGCCATTTTACCTGATAGTACTAGCGATACCAAATACTAAACCGACACAATAGAAAAACAATAATTGAATTTGCTAGCAAGCTAGGTATGATCGGCGCTTTTATCGCAGCAGTCGCAGCAGTGCGAATCGATTTAACATACCAACAAGATAAACGAGCAAAATATAATGGCCTTTGTAGTTACTGATAACTGTATTCAATGCAAGTACACGGATTGTGTCGCGGTTTGTCCAGCGGATGCTTTTCATCAAGGACCAAACTTTTTAGTTATTAATCCTGAGTCATGCATTGATTGCGACCTATGCCCGGTTGAATGCCCTGCTGAAGCTATTTACCAAGAAGATGAAGTGCCTGAAAATCAAAAAGACTTTATCGAGCTTAACGCTGAATTAGCGAAAGTATGGCCTGTGATCACCGAAGTTATTCCTGCGCCAGCAGATGCCGAGCAATGGGATGGGGTAGCAAATAAAATTAACCAACTGATCACTGATCTCGATTAATGTTAGCCCGCAAGTAAAAATACAACAATAAAAACTCTCTAGCTAAGTTAATTGCTTTATTCAGCTAAGTTAATTGCTTTATTCAGCAAAGACAGCTGTGCTGCTCACCAAGCTTTATTGGCTAAAATTCGCACTTTCTTTAAAAATGTTCATACTAAAAGTACGATTCATCGAGTGAGTATTAGGAGGCAACATGCCCCATAAACTTAAAGAGCAACGTATTGAATGTCCAAATTGCGGTCACCATATTCGTGTCAGTTTAGACACTAGCGAAGGCGATCAAGATTACTATGATGAATGTCCAGCCTGTTGTATGGAAATACATTTGAATTTACATATTGATGAATACAATCAAAAAATACAGCTCGCGGTTGCCAGTGATGATGAGCAAGTTTTTTAACTAGCTTACTCGCCTCACCATTTAATAAAGCATTGAGATTAACCTATAGCAAAAATTGTTCATGTTAGCGTAAATTCATTCGCTCAAGAGTTTGTACTATGGTCATGGTTTGCTGATCAAATTCGATATTAACTTTATCGCCAACAAGCACATGTTGTAAATTAGTGCGAGATAAGGTCTCAGGGATCAAATGTACCGAAAAACACCCTTCAACATCAGCACCAAGGGTTAAACTAATACCATTGATGCTGATAAAACCTTTAGCAAAAATATATTTTTGATATTCCGGCGCTAAACTAAAGCTCAGCGTGCAGTTGTCCTTGCTATCAATTCTATTGATAACAACAGCTTGAGTATGAACATGACCACTGAGCATATGCCCACCAATTTCATCGCCAATTTTCAGCGACCGTTCAACATTAACTTGTGTACCTAAGGCAATATCTGCCAAATTAGATACCCGTAATGTTTCATCGATAACATCAAAACTTATGTAGCTTTTATCTGCAGTCAAATGACCAAATTCTACCGCGGTTAAGCAAACACCATTAATAGCAACACTAGCCCCTATTTCAAGATGTTCAATCAAACGACTTTCCAAAGAAACCTTTAATCTTATCGCATTATTTTTACTAATTATCGCAATTACTTCAGCTTGTGATTGCACTATACCTGTAAACATATATCATCCAGATAAATAACTTTATTTTTTGCTATCTTAGCAAGAAAAACCTAATGATATAATTGCCTTGATGAACATTAACCGCTTTTTTTCCAATAGTAAAAACCTGATGAAATTGGCTTATCCAATTTTAATTGCTCAATTGATCCAAAACTTAATGGGCTTTGCCGATACCGTTATGGCTGGCCGAGTTAGCGCTACTGATATGGCAGCCGTGGCTGTGGCGAGTAGTGTTTGGTTGCCGCTGATTTTAACTATTTCTGGTTTGGTCATGGCATTAGCAAGTATTATTTCACAATTATCTGGCGCTAAACAATTTGATGACGTGGCAAAAAGCAGCTACCAAACCGCTTGGATAGCGGTATTTTTTTCTATCATTGTTATCATAGCCTATTACATAGCTACACCATTATTAATCAACTCAATCTCATTAGAGCCAGCATTAAAACAGTTAATGTTCGATTACTTAGGCTACATTGTTTGGGGTGGCCCGGGATATTGTCTTTATTTAGTGTTACGTAATTACTCTGAGGGTTTATCTTTTACCCGCCCTACCATGATCATCAGTATTTTAGGTTTACTGATTAACATCCCTGCCAACTATATATTTATTTATGGTGAATTTGGTATGCCTGCCCTTGGCGGTGCCGGTTGCGGTATTGCTACAGCCATTGTTTATTGGGTAATGTTTTTTGGTATGTTGGCTTATGCTTATTATTCAAAGCATTTAAAACATGCGCCACTATTTAAAAAGTTCTATTGGCCTGACTGGTCTGAAATGAAAGTTATCATGGCACTGGGTATGCCAATCGCATTTTCATTACTGTTTGAAGTCAGCTTATTTGCCGTAGTGGCAATAATATTAGCGCCATTTGGTGCGAATGTAGTAGCAAGCCATCAAATAGCGATTAACTTCTCTGGCCTAGTGTTCATGGTGCCATTAAGTTTAGCGATGGCAGTCACCATTAAAGTGGGCTTTGAAGTCGGTAATAAAAATTTAGAAAATGCCAAGGAGCTTTGTCGCTATTCAGTCATATTAGGATTAATTATTGCTGTTGCAACAGCTGCGCTAACATTATTGTTTAGTACTCAAATCGCCGCTATTTACACCACGGACATTGAAGTACTTGAGCTTGCTGCTAGCCTGATGTTTTTAGCCGCCCTATTTCAATTTTCAGATGCAATACAAGTTATTTCAGCTGGCGCATTACGTGGTTATAAAGATACAAAATCAATTTTATATATTACCTTTTTCTCGTATTGGATTGTCGGTTTGTCATTTGGGTTGATATTAGGACTTACAGACTGGATAGTACCAGCAACGGGTCCTTATGGTTTTTGGGTTGGTTTTATATCAGGCTTAACCGTGGCAGCGGTATTATTAGCTTGGCGTTTAAAAATAGTACAGCAGCGCCTCGATCAACAAGTTGCCTTGGAACACACCACGCAATAACTGCTGTATTCAACCTGAATCGATAATATTTATTAGCCTATTCGCGGTTTAAATGAACAACTGCCACGACAACTGCTGAATTAATCAGCAGTTGCATCTTATTTTAAATAAAATCGCTTGCACTTAATAAAACAGATCGCTAACATAGCGCCTCGTTGAGTTGCTCAACGTTTGTAGTAAAAATGCTCGCTTAGCTCAGTTGGTTAGAGTACTTGCATGACATGCAAGGTGTCACTGGTTCGAGTCCAGTAGCGAGCACCATATTCGGGTTTAATAACCCAAAAAAAACCCGAAAAGCCTTTATTAAAAGTTTCTCGGGTTTTTTTACGTCTGAAATTTATCTTAAAAAGTGTTTAATCACTTGCTAGTATTCCCAATTAAAATTTTAATAACAGTAGGTTAGTAAATGCATACATTATCTCAGTTAAAGTCTGGAGAACTAGCAGGTATCACACGTTTAAAAATATCTGAAAATTTAACCTGCTTCCCGGTAGAGATTTTGTCATTAGCTGATAGCTTAGAAATTCTAGATTTATCAGATAACCAATTAACCGCGCTACCAAACGAACTTGTTAAGCTAAAAAAGCTGAAAATAATTTTCGCCTCAAATAACCTTTTTACTGCCCTGCCAGAAGCATTAGGTGGTTGTGAAAGTTTAGAAATGATCGGCTTTAAATCCAACCAAATTCATCAAGTTTCTGCTCGTTCGCTACCCGCTAAGCTACGCTGGTTGATATTAACTGATAACTGTATTGAAACCTTGCCTGACAGTTTAGGTGAGCGCCCAAGGCTACAAAAGCTGGCATTAGCGGGTAACAGATTAACGAAATTACCGTTAACTTTAGCGCAGTCACATAACCTTGAACTCGTTCGTATTTCAGCAAACAAGTTAACCCAATGTCCAAGCCAGTTACTTAACTTACCCAAACTTGCTTGGTTTGCTTTTTCCGGCAACCCTTTTAGCCACACTGAACTGAACATCGCATCAGTGCCAACATTACCGGCATCAAGTTTTACATTACACGAAGTGTTAGGACAAGGTGCTTCTGGCATTATTTCAAAGGCAACTTGGACTAAAAACCAAGCAGCATTCCCCGATGAAGTGGCCGTAAAGGTTTTTAAGGGCTCAGTAACCAGTGACGGTTACCCAAAAGACGAGTTACAAGCATGTTTAAAGGCCGGTAGACATAAAAATATCGTCGGTTCTTTAGCCCAAGTTAATGACAACGGTTATCTAGCCTTAATTATGTCTTTAATACCTGAGCACTTTAAAAACTTAGGTTTACCACCAACTTTCGCCACTTGTACACGTGATACTTTCCCGACAGAATTTACCTTAAGCATTGTCGACATTGATAAAATAATCACGCAAATGCAAGATGTATTCGAGCACTTACATGCCAACCAAGTGTGTCATGGCGATTTATACGCACATAACACGTTGTTTGATAACAATGCTAATATCATTTTTGGCGACTTTGGTGCGGCAACTATGTACCACATGCTAGATAGTAGCCAACAAGCATTAGTAAAAAGCATTGAACGTAGAGCATTAAATTATTTTATTGAAGACTTATTAAGCATTTGCCATCACCAAGATAAACAAAGTCCAATGTTTAAAGCCATTAAACAAAAAATTAGTAGCGACAATGCAGAATAAATCACATAACAACCTTGTGAACTCGTCGGCATGACTAATTTAACAAGGTTAATATCGAAATTACTAATGAGTTATCATCTACGCTTGTTATAATGCCACGACGCAAATTTTATAGAAGACACTATGAACTACATCTCAATTGACGAATTAAAAAACGCTTGGATATTCAAGCATAAAAGCCTACCGATTAAGATCGGTGATAAGCGAATGATAAAGCCTATGACGGCTAATCGCGCAAAAATGCTTTGGGATGCCAACATTAGTAAACAAGTAGATCACCCAGACTTCTTTAAAAAAGGTGACTGGCCAGAAAACGGTAAAAACTGGACCGACAATGGTAAATGGGAAAGCATTTGGGATAGTGAAGAAAGCGCGTTACCTGAGCAAATATTAAGCCATTTAACGTGGGACAATAACACTGTGGTCTATTATTGTAGTGCCCGTGATAACGTTATCGAAACAACATGGGCAGTGTTTAAACGTTGCTGGAAAAACTTTTTATTTATGGATGACGGTGCCATCTTGATTGCTAAAAAACGCAAAGAGACCGCACAATTTCTTTCAACCGGTTATTTTAAAATAGGTCAAAAGCCAGTTTAAACAGTTATTGGGTATTACCTTCAGCATTTATACTTTGCTGATTTTACGAATTACTTAGCCGTATGGGTTAATTGAACATTATTAGGTCAACACCATGTCGAACTCTATGCCATTAGAAAAAATATTTATTGTTATGGCCATTATCCTAGGCTTAGGTTCAACTGTTGATTTAGCTTATGCTTTAGTTAGCCCAGATGTAGAATTAGTTGAGTTTTTACGTTGCGTATTAAATATCATAATTGCTGTTTTTTTATATCGATATTTTAAGAACAAACACCAAGCTAAAATGACATTAGCTGCGAAAAACCAGCAAAATGTGATGAATTAGCCTATCAATTGTAGCATGACATAATTAACTAAATCGTTACCAGCGACTCGCTTTGACAATTTACCTGCAACCATAGTCATAGCGTCAGTATTTGATAGTGAATAATGATTAAGAGAGTTATCTTGCAGAGCAGTCGTTCATCACTCAACGTACCTTGAGAATAGTAGTATACTCAGCGTCACTGACTCGTATCTAACGCATTATGGTTATATGCTTTAGCTATCAATTTTTCTGACGATAACCAATCAACCCAACCTGACAAGCAATCGCTTGCAGCACATTCAAGTAAGCTATTTTTGAACTTTTAGACATAAGCTTTTAACTTTGAGCTTAATGGAGTAATTATTAAATGATAGATATTTTAGCGGTTTTCATTACGTTTTTTGCTGTTATAGACCCAATCGGCACTGTGCCAGTATTCATCGCGGTGACCGACCAATATGACCAAAAAACTAAACGCCGTATTGCGTTGCTCTCCACCATTGTTTCTATGTGCGTATTATTATTTTTTGTTGTGGTTGGGGAGTTCGTCCTCAAAGCGCTGTCAATTCCGTTGCCTGCCTTTCAAATATCAGGTGGCATTATATTATTTCTTTTTGCATTAAATATGATCTTTGGTGACAGTAAACCTGAAGAAGAAATAAGATTATTAGATCAATCACATAAAGATACTGCGGTTTTTCCACTGGCGGTGCCATCAATTGCAAGCCCTGGTGCGATGTTAGCAGCAGTATTATTAACTAAGAATTCGGTATACAGCGTTTGGGAGCAAATACAAACAGCCACCGTCATGCTGTCAGTATTAGTTATAACGTATCTCTTAATGCTGTTAGCCGGCGCCATTAATAAAATTATAGGTAGCAGTGGCGCAAGTGTCATCAGCCGAGTGATGGGGTTAATACTTGCCTCTGTTGCAACCACGAATATTTTGCTAGGTTTTAGCGAGTATTATAGTGTTCAGTAAATACAACTAACGCATACCTTACTCAAACGCCCTTCTTTTTTATTGAAGGGTGAAGAGCGCTCCAACAAAGCTCACTAGCCCTTAAAACACCACTGACAATTTGGCACCAGTAAAAGCTTGATTCTCAGCTTTCCAATATTCACCATCAATTTGCCTTAAACGAGTAAACGCTTCAATTTGTAGATGATCAAACTTAACGCCGGCACCGATACCAACATAGCCATCAATATTATTAGCTTCGTCATATCGACGCCTATTACTAACGACAAAATCATTTTTTTGATCCGACGAATAAATACGGTATTCATCATCTTCATTGCGATCATTAAGCGCTAACTCGCCTAAATCAAAGCCAACTTCTGCATAAGCAAACACATCTGAAAAGTAGCCTAGTTTCAAGCCTGCCTCCCAAGCAAAATAATCATGTTTAACGTTATTTCGGTCAGTAACATCGCCATGTCCAATAGAAGTTAACACTGAAGCACCAAAGTTAGAATTTCGATGAGTAAACCACATTTCAGCACCAATACCGGAAATGTTATTACCGTCATTGACTTCATTTTTAATGAAAAAACCAAACTTAGGGCTTTCGTATGCATTAGCATTAAATATGGAAAGAAATTGCAGTATAAAAAACGCAATAAATAATAAAGCAAACCTCTCTTTGCTTCTCGTGCTCTGCTGACGGTGATCTTGCGTTAATATCGACATTTTAGTGCTATTTCCTGAACATTATCAATGCCGTAAGCTTAAGTAAAATAGCTGTTTAATTCAGTAGCCAAACTGTCAGTTAAAGCATAATAAGTGTCAGAAAATGTAAGAAGTAATATAGCAAACCAGCATTGTATAGTAAGTGTTATATAGCAAGAATAACATGATGCACTTACCACTACATTGAACCTATACTGTTTAACCTACGTTACACCGAAAAGTTACACCTAACAGTGTGCCTTTGAAGATAACGTCAAAAAAACCAAACAAGTATCAATATATTTTCGGTACCCTGTATAAGCTCAATACTTATCAGCTTAGACAGCTGTTATGTAAGGGAAAAGTCGATTATAAATTAGTAGTACTAAATAGCCTACAATAACCCAAAATAACAATGTAATGGCTCTGTAGGCTGGCAAGTTGCACGTCAATCAATAAAGCTGTTGATTAAGGTTTAAGCTTGTTCTTTAATAGCTTCGGCGCTAGTTATCTTAATTGCTTTATTATTTGGTTGCGTACCCGATTATTCAGTCGCACCTTCTCTCGAGCCTTCACTCGACTCTTCACTCGATAATAACACCGCAAACCATCGGCCTTCAGCAGAGTTTTCCAAAGCAATTTTAATTATCATGGTAAGTGGCACTGACAATAACATACCAACGGTTCCAAGCAGCCACCCCCAAAAGATTAATGAAATAAACACCACTAATGTTGAAAGCCCGAGGCCGCGCCCTAAATATCGCGGCTCAACCACATTACCCATAACCGTATTTATCGTTAAATAACCTAAACCAATAAAACCTGCTGCCGCAGGCCCTAACTGTAAAACAGCTAACGACATTGCCGGTACAGCAGCGATTATCGAACCTATATTTGGAATATAATTAAGTAAAAAAGCGAGTACGCCCCACAAAAGATAAAAATCTAAGCCAAAAGCCCACAGCATTACTGATACACAAATACCGGTGGCAATACTGACTAACGTTTTAATCGCAAGGTAATTATTAACCGACGCTAAAAACTGGTCTATTTGCTTAATGCGAGCTTGCGGATCATCTAACGCCAAATGTAATTTATGTGAAACTGTAGATGCTTCAAACAACATAAAAATCACAGTAATAATAATTAAGAATAAGTTAGCCATAACGCCGCCCAAACCACTAAGCATATTAGCGGCTAAGCCCATTGCTGCACCAGGATCAAAATACTCAATTAATAACTCTGGTGAAATTACAATGTTATAACTATCAAGTTGCTGAGTTAACCAAATAAACTGCTCTTGCAGTTGCGCTCGGTAAACAGGAATAAGTTGCGACAGCTCATTTAATGAATTACCAACAAGACCTGCAAGTGACAACGCAATTGAGACAAAAATAACAATAACAAAAATCACTGCTATCGGTTTTGGTATTTTATAATGCGCTGCTTTTGTCACCAAAGGGTTACAAATAATGGCGATGAATGCCGATAATAAAAATGGCACTAATAATGTTGCTGCAACCTTAATACCTGCCAATACGACAAATAATGCCGCGGTAACCAATAAAAATTTAACCGCGCCGCCAGCCATTCCTTGTAAAGCCATTTAATAAACCCTAAATGTTGTTTAATTTGATAGTAAGTTATTAAAACTATACGCGATTATATGACCATCAAGCCAGTATTTCTTCAACCGCGTATCGTTATTTATTGTTAATTGACAATTACATTGTTCGTCTGATCAAGGTCACGCTCGATAAATTAAGTAAGCGCCAACAACTCAGCATACCAATGCTACCAACAAAAAACGCTCCAGCTCCAATGCCAACCAGCCAATATTGAAAATGGAAACTACCTGGCATATTAAAAACTTGGCTTTGTAAAATATATACCGCTATTTCCATACCGACACTGGCCATTAAGCCCGCGATAGCGCCTAAGGCAACAAACTCATATAACACACTATTACGCAGTAATTTCCCACTAGCGCCTAAGGTTCTTAAAATGGCAAGTTCTCGCTCTCTTTCTTCCATACTGGCTTGTACTTGAGCAATTAACACTAAACTCCCGGCAAGCACTACTAAGATAAGAATTAGCTGAATAGCGACAGAAACTTGCTCTATGATATTATTGAGCTGCGCCATAATAGCGGCAAAATCCATTAAGGTAATGGTAGGAAAGTCAGCCATAAAGCGATAAACCATATCTCGGTCTTGCGCCGATATTGACCAAGCTGAAATTGAAGTTGTCGGAAATTTATCAAGTACACTTTGATTAAATACCATAATGAAATTTAATTGTCGGCTTTGCCAGTTTACTTCTCGGATACTGGTTACTGGCACCGTAAATTCGTCAGAGCCTAAGGTAAAGGTTAAGTTATCTCCTAACTTTATCTCTAAACGTTCAGCGATATTACTTTCAATCGATACTTGTGGTTTATCATCACCAACTTGCCACCACTGCCCGGCAATAATTTCATTTTCTTCAGGTAATTCAGTACGCCAAGTTAAGCCAAGCTCACGGCCCATACCTTGCCTACTTTTTTGTTGCTCAGTTTTCTTAGCCGCTTGTTTTTCCTTGTCGGCAGGTGTGGCGTCATTTGCTGCTTGCTCATCTGGCTTATCTTCATCAACCGTCTTAATACCGTTTATTGCAGATAAGCGACCACGATAAACATGATAAAAGCCTTGATTAGCAATATCGTGCTCAGCAACAAATTGTTTTAATGGCGCTATTTGCGCTTCACTGATATTAATTAAATAATGATTTGGCGTGCCTTCAGGAAATTGCTGCTCCCATTCTGACAAAATTGAGCTTTTCATTACCGTTATTAATAGCAACAACTTGATAGCGATAGTAAAACTAACCAATTGCACGCTATTTTCACTGGCACGGCGCTTCAAGTTGGCTAACGCTAAATGCCACGACTTACCAGCTTTCGTACCAACACTGCGCCCTGCGCTCATTAAACCTCGACCAAACAACAACAAAATAAAGGAAACAAAAACACCGCCCAGTAATAATGCCGCACTCATCACCAAATTTTGGCTAAAAATAAATAGCAGTAAAAACAGCGCTAGCAAAGGCGGTAATTGGTGCCAACCAAACCGAGCTATTTTATGCTGACTAAAACCACGAATGACATTTAATGGCGAGCTTTGCACTAAGCTCATAATAGGATGAATAGCAAAGGCAATTGCACATAATAAACCAGTAAATATCGCGGTTAAGAATGGCACAAAGGTCAAAGGCGCATCAGCTAATGACAAATAACTTGCAATGGCATTAACCCCTAATAATAACAAGCCATAGCCAACCAATAAGCCGGTAGCAATACTTAAACAACTCAGTAAGGTCCAATGTAAACAATAGAGCTTTCTAACATGTGAAATTGACGCACCCAATGCTTTAAATATTGACACCGTAGACTGATGTCGCTGACCATAACGACGACTGGCAACTGCCACAGCAACGGCTGCTAGAACTATACCTAACATACTGGCTAACGATAAAAACTTTTCTGCTGTGTCTAATATTCTCGATAATCGATTTTGTGCGGCTTTGGCATCATACCAGCGTTGCGATTCATTAATTTGCGGTTTTATCCATGCTTCAAATGTTTCAATAGCTTGGCTTTCACCGGCAAATAAATATTTATAGGTAATACGACTACCGGGCTGAATTAGCTCGGTTTTTGGCATATCGGCAATATTTAAAATCACCGTTGGACCCGCGATAAAGGCACGATATGAACGATCAGGAATATCAGTAACAATACCAGCAATGGTTAATGGCGCTAAGCCAATTTCAATGCTGTCACCAATTTTGACATCTAAACGACTTAACACACTTGGCTCAACCCACACTGTGCCTACTTGGGGTGCACTTGCAATAACACTTTCAGCTTGTGTTAATGAGGTTTTTATTTTCAACTCACCCCGTAATGGATAACTATCAGATACCGCATCAAGTTCACTCAGTAGCATATTATCGCCGGCAAATGCCATTGACTCTGTTTCGATTTTTTTTGCAGATTTCAGCGCTAATGACTGACTTTTCTCAATAATGCTTGGATCTACTTCTGACGACATCCTTAAGACACGATCGGCACCAATGGTGTTAGTGCTATTGGCAACAATGGCGTGTTTAATTTGCCCAGAAAAACCCGTTAATGAAAATACCGTGGCAACAGCAAGTACAATAGCCAGAAAAATAATTGTTAATTCGCCACGACGAAGTTCATGATGCAATAAACGTAATGACTGAACAAACCACATTGATGATGCTTTAGGGGTAAGGTTACTCATAAATTATCCTACTTGTGGCGCTGACATTTCAGTTTTATTGTCATGCTCAGGTCTGGAAAACTCGAGTTTCTCGGTCAGCACCCCACTGTCCATTTCAACTTGTCGCTGGCAGCGAGCTGCTAACTTAGCGTCATGAGTTACTAGCACTAAAGTTGTGCCTTCTTTAGCATTTAAGTCAAAAATTAAGTCTGTAATATGCTGTCCGGTCTTACTATCTAGGTTTCCTGTTGGCTCATCAGCAAATAAAATGTCTGGTTTAGAGATAAATGCCCGTGCTATTGCCACACGCTGCTGCTCACCGCCAGAAAGCTGAGCAGGGTAATGATCCAAGCGGTCAGCTAACCCCACTTGAGCAAGTAAAGCTTCTCCGCGTGCTTGCGCATCAGGCAAGTTAGCCAACTCTGCGGGCAACATAACATTTTCAAGTGCGGTTAAACTGTTAATCAATAAAAATTGTTGAAAAATAAAACCAACATGCTGCGCCCTAACTTGGCTACGTTGCTCTTCATTAAACTGGTGTAATGGCTTGTTTTTAAGATACACTTGCCCAGAGCTTGGTAAATCCAAGCCAGCTAAGATTGATAATAACGTTGTTTTACCTGAGCCAGACGAACCAACAATAGCAAGTGATTCCCCCGCAGTTACCGTTAAATTAAGCGGCTGAAGTAAAGCGAGGGTTTTATCTTCAACTTGCACTGATTTTGTTAGGTTATTTACGCTTAAAATACTCTCGGAAGTTACATGCATGAAAAATTATCCACTTTTAATATTATTTATTAGCTTATTTTTTGTCACTACAGCTAACGTAGCTGCGCAAGATACAAAAACCAATACGGTTGAAAACGACATTGGTATCAACTCAGTCACCAAAATTTTACTGTTAGGTGATAGTATCAGCGCAAGTTATGGGATGAAACCCAAACAAGGCTGGGTTCATTTGCTCAATCAAAAGCTTATCGAACAACAGCAACCATACACAATAATAAATGCTAGCGTTAGTGGTGAAACGACGAGTGGCGGATTATCTCGGTTGTCAGGCATTTTAGCGAATGAGAATGTTGATCATTTAATGATAGAGCTAGGTGGAAATGACGGTTTGCGGGGCTACTCTCCCAAGCTTATCAAAAATAATTTGTTACAAATGGTTCAGTTAGCACAAAGTAAAAACATCAAAGTTTCTATGATTAAAATCAAAATAACGCCAAATTATGGTCCGAGATATAATAAAATGTTTGAACAAGTATTCGAAGATGTAGCAAAATCTAGCAATATCAATTTATTACCTTTTTTTATGGAAGTTGTCGTTATGGATAAAAACCTGATGCAAGCAGACGGAATTCATCCAAATGCACAAGCACAACCAATAATAGCTGACTATGTTGAGCAACAGCTCAAAACACTCATGACAGCGGAGCATTAACCTAACATGGAATTTACTTGGATTGGATTTGCTTTTATTTGTGGTTTATTAACTAAGCTTATTTCTTTACCACCTTCAATTGGCTATTTGGCCGCAGGGTTTATATTAAATTTTTTAGGTTACCAAGCAGATAGCATGGTCACAGTGCTAGCTGATATTGGTATTACATTAATGCTATTTACCATTGGCTTAAAGCTCAATGTTAAAGACTTAATTAAACCTGAAGTTTGGCTTGGTAGTTTAAGCCATACTATTTTCTGGCTTTTGTTTGGCTTAATCATATTAAAGGCCATTGCACTGGTTGCTATTCCACTGATCAGTGAGCTCGACATCATCACCTCAGCTTTAATTGTTTTTGCCTTAAGCTTCAGCAGCACAGTATGTGTGGTCAAATTGATGGAAGATCATGGAGAAATGCGCACTCGCCACGGTAAGTTAGCAATAGGAATCCTGGTAATGCAAGATATTATTGCCGTGGTATTTTTAGTATTAGCCACCGGTAAAGTGCCAAGCCCATGGGTGGCATTGTTGTTACTTTTCATTCCACTAAAACCTTATATTAATAAAGGCATTGATAAAGCAGGACATGGAGAATTAATACCATTAATGGGCTTTTTTATTGCTTTTGGTGCTTATGAGTTATTTGAACTTATGAAAGTTAAAGGTGACTTTGGTGCCCTTTTAGCCGGTATGTACTTAGCATCGCACCTTAAAGCCAGTGAAATAACAAAATCATTACTCAGCTTCAAAGACTTGTTCTTAATTGGCTTTTTTCTCTCAATAGGTTTTACTGCTCTTCCAACGATGGAAATGCTAGCCATAGCATCCGTGCTAACACTCTTGTTGCCGGTTAAATTTTTGCTATTTTTCTTTATTTTAGTCAAGTTGAAACTACGAGGTAGAACAGCATTTTTGTCTGCTTTAGCGTTAAGTAATTTTAGTGAATTTGGTCTGATAGTAGCCGCTCTCAGTAACAAATCTGGTTGGTTATCTCCAGAATGGCTAGTCATACTGTCATTAGCCGTTTCATTATCATTTATATTAACAAATATTTTGTATAACTTTGCCCATGATTACTTTGCTAGAAACAAAGATAAATTCAAACGCTTTGAAAGTAACAAACGCTTACAAGAAGACAACTT
>UEXM01000203.1_pt1 | contig 65534 bp, 78 predicted proteins | sample 1796661 | NCBI WGS metagenome assembly UEXM01 (sample SAMEA4772469, study PRJEB27181) | metagenome | reverse complement strand
AAAATTATTCTTAAAGCCGCTTTTAATTTTGATAATAGAGAAGCTGAAAAGAAATCGATGAATAAATAAAAAAAAATAAGGGGCTTTGCGGCCTCTTTTTTATTTTAGAATATTAATCCTATTCCTATACCAAGCAGTGGGCCTATAACTGCCCAAGCTTCTAAAAACTTAATTTTTTTAAGTTCATCTTTAGTAAATACATTATCTTCTGTATTTAAAATTAGATTGCTAGCTTCTTTTTTAGCTTTCTCTAATTCCACTTCTAGTTTTTTTACTTTTTCTTTTAAAGTCATAATATAAATTTTAAATTATCCATCGCAGCTTAAACAATCAGGATCCATCGCTGCTGCGGCAATATCTCCTCTCAATACAGACTCAGTACGCATATAATATAAGGTTTTAATACCTCGCTTCCATGCTTCTAAGTGTACTTTATTAATCCATTTGGGGGTAGCTACAGATGGAAAAGCCAAATTCAAACTAACAGATTGATCTATATAGTCTTGTCTAATGCCGGCTTGATTAACTAATTCCAACTGATTTATCTCCTTAAATGTTTTAAATACATTTTTTACTAATTCTCCTTCTTCTTGGTTAAGTCTTCCTGTGTGATCGTAAAACCATCCATCAAGTTGTTTAACTCCTTGAACGGATCCACCATCTTCCAAAATTTTATCCCAAGTTTCTTTATTATCGATCCCAATTTTTCTTAATACTTTTTTAAGTTCCTTGTTTTTACGTATAAATGTACCTTTAGCTGACTGCTCAGTAAATACATTAGCAGCCCAGGGTTCAATCCCCGCAGAAACATTCCCGCTTAATTTGCTATTAGAAACAGTTGGAGCAGTTGCTCGTAAATGAGTATTACGCATGCCAGTCCCAACGCACCAAAGAGGTTCGCCATAGACTTCGGCTAAATTCCTAGATGCTCTTTCAGTTTCTATTTTTATTTTTGAAAATATTTCCCGCGTTTTGAATTGCGCTAACAAGCTTTCGAAAGCGATTCCGTTTTTTTGGAGTAGGCTGTGCCACCCAAGGACACCAAGTCCAAGTGCCCGCCCTTTCTCCGCACTGCGTACAGAGTTCTCGAATCCCTTCATATTCTTCGCCTTCTGGATAAATTCTTCTAGCACACCGTCCAGGAACCAAGTTGCGTCGTAAATTAAATTCGTATTCTTCCATTCGTCGTATTTATCTAAATTAACAGATGATAAACAGCAAACAAAAGAATGTGATTCATCTGTATGTAATGTTATTTCGCTACATATGTTTGTCATATGAACTTTGAGCCCGTTTTGCTTATATGCTTTTGGGTTAGCTTTGTTTGTATTTCCCTTAAAGAGTATATAAGGCTCTCCAGTTGCTTTACGCTTTTGGAGAAGTTTTGACCACTTTGTTCTAGCCTCTTTATCTCCTGATTCAAGTCTTCGCATAAACTTGTCACCGACCACAGCGCACTGGTGGAGATTAAGTGATTGTCTATTAATGTCTCCTTTCGGCTCTCGTATCTCCAACCACTCTTCAAAGTCGGAGTGATCAATATTGATATTAACTGACGCAGCTCCTCGCCGGACAGATCCTTGATTAGTGGCGAGTATAGTTGAATCGTATATCTTGCAAAACGGCACCACTCCATCAGATGTTCCATTACCTGTAATTTTAGCTCCAGCGGGTCTAATCATATTAACTCCTACGCCAACACCGCCTCCATGCTTGGCTAAGAGCATCATTTCTAAATTTTTTTGTCCTATATCCTGTATACTATCAGCAACATCAATTCCAAAACAACTTATAGGTAAACCCCTGTCTGTGCCTGTATTAGATAATACTGGTGACGCTAAACATAACCATCCATCCCATATGTACTGAAAAAAATTATCAGCCATTTCTGGTTTATATAAACGTCTTGCAACTGTTTTTGCAACACGCATGTATGCTTCCTTAGGTGTTTCGCCATTGTATAAATAACCTCCGGATATTGTTTTTTTGTAAACTTCCGTGTCACCCCATACAGGGTAGTCTTCACCTTTTTTCCAGTCGTTATTCCACATTCTCTAATTTTTTTTCTTTATTCCCAGAATCTTTTTGTGTATCTTCCTTGAGTTGACCTAGGGCTTTTTCGTAGCCAGGTATCCGCTTCAAGGTCTCTAGCGTCCCAATCAAGAGGTCTTTCATATTTTGCATCTCCTGTATTATTTGTTGTTGGTTCGCTCCGAGTATCTCTACTCTTTTCCACATTTCTATTAGTTTGTTTTCTTTCATTATGCATTATATAAATAAATTAAATACCCTAAGGTTACATTTATGTTTACTATTACTAAATTCCACTGCTTTGCTACAAAAACTTGTGGTAAAGATAATATTCCTCCGGCTACATATGTTATAGCCCCAATTGAGTCGGGTAATAAATAAGGCGAAATCATTATAAATCCCGCTCCCATATAACCAAGCCTATTAGATAATCTTTCTAACGGGCTTAGCTTTCTTTCTTTTACTAGTGCTTTTAATTTTACCATATATCTTCAAAATCTTCTCCTTCATTTGCTTTAGAATAATCGGTCGGACGAACAGCAAAAAAATCAGTATGAGTATGCCCCCCGGTAAGATGATAAAACCAGTCCAAATTGCTTGCTCGCTTTTCGTCATATGCAAAGTATTGCCCGAGGTCGAAGTATCCAAGCTCGGATAATTTTTCATTAAGTCGCTTTCTAATAAACTGTTTGAGGTCGTTAGATTTAAGATTTTCAATGTCTCCTTGTTCGAACATTTTGTCAATATATCTTTCTTCTGCTTCAAGCATGGTTTCTGCTGCTTTAATAACATCTTCTCTACATTCTTCTAATAAGTTTTTATTTTCAGCACACATATGTCTGAATAGTTGGCAACCCATTCTACTGTGAAGTGATTCATCTCTTACTGACCACTTCATTTGTTGCCCAACACCCTTGAGTAAATTACGTAATTGGAAGCTATAAAGAACAGCGAAAGCAGAATAGAGACTAACTCCTTCTGCGAACGCGCTAAATATTGCCAATGATCTACCAATACCCACGGGATCGCTACCATTATAAGTAACGAGATTATCAAATCTATCAGCCGTTGCTGGCTCATGTAAAAATGCTTCAAAGTTTTCAAGGCCTAAAGTTTCGTTTAAATAACTATATGCTACTGCATGTATGGTTTCTTGTGAACCAAACATCATCGCCATTTGCTGTATTTCGTGTTTTGGAAACCAAGATACAACTTTTTGGGTCCAATAGTCAGAAACCGCACATTCTGTTTGTGCAAAACCTAAAAGTATATTTCCAACTAAGTTTTTTTCTGAGGCTGTAAGCTTTTCATTCCAATCTTTAACATCACCAGACATAGGTATCTCAGTGTGCAACCAAAATGCTTGAGCTTGTTTAAGCCATCCATCATTATAATATTCTGGGTATTCAAATGGTTTATACGGTATTCTTTTGTCAAATAATCCCATTATTTTCTTTCTATTTCTAAGCACAAATCTACAAAAGGTAGATAAAGCACATGTTGCACATATTCTTTTTCCGGATAAGATCTTAATCCTATCAATATTCCTGGGTATAACCCTATACTTAAATTCCAATTAGGTATATTCATTTCCCTTGTCCTTTATAACGTTTAACATAATTTTTAGAAGATTTTATTTTAGACGTTTTAGTTTTTGCATGGACGCCTGGTCTTCTTACTTTTGATTTTTTTAAATAATTTGATAATACTATTTTAGCCATAACATTTTATATTGTGCTCTTCATGTAATTGTACTAATTCATTATATTTTAAATATCCCCTGCTTTCTATCGTCCATTTAATCCACTTTTCAATTTGACGATTAGCGTAATGTTTTCTCGCTACTTCCTTCGAGTCTCCTTTATTATATCTATTACCCTGTCGCATTCTTTTTGATTTTGTGGTTTAAATAAAACATAATCAGGAAATTGTTCAGAAACTAAACGTTTAAATAATTTCCATCTAATTGGAAAAGATTCATTAGCTCTGCCTTTTGTTTCAATAATAAAATCATCTCCTATAAAGTCTGGTGTATATTTTATAGGCAATATTCTTTTACCACCTCTATTGATAAAATCTCCTTTTCCATTAGCTTGTCTTTCATAAGACTCATTTGCTAAATGAAAACCATTTATAAGAACAAAAGTTTCTCCTTCGTATTTTGCTTTTATTTTTGCTTTTTTAAGGGCCATATACATATATCTTTCTAACCCTGATGCAAAATTAATTCCATCATAAGTTATTTTTTTTGATTGTACCGGCCCCCTTTTCTTTTTATACTTCCTTCGCATCTCTTATGTAAAGCTCTTCAATTTCTTCACGTAATACAGAGCGGGCTTTTTCAATATAGTTAACGGCATCCATTAATTCTTCTTGGATATGCTTAAGCCATGTATCTAAAGACTGATCATCATCTTCAAGAGTAACCCCATATTTTTTAAAGCCAACATCAGATCGTGATTTAATTTTATTAATTACTTGTTCAATTATTTTATCTCTCATAATGTATCTTTTACAAATGTTCCATCTATCATTCTGCCAGTTCTATTAGATATTTCATCATAAGCAGACTGAATACAGCTTTCAACGTCGTATCCGACCAATTTTGAGAGATTAGTAAGAACAACAACACTATCACCAATAGCGTCAATAATACCGTCTTTATCATCTTCAAGTAATGCTTTGGCAAGTTCTCCTGTTTCTTCATATAATTTAATTAATTGTGTTTTAGGATCACCTTTGTCATATATGCCACGCTCATCTGCCCAGCTTCTAATGAGATCAAATATCTCAACCTTGTTATATGTAGGTTTTGATAAAAAAGCTTCATAATAGGCTTTATTATAGATAAAACAGCGGTCATTATTATACATAGATGGTTTCGCATTTGCTATTATCCATTTTTTTGTTTCTTCATTTATTTCAAAATCTCCAAGACTTGTTTTCCATTTAAACCCTTCATTCTGATTTAAAACTTTTAATAAGTCTTGTCGCTCACAATCAAATGTTGATGTTTGCTCTGTCGGATTAACTTTCATTGATTTAATTTTTATTAAATTAGTATATAATTGTCTATCAATTTTATATCCATAAAACTTTTGCAATTTTCTTTCCATTAAGGCTGCTTTATCTACATCCCTGGATGAAAATAAAACTTCGTATTCATCTTTTTTATATCCCTGTTCAGATTCAACGCGTTTATTTAAATTACACGTCATTCCAATTTTTTGATCAGGAATATGATAAATATAATAATTTTTTTTAATCATAAATTTTATCATATTTAGCTACAACATATATATACTCATCGCTTTCAGCCATTCCAAAGCCAACTTCGGTGCAGTTATAACATAATTGTTGATAGTATTCAGGAGTGTTATTTGCTTCAAACCAAGCTACTGCCGCGTCTAAATAATAATTTCTTGAATTCATTATATCATTTTTAGGTAATCTATATAATGATTCTCCATATATATCAGAAGATAAAATTAACTCATCTTCAATAGCAATATAATTAGCCCAAGATTGAGCTTCTTTTTTAAGTTGTCTATTAGTAGATAACTCTTGTATATTGTAATAAGATCTTACGGTATTTTGAAACTTAACAGCTCCTCTATACTGTGCATTAATAAAAAGTGGTAAAAATAGTAAAAGTAAATTTAATTTTCTCATGTCGATAATTTTGCTTTAATTGGTTTGTGATATTTATAATTATTTAACTCAATCATATTCTTTGTGGGAATATGAATAAAATTACCAGCACCTTCTCTAAGGGTTAACCCAAAGGACATTTCTAGTTGCGGTAATTCAAAGGTAGTTCTTTCTAGCTGAATTTTAGCAGCATTGACGTGATTATTATACAAATGACAATCACCCAGACTACATATTAACTGCTTCGGTTTATATCCATTGCCAGCAGCAAGCATTTCTAATAATAAACCGTACATAACTATATCGTATGGCAAACCTAAAAACAAATCGGCTGATCTTTGTTGCCACATTAAACTCATCTCGCCATTATTGATATAGACTTGAAAACCGTAATGGCAAGGAGGAAGTACCATATCCATAAGCTCAGCAGGATTCCACGCATTAATAAGAATTCTACGTGAGGTTGGATTTTGTTTAATTTCTCTAAGAAGCTCATATAACTGATCAACCCCACCGAAATTACGCCACTGCTTGCCATATACGGGACCCAGTGTGCCATCGGTTCTACCTGATCTATTATAATCATCATCCCAATATCTAACATTGTTGGAATGCAAATAAGCAAGATCAGTTTTACCGGATAGTATCCATAATAATTCTGTGACGGCTTTATCAAAATATATTTTTTTACTAGTTAATATCGGAAATCCCAATGCCATATCATGCTTAAGCATTCTTCCGAAGACAGCGCACGTCCCTGTGCCTGTTCTATCTGGTTTTTTAGCTCCGCCATGGAGTACTCCTGATAATAATCCTCTGTATTCATCTTCTATATTTATCATAATAATATTTACAAAATTTATAATATTCTACCCAAATCGTGTTTTTATCATATGTGTGTGGGGCTATATTAGGCTTTTCACCTTTTTTATATGGCCCTACATTAATTCCTATTTTCCATTTATTGGGTTCACCGTTAATGCCTAGGGGGGAAATCCTAAAATTATTTTTAATACAAAATTGGCTTGCCTCATATTCTTCTGGTGTTGGATGATAAAAAGGCATCCACGTGTTTTTGTTTTTACTTTTTAATCCACTTCCCATGGCATCTTGTCATGAATTACTGTTTCGTGATGTGGAATAAAACATCCTGACTTTGGTTCCCACTTAAAGTGAGCTTCAGCTCCGTTTTCACCTAAGTTTTGAAATTTAACTTTAAGCACTTTTGCTTTAACTGTTTTATTTTCATAGTCACGATGCACAAGCAACCCGTGATAGCTCGCATCATACCATTCACCCCCGCCTTTAATGTTATACATAGTAGGCTCTTCAATTTTACCATTCCCATCTTTGTACATTTTAGTGGGATGAGCAACTATTACTACTAAAACATCATATTTTTTAGCAAATATTTCAATTTTAGTTAAGTATTCCATTGTATAGCGGTTTACGTCTTCCGTTTTAGCATCAACATCTCTTACTTTATTAAATGGGTCAATAACTAAGCATTTAATACCTTTTCTTTTAACCAGTTCAGCACCTTTCTTTAAAACTGATTCTAAAGTGTAGCGCTCCATGTCTATAAAAAAGAAATTGTCATTAACATGCCCAGCTATTGATTGCCATTTATCCCCACCAATGTCGGATTTGCGTGGCATATCTTGCCAAACCTTTCGCATTAGTTTATGGGCGTGTAAAAATGTTGGAGCATTTTCCGGTGATGCAAATGCTGTTTTCCATCCGTAATTTGCATTATAGCCAACTACCATTTGATCAACGAAATCAGACTTACCAGAAGAAGGTATACCAGTAACAGTAATAAACTGGCCGGTATAAGTTGAAAAAATTTCATCAAAATTAGGTAGGCCAACTTGAAAGCCTTTTTTAAATCCATTTTCAACAAAATCAGTAATTTCTCCTTCAATGTCTCTGAGGGTTGTAACGTTTTCGAGCGGAACCGGTTTTGCTTTGGCAATACACTGCGCCAGTTTGTCTTTTCCATATTTTAATAAATATTCGTTTGCGTCTTTACAATCTTCAAAGTCTACTATATAGCACACTTCAGCCCCTAATCTTCTTATAAGTTCGGCTTTTAAGGCTAATCCAGGTTCATCTTGGTCAACTGCTATAATTATTTTTTCTTTATCTGTAAAATAATCAATACAATTGTCTAAGTAATCTAAGTTGTTGGAATTTAACGTGGCTCCATTTGGTACAGATACCACATTAGGTAGGCCAGCTTCATATAAGCTACAAACATCCATCTCGCCTTCCACAATAATACAATACTCATAACCGACAATATTGTCAATGTTATAAAATATTTTTTCTGCTCCTTTATACAGCTTAAAATTTTTTCTAGCATCTCTATATTTTATGTTAATTAATTCGTTTCCCGCGTAGTAATTAAAATGTATAGCATTTTCTTGTTTACCCGTTTGCGGCATATATTCAGGCCCTTCAGATATTTTTAAAAAATCTAAAGTAGCCTGAGATATACCACGTGTACCAAACCATTCTACAATCTTACTTCCTAAATCCTCATGCTTCACTTCTGGTTTTACGTACACTTTATCTGCATTACCTTTTCTTTGATAAGAATGCAGCTGAAAAGTTGAATTACAATTATGACACGTACCAAGACCCCGTTCCCAATCATAAGAAGCACATTTACGCTTCTGATTCTCAGGTCTTCTATCAGAAGAACAAAGAGGACAGGTGCCCTCTTTTTTTCCCACCTGTAGATCATATTGATTGAATGAATCAATCAAAAAACCATTGATCTCCGTATTGTTTATATTCATATTAAAATGGTAAGTCGTCCTCTACTTCTTTTGCCGGAGCTGATGTAGTTGGTAATGGCTGACCATCTCTAGGTGGTGGTGAAGGAAATTCACCATTAGTCCATGCAACCTGCACATTTCCTAAATATGTTTTTTCCATTTTAGCATCTCTTTCATCTTTAGTTTGAGATACAATTACCGGACCTTGATTTCCAAATTGATCAACTTCGTCGTTGATTGTTATTGTAACAGGTAGATATTTACCTTTTTTACCTTCGATAATTTTATCTTTAGGTATGTTACTTAAATTAATACTTGTTTTAATAATTCCTGCCATTGTTATAAAGTTTGATTAATAAAATAATTTTCTGGTTTAAAATTTTCTGTGTTATAAAATAGTTCATAAACATCAGTTGCCTTTTGTACTTTGTCAGAGCCCGTTTGATAAAATTTATCGGACACATCGAATAAAGCTAATTGATGAGTATTCTTATCCACGACAATAAATAAAAAATCATAATTAAACAATTTGTTATAAATATATGCTTGGCTATCGTAATTATAACGCTTTGCACTATATCTAAAACTTTGTATATCGTTTGTAGTTTTTAGATCAATAATTAATTTTTCATCATGGTTTATAATATCCGCTTTCCCCTTCCACATATTGTTTTCTATTTCAACAATACCTGGAACTTCATACTCAACATTACCTGTAATTAATTTACTTATAACTTCGTTGTTAAGCATTTTGTCTCGCATTATTTCTATTTGGTCAACTTCATGTTGCAATAAACATAATTCACCTCCCGATATTTCTTTATATATTTTTGTGTTACGGGTAGAGGCTTCTATAACTTTATATTTTTTAAGCTTATCAGGCTCAAGAATACAAGTGTGAAAATATCCTCCTACTAAAAAAGCGGGTGAAGGTTTACTGGGTTTTTTAAAGTCGAGCGGATTTGAAAGTAATACGGAAATATCTGAGTTGCTTAAAAATTGTTTACCATAATTACCATAATAATGGTTGTCATCTCTTAGCTTTTCAATTATCTCATTTTGGCTCATGTACTTTTAGTGTTAGCATGTCATCATTTGACACATCATATTTACTTAATATTGCTTTTAATGCACCTCCTGATTCGACAAAACTAATTGCTTTAGTCCAATTATCTGTTCCCTTAATTAACTTGGGTTTAGATGTGGATTTGTTATGCATATTAGTTGCATCTGAATCTGCCGTGTCATCAATTAACAATAGATTTCCAAGCGCGTACTTTTTACCATAAGAAGATGCTGAACCAAATTGCTGAGGTACTTGCATTCCTTTTTGATTAAAGTCTACGCCAACTAGCGCGGTAGCGGGAATAAAGTTTGCACCATCTGCATCAAATACAGTTGCTGTTGACTCTATAACCCCATCGCCTAGGTATTTCTCATTAACAGTGAAGTATACTTTATACTTCTTGTTAAATGGTTTAAGTGCTTCAAGGATGTCTTCGGCTGATCTGAAGTTGTATTTGCCGAACGAGTTAAAACGTGACTTTTTGGACTTAAACTCTTGCTGAATTAAACTTAATTTCTCATGAATAGTCATAACATATATATTACGTATTAATGGTTAAACTTACAGAAAATCAATAACTTGAGCTGGACTTACACTCTCGATTAACTTATTTATTGCGTCCCTTTTTATTTGCGATATTCTTACGTATGATGCTGTACCTTTTATTGCCAATTTGTCGGCTATTTCTTTAGCGGACATTTTATCACAGTCTAAGCCATAACTCATTCGCAGTACATCATATTCTTTAATGCTTAAATTAGATTCCATTATTGATAACAAATATTTATTCATTATATCAATGTTGTAGTCTTTTGAATTATCTGCTATTTCATAAAATGTATTGTTTTCATTATCTGTTTCATCTAAAGAATAAAAAATACTATTAAAAAACATTTCAACAGTTTTCTTTTCAGCTTCACAATTTTTACGCATATCATTTAATTTATGCTCAGGTATACGTATGTTACCTCTGTTTATATCAATAGCCCTTCTTATTGCACCTTTAATGCGTTTACTTAAAAAACTATTAAGTGTGCGTTGAGGTTCAGTAGAGTCTGTTATTTGGTTCCAATCAATTTTATCTACTGCTGCTATTAAACCAATAGCTCCTTCTTGAATTAAATCATTTATAGTCATAACTCCTGATGCCTGCTGTGAGGTAGAAAATTTACGTGCTATTGTTTCAACTAAACTCATATGAGATATAATTAAATCTTGCCTGCCGTCTCCTGTGTCAGGGATGTCGCCATAACTTGCTAAGTCATGTTTAAACCTAACATAATTTTGTATGTTATACTTCTTCATTTAATAACATTTTTTCTTGCTTAATTTCCGAAGTTATATTTCTATAAATTGTTCTAGTTGAAACGTTTAATAAGCTTGCAATTTTTGATATGGTTATTTTTTTATTATTGTCGTGTATGCCCAGCATTGCCTCATATATATCCGGTGCCTCTGCTTTTTTCTTTCTACCAATTATACTGCCTACAATTTTTAATTTTTCAGTTGTCGTTAATCCTGAACTATCTTTAAATATAATCTTACGTATTTTGTTTTTAGGTGGTTTATCTAAATCTTTTTCAAACACTTCATCAACTAAATTGATTATGCTTGTGTCATTAAGCTTTATAGTTACAAAACCATTATCCTTATCAGCAAGATAGCAAGTTAATTCTAAAATATCATCATAAGTAAGACTTTTATTTAAATACCAGAGAACAAGTACATGCCATTTAAAGGATCTATATGATGTAATTTTTGCCTTTGATCTAAATAGTTGGTAGCATTCATACGTACCATTCTCATAAAAGTTACCCCAACTAAATGTTTCAGAAGGGGTATCAGTTATTGGATCGCGTCGATATACGATACGTCTTCGATTAAAATACTCGAGTTTTCTATGCGACATTAGCCTGCTACTATTATTTAATTAATTTGCTATCGTCACATTTATAACAATACAAGATTTAAATGTTTTCTGTATTGTTTCATTCTTGTTCCAATAGATTGCATTTCTTTTACTTTTTTATTTAATTCTTTACCTTTTAATTCTGAAATTTCTAAAGAATTTTTAGATAATTTATTATGCAGATAATATAGATGATTTGATACTGCACTTACATGCTTACTTTTTCTGCTTTTTAGCTTTTTTAAAATCATTTGTTTTAGTTTTATGTTAGCATAAGTAGTAGAAATAATTAAAATATTTTTACAATATCTATAGCTGCCTCAGGGCTAAAGTATTTTAGTATACCATTTATAGCAGCTTCTTGTACGTGTAAAGGTACTTCTGTGTTTATTAAGTACTCTTCATGACCCCATCTTGGGCAATCAATTATAAGTGTACTCATTATAATTTATTTATTTTAATTTTTAAAAGTCTTATTTTGTTTTTGATTATATCAGCTTTTTCATATTCTTCATTTGCTACATATTTTTCTAATATACTTTCAAGCTTATGTAGTTCATAACCATAATATTCAATTTCTGATACATTTGCATTATTACCAAATTCATCTGAAACCATAAAAGTTTTAGTTTGATCTTCAAATGATTCTTGGTGTTTAACTAATTTTTGAAATAATAGTTCCGCTATTTTTTCTATTTCTTGTTCTGATAAGGCCATAGAAGTTATTATATTACTCATTTTTATTATTTATTTAATATATCTTTTAGTTTAGTTTTGTTCAAAACAATAGTTTCAGCAGCTTCAATAATGTTGTGTATAGCAATTCCTTCAGGCATATCTACTTGCATATCAGCTAAGTTGCCAATTTGATAATCGTGTACAAAATTCCACATATTGTATTGTAAATTATCTAAGCTATTTTTTGTAAGCGTATTCATATTTATTTGCTTTTATAATATGTTTATTAATAAATTTACCTATTGATTCAGAATATTTCATAGATAAAAAAGTATTTGTTGGTACACCAATATAGCTGTATTTTTTACCATCATTAAACTTTAAATCTAATATTTCATTTTCATAATCATATTCGGCTTTACTAATAGCCATAGAATCTACGTGTACTGTTTCTTTGTTTACTTTAATCATTTGTTAATTTATTTAATTGTTCTTCTAATATTTCAATGCGTTTTAATACACGCTCGAATGTCATATCAAACTCTTGAATACGTCCAGGCGGAATATATTTTCTATCTAATTTAACAGATATTTTATCATATACGTCATTCATATATGGGTCGTATTTAGCTTCAGTGTCGTATTTTTTTAAACCATTTATAACTGTAGCGTGATCACGATTTACTTCTTTACCAATAGCGGTTAAGCTTGCGTATCTGCAAAATTTTCTAGCTAATTTAAAATATATAAATCTTGCTTGCGCTAATTCTCTTGTTCTTGTTCTTGAATGTAAATTATTTATACTAAGTTCATATTGAACTAAATCAAATATTTCTTTAGGTCTAATTATTCTTTTGTCTTTAATATCCATATGTATTCGTGTTTATCTTGTAATTGTCCATAATTTATTGTGTACAAATTTTGTTTTGTATGTACGTTTGCCACATATAATAATATCTTGATATTTTATATACTCTTTAAAAGTAAATGGTTCACAGTCACCGTGCTGTTTTTTTTCTTTAGCCCATTGTTGTGCGTTTTGTTTTTGTTTATTTTTTATATAATCTTTAAGTTCTTGTATACTCATTGTGATAATTGTTTAGCTTTATAAGTTACATATGGTGTTGACGTAGTGAATGGGCCACCGTAAGCTGTTTCAATTAATTCAGCCATACGTAACCATATTCTTAAGTTTTTAATATCACCTGTTACAATATTATAAGATAATTCTGGCCAAACAACATTATGTCTATTACGAAATCCACTTCGTATTTTTGATCTATAATGTGTTATTTTAGATATTAGCATTGCTTCAATGCGATCATCTATTATATTAGGTTTTTCCATAAGTTTTCCAATTTTTTATTATAAATTTTCTAAAATTCTCAGCTTGCGCTTCAGTGTTAAAATCTTCGTAACCCCCTCTGAGCCCTTTATTGTATGACCATAGGACCCTAAATTGATTATTTATTGTTTGTTTTAGTTTAGTTTTCATATTAATTTAATTTTATTTAGTGGACGCGGGAGGAGTCGAACCTCCGTTTGCTGATAGTGTACTTTAGAACTTTGTCAGCACTTACCCGTCACGCCCATGACCGAAGGCGCAGCTCATTACCTGCATTTATAACTAGTATATATCGCTCGTCAGCAATCCTTCGGCGCTCTTAATATTTTATTTGGCATTTTTGTGCATGAAAATTGAATACACACAAGAAAATCCGTATTATTGTGAATGTAAAGACCTCACCGCCGGTTTTATTTACCCCTGCAGAGGTACGACGGTTTTTTGGTCTTACAACAAACACACACTGTTTGAAAAAAAGTTTATAGTTGTTGATTAAGGATATAATTAATCACTTGTTTTGGTGTGCCCGTCATTATATGTATTTCACCATCTTTATTTTTATATTGTAATTCGTAAAAATGAGGTCGGTGTATAGCAAATGGTGTATTGTATTTATTTCCTGCCATATTAATCTTCATTAGGATTATAGTTATCTTCTTCTGGGTATTCCCATTTATCTCTTGTTCGGGTATTCCAAACAGGTTTTTCGTATTTATATCCTAGTATAGGATTAATACCGTGGTTCCACCAGTCGCTTGGCATTGGTTTTGTTTCAATCTTATCATCCAATATTCCCATAGGGTCGTTATCAAATATTTCCTGTAATATTTCGTCTTTAGTTTTAGTCATCTTCTTCGTCTTTATGTTGTTCAATATAATCTTGTACTTCATACTCTGGTAAGTATGTTTCAAGATCGCTTACGTATACAATAGCATCGCTATCTAATTCTTTAATGCGATCAATAATATCAGTAAAGTTTGGTTGATAATAAAACACATCCATATCCCATTGCATATGTATATGGTCATTAGTCATGACGTGTACGTCGTAACTATCAGCGGTCATGTACTCGCTAATTTGTAAGTCAGCGCTTGGTGTGTAATCTTCTGTAAATTCAGCTACTTTAAGTATGTTTGCCAGTTGTGTGTATATGTTATTCATTTTGTTACTTTTTTAATTAATGTAAATAATATTTGTTGTTTTACTTTTAATTCTAATTCATGGAAGTCATCGCCGTCAAGCTCGCTTTCATCAAGTTGCCAGTGTATAACGTTATCGATATGCTCATCAATTTCTTCAATGAGGTGTGACGATATGTTTTCAATTAGTGTGCTCATTGTATTACTTTTATATATTGGTTTTCTTTATTCCATGCTTTACTAGTCATATACCCTGTTGTGTAATAAGTATAGTTTTCTAATAAAAACATCATTTCTTTGTATTCTTTAGTAGCCTGAGGGCGTTTACATTCCTTAATAAAATGTATTGTTTTAATTCCGTTATGGTCGTTACCATAAAATATCCATGTGTTCATCATAATAATTCATATTGTATTTGTATACATTGTGCACAGAGTGGTATTTCGTGTACATACTTATCCGCAAATAATTGCTCAAGTTCGTCGAGCGGTTCGTTACAATAGCTACACTCGGTCATGCTATTTCAAGATTAAGTTCGTTAGCTACATAATTAATATGCTTTGTAGTTGTTACGCTGTACGATCCTACACCTGGTACATGCCAGTTCATTCTGTATAGTTTATTATCTTTAATTTCTGCAACGTGTGTATCGTAAGAATATACGTCATTGCCAATTATTTTTAGGTTTTGTTTGTATCTGTCTAATTGCATTTTATTGGTTGTTTGTTGTTATAATTTCTTTTTCATCTTCTAGCTTATCAATACATTCAGATAGCTTTACAGTTATATAATTTTGAATGTCTTCGGTTTCAAAACCATCAGCCCATAAGATGGGTACAATTTTTTCAAGGCAATAGCGTACATCCCAGTCGCCACCCATTAGTTTTTCAATTCGCGTTACAGTTTGACGCATTTGAATGTAGTTGTTTAGTTGTGTGTTTGTGTTCATAATATTTAATTTTAATTGTTATTCGTATTTATTATCCGTTTATTAACGTGTTTGCTTTGTAATTTGCGTATAGCAAAATGGTTATGATAAATGGTATAGCTAATAAAATACCTGTAAAAAATTCTCCTGTGTAAAGGGTTAAGTGGTTCATAATGTTATCCTATTTGTTCTAATAATTTTTTAATTTTCTTTAAGTTTTTGTGGCTTATCTGTGCATTCATAAAGAATTCATAGTTAACGCCAAGCTCAACGAGCTCATCAATAAAGTCTACTGTGTCTTGTAGCTTATCGTGGTATTGTCTAATTAATGGGTTTGGTCTTGTATCTATCATATTTATATTGTTTTAGAATGAGTCTTGTCTACCCCAAGCGCCTTCGTCACTGGTTAGGTACTCGGCTAATGATTTATCTTGTTTTACAAAGCTATCAAAATTCATTTCGTGATTTGTAATGTACTCAGCAACTTCAATATAGTCACATTCAAGTGTGATGTGTGTAGATGAATGTGGTCGGTGTAATATCAGTGTGACGCGAGGGTCGTCGAGGTCGTGCTCGCCATAGATACGTTTATTACCTTTATATAGTGACCAGCATTTGTTACCGTTTTTTGAGTTGTGATAGCCGGGCATTTCACCAGCCATTACTTGTTTTACAATTAGTTCGTTGAATTTATTTCTTTTGATATGCATTTGTGTATAGTATTAGTTATTGATTAAATATTTTTTTGTTTCGGTATAGCTCAGTGGCCAATCATAATATTTGTATATTCTGTTTATTTTTTCTTCGCATGGAATGTCAAGCGTGTTGACCCAGTCCATTAAATTTGTGTGTGATGTATTCATAATTTTGAAAATATTTCTAAGATTAGTAATTCATTTTTGTAGTCTATTTTTTGTTGTTCATCTAACTCAAACATTGAATCTACATTTGCTGTGTGTTTGATAAAGTTTTTAGCCGTGAAGTAAATTGTGTCAATTTGTTGTTGTGTTAGTTGTATTGCTTTCATTTGTGTTTGTTTTACATTTATATTATCCATTTAAGATCGTATTAAGCTTGTAACTTTGTGTGTGCATAGTAGATCTTAGTTGTGTCAATATGGTTCCAGTGTGCATTTCGTGCAAAGGTTATTCTTGTTGTGCCTTTCATACCAATACCATAGAAGCCCATTTGTCTTTCAGTTTGCTTGGCTTGTCTTGCTAATTTCTTTTGTAATTGAGTATTCATAAAAGTGTGTATTTTGTTTGTTAGTATAATTTTAGTAGATGTTATTGTGCTTTGTCTCTCAGTGTGTTAATACCTTTATCAATTTTGTGTATGATCTCTTCACATTTTGTTTGAGCATGGTTGTCATCTTGGTTGAGGAGGTCGTACATTGCATACCTCATCAGTTCGAGTTCTAGTCTAGTAAATTTCATGTGTGTTTATTTTCATTTATATTATCCAGTTGAGGTCGTGTTTACTTTGTAAATTTTAGCATTCTTTCATACCATTCTACAATAGTTTCATTGTATTTCATTTCATTATCTAAGTTAACAATCTTATCTAATTCATTAATGATCTTAATTTCATTTTCTATTTGCTTCTTACTTCCCCAATAATCTTCTATATAAAAAGATGTTCTTTCTCTAAACTTTGCTAATTCTTTTACTATTTCTAATCTAACATTCATAATTGTTTCTTTATTTGTTACATATATATTATCCAAAATGGATCGTGCTAGCTTTGTAATTTGCTATACATTAAAAATGTATAATTGAAGTCGGAGCCTAACTAGATTATCCAAATTAGTTCGTGTTTTGCACGTAAAAAACTAAAATTAAAAAGCTAAAAAAAATCAACAATGTGTTATAAATGTAACGGGGGTGGGGTAAAATAAACAGTTTAGTGTAAGGGGCTGGTTGCCAATACGTTACGTGTAATACGTTACCTCTATATTTCTTACTAGAAAATTAAGTATCCCATTTATGTGACAATAGGGTATTAATATTATATATGTAGTAGGCTAACGTCGCACTTTTGATTTCTTTAAATAGCATGTAATCATATAAGTATGCAAGATTCATTTATAAAGAATAACTTATCTATAGTTATTATGTTTGTTACCGCTGTATTCACGGCAGGTGGTATATTCTCTGAGTTTACTTCACTTAAAGATGAAATACATTTGGTGCATGACAGATTAGATGAAAAGATTATTATTATAGATCGTCTTGAAACGCGTATACTTGAAATTGAAAAACAACTAGAGTATGAAAGAGGTTTGCTTGAAGCAGTTACAAAACGCAAGTAAACTGAATCATATAATGTAACGTACATAATTTAATTAAATATAATGAGCAAAGAAACAATTAACGTAAAAAGTAACGGTATACGTAACGAATTAAAGGAGATACGTAAGAGTATCGACGCACTAACTAACGCGCTTATTGAAATACATATCGCACAAACAAACAAACCTTATGAGAACATTACTAATGAGTGCACTTGTGGCAAGTCTGACCGCAAGCTGCGCAGCCCCAAAAAACACGGCAAATGAATTTAAGTCGTTAACTGAAAACTTAGACCGGTGTAATCCCGACGAAGTTGTATTAGCACAAGCTCTTTATAATAAAATGAAACCACTTAAAAAAGAATAATACAACGTAATATAACAAGTTATAATACATGCATGTAAACTAATTAGATTAATCTTAAAAAAAACAACCGATGGCATCACCATTTAAAATGAAGCCCAAAACTCCAATGATGAAGGCTTTAGTAGGTAAGCAAGCTAACTTACCTCAACAACTAAAAGAAAAAATACTAGCCGCTCCTGAGACAGCTAAGAAAGAATCTCCAGCTAAAAGCTACGGATCTAAATCAAAATCACCTGTAATGAAAGATGCAGATGTAGTATTAGATACCAAAAAAGAAACAATCAAAAGAGGGAAAAAAGGTTCTTACGAAAAAAGAGGGGGTGGTAAAAATATTATTACTACAGAAACTGTAGAAAAAGGAAGCAGAGCCCCAATTGGCACTACAATGTCAAAAAGACAAGGAGCCGGTAGAGTAGGTACAAAAGTATATGCTAGAATGGAAGGCACTGGCCCAAAGGGAAGTAAAGGTGCTATGGTAAGCTCTACCGTTTCAGGCGCTAAAGGAACTCGTACACTAGCAGACGGTACTAAAGTTGTAAAAGAAGCATCTGTTTCTAAAATAAAGAAAAAAGGTGTTGCAAAAGGGCCAGCTCCTAAAGGTGCTAAGGTTACTAAAAGAGCTTTAGGCGTAAAAGAAAAAACAGCATCTCAAATTAAAGCTAAAGGAACAACTACTTCAGGTAAGCCATCTGCAAGTACTGCTGATCTTAAAAAGAAGGAAACAGCTGGTAAATCACCTGCTAAATCTTATGGCTCTAAAAAGAAATCTCCTATGATGAAAAAAGGGGTTAAGGGTCTTAAAATGCAAAGAGGCAAAAAATAATGGCCAAACAAGTACTTTCAATATATGCAAAGCGCCGTAAGGCAGAGCGAGATAAAAAAGAAGCTATGACCCCGCGGCGCCGAGCTATGAAAGCAGAAAATCAAAGACTTCGCCGTAAGGCACAAAAGAATGGCAAAGATCTAACAGGATTAGACTATGACCATAATAGAAACCGTTTTGTGAGCGTACGAACAAATCGGAGCGCAACCAAATCTACAAACAATACAAAACGTAAATAATGGCAAGAATATCCACATACGATAGAGACCTCGTTTTATCTAGAGATGATATATTAATAGGGTCAGATGCACAAAATAGCAGTATAACAAAAAATTACTCAGTTGGGTCTTTAATAGATTTTATTAGCTTGGCATCCGATGGTGTTGTAGACACTAATTATTATTTAAGCGCTATAACAGCCGATCAAACTACCGGTATTGTAACTTTTGTAGTTAACGGTATTAATGATCAAGAGTTGACGTTAGGTACGGCGGCTTTTAGTGCTGTAACTGATTTTGCCGCAGATGATGTATCTTTCAATACATCTCAAGTTGTAGCTCAAAATGATATTACTGCGTATTATTTAAACGTAGCAGGTAATGGTACCTCTGGGCAGCTATTGTCATCTGACGGTGATGGATCGTTTTCTTGGGTAAATGCTGCTAGTATAGCTGATACTAATTATTTTTTAAATGGTGTTACAAGATCTGGCAATGTTGTTACTTTTGAAGTAAACGGTTCTGCTAATCAAAGTATGACTTTTGGATCCGCTGCTTTTGAAAGCGTTTCCTCTATAGTAACACAATTATCTTCCACTCTTTCATTAACAGACATAGATACATCTTCTTTAAAAGCTCTTGCTTATTTAGATACAATAGGTAGTAATGAATTAAACACAGACGCTGTTACAACATTAAAAGTAAAAGCCGAAGCAATTACAGAAGAAAAACTAAAAATATCTAACGCACCTACGTCTGGCTATGTATTAACATCAGATGGCACAACTGGTTTTACATGGGCTGCTAACTCCGCTAGCAATTATTTTCTTGATGGTGTAAGTAGGAATAACGAGGTTGTTACATTTAGTTTAGGTGGTGGCGGCACTGATGTTGATTTCACTTTTGGTGAAGCGGCTTTTTTAGACAAGCAAACATCTATTACAGATCGTAATGCTGCTAGGCTTGCTTTAGCTAATCACACACATATAATGTCTCATGTTACAGATGCTGGTGCTTTAGCAACAAAAACAACTGTAGGTACTGGAGATATAGACAACAGCGCTATAACAGCGGCTAAATTGTCAGCATCGACAGGTGTTAACGGGCAAGTATTGTCATTATCAGGCGGTAACTTAGCTTGGACAGCGGCTGGTGGAGGATCATCTAACTTTTTAGCATTATCAGACACGCCTTCTTCGTATACAGCAAGTGCTGGTGATATATTAAAAGTTAACGCCGCTGTAAACGGATTAGAATTTAGCAGCTTTAAAGTAAGTAATGTAGATAACTTTACGACGGTTAATACGGGAACCGCTGGTAAAGTTTTAGCAGTAGATGTGAATAATCAATCAGGCACTAATCATTTAGGATTAAAATGGATTGATACCTCACAAGTTGGTGCAACTACTTTTACAGGCTTAAGTGATACAGCTAGCTCAATAGGTGCTGCTCATCAAATTGCTGTTGTAAATGCCGCCGCAAACCAAGTAGAGTTTAGAACGCTTGATGCTAATATGATTCCTGATGATATTATTACATCTGGAAAAATTGCTGATGATGCTATAATAACTGCTCTTATAGCTGATGATGCCATAACAACTCCTTTAATTGCAGACAACGCTGTTGGTACTAGCCAGATAAACACTAGCGCAGTAACAGAAGGTAAAATTGGTACAGCAGCTGTAACATCAGGTAAGATTGGTAATTTAGCTGTAACAGAAGGAAAAATAGCAGCGAGTGCGGTTGCGCTTGCAAAACTAAAAAGTGATGTTACATTATCAGCTTTACCAAACGCTGCAAACACAAGAACAGCTTGGGATACTACAGGAAATACAAAAATTGACTGGTATGTAAACAGTAATAACGAAATGCAACTTTTAGCAGATGGCACATTACACGTTGACGGGGACGTTATTGCTTTTTCTACAACTGTTGCTTCTGACAAAAAATTAAAGAATAACATACAAACCATTGTAGATCCAATAGAAAAGATAAAACAATTAGATGGTGTAACGTTTAACTGGGCTAGAAACGGAAAACAATCAGGTGGTATTATAGCACAAGACGTACAAAAAGTAATGCCGTCGCTTGTTTCAGAAGTAAAAGAATTAAATGATACCTCATCACATCTTGCTGTAGATTACAATGGTGTTATAGGATTATTAATAGAGACTGTAAAAGAACAACAAAACCAAATAGATACCTTAAAAGCCAAGTTGCAGGCTTAATAGCAACAAAACCTTTTTTTTAACCAAAACCTTAAATTATGACCTATTTTTATTACAAGACCAATACGTGGTCTAATGAACCGCAAGTATCCGAAGAAACCAAAACACTTTGGGAAGACTACGCTGAAAAAAGCAATTGGAGAATTACTCAACTACCAAATGGTTATTATCAAACTGAATTTAATCGGAATAACCAATGGCAAGGAGTAACTCGAAGAGAAACCGTAGAAGGAGCAGAAGGAGCTATTGACTCTTCTATTGATCACTACAAAAGAAAACTTAAATTAACAGAAGGACCTGTTGTAGTGAAAACGTTTAATTAATTATTTAAAATTTAATCTAATGGAATTTAATCATCCTAGCGAAATTGTCAAAAATTTAAATTTTGGCAAAGACGCTAAAAGTAAAATTATGGCCGGGGTAGACAAACTTAACAAAGCGGTTTCCTCTACCCTTGGGGCCTCAGGAAAATGTGTTATATATGAAGATGGCACTGGCCGTCCAATAATAACAAAAGACGGAGTAACTGTTGCAAATAGCGTAATCCTTATGGATCCTGCCGAAAATATCGGTGCAACCCTCATTAAAGAGGCAGCTCAGAAAACAGTTAAAGAAGCCGGGGATGGTACGACTACGTCTACTGTCCTCGCTCACTCCATTCTTAGCAATTACAATAATAGTAATTTAACAAACTTAAGAAGCATAAAAAACGGCATAAATAATGCTGTTAAAAAAGTAATTAAGTATTTAGATAAAGAAGCAATTCCGGTAAAAGACGAGATGCTTACGCATGTAGCTAATATATCAACAAATAATGATTATGAATTAGGAAACATTATAGCTGGTGCTTATGAAAAAGTTGGAAAAGATGGTGTTGTTTTAATGGAAGAATCAGAAGATGATAAAACTTATACAGAAATAGTTGATGGCGTTAAATTTGATTCGGGAATTAAGTCTCAATACTTCATTACTGATAAGGAAAAAAATAAAGTTATTCTTGATAGTCCCTTGGTTTTACTTGTGGACACGGAAATTGAAACGATCCGTAAAATCCAATCGGTACTTGAATACGCTATAAAAAATAACAGAGCAATACTTATTGTTGGATCTGTAGGCCAACAACCTTTATCAGCTTTAATAATGAATAAAGCAAAAGGCAATATAAAGGTAAATGTTATTGATCCTCCTGGTTTTTCAAATTTAAGAAGAGAAATGCTAGAAGATTTAGCTGTTGTTACTGGAGCACAAGTTATTAATGAAGACTTAGGAGATGACTTAGATCTTATAGATGCGTCAGTTTTAGGAGAAGCAGTTAAAGTTGTTACTGATGAAAAAGACACGATTATAACTACTAGCAATATAAATAAAGAAACAGAAGAAAGAATAAATATAATTCAAAAGCAAATAAAAGAAGAAAAAAATCCTTATTTGCTTAAAAAGCTACAAGACAGAAAAGCAATGCTTTCTGGATCTGTAGGAGTTATTTATGTAGGCGCTAATAGTAAAGTTGAATTAAAAGAAAAGAAAGATCGTGTTGAAGATGCAATTTATGCGGTTAAAGCTGCGCTTAAAGAAGGTATTGTCCCTGGAGCTGGTGTTGCTCTTATCAACGCTGCTACTAGTATTAAGCCTTCCTGCCCTGGAGAAAAAATACTCGTTGATTCTATCAAAGCACCCTTTAATAAAATCCTTGAAAATGGAGGGATTAAGATTCCCGAAAAAATGACTAAAGGAAAGGGTATTGACGTAGTTACAGGTAAACAAGTAAGAATGATTTCTGCTGGAATTATTGATCCGGTGCTTGTTACAAAAACAGCTTTAAAAAATGCGGCTTCAGTTGCAACAACTATTATGTCTGCTGATTGTGTAATTTCAAACGTAAGAGAACAATGAAAGCAGTCAATAGATATATAATAATTGAAAAAATTAAAGAAGAAATTAAAACGAACAAAGGCGGTTTAATTTTAACTGAACAACATCAAAATGATATAAGGTATCAAAAAGCAAAAGTAATATCAGTTGGAAATCTTATTGAAGGTTTAACTCCCGAAACGGAAATATACTTTGATAAGCACGCCGGGTATGGCATTGAATTTGATGATAAATTATTTTACGTAATTAAAGAGCAAGATGTAATTGCGGTCTTATGAAAATAAGTGCGGATACATTAAGAGATATAGGTCTATTTAAATATTACAGGCTCGTTAGAAAATGGGCCTGTAAAACCTATAGTCTTAATGATGCGGATTTAGAATTACTTATTCATTTTGATTGTCTTGGTAAATTTACGCGTAATGATTATATCAAAGGCACCTATATATACTCCTGGGATAAAAATAGATGGGAAAGATTACGTAAAGATGGATGGATTGAGGTGTATGCGCATAGAAACAGAACTACAATAAAATATTCTGTATATAAAGTTTCAACTAAGTGTAAATATTTAATAAGCCGTATATATAGAATATTATTAGGTCAAGAAGATTTACCTATATCAAGAAGAAGCGTATTTAATAAAAACAATAGCTATAGCGATAAAGTATATAACGTTGCTATTGATAAAATGAATAAAGATTTAACAAGATGAAAAAAGCCCCACCTGTATTAAAAAAAAAATTATCCGAAGGAGTACACGGTATGACTTTTAATGATGGGACTATTCATATAAACAAAGAGCTTTCTCCAGTGCAACAAAAAATTGCGCTTAGTCATGAAAAAGTTCATAGAAACCAAATTAAAAGAGGTGACTTAAGATATGACGATAAGTATATATACTGGGAAGGGAAAAAATATTCAAGAAAAGGAATGAAAGAAGGAGCCGGTAATCTTCCTTGGGAAAAAGAGGCTTACAAAAAACAAAAAAGAAAATAATTATGGGAATGTCAGGACCAACAGCAATGCCTATTACACAAAAAGTGCATGCTACTAAATCAAGTGCTAAAGAAGAAATTTGTCCTACTTGCAAAGCTCCTATAGGAAAAGCGGGTAGTTGTTCTTCAACGTATTTACATGAAAGAAATGGCGGAAAATAAATTTGTTATTTCAGAGCACGTATCCTTAAAAGAGGCTACTAGATCTAATACTGCTGAAAGATTAGGAATAAATAACTTTCCTGATCCCTACACTTTATTAACAATGAAAATAACAGCAGAACAAATTTTTGAACCGCTTAGAGGAAAAATAGGTGAGCCTATATATATTACATCATTTTATCGTTCTCCAGAATTAAATAAGACTATCGGTGGCTCTTCTAAGTCGCAACATTGTTTAGGCGAGGCTATTGATATTGATGATGTGTATAGCAAAGCTTCTAATGCTGATTTTTTTAATTATATAAAAGATTATTTAGAATTTGATCAACTAATATGGGAATTTGGAGATGATTATAATCCAGCGTGGGTTCACGTTAGCTATTCTTTAGGCGAAAATAGAATGAGGGTATTAAGAGCTGTAAAAGAAAATAACAAGACAAAATATATATTATGGAACCAATAACTAAAAGGGTATCTCCTCTTATGAAGAAACCTCCCGCTCCATCAAAGAAAAAATCTTTAGGCTATTATAATAAAGCCAACCCCACGGGTACGGGCGGAAAAGCTGGAGGTGGAATGTCTCAAAAGGGTGTAAATAAATATAAAGCAGATAACCCTGGAAGTAAATTAAAAACAGCTGTAACCACTCCACCTAGTAAACTAAAACCTGGTAGCAAAGCCGCAAAGAGAAGAAAATCATTTTGCGCTAGATCTAAAGGTTGGACTGGGGAAAGAGGTAGAGCTGCACGAAGAAGATGGAATTGTTAAATTAATTTAAATGTCTAAAAAGCGCTTTAAGGATACCGGTGTTGGTAAATTTTTATTAGATAAAATTCCTAATGTTGTAGGAGCCATTGCAGGTGATACACCTGTGGGTTCTGTTATACAAGCTATTATTGGCGGGAGCGATATGAGTGATGCTGACAAGGAGGTAGCATTAAAAAAGCTAGAGCTTGAACGAGCTGAGATAGATGGAACAACGAGGAGATGGGTTGCTGATGCAAGATCAGGATCATGGCTTGCAGCAAACGTACGGCCACTAACTTTAGTATTTTTAGTAATTAGTTATGTATCTGGCTGGTACATGGGCTACCCTTTAGATGATATTACCGGACTTTTAACAATCGTAATTGGAGGCTATTTTGGCTCACGTGGCGTTGAGAAAGTGTTTGGAAACAATAAACATAAATAAAAATGGCAAGAATATTTACATACGATCAGGATGTTGATCTTAATTTAAACGACAAAGTTATAGGGTCAAACTCAAATGACAATATAACTAAAAACTTTTCAGTAGAAAGTTTGTTAGAGCTGGCTAATGCAGAAAACTTCATTAAACAATTTGATGGTATTGTATTTAAAGCACAAGACTATAATGTCGATACAGATCAATTTGGTATTATAACAACCGGAACAGGAACATATACATCAACTTCTTTTGCAAGTATACAGACATTATATATGTCTTTTAAAAATTTACAAAAACAAGAGGTAGATGACTACATAGATGTTTTAGCCGGGTATGATGTTCGTATAACCAAAAAAGGTGACACTAATAATTTTGGTATATATAGAGTTGATGCAATTGAAGATTCAACATCTAATACTTATAAAGTTCTTACAGTGTCTAACCAAGATGCATCAGGCCAATTAGAAAAAGGTGCTGAATATTATATTTCTACACTAGGAAATAACTTAAAAAATCTAAATTCTTTTTCAGTAACAGAGTTAAATGATGTAACAAGTGCTGGTTCTGGTGCTATTATAACAGACGGAGAAAGACTAACACTAGGCACGGTCAGTGGTAAGGTAAACATTACCGATATAGTTAACAATGTAACTACTGATGATTCAGCAAAAGTCTTAGCTGCTTCACAAGGAGTAGTTTTAAAAGGGTATATAGACTCAATAAACACTTTACTTACCTCAGACAATGTTAATCTTGATTCATTGCAAGAAGTTGTAGATTACATAGAGACTAATAAAGCAACTTTAGATTCTTTAAGTATAAGTAATATTGCTGGACTTCAAGCAGCATTAGATGGAAAGGTTGATAAAATTACAGGTAAAGGTTTATCAACAAACGATTTTACAGATGCGCTGCAAACTAAATTAAATGGTATTGCAACAGGTGCGGAAGTTAATGTAAAATCTGATTGGAACCAAAGCGACAGTGCTCAAGATGATTTTATAGAAAATAAACCAACGGATTTAACTGTTTTAAGCAATCACAGCGTAACTAGTTTGAATGATGTTTCTAATGCCGGTTCTGGTATTATTATAACAAGTTCTGAAAGAACAAAACTTACAGGTATTGCTGCTAATGCAGAGCAAAACGTACAGTCTAACTGGGCTGAAACTGATACAAACGTAGATTCATTTATACAAAATAAGCCTGTTATACTTGATCAAAATACTGAGTTAACTATTTCAGGTACTACTAATGAAATTGAAGTTGCAGGAGGTGCACAAAATTTATCAACTGACAGAACGTGGACTGTAGGTTTACCAAATAGTGTAGTAATAACAAATAATCTAACAGCAGATAATGTTATTGTAGATGATGTGTTGTCTTTTACAACAGCACAAACAAGTGTTACTCAAGATAATGCTATATATTTCAAAACAGAAAATAGCCATGATATACTAAACTTTAGATATCATGATCACGAATTACCTATAGATACTATTACTGAGGGCATTTCAACTGGTATCACAAGTGGTGGTATATTATCAAAAGCAAATAACACTCAATTTGCAATAACCGCTGGTACGGGTATTGTAAACGATCTTAACAAAGAGAATTCAGCATCAAAACCATATCCTGAAATAAAACATATTAGTTGGTCTACACAAACTGTAACGTGTACAGGCTTAGATAGTGGCTCAACAACTCAAAAAAATACTTGGATATATATTGATGCTAATGGTACTATCAATCAACAGACTACAAATTTCACAGACGCTCAAAAGTCAAACAATATTATAATAGGTTCTGTTATTCACACAAGCGGAACAATTGATTTTGTAAAAACATTTCCTATAACTGCTTATGGTGCTGTAACACAAATACAGGAGTTTACTAGAATATTTGGTCCATTAAAAAAGTCTGGACATAAAGTTACAGCTAATGGTGCAAATCTAAAGCTTGATAGAGCTGCTGGTGTGGCTTGGTCACAAGGTAGAGCTTACGAAGCTAACCCTAATAATCCTTCATTAGTTTCAGATGCAGCAAAAACAGAAGCAAAAATCCATAGGTATTATAGTGACGGATCTACAGGTCACACGTTGGATAGTAATGATGGTGCTGGTTATGATACTATAGATAATACTAAATACGACAATGCAAGTGGTACGCTACAAACAATGCAAAGTTCTAAATTTAGTGTACAAAGATTGTTTTATTTCCCTACAACACCAGATATAATTGTATCATATTATGGTAAAAACTATTATGATAGTATAGATGAGGCGCAAACAAATTATTTATTAGAAGAATTTACTGAAGCAGAAAATACAGCAGCACAAGCTATATATTTAGGAGCATTAATTGTTAAAGGAGGAAGTTCTGTATTAAATAACACAGATCACGCTAAAATACTGACATCTGGTGTATTTAGAAGTTTAGCTGCTACTAGTTTAGGCGGATCAGCTGCTGCTTCATCATTAAGTGATTTATCTGATGTAAACGTATCAACACCATCTAACAATCAATTTTTAAAATACAACAATACTAACGGTAGATTTGAAAATGCTACTATAACTACAGATACTATAACAGAGGGGTCTACAAACTTATATGATAAGACTGTGGCGTTTACTAATGGTAGTAATATTACTGTTACAGGAACATATCCTAATTTCACTATAGCATCTGCTCATCCAAATATAACTGCGGCAACAAGTTCTGATAATTCTGGTAGAACATACATACAAGATATAACACTAGATAGCAATGGACACGTAACGGGCTTAGCTACTGCTGCGGAAACTGTAACTTCAAGAACAGACGAAGAAATACAAGATATTGTTGGTGCTATGTTTACAAGCGGTAACACACTTACTCGTATTACAACAGCATATGATGATACTAATAATAATATTGATTTAGTAGTAGATGACCAATCATATACTCTACCCACAGCCTCTAGTAGCGCAAAAGGTGGTGTAGAATTATTTAGTGATACAGTGCAAACCGTTGCCGCTAATACAGTCAGCGCTACAGCTAGTAGAACATATGGTATACAGTTGAATTCAGATGGTCAAGCCGTGGTAAATGTTCCATGGGCTAGTATTGCTAATACAGACTCAGATGTATCAAATGCTAATTTATTAACTAGACTTGCCGCACTTGAATCGGCAGGAGGTGCTGCAGATCAAACTATTACAATTGGTGCGGATTCAGGTGACACTGTAGGATTTGCGGGTAATGTTGCCGTAACTGGTGATTTAACTGTATCAGGTACAACTACAACGGTAAATTCTGAAACAGTTACCGTTAATGATAATATTATTGTTCTTAATAATAACGAATCAGGAACGCCATCTCAAAATGGTGGTATAGAAGTTGAAAGAGGTACTTCTACAAACGCTTCTTTAATATGGAATGAATCACAAGATAAATGGTATGCTGGTCTTGCAGGAGCAGAAGTAGAAATACTTACAACAGCAAGTGAAGGTACAGGAAACGGATTAGATGCAGACACTTTAGATGGTCAAGAGGGATCGCATTATTTAGCGTATGCAAACTTCACTGGAACACCTACAATACCTTCGGCTGCTAATGATGCCACTATAACGCTTACAGCGGGTACAGGATTATCAGGAGGCCAGGCGTTTACAACAAATCAAAGTTCTAATGAAACAATAACATTTGATTTAGATTTTTCTGAGTTAACCGATAAGACTAGTGATATAAGTGCAGACACTGAATTTATATTACAAGATAGCACAACTGAATCAAGAAAAACCGCTAACGAGATATCACTTAAATATTTTAGAAATGATATAGCTGTAACAGATTCTGGTGGTAAATACTATATAGATGGCACACAACAAGCTGACGTAACATTGCAACCTGGGTTTAAATATAGATTCACGCACCCTTCAGCCCATCCACTTAGATTTTCTACAGATTCAAACAATAGTTCTGCTTACACTACAGGTGTTACAACCACATCAACTTATACAGAAATTACAGTTGAACAAGATACTCCATCTACCCTTTATTATTATTGTGCTAATCACGCAAACATGGGTGGTACGGTTTATGTAGGTGCAGGTGTTAGATCAGTTGGGACTTCAACGGGACTTACTGGAACTGTTACAGAAACAGGTAATATAGGTCTTGCAATAAATGATTTAACTGTTGAAACAACAATAGCTGATGCAGATGAAATATTATTTTATGATGCATCTGATACTTCCCATAAAACAATTACAAAAGCAAATTTTGTTAGTCAAACAAGTGTAACTGGTGGCGCGGGTATGACTCTTAATGGAACTACAATGGATATAGATGCTGATTGTAGAGACGATATTGAGCAAATAGGTTTTAATAGTAGCAACTATTACAAATCAACCGCAACTAAACATTCTTGGTATTTTGGTGGAACTCTCGCGATGGAGATAGATTCTACTAACAAAGATCTTTTGGTTGATGGTGATGTTATTGCATTTTCAACGACAACATCAGATATATCGTTAAAAGACAATGTAGAAACTATTGAAACTGCTCTAGACAAAGTACAAGCGTTAAGAGGAGTTACGTATACATGGAATAGCGGTTCACGTAAAGGTCAAAAAGACATAGGTGTTATAGCGCAAGAAGTGGAACAAGTTTTGCCTGACATTGTGTATAGCAAAACATTAATAGATGATACTAAAGTTAAAACTGTTGACTATGAAAAATTAAGTGCAGTACTAATAGAAGCTGTTAAAGAGCTTACAAATAAAGTTAATAAATTAGAAAAAAAATTAGAAGATGCCAATACCTAGCACAGGACAAATTAGCTTAAATGATGATGTAAACAGTACGCTGCAGGCAGACACAAACGAAGTGGATGTGTCGTTAGGTGATAATAATACTGTAAAATTTACTACACCAGCACTTGGTAACACAATCACCGGTAGATCTATGTCCGAGTTGCGTGGTGCTTCTTTGTTTTCAATAAATGAACACAGTTTAGGTGAATCATTACATTTAGATAATCCAACATCAAGTGATAACCATATTGTTATTGATCCAGCTGATTATAGAAACACTGCTGGAACGTTTAGTTTTTGGGTTAAAGAACACAATAAAGCTCACTCGAGTGATAATACATATATATCTACAGGTAGTAGTCAAACTGCTAGAATCTGGGTTAGAAAACATACTTCGGGCAGTAGTTTAGATAGTAAGATTAAAATAGCTGTTGATTCAGTTAACTTTATATCAGATGCTGTTGTTTTAGACAATACAGGGTGGTATCATCATGTTGTGTCAATTGATACGAATCAACCAACAGATGCTAATAAAATAAGATACTGGATTAACGGTATTGAACTTACTTGGGAAACTATTGGAAATTTATCTGATGGTCAAAATTTATATTTTGGTTATTCACAAGAAATAAATGAAGTATTTTATACATCTGGTTATGGGTTTGACGCAACATATGCAGATTTTAAATATATAGATGGTAAAGCATTATTACCAAAAGAATTTGGAGAATTAAAATACGGAATATGGGTTCCAAAAGAAGTTAATAAACAAAGCAGCGAATCTTTAGTTACCACTGGATTAGTATCAAGCTATGATTTTACAAATGGTTCATTACTAGATGGTACTGGTAGTAATAATGCTACATCTTCTAATGTAACTTTTTTAAATAACAATTATGGGGTTTCTAGTTTTAACGGGAGTAGTAGCAGAATAGATTTGCCGAACAATCCTATTAGTACTAATCTTACAGGTAGCGTATCATTATGGGTAAGTGGTTCGTCTCTTACAAATACTACAACGGCCGTATATATGATTTTATATAATAGAAACCCATATATTTCGCTTGATGTATATAATGGTAATTTAAATTGTACTGTAAAAAATAGTAGTAGTTCTAATACCACAATTAGTTATGCTACTTCTAATTTTAACGCTACTGATTGGTATCATATATCATATGTAGTAAATGGAACATCTTCTATTTTTGAATTATATGTTAATGGTTTAAGGGTTGGCACTGCAACAGCACCTTCAACAACACTTAATGTTGCATCAAGTGGATATTTAGGTCACGGGGGCGGGTATCAATATTTGAACGGTAAAATAGGTGAAGTGCAAATATATTCAAGTGGACTTACATCTGCTCAAATTCTTCAAAACTATAATGCTACAAAACATAAATATTTTTATGGTTTAAATGGATGGCATTTACCTTTAAGTAATGTATCAACCGGTAGCATAGATAGCAGCAGTAATTTAAAATTACATTTAGATGCTTCTGATAGCTCTTCATATAGCGGTAGTGGTACAAACTGGAATGATTTAACTAGTAATAATAACGACGGTACAATATCAGGAGCAAACTATTTATCTTCAACTAATGGTGGGGTATTTGATTTTGATGGTAGTAATGATTTTGTTTCTATTGCATCTAGCGGTTTGTTAACTGGAGATTTTACAATTGAAATGTGGTGGAAATTTGATACATTAAACAATTATAGAATGCTTTGGGGTGGTAGTGATTATGCGGGAACCAATACTACTGGTGGTTTAGGACATTATATACAAAATCAAACTGTTAGAACATGGTTAATTAATAGCTCTGGCAGTGCAGTAAATGTGGCTACGAGCGGCAATGTTTTATCAACAAATAAATGGCATCATATAGTATTAACAAGATCAGGTTCTAATGTAAAATCATATGTAGACGGAAAAGAGACTTCAAGTGGAACTTATAGTGGTGATTTATCTTCAGCAAATACTTATATAGGTGCTCATTATAATGACCCAGATTATCATGTTGATGGAAAAAACGCACAAACACGTGTATATAACAAAGCTTTAACAGCTCAAGAAATTATTACAAACTACCGCGCTACACAAGGTAACTATGAACAAGTAAGTACAGTAGATATATCTGGTAATGGAATTGCTTCAAGTGAAGGTGGGAGTAATCTCACGTATCAAGCACATACAAATTCAAAGCCTAATGAAAATTATGCAACCCTTAGAACACAATCTTTATTAAGTGGGCCTGGTTTAACTAAAGGTAATTTAAGATGTACTAATTCAAATAGCTATTTTGCACAATTTGAATCAACGCTAGCTGCAACATCTGGAAAATGGTATGCTGAAGTTACAGTTGCTGATGAAGGAAATAATACAATACAAATAGGAGCAGCGTCGCATAGAACGATACACTGGAATGGTAGCCCCACTAATAACCTAAATGGTATAAACACAGGATATACTCTTTGGAATATGGATAATGATTCCGCCGGTAATTATGCGGTTATATATGTTGATGGTTCTCGCTCTCAAACTTCAACAAATTACAAAGCTGTAGATGGAGATGTATGTGGTATACTTTTAAATTTAGATGATAGCGAAGTAACCTTTTATAAAAACAATGCTATAGTTGATCAAGTAAGAGGTATTACAAGAGCTTCAGATGAGCTTACATATTTTGTTGCTACTACAAGAACAAATTCAGGTCAAGGAGTCTTAGACTGGAATTTTGGTCAAAAAGCGTTTACATATCCATTGCCAAGCGGATATAAAGCTTTAGCAACGCATAATTTACCTGCAATTACTATAAGTCCAGATGATAAAGAAAAGCCAAGAGATCATTTCGATATTGTAACTTGGAACGGTAATGGATTAAAACAAGATATTAAAGGACTTGATTTCAAACCTGATCTTTTAATAACCAAAAACTTTACAAACTCAAGCAATTATCATTGGATATGGGTTGATAACGTAAGAGGTATTGATAAAGTCCTGTATAGTTCTCATGCTACTAATGTACAAGTTAATACTACTGATAGCTTTAAAACTTTTAATTCAGATGGATTTTCAATTGGCACTAATTTAGATTCACAAAACGCTGCAAATATTACAAAATCTGGGTATATAGCCTATGCGTTTAAAGGCGCGGGCGATGCGGTACCTAACACGGATGGAACTATAACAACTCAAGTAAGTGCTAATACCACCGCTGGATTTAGTATTGCAACTTATACAGGTGTTGGTTATCCTAATTCATCTACAGCAGAAATAGGTCATGGGCTCAACAAGGCTCCAGAGCTAGTAATTATAAAAGCTACTGGTGGAACTGGTCAAAGTGGCGGCGCTGGTGGTTGGGTAGTTGGCTCGTCTTTACTTGGAAGTGGTTGGGAAGGTAGTTTGTATTTACATAGTGCTAATGCATATTATAGTGGAATTAACTACTTTTGGAATGCAGCAGCTACAAGCGATGTTGTAAAACTAAAAAACGATTGGTATGTTAACGGTGTTAATAATAACTACGTAATGTATTCTTGGCATTCTGTAGAAGGATATAGTAAGATAGGGACTTATGAGGGTAATGGAAATGCTAATGGTCCTTTTGTTTATACAGGGTTTAAGCCTAAGTTTGTTATGATAAAAAATGTTGATGACGCAGGTAGTTGGATTATTCATGATACAGTAAGAGAGGCTTCTAATGATATGGTAAACCATATTCGTTTTAATACTACTGGAATAGAAGATGATGGAGTAAACGAAAGAATACAAATGTTTTCTAATGGATTTAAATTAATAGCTAGTGGTCAAAACGTTAATCATTCAGAAACATATATATTTATGGCTTTTGCCGATGATGCCGTACAGTACTCACAGGGTACAGCTAAAGAATCAGGTGTTGAAAAATTTATAGATCAAACCGATCAAGGAACAAGTGGTTATCCAGATGAATATTTTAAATCAGTAACTTATACAGGAAATGGAGCAAGTCAATTTATTGAAACTGGGTTAAAACCTGGATTGTCATGGCTTAAGAAAAGAACAAATGATACTAAGCATCACAGATTTTTTGATACAGTAAGAGGTGCCGGGAATGCTATTTATAGCCCATCAACTAGCGGTAATACATCAGATGAAGGAATTAGTGCATTTCACGATAATGGCTTTACTTTAGGCTCTGCCAGCGGAACAAATGAAAATACCGACACATTTGTTTCTTGGAACTGGAGAGCAGGTGATACAACTGTAACAAAAAAACCAACATATACATCAGCTGGTATACTTACATCTAATTTAGCATTGCATTATAACTTTGCTGATTCCAATACTTATTCAGGTACAGGAACTACTGTTTATGATCTTACGTCAAATGACAAAGATGGTACATTAACAAATGGTCCCGCATGGAAAACTAATGCATACGGTAATTACTTTGATTTTGATGGAAGTAATGACTATATACAAACAAATTTAGCTTTAACATCAACAAATGTAACAGCAGAATTTTGGTTTAACTCTGATGTATCAACATCAACAAATCAACCACTTTTTTTCACATCTAATGGAGGTAGAATAGATGTAAATATAGCTGAAGGTACTCCTGGGGCTAATGGGTACTATAATATATTGAATATTTTAGTGCCTGCAAGATACGAGTGGAATCATTTAGCTGTTGTTACTGAAGGTTTTGCAGGGTCATATTCGGGAACATATGGCTCAGCTATAACTTTTACTGTTTATTTAAACGGAAATAAAATTGCATCGTCAGGGTCGCTTACGCCTTATGCTCAAACTGCAAATGGTTATGAAGCTAATATGAGAATTGGTAGAAGCGGCGGCGGTTATTATTTTAATGGCAAAATTGGACAAACACGTATGTACACTGCTGTGCTAACACAAGCACAAATTAGAGCTAATTACGATGCTACAAGAACATTGTATCAAGGTGTTGGTACAACAGCTAACGTATTACAAACAAATCTTCAATTAAATTATGATATTGATGATTTTGATACATATGATTCTAACTGGGGTAAAGATAATAAAGTTGCAGTACTTAATGGGAGTAGTAGTATTATTCAATCATCAATTTCAAAGACTGTTTTAGCAAATAATTTTAGTGTTTCTTTTTGGTGGAAACCAAACTTAATGAATACTTTTCAAGTACCTATGGGTGGGTTATATGATGAAACTGGTAATATAGCTTATGGATGGATGGTTTATCAAGGTTCAGATAATAAAATGCATTTATATTGGATTATCTCTTCATCTCCTAATACGTCAAACAGTATAAGTAACAATGTTGTTTTAGAACAAGGAAAATGGTATCATGTCGTAGCTACTAAGACTTCTAGCGGTGCAAGCATACATGTTAATGCCCTTTCTGCCTCATCTTCACTGGCGCAAGGCAATCAATTTGGTATAGTATATAATACAAATCCCACTTTTTATATTGGTAAAAGAAATATTTCTAATAACTATGCAAATGGTTCAATGGACCAAGTAAGAATTTTTAATAAAGCTGTCAATGACGCGGAGGTGAAAAAACTTTATAGTGAAACACAATCACAAAATAGTACGTTACAAATATTAGGGGATACATCGTGTATAGCAACTTACAATTTTAATGGAAACTATAATGACTTATCTACTAATTATAATGGAAGTCAGTCAAATGTAACACTTGCTGATGATGCAATAATAACGGCTAATAGAATAACCGATAAAACTTCGAATAACAGATCAGGAACTTTAATAGGGGGCACAGTAAAAAAATCTAATATAGGTAAATATGTTTATTTAGACGGATCAAACGATTATATTGAAGGCCCTGCAGCTAGCAGTATAATTTCTAGCGGAACTACTGATATAACTATTGAAGGATGGGTTTATATGAAAAGTCATCCAAGTGCTTATGATGGGATTATAGGTACAATGAACGCGACAAGTCCATTTGGTGGTTGGATGATATATAATCATCATATAACAGACAATTATGGATTTGGTCTTAATGTAGGTGGTACTTGGACGTCTATAGATACACGAGCTAGCATTGATTTAAATGTATGGACTCATGTGGCAGCTACGTATGATGGTTCAATAATGAAATTTTATAAAAACGGTAAATTAACACTTATTCATCAAGTGTCTGGAACTATAGCTTACACTACTGGTGATCTTAATTTTAGAATAGGCTTAAATGCTAGTGCATATTCAGATATGAATTTTGCACAAGCTAGAGTTTACAGCGCTGCTTTATCTTTTGATCAAGTTAAAGCAAATTATGATGCAACAAAAGAACAATTTTATGGAGCATTAGTACACGCAGATGTTTCTGTAAATGATAAATCAGGATTTAGTATTGCTAAGTGGACAGGTACCGGTGTAAATGGAATTACAGTCCCACACGGTATGGAAAAAGCACCTGAAGTAATTTTTACAAAAGGATTAACAAATGTTACATCATGGGTTTCTGGAGTAGGAGGAATGACAGAGTATGAGCTTTTTGATTATATGCAAATAAGCACACAAGGAGATATATCTAACTCATCAACTTTTTATCAAGGATATAAAAGTACTGGATTTACAGCAGGGGTTTCATCAGCAAATGAATTTAATAAAAACGATTCAAATGAATATATTAGTTATTGTTGGAGAAGTATACCGGGTTATAGTAAAATAGGTGTTTATAATGGAACGGGCGGTGTAAATGATATATACACAGGATTCCAACCAAGATGGGTAATGATAAAACGCTCTGATAGTGATAATTATTGGGCAATATTTGATGCTGCTAGAGATAATGCGGGTGATATGTCACAAATTTTATGGGGAAACGCTGTTGATGTAGAAGCTGACGGAGGAAATACAAGCTCAATTTTAACTTCAGCAACTGGCTTTGGTATGGATAGCAGCGCAGTAGGAGGATCTATGAACGCAAATAATGGCACATACATGTACATGGCATTTGCATAAAAATTAGTATATTTAATAAATTAAATTTTATATTATGAAAAATCAATTAAACACAGAAGAATTAACTAAACTACAAAATCTACTAACAGTAATTCAAACAACAAAAGAGCAAGTTGGACAGGTTGAAGTACAAAAACACATACTTTTACATAAGTTTGATATTTTAAGTTCAGAACTTAATAAATTTAAAGCAGAATTACAAGAGTCTTATGGCAATGTAAATATTGATTTTAAGACTGGTAAATTTACTAAAATTAAAAATGATGAATCTAATAAGAAAGATTAGCATTGGGCGTGATTATAAAAATGATGCCATGCATTACAGTGTAGGTCAAGAGGTTTTTGGAGGCCATACAATCACAGAAATTATTGAAGAAGAAGATAAATACAATATTTTTATAATGAAAAATGAAGAGGTATTACCTTGGAAATCTTTTAATAAAAATATGGCTGTAGCAATTGAATATAATTTACAATATTGATGAAGCATTTACACGCTTATATTATAAAACCTATTAATGGTAGATATACTAATAATAAAAAAGTAGGTGATTCTAATTTAATTTTAAATACATCTATAGAGGATCATAAATTCGTAAATAGAGTAGGTGTTGTTGTAGAAACTCCTATAAACAATTCTACATTGCAAAAAGGCGATGAAGTTATTGTGCATCATAATACATTTAGAAGGTATTATAATATGCGAGGAAAAGCCACCAATAGCAGTAATTATTTTAAAGACGATTTATTTTTTTGTTATATAGACCAAATATTTTTATATAAAAGAAATAATAAATGGTACACTCCGGAAGATTATTGTTTTGTAAAGCCAATAGCTGAAAATAAAAAGCTTAGCGAGCAAAAAGAAAAGCCATTAATAGGCATTTTAAAGTATCTAGGGAGCCATTTAAGAAGCTTTAATCTTTCAGAAGATAATTTAGTAGGCTTTACGCCGAATAGCGAATATGAGTTCGTTATTGATAACGAAAAATTATATAGAGTACCTATAAATTCAATAGCAATTAAATATGACAGAGAAGGAACTGAAATCGAGTATAATCCAAGCTGGATATAAAGCGGTACACGAACTTATTAGAGTAGCTGAAGAAGAAATAATTGTAGATGGTGCGGAAGACGAATTAGCAGCAGATAGATTAAAAAATGCAGCAGCAACTAAAAAACTAGCGATATTCGATGCTTTTGAAATACTTTCACGTATAGAAGCGGAAAAAAATATTATGGATGATAAGCCAGCAGAAAGTAAAAAAAGTTTTGGAGGGTTTGCTGAAAAAAGATCTAAATAATGTACGAACAAAAGCTAATAAAAGTAATAAAGCCTATTAAAGAAAATGTTATTAAAAGAAATAACAGATATAAAAAATGGGTATATGGATATAATAAAGAATTTGATGTTATAGTCATTAGCAAAGATGGTACAATCGGAGAGATTATTGAAATACAGAATTTAGCGATAGCACTTCCGTCAAAACCTAAAAGCATTGATAATACTAATGACAAATGGGAAGCTCATATATATCCAAAAGAATTAAAACAAATAAATACTATATTTGATTGGGAGTCTTATCCTGATTCTTTTAAAAATAAATGGTATGCATATATTGATAGGGAATTCACTAGGCGTAATAAAGGTTATTGGTTTTATAATAAAAATATCGCTACTTATATTACTGGCTCTCATTATATGTACTTGCAACACACCAAGATTGATGTTGGGAAGCCAGACTACAGAGAAGCCAATAGAATTTTCTATATCTTCTGGGAGGCTTGTAAAGCGGACGTCAGGTCTTATGGAATGTGCTATCTTAAAAACAGAAGGTCTGGTTTTTCCTTTATGTCTTCAGCAGAATCCGTTGCTCAAGCAACAATTACTACGGACGCACGGTTTGGGATATTGTCCAAATCTGGTGCTGATGCTAAAAAAATGTTTACAGACAAGGTGGTACCAATATCCGTCAACTACCCCTTCTTTTTCAAACCAATACAAGACGGAATGGACCGGCCAAAAACAGAATTGGCATACAGGGTACCCGCAAGTAAACTCACCCGTAAGTCGATTACCGAAACTAGTGAAAAACAAATATTAGAAGGATTAGATACAACTATTGACTGGAAAAACACAGGTGACAACAGTTATGATGGTGAAAAATTAAGGTTGCTAGTGCATGATGAATCAGGAAAATGGGAAAGACCTGATAATATATTAAATAACTGGCGTGTAACAAAAACAACATTAAGGCTTGGTAGTCGTATTATAGGTAAATGTATGATGGGGTCTACTTCAAATTCTTTAGATAAAGGAGGTGAAAACTTTAAAAAGTTATATAATGACTCAGATGTTACAAAACGAAATAAAAATGGCCAAACTAGCTCAGGATTATATTCTTTGTTCATACCTATGGAATGGAACTACGAAGGATACATTGATACTTATGGACACCCTGTATTTAATACGCCAACAAACGCCACTTTTGACAACAATGGATATGAGATTGATACAGGGGTAATAGATTTTTGGCATAACGAAGTAGAGGGATTAAAACACGATTCTGATGGTTTAAACGAATATTATAGACAATTCCCCAGGACTGAAGAGCACGCATTCCGTGACGAAGCAAAAAATAGTATTTTTAATTTAAGTAAAATATACGAACAAATAGACTATAATGAAGATCTTGAAAGACAAGGTTTTGTAACTAGAGGTAGTTTTAGTTGGGAAAATGGTATTAAGGATACAAAAGTAATGTTTACCCCAAATAGATCGGGTAGATTTTTAGTCTCATGGACACCACCTAAAAACCTCGAAAACAATGTAATAAACAAAGGAGGTACTAAATATCCGGGGAATGAGCACATGGGGGCATTTGGATGTGACTCTTACGATATATCAGGAACAACTGATGGACAGGGATCTAAGGGATCTTTGCATGGATTAACAAAATTTAGTATGGAGGATGCTCCGCCTAATACGTTTTTTTTAGAATATATTGCCCGACCCCAAACAGCTGAAATGTTTTTTGAAGATGTTCTCATGGCCATTATTTATTACGGAATGCCGTTACTAGCAGAAAACAATAAACCAAGGCTTTTATATCATTTAAAAAGAAGAGGTTATAGAGGTTTTGCAATGAACAGGCCTGATAAAATTTGGAATAAACTATCAGTAACAGAAAAAGAAATTGGCGGGATTCCTAATTCATCTGAAGATATTAAACAAGCCCACGCCGCTGCTATTGAAACTTACATAAATAAATACGTGGGAATAAATGAAGACGGGGGTGGTAATATATATTTTAATAGAACACTTAACGATTGGGCTAAGTTTGATATAAATAAAAGAACAAAATTTGATGCAACTATAAGTTCGGGGTTAACAATAATGGCTTGTAATAGACATTTGTATCACCCAAGACCAAAAGTTGAAAAACAAAACGTAAATTTAAAATTTTCTAGATTTAATAATAAAGGATTGCATTCGCAAATAATACAATAGCATGGCAGAAACATTATTAAAAAGCTCATTCCCTAGTCAGATAGCATCTGACGTAGAGAAAGCAACCGAGGAGTATGGTTTAAAAGTCGCGCGTGCTATTGAACACGAGTGGTTCAAAAGAGATAGCGGTGCAACGCGATTTTACTCTAATAGAGATGAGTATCACCGTCTTCGCTTATATGCAAGAGGAGAACAATCTGTAAAAAAATATAAAGATGAATTATCTATTAATGGTGATTTATCATATCTTAATTTAGATTGGAAACCAGTACCAATTATCCCAAAGTTTGTTGATATAGTTGTTAATGGAATGTCTGATAGGCTTTATGATATTAAAGCTTTTTCTCAAGATCCTTCCTCTGTAAAACAAAGAACAGACTATGTTGAATCTGTATTAGCAGATATGCAATCAAAAGAAATATCTGATCAAATTCAGCAACAGCTTGGTTTTAATGTGTATAGCAACGATAGAGACAGCTTGCCCAAAAACGAAGATGAACTAGCATTGCACATGCAACTAGAGTATAAGCAGGCTATTGAAATAGCAGAAGAGCAAGCAATAAATTCTATATTTAATTCTAATAACTATGACTTAACTCAGCGTCGTATTAATTATGACCTGGCTGTTATAGGTATTGGTTGTGTTAAAAATGAATTTACTAATTCTGAAGGTATAAAATTAAAATATGTTGATCCTTCTGATGTGGTTTATTCTTATACTCATTCACCATATTTTGATGATATATACTATGTTGGAGAAGTTAAATCAGTAACAATCAATGAGTTAAAGCAACAATTTCCTCATTTAACTGATGAAGACCTTGCAAATTTATCAAAACAAGGAGTACAAACATCAGCCTCACATAATAGATATATAAACGAAGACTCTGTATTAGATGTTAATACAATACAAATATTGTATTTTAATTACAAAACATATAATAACGAAGTATTTAAAATAAAGAAAACAGCAACTGGTGCTGATAAAGCAATACCTAAAAGCGATCAATTTAACCCACCTAAAGATAATAGATCCTTATTTAGCAAAGAATCAAGATCAATTGAGGTTGTATATGATGGTGCTTTTGTTTTAGGAACTCAACAGTTACTTAAATGGGAAATTGCAAAAAATATGGTTCGTCCTAAAAGCGATACAACAAAAGTTATGTTAAACTATAATGTTGTAGCCCCTCGTATATATAAAGGTCGTATTGAATCATTAGTAAGTAGAATTACTGGATTTGCTGATATGATACAGCTTACACATTTAAAGCTGCAGCAGGTAATGGCAAGAATGATACCTGATGGAGTTTATTTAGATGCCGATGGCTTAGCTGAAATTGATTTAGGTAACGGTACAAATTACAACCCACAGGAAGCATTGAATATGTTTTTCCAGACAGGTTCTGTTATTGGTAGATCAATGACACAAGAAGGTGATATGAATCCAGGCCGCATGCCAATACAAGAGCTTACATCTAATGGAGGTAATAATAAAATAGGTTCACTTATTAATACTTATAATTATTATTTACAAATGATACGTGATGTAACCGGTTTAAATGAAGCTCGCGACGGTTCTTTACCAGATAAAAACGCGTTAGTTGGCGTACAAAAACTTGCAGCCGCTAATTCAAATACGGCTACAAGGCATATACTACAGTCAAGTTTATATTTGGCTGCTAAAACAGCGGAGGCTGTAAGCTTAAGAATATCAGATGTATTAGAGTTTTCTCCGACTAGAGATGCGTTTATATCAAGTATTGGTAGATTTAATGTGGCTACTTTAGACGATATTAAAAATATGCATTTGCATGACTTCGGTATATTTATTGAGTTATCTCCTGACGAAGAAGAAAAACAAATGCTTGAAAATAATATTCAACAAGCTTTAGCTAAAGATCAAGTTTATTTAGAAGATGCTATTGATATTAGAGAAATAAAAAATATAAAGCTCGCTAATCAATTATTAAAAGTTAGAAGACGCAAAAAGCTAGAGCAAGATCAAGCAAGCCAGCAACAAAACATTGAAGCACAAGCAAATGCAAATTCCCAAAATACGCAGGTTGCCGCTGAAATGGAAATTAAAAAGAATCAGTCTATTACACAACAAAAAGCAGAGCTTGCACAAATTGAAGCAGATCTTGAAATGCAGAAAATGCAAAATGAAAAAGAACTTAAGAAAGAACTTATGCGATTTGAGTTTGATCTTAATATTGCATTGAAAGATAAAGAAGGTGAAGTATACACTAATAGAGAACAATATAAAGAAGATCGTAAAGACGAAAGAACTAGAATACAAGCTTCACAACAATCAAAACTTATTGAACAAAGAAAAGATAAAAAAGGAGAGCAAGAGTTTGAGTCAGCTGGTAATGACACCATGGGGAGCGGCTTTAACTTAGAATCATTTGAACCCCGTTAATTTTATAATATTATATCATGGCAGAAGAAACAAATCAAGTTGAAGAAACAGTACAAGATGCTGTTGAACAACAAACAGAAGAAAAACAACCAATTGCTAAAGAGCCAGAAAGGCCTAGCAACGTATCCGTTGATGATGACGGAATGATTAAAGTAGATTTTAGAAACTTAAACAAAAACGACGATGCCGTTCAAGAGCAAAGCCCAGATGAGGTTTCTGTACGCGACCAATCCGAAACTAGCGGAGAAGTACAAGAGCAAAACGCCGAAAAAACAAATGAAGAACCTACCGGAGAAAGCAACACCGTTGACAATGAAAATGGGGTGCTCGAGCTCGTACAAGACGAAAAAGAGGTAGGAGAAGAAGCAACATTAGCGGATAAAATAAAAGATATTCCTAATAAGCTTAAAGAGGAGTCAGAAGACGTAAATAATAATCAAGAAGTCAACGAGTTACCGGAAAATGTAAATAAGCTTGTTGATTTTATGAAAGAAACAGGAGGAACTCTTGAAGATTATGTTAATCTTAATAAAGATTACTCCGATATGGCTGATATGGATGTTTTAAGAGAACACTATAGGCAGTCTAAACCTCACTTGAATGAGGAAGAAATAAGTTTTTTAATTGAAGACTCTTTTTCATATGATGAAGAAACAGATGATGAAAGAGATATTCGAAGAAAAAAACTAGCATTAAAAGAATCTATCGCAGAAGCTAAATCAACTCTAACTAATTTAAAGAGTAAATATTACGACGATCTTAAGTTAAGCTCAAAGTTAACTCTACAACAGAAAGAAGCGGTTCAGTTTTATGATGATTATAAACAAACGCAAGAAACATCTCAACAGCAGCGGTCTATATTTGAACAAAAAACAAGTGACTTGTTTGCCAACGACTTCAAAGGTTTTGAATACAAAGTTGGAGAAGACAAATATAGATTTAAAGTAAAAGATGTAAATAATGTGCAAGAATCCCAATCTGATATTAATTCATTAGTCAGCAGATTTGTTGATGAAAAAAATAATATGAAAGATGCGGCGGGTTATCACAAAGCTTTATTTACAGCTATGAACGCTGATGCAATTGCAAATCATTTTTATGAACAAGGAAAAGCTGATGCTGTTAAAAACAGTATGGCTAAATCTAAAAACATAGATATGAACCCCCGTGGTACACATCAAAATGTTACAACACAAGCGGGAATGCAAGTTAAAGCAGTTAGTGGAGATGATTTTAGTCGTTTAAAAATTAAAATGAAACAATAACAAAACTAAGATTATTTAAAAATGGGATTATTTTCAACAGGTGGTGCGTTTCCAGCCGGATTAACGCCTGCCCCAACTAAAAGTTTGTTTGGTACAAATTACCTAACATTCGATTCTGCCTCAGGAGGTGGAACATTTACACAACAATTTCTACCCGACGTATACGAAAAAGAAGTTGAAAGATACGGAAACCGTTCTGTAGCTTCTTTCTTACGTATGGTTGGCGCTGAAATTCCTTCCGCTTCAGATCAAGTTATTTGGTCAGAGCAAGGAAGATTACACATTGCTTATGATAGTGCATCTGCAAATACTACAACTGGAGTGGTTACCGAAAATGGCCACGCTGTACGAGTAGGACAAACAGTAGCTATTATTGAAGCTGGAACACATCCAAATGATGGAGTTACTTGGACTGCTGATAAAGTAGTAAAAGGTGTTGTATCTGCTGCAGCCACTAACACATTTACTGTTAAAGCTTACGGTGGTGCTACTCTTACTGCTGCTGGACTTACTTCTGGAACTGGCGTTACTGTTAAGGTATTCGTTTATGGTTCAGAATTTAAAAAAGGTACAGCTGGTATGGACGGATCTGTAGATGCTGGTTTTCAACAATTCAGCAACTCACCAATCATTATCAAAGATAAATATTCTATCTCTGGTTCTGATACTGCACAAATTGGGTGGGTTGAAGTAACAACTGAAAACGGAGCATCAGGATATTTATGGTATTTAAAGTCTGAGCATGAAACAAGGCTAAGATTCGAAGACTACCTTGAAATGTCAATGGTTGAAGGCGAGCTTGCTGCTGCTGGATCTGGGGCAATTGGAGATAGCTACAAAGGAACTGAAGGTTTATTTGCTGCTATTGAATCTAGAGGAAATATTTATCAAAACTTTAACTCTGGAGAAGACGCATTAGATAACTCTGATGGTGGCGCAAGGGGTGGTTTACAAGATTTTGATGAAATTCTTAAGAATCTTGACAAGCAAGGAGCCATTGAAGAAAACATGCTTTTCTTAAACCGTGCTACTGCATTGACTTTTGATGATATGTTAGGAGCTGTTAATGCTCACTATAATGGTGGATCATCTTTTGGTGTATTCAACAATAGTGAGGATATGGCACTTAACTTAGGATTTAGCGGTTTCCGCAGAGGTTCTTATGACTTCTACAAAACTGACTGGAAATATCTTAACGATGCTTCAACTCGTGGTTTAGGTGGAAACATTGATGGTGTACTTGTACCTGCCGGTACTTCTACAGTATATGATCAATCACTTGGTAAAAATATCAAGCGACCATTCTTACACGTACGTTACCGAGCTTCTGAAGCTGATGATCGTAAAATGAAATCTTGGATCACTGGATCTGTAGGTGGAGTTTATACTTCTGACGTTGATGAAATGAATGTACACTTCTTATCTGAAAGATGTTTGTGTGTTCAAGGTGCGAATAACTTCGTATTATTTAAGACTGCTTCACAGGTAGCTTAATACTTAATGTAAAGACGGGGCGTCTTCGGGCGCTCCTATCTTTACTTTTATTAATTTTATTATATTATATCATGGCAACAAAAACAACGGCTAAAAAGCCGCAAACCCCAAGTTGGGTTATAAAAGATAGATCTTATGCTCTTAAAGGTGGTAAACAACCTATAACATTTACATTAGCCTCAAGGCATCATTCAAGAACACCTTTAATGTGGTGGGATGAAGAAAAAGGTTATTCAAGAGAATTAAGATATGCTACCAACCAAAAATCACCACTTCGTGATGAACAAAAAGGTAGATCAACATTAGGACATATTGTTTTTAAAGACGGTTTTTTATACGTATCAAAAACAAATCAATCATTACAAAAACTATTATCATTATATCATCCAGGTAAAAATGTTATTTATGAGGAATTGGATGCTGTCCAAGAGGCTCAGGATGATTTAGTTGATTTAGAATTAGAAATTGAAGCTTTAAACATTGCAAAATCAATGGATTTAGATCACGCTGAAGCAGTATTGCGAGTTGATCAAGGAAGCTCTGTTTCATCTATGACTTCACAAGAAATAAAAAGAGATATATTGTTGTATGCTAAAAACAACTCTGCTCTTTTCTTACAGTTAGCAAATGATGATAATGTTCAACTAAGAAACTTTGGTATTAAAGCATCTGAACTTGCTATAATTAACTTATCAGCAGACCAAAGATCTTGGCATTGGAGTAAAACAAAAAGAAAATTATTCTCTGTACCTTTTGATGAAAATGCTTTTTCAGCATTAGCCGCTTGGTTTAAAACTGATGAAGGGACTGAAGTATATAAAGCAATTGAAAAACAATTAAAATAACCACCTTGTAGTGATATGGGTCACTACGGTGGCCCTATCATTATAAATATAAAATTATGGCAATAAGCGTAGATACGGTATACCAAAGAGTACAAGCCATTCTTAATAAAGAGAATAGAGGTTATATGACTCCACAAGAATACAACCTTTTAGCAAATCAAGCTCAATTAGAAATTTTTGAGCAATATTTTTATGATCTTAATCAGTTTAATAGAGCTGGTGAGATTACTAATGAATACGCTAATATTGTAAATAATATAAAAGAAAAAATTAATTTATTTCGAACAACATCTTCACTTACAAAAGCAAATTCTGTTTTTACATTACCTTCAAATTTATATAGGCTAGGCACTGTTTACTATAATAATACAACAGAGCTAGACGCTATAGACCAAAATGATTTTTTGCATATTAACGCATCAAAATTAACTAAGCCTGATATTAAAAAACCAGTATATATTAGAAATGGTAATGAATTAACTGTATATCCAACAACCATTACCGGTTTATCTTGTACGCTTATTAAAAAACCAGCACAAGTTGTATGGGGCTATGTTGAAATAAGTGATGTTGCAAAATATGATTCATCTACAGCAACTGATTTTGAATTGCATGAGTCAGATGAAATAACTGTAGTATATAAAATATTAAGCTACGCTGGCCTTGTTATTAAACAGCCAGAAATAAGTCAAGTAGCAGAACAGAAAGACAATTTAAAAGTTCAAAAAGAAAAATCATAATAGATGGCTTTAGCACAATATACACAAAAAGACTACTATAATAGTAAGAATCAAGGCTACTATCAATTTGTTACAATAGATGATATAATAAGTAACTTTTTAGTTTCGTATGTTGGCGATGATAAAATTATAAAGTCAGCAAAAAGAACAGAAGTGTCTTATCATGCTCAAAGAACTTTACAAGAGCTTAGCTATGATACTATTAATAATGTAAAATCTATTGAAGTAGAAATACCTCCTTCAATGTCCATCCCGTTACCTCATGATTTTGTAAATTATGTAAGAGTGACATGTTTGGACGATTCCGGTATTGAAAGACCTTTAAAACCTAATCAAAATACATCAGCTCCTGTACCTTATTTACAAGACGATGATTATAATTATTTGTACGATGATAAGGGAAATGTTTTAATAGGTAAAGAATCGGAGGCTTCAAAAAGATTTAAAGGACAAAAAAATAATTCTTATAGCACAACAGATGCATCGGATATTACTTATTTAGAAGAGGGATATGGATATAATGTTGATTATGGAAAAAGATATGGCATAGATCCTGCTAGTGCAAATAAAAATGATACATTTATAATTGATCAGCCAAGAGGTGTTATATCATTTAGCAGTGGCGTAAAAAATAAAATTATTATTATAAAATATGTTTCAGACGGCTTAAATACCGATGAAGACATGCAAGTTCATAAGTTTGCTGAAGAGGCAATGTATAAGTCTATCGCTTTAGGTATTATGTCAGCCAAAGCTAATATTCCTGAATATCAAATAAATAGAATAAAAAAAGAAAAGAAAGCGGCTATGCGTTCAGCTAAACTTAGATTAGCTAATATAAACATAGAAGATCTTACTCAAGTAATGAGAGGTAAATCTAAACAAATTAAACACTAATGGCAGAACTAAAGCATACTTTTACGTCAGGTAGAATGAACAAAGACCTGGACGATAGACTTATACCTAATGGTGAATATACTGATGCTTTAAATATTCAAATTTCATCATCAGAAGGATCTGATGTTGGATCAATAGAAAACACGTTAGGTAATGAACTTTTGTCTGATCTACAGTTACAAAATGCAAAAACATTAGGCAGTATATCTGATAGTAAAAATGATAAAATATATTGGATAGTAACTTCTGATTCTATAGATGCTATTTATGAGTTTGATGAAAAGACTAAAGAAGTAAAACCTGTATTGTTAGATGAAAAAACAATTCAAACAATTACAATAAAAGATGTTTCTGTATATTCAAATGTAGAAGGCGAGTTATCTTTTTCATATAGTGAGTTAGAGTTTAATAGTTTATTAGGCAAAAACTTAGAAAAGGCAACGCCCGATTCTCCTCAAAAATATGGTTTAACACATAGTAACATAGATATAGAGTGCTCAGAAATTGATTTAAAAATTACAGCACCAAAAAACACAAGTGTTTTAAATAATAACAATGAAAGTATTGAGTTTAAAAATATACCATACAATGGAAAACATTTTGGAAATTTAGATATAAATTTTACATATACCGATTCTGGTTTTTTAAATTTTTCAAAAAATAATTTAATAACAGGTATAAATATAATTGATGGTCTTTTGTTTTGGACAGATAATGTAAATCAGCCCAGAAGAATAAATATATCTGAATTTAAAAATTACAAACACATAGCTAATCAAACGCAGATATCATACAAGTATAAAGACTCAAATGGTGCTTTTAAAATTGATTACAGACCAATAAATGAAGATGACATATCTGTAATAAAGAAAGCTCCTCTAAAGGCTCCTAACTTAACTTTATTTGATACTGACATAACTGGTAATACTACGATTACAGCACAGGTTAATTTTGTTGATAAAATAGCCGGTGATGAAGTTGATATAGTTGATTTTGGTGATATACCTAATTGGGTTGTTGGTCAATCTGCTTTGTTTGTTACAGAAGACGCTGATTTATCATTAGAATGTAGGATACAAAGCATTGATGCTACCAATAAAAGTATTAAAGTTGTTATTTCTAACATAGATTCAGACGACCCTGTTAAACAAAGTCATCTATTTACGGCAAATTTAATAGAAGAAGATCCTATATACGAACTAGCTTTTGTGAGATTTGCATATAGATGGAAATATAAAAACGGAGAATATTCTGTTTTCTCGCCTTTTACACAACCAGCTTTTTATCCAAACTTAAAAGTAAACAGAAACGGTTTTAAATATGATGGTAAAGAGGCCTACAATTACGGCATGATAAACCAAGTCCGTAAGGTTTTATTAGAAGATTTTGATTTAGGATCAGATGAAGTAGAGGATATTGAAATAATATTTAAAGAGACCAGAAATAACAATATATATATATTAACTACTAAAAAAAGAATAGATTTTGAAAATTCTTTTACAATAAGAAAAGAGCAAATTAAATCGTTGGTAGCTAATGACCAGTTACTAAGACAGTGGGACAATGTACCAAGGAAAGCAAAAGCACAAGAAGTTACTGCTAACAGAGTTGTTTATGGTAATTATATACAGAATTATGATGTATTTAAAGACCCTAATTTTGATGTTAAACTTAATACCGCAAATGCAGACAGAAGAATAAGTGTTAAGTCAAATCGCAACTATCAACTAGGCGTTGTTTATTCAGATGAATATAACAGACAAACACCTGTTTTTTCAAATGATACAGGTGTTATAACTGTACCAAAATCAAAGTCGTCTGCACAAAACAGAATATCTGCATCTATTACAACACCACCCCCACCTTGGGCAACACACTATAGGTATTTTATAAAAGACACATCTGGTGAATTCTATAACTTAGCAGCAGACCGTTTTTACAATGATGTTGAAAACGGTTTTATGTATATAAGTTTTCCTTCTTCAGAAAGGAACAAAGTCACAGATGAACATTATTTGTTGTTAAAAAAGAATCATGGAGATAATAACGCTGTTGATTCTACTGAAAATAGATATAAAATAATAGACATATCCGCTGAACCGCCTGAATTTATAACTGCTAGAAAAAGAACCGTAAGATCATTGGGTAATTTAGTTTTTACTGATGACTATAAAGGCTCTGGTGGAGGAGTTACAATAACCAACAAAGATGATGCTAGTAATGCTGCACCGTTGAATGAAAGAGCAAGCGTACAGTTGAAACAAGCTAATGGTAGTTCTAACGGTGTAGAATTAGAAGAAACTAAAGAAATAAGGCCTGGTAGATATATAAGTTTTGAGTATTTAGGTAAAGAATCAAAAGCTTATAAAATAAAAAGACTATCACAAGATCCGGCTGGGTCTAATGAAATAAAAATAGATTTTGAAGAACCTTTTGGAGAAGATGTAGAGATAATATATAATAAAACAAGTGGTAATCTAGGAGATCCAAACACAAATCTCGGGGTTAGCATGAACGTCTTAGAAGAGTTTATTGACGCTGGTGATAAAGAATTTGATGGAAGATTTTTTGTTAAACTTAAATCTAACTCTACTTTAATAAATTCTATAATAACACAAGATATTGGAGGAGTTAGCTATTTGGTTAAATTTGATTTTAACATGATAGGTATATACTCATCAAAAGATGCTAGTGGTACAGGTAGATCTGGAGCTAACAAATGGAAAAATATAAACAGAGGTAAAGATAGCGCATCTGCCAACCCAAGAAATGATTTTGTTATTTCTAAGGGAGGAACTGTGACGCCTGGTAGTACTTATGAAACAGGCAAAAGACACGATGCTGGTTCAATAGAATACAATATCACAGTAGAAGCCTCTACGAGACGTAGAAATTCTGAAGTTGATAAATTACAAAAAACAGCTAAAGTTGGTAATTTCGTAAGATTTGTAAATCCAGATGGTACTCCACATCACGATAAGGTATATGAAATTGGTCAAACTTTAAGAACCGCTTACGCTACAAAGCATGGTGGTGGTATTTTGGTAAAAAGCAGAAGTTATACTGAATTACACTTTAGGTTTATAGATGAAGATGGAAATTTTCAACCATTATTAAAAGATGTAGTAACAAGAGGTGACGACACTTGGATGAATGAACCAAGGATGGAGATATTAGAGGAGAGAGTAGAAGAAAATCTAGTAGTAAAAGAGCCAGCTATATTTGAAACAGAACCGTTAGAAAGTAAAACAGAATTAAATATATATTTTGAAGCTTCAGATATACTTTCTATCAGCACACACAACGAGAATTACAACTTAAACTGGTATAATTGTATTTCTTTTGGTAATGGTGTTGAATCAAATAGAATAAGAGATGATTATAATGCTGTGTTTATAGACAATGGTGTCAAAGCTTCAACTGTTTTAGATGAACCATTCAAAGAAGAACACAAGTTTAATTCTTTAATATGGTCGGGTATAGTTAACTCAAGATCTGGTGTTAATAGATCTAATGAGTTTAATATGGCAAATCCAATAACAAAAGATTTTTTACCATCATATGGAAGTATACAAAAGTTGCATGGGTGGAATGATTCTATGGTTGTAATTTGCGAAGATAAAACACTAAGGGTTTTAGCTAATAAATCAGCTCTTTACAATGCTAATGGTTCTTCTAATTTAATATCCGATAGCAGAGTGATAGGAGATCCTATAGAATATAATGGTGAGTTTGGTATTGGTACTCATCCAGAATCTTTTGCTTCACATGGTTTTAGATGCTATTTTGCTGACAAAACTAGAGGTGTTATTATTAGATTATCAAAAGATGGATTAACTCCAATATCAAAAAACTATATGAACAGTTTTTTCCGTCAAAGATTATTTACTGCAGATACTTTTTATGGAAGCTATGATGCAAGAAGAAAGTTGTATAATATTTCTTTTGATGGGTTAGATACTGTTTGTTTTTCTGAGGATGTAAACGGTTGGGTAACAAGGGCTTCTTTTATTCCTGAAAACTCTGTGTATTTGAATAATATTTATTATACATACAGAAATGGTGAATTGTGGCGGCATGACAGCGAAAATGTTTTAAGAAATAACTTCTATGGTACGCAATATAATTCTGAAGTTGAATTCATAATAAACGAAGATCCATCTGTTATTAAAAAATATAAAACTTTAGGATACGAAGGCACCAGCGGTTGGGTTGCAAAAAAAATAACTACTGATCAAGTCACTGGTTTAGAAACAACTTTTACACCGAAAGAAAATAAATTTTTTACCAATATAACGCAAGAATCAAAAAAACTAAATACTCTAGATCACAAAAACTTTTCTACACAAGGTATAGGTAGATCAATAAGAAAACCAAATGAAATAGATTATGATGTTACTGTGGGTGCACAGGATCTTGATGATTTTAATGTTAAAATAATTGATGGTCAGTCTTGGAGTAGTGATATAAAACAATCGATAGAAATAAAACAAGATGGTAGTATAGATGATGTTGAAATAATATTAATTCCTACTAATGGTTATTTAATAGAAAAAACACAATTTACAACGCCTAGTAATTTAATAACTGTTGAAAACTCTTCACCAAACGTTATTGTAAAAACAAAAGGAGAATATCTTGAATCTTTAAATCCATCTAATAACGAAACTAAAAATATTACATTATCTGGAAAATCAGTGTTGAAACCAGTAAAAATAAGTGGTACTTATAGTGTAGAAGGTCCTTTTGTAACAGACGATATTGGAAACGGTAATTATCAAATAACAGAAGATCCAAATACGGTTCAACAGATAAATAAAAGAATAATAAAACCTATAGATGGTTATTATATTAATGTTGAAGATATAACTATAGATAATCCTTTAATTTCTATAAGTAAAAACAAATTAGATAATGGAAATGTTGAAGTTGTAGAAACTATAACCATACCAAGAACAAATTCTGCAAATATAAACTACACTATAAGTGCTGTAGCTCATAAAATAATAATACCTGATAAAATAATATTTACTAAAAATTTAAACACTAGTGACATTGATAATAATGGTGAGACTAGAACGTTGGTATTAAACGGTGAAAAAAACGCAGAATATGAACTTGTTTTTTTAGAAGGGTCTAGTGTTATAAAAACAGTTAATGGGAAAATACCATCTGATACTTTAAAGTCTTATATAGATTTAGTTTTTCCAGCTGGAGATACTGCACAGACATATACTGTAAAGTTGAAAACAGTGTCGGGAACTGTTTTTTCTAGTACTTTTGGTGATGAAACTTTTAATATTTTTAGAAAAGTTAGATATGTCAATGATATAACGTTTACTGTTAATATTGGAAATAACATTACAACCGCGCAGTCTTTAACAAATAGTCCTGTTATTGTTTCTGGTTATGTAGATGATATTGCTGATATTGATTTTACATTTTCATATACATTAGATGGAACTGGCTATAATCTTAGTAAGATTCCTGTTATGGACGACATAGTTTTTGATAGTAACGACACAGAGACAAAAATAACATTTAATACGTTTACTTTAACTACAGCAACTAATGATACTTTATTAATAAAGGGTAATTTAAAATCTACTAGTTTTATTGAATCAGAGTTTTTTGAATTAAACTTAAATAATTTATTAGAAAAAAACGTAACAATAACTTTTGCTTATTCTAATACTATAGCTGGTGGATCGGCTACGTCAAATTATACTATAGCTGGATATAACGGTGCAAGTGTACCTTATACAGTAACAACAAAAGCAAATAAGCCACACACGAGTATGATTAATCGTCATTTTTCCTTAACTGCGGCTTCTGGTTATAAAAATAAAAAAACATTTACTAATATAATACCTTTTAAAATATATGACTCATCTAATAACGATGTTACAGCAACCTTTGCTTTTAATGAAAAAGTTTCATTTGGTTCTTACAATAGTGTTAACAATAGTGAAATTGTCGTAGGTTTTAAAAATAAAACTTTTGTTGCGCCCTCAACAAATCAAACATATACAATCAGACCTTTAGAGGAGCTTTTTGAAGCTAATACCGGTGTTGAAATAAGAGCTCTTATAGCTTTTGCAACGCAATTAAAATCATCAGGCTTTACTAAAATAAATGGGTATGCAAGTTCTGAATCATATAATTCAACTCTTTACACTGCACCAGCCGGTTCAACTTTTGAAAATGGACCACAAAATCAAAGAACGTTTAGAAACATAGACAGTATTGTACGTAATGTTGATGGTTTTAAACAAAGATGGAAAGGATCTAATGGTTTAGAAACTTTTTTTGCAGGTAATGGAATACAAAACGTAAATAATTCTTTTAGTGATTTAACTTCTGGTAGATATTGGATTACTGATGGATCTGCGGGAAATAAATTAATACAGCATGTGATTAAAATGCCCGAAAGTTTATTTTATTGGTGGGATCCAGATAACACTAGCACATCAAAGTATAATATAACAAACTTAGGTAGTTATTTTACAAAAGCAGCTGCTGGTACTTATACTGATATATTTGGGGATTCAAAACAAGTAACAAATACTTTTGAAGTTAGCGCGGACGGTAAAACTCTTACGGTTAATATGCTAGTCAATTTTAATAACAATGCCGTTGGTAACGCTTATTATGCACCAGAACTTACAATAACAGCAGTTAACGATCATCCTAATTTTTTCAACAAATATCTTGCAAAAATAGGAAATTTTGATCACACAAGTAATCCATGTAATTTAGTTCATGACGACAACGTAGATTTTGTAGATGTTATTTCTAAAGACTCACCATTAAAAAAAGGTAGTCTTATTTATTTAAGAACAAATGATGGTGATTTAGCGTATGTCGGTAATAGATTTCCTGTGTATATAAAAGATAATCCAAACCTTGTTTATAGTGATGAAAATAAATTTCTTAATGCAGGTGGATCAGCTGTACCTAAAGGCCATTACAATTTTTTGCAAGGAGAAGCTCCAATAACTATAGAAGAAACAAATTGTTCAATATCAAATTTTGACGATGATCCATCATACCTTGCGTATAAAGGTAACATGGGTTACACAAGAAGCATACCGTCTAACAGTGGTGGTATTATTCAATACCAAGAGTTTTATCTAGAAAATCCAGCTTATGCAAATAAAGAAATAACAGTAAAAGGAACTTATTTTGACCAAAGATATACAAATATATCGAACGTATCCGGAAATAATGTTTCTAACAATTCTAGAAATAAACAATTAATGATCGTAACATCTTCTTCTTATCCAAAAGGTATTTATGCTCAAAAAGCAATTGAACACGTAGAAACATACGGCTGGAAAGTAACTGATCCTTCTTTAAATACTTGGGAAGCAAAAGTACAAATGGATTCGAAAGGTAAAGGTACGCTTACTATAGGTGTTCAAGTATATTCAAATGTAAATGTTAATGGGTTACGTTTGTATAGTCCACAAATAGTTGGTGCTTCAGGTCCAACAGCTGATTTAAAACGTTTAGGTGCTAGTTATTGGGATTTTACAAGGATGATAATAACGTCGGGAGCAAAAAAACCAGAGCCAAAATATGAATATGATTACTCTCTTAAGGATTTTGTATTTCAAGGTAATTATGAAGCATATTGGGATCATATTGAAAACCCAAATTTTCCATCATTATATACTATAAACATAGGAGACAATAGAGCAACGGTAGATGCGGCTGAGTCTGATCAATGGAAAAACTTTTATACAGGAGATATGTATCTACCATCTAAAAATGAATAAAAATGGCTAATTTAACTGTAAATTTTGGTGAAGCATTAAATACTTCTTTGCAAAAAGGAGATATTATATATTTTTTAAAAAATGATAATTTAACAGAATTAGGCGGATGTGTTTCCGTTGCTTCTGATAGATTAAGCTTTATAGTAGATGTACCTGTGCAAGCACAAAGACCCGTTATAGGTGATTACTTTATGTTTGCTAAAAATAATGTAATAAATAGTAGTGGACTTATTGGCTATCAAGCCACTATAAAAATGGAAAATGATAGCACGGAATTTTGTGAATTATACGCTGTAAACAGCGAAACAATGTTTAGTAGTAATTAATTATGGAAGAAAGAAAAACACCTTTAAAATATGTTGCTCAAGCAGAAACATCTCCTTTGAAAAAATTTGATTTAGGTGGTGCTGTAAAAGGGGCAGCTAAAGACGATCCTGGAGCATTTGGACAAATTGCTGGTGGACTAGCAGGTATTGCTGGTGGCCTTATTGGTGGTCGCGCTCGTAGAAGAGAGCAAAAAGCCGCAAGAGCAGAATTAGCACAACAAAGAGCTGCATATGAATCATTTGAATTTAAAGACCCTTCTGCTAACTTAACTAATACATTTGAGGATTTGACTGTAAATCAACAACAAGCACAGTTTGCTTCTCAACAACAACAACAAGGATTAGCTGGTACATTATCAGGTTTATCTGGAGCCGCTGGTGGATCAGGAATTGCGGCATTAGCGCAAACGTTAGCGCAACAATCTTCAAGCAATCTACAGGCCGCTTCAGCAAGTATTGGACAACAAGAAAGTGCTAATCAAATGGCAAGAGCAAAAGGGCAAGCAAATTTAGAAACTCAAAGAGCTGCGGGCCAGCAAGCAAAAGAAGCAAAAGAATTTGGTAGAACAGAAACATTATTTGGAATGGCTCAACAGCGTAAAGCTGCCGCAGACGAAGCAAGACAAGCTGCAACTAAAGGCTTAGTTGGTGGTATAGCTAACGTAGCTACGGGAGCTGGACGAATAGCCGCTGGAGCAGCATAAAATATATAATATGGCAAATCAACAATTAATTAGAGGTGCGCGAATGGCAGCAAATAGGTTTACCGACGTTGGAGACGTCGTTGGTGAGGCTGTAATGCGAGGCGAACAAGCTATACTTAGACGTCGTGCTGTAGAAAATAGACGACAAGAATTACAAGCTCAGGCTATTGCACAATTACCGATGCTTGATGAATCACAAGTTCCAGAGCAAATGCGTGAATACGCAATGGGTGAAGCTATGAATATTCGTAATGAAGCTATTGCTGCTATTCAAGATAAAAATATAACCCCTGTTGAAAGACAATTAGCTATTAGTAAAGCTATGGGTAAAGTTAATAAGATAGCTACACAGGCTGGTGATTTTAAGCAATGGATTGCTAACCTAGCTGAAATGGGGCAAGATGATTTAAGTAAATTAAATAGCCCTGAACTAATGTCAAAGGTTGATGATATATATAAGGGCAATTATACCGTACAGGATGGTCAATTTATATTTAATGATGGCGAAGTAAAAGATTTTGGTGCTTTAGTTAATACAAGGCCAATATCAAGAAGATCAGACTCATATCTACAGCAATTACAAACCGTAGGTAATGAATATGAAAAATATGGTTTACAAGGATGGGATGAAGCGTCATTCAATAATAAAATTGATAATGAGGTAAGTAATATAAAATATACAGATGCAGATTTAGCAAGTGTATTAGTTGATGAAATGGACGGCGAATTGCCGCTTGGCTTAGAACAAAAAATAAAAGATGATTTTGAAGATAACGGTCAGTTTGATACTATTGATAGAGATAATCTTGTAAAAATTGTTTCCGATAGATATAAAGCTGCTGCGCGCGATGCTTACAATAGATCTAAAGAGCTTTACAACAAAAAAGTGTCTGAAAAATTAGCTTTTGAAAAAGCAAAAGCAAAAGGCAAAGGGGAAAGCGCTGATACCGATATTATATTAGGAGCGCAAGAAGCCTCAAAACTTTTAAATAATCCATCTGAATATTTTAGATCTGTTTCAGGTGATAAAACTAAATTTAATGAAGTTACACGTGAATTTAGCCTTGCTACTTATGACGACGATGGGAATGAAAGCTTCATAACTTATGATTTATTAAATGAAAACGATATAACTAGATTGTTTAATGAAATTCAAACTAATAAATCGTATACAGCCGCCGTGCGTAAAAAACTTGAAGAAGGATTAAGAAAATTAATTGCCAGCCCTCAGTTTGCAGAATATCAAAAACAGGGCGAAGCGGGAAGAAGGCCAACCACAAAACCGATTGATACTGGAAATTTGCCAATAGGCTTTACAAATAGAGAATAATAGTATGTTTGAATTTAATAACGAAGAGTTTACACTCGAGCAAATACAATCAGCTGCTGCGCAATCTAATATGACTGTTGATGATTATATCAAACAACATGAGATTAAGGAGCTGGGAAAGACAACTCCCACATCACCGGGTGCGGATGTGGAGGAAAATGCAGCACCCGAGTTAACCGTTACGGAATCACCATCGGTAGATATTTCTTTGGAATCACCTCAAACAGGAACAGTTGATTCAACATTAATTACACAAGAAGAGATTGATCGTAAAGCTGCAGAAGATGCCGCGGCAGAAGAAAGAGTTGCTAGCTTGTCAGCAAAAGAATCATTATCAAATGCATTTTCAACTTTAAAATTAGACGCTTCTAGAGTTGGGGAATTTTATTCTGGAGAATCTGCTAGTTTAGATATTGCTTCTTCAGCAATAGCACAAGGTGTATTTGGTAAAGATGTTGTCGATGCTTACGTTGCCAAATATGGCGAAGATTCTTTTTTAACAGAAGGATTGGGATCTAATGAATTATTAGAAGCAATTCCTGAGTATAAAAAACAACAAGAAAGAAGAAAAGAAACTTTACCTATAATTGAAAGTTTTAAGCAAGGAGAAATAGTTAAAGGGTTTTCAGCTATGCTAGGTGCTGGTATAAACGCATTAGGATCAATTATATATGGGGGTGGTACTTTTGGGTCTGGATATTTCATGGATTTTTTAGCAGAAAATTATGTTGATTATAATGAGGGAAAAGCTAAAAGACTAGGCGTAAAACTTGACACTCTTATAAAAGAAGATAAAGCTGATTTAGGTGCTCCTATAGCAATAGCGGGTGTTCAATCAGCTCTTGAGTTTTTTGCTTTTGGAAAAATGACCGGTGCTTTAACAAATTCTATGGGTAATGCAGCAACAAAAGCTATAGTTGCTGATATACTCGCTGCTAGTGAAAGTGAAGCTATAACAGAAATGTTACAATTTGGAGCCACCGCGGCTAATCAAAAATTAGGTGAAACAGGAAGCAAAACCCAAGCTGCTTTTGAATTTATATCTGCTATTAGTTCGCAAGAAGGAATAGAAAGTGGATTACAAGGATTTTTAGGTGGTGGTGGAATTAAAGGCTCTCGATATGCTTTAAGGTCTGTAAGTAATTTAAGAGCACCTGTTGATCAAGAAGCTATTGAAAAAGATGTACAAGAATATTCTAATCTTAATCAACAATTACAAAACGCAAAAGATGATACCGTAAAAGAAGGTATTCAAAAATCTATTGATGAAATAAAAGAAAGACTTAATGGTAGAATAACTAAGTCTAATTCTATATTACCAAATTTTTCTAATAAAGATATTGATGATATAACTAACATGAATGAACTTGCTAAATTGCAAGTACAAAGAGTTAAAACATTAAATAAAAAATTAGATGATGGCCAAATATCTACGAAAGAACATAATACAGCTTTAGAGGGTTTCAAAAAAACATATATAGAGGCTAAAAATAGAATTAAAGGTGTTAAAGAAAGAGTTGAAGATCGGTCAAGCAAAGAAGCTAAAAAGGTAAATGAAATATATGATGAAAAAGGTAAAGAGGGAATTGCCGAAATATTAGAGTTATATAAACCGATGGCTAAGCGTATAGCATCGAAGTATAGAATGGTTCCTGGATTTGATATGGAACTTATAACTGATGAAATACTCACTGGTAAACGCGGTATATTAGATTTAATCAATGCATACGATCCTGATACAAAAGTGCCTTTAGCTGCTTATGTAAATAAATTTGCATCTACAAGAGGCATTGAAGCTGCACAAAGAATATTAAAAGAAACTTTTGAAGCTGATGTAACTGAGGCTAAGGGGGTTACTGATACGGTTGAAGCTGATACTCAAATTGAAATTAAACAAGAAGCTCAGCAAGAAGTTAAAAAAGCATTAGCACAAGATTTAAATCTTTCAGAAAATACACAAAATGAAATTGTAACGGCTGTAGAAAAAACTTTAGGCACAAAGCTACCTGCTGTTACTGATAAAGGATTTAAACCCGCCCTTACAAAAGGATTTAGAACAGAATTAACTAATTCTCTTAAAAAAGTATTTGGGCGTACTGCATCTTACGAGCAGTTTTTAAGAGACAACTTTGAAAAAATATATCCAGCAATACCGCAGGAAACTATAAATAAAAAGTTTAAAGAATTCAACGAAGCTGTTGTTGATCCCGAAACTGGTAAACAATTAAGAGAACGCACAGCTGAAGGTAAAAAAGTATTTAAGAAAAGAGACATTGCAAAAGCAGAGTTTATAAAATACTTTTTAGATGCGCCTGGTAATGTTAAAGGTGCTCGTAAAACTTCTTTAGCAGAGGTAATTGCGGATGAGGTTGGATTAGATAATGTATTGGGTGTATTAGCAAAGCCTGAGGTTGTTGAAAAATTTAAAGCTATTCAAGAATTACAAGGACAAGAAGTTCCAAGTAATTTTATTGAAATTATATCTGAAAAAATAGATAGAGCAATAAATTATTTAGATAATCTTCAAAAAAATAATGATACCTTATACGTTTCTTTAGTTGTACCTGAACTAGCTATTGCAGTAGCAAAAACATTTTTAAAAGCATTTAAGCTCGCTTTTAAAGCCACTGGTAATTTTGCTAAAGCATTTAAAAAAGCAATTGAAGAAGCCAAAAAACTTTTACCAAATAAAGAAGAGCAACAAGCTTTAGAAGATGCAGCTAAAAATACATTTAAGAAAGCGGAAGATATTGGAGATATTCCAACAAATGAAAAATTTGTTAAAAATTTAGATACAGCAATATCTGAAGTTAGGGCTAAAAAAATTGTAGACAATAAAATAGCTGAATTACAAAAAACAAAAAATGTAGGGGATGTTTTAAACTTCATGCGATATATTGGGGATCCCCTTAAAAATGGTGGTTTTGTAGTGGGTAATAATTCAAAAGAATTATTTGAGTTTATAAAAAATCAAAATGTACTATCAAAAGAAGATTTAAAAAGATTTAAAGTAACAGGGAAAGTAAATTTTACAATATATTTTGATGGTAAAAAAATAAGAGAATTATACCCAAAAAGTAATCCTAAAACAATGACAGGAAAAAGCGGTTACTTTGCAAAAGATTCTAATTTTTCTGAATACATAAAAGAGAATTTAGATAACTTTGATAATCAAGCTGATTACAATAAAAGAGTTGTTTTAGAAGAAATAACAAAATTAACTTTTAAAGGAAGAAAAGAAGACGCTAAAAATCTTTTACAGCTTTGGGGAAGTAATACTGCTAGCGATACGCCGCTTAGAATGATGGGTAAATTAAGATCATATCAAACAGGTGTTAAAGAAGTTACATATGAACACACACCGCCAATTGCAACATTAAGAGAACAGCTTGAAAAATTAATAGATAATCATAAAGAAGGAGATAGCGCACTAGAATTTACTAACGCTGTTAAAAAAGTTTTAGATAAAAGTTTTGTTGATTTAGTTCAAAGTAGAAAAAAAGGTAAAGATGTTATACCAAAAACTGGAAATACTGTTGAAAGATATAGTAGTATATTAGATGTAAATAATGATTTAATATATTTTAGAGATGCTCCTACAAAGCCATCTTTAGATAAACAATTTAATCAATTATTACAAGCAACTACTAAAGTCGATTGGACAAAAGAGTTTTCACCAGTTAAAGCAAAGCTTCTAGGAAGAGGTAAAGGAAAAAAATTTTTTATACCTTATTCAGCGGATGATTTTGTTGGTTTGTTATACGCAACAATTGGTAAAGGAGAAGTTGGTAATAAACAAATGGCGTGGTATAATGAAAATTTAATCAGACCATTTTCCCGTGCTATTCAACAATTTGAAAATGCTAAGCAAAATTCATTACGCAAGTGGATGGATCTTAAGAAACAAGCTATCAAAGATGTTCCTGGAAAACTTAATAAAGAAAATGATTCAGGATTTACGAATCAAGACTCTGCTAGAATATACATATGGAAGTCTCAAGGTATGGAAATACCTGGGCTAGAAAACGATCCGCAAACAGTAAGTGAAAATCTTGATATTGTAAAAAATAATCCTAAGCTAAAAGAATTTGCTGATAGATTAAAAGCTTTAAATTCTGAAGGTTATCCACCACCAAGCGCTGATTGGTCAGCCGGAGATATTACAACAGACCTTGTGTCATATGTTAATGATGTAAAAAGATCTGAATATTTAACAGAATGGAAAGAAAATGTAAAAGAAATATTTAATGACCGTAATAAAAATAAGTTAAAAGCATTATATGGTGATAGATATGTTGAGGCACTAGACGATATATTAATACGGATGAGTACTGGTCGAAATAGAAGAAGTGCTGCCAGTAAAGCTGAAAAGGCGTTTATGGATTGGACTAATAACTCTATTGGTACAATCATGTTCTTTAACGCTAGATCTGCTGTACTACAAACGTTATCAGCTGTTAACTTTATAAATTTTAGTGATAACAATCCAATTAATGCGGGATTAGCTTTAGCTAATTTTCCACAATATGTAAAAGATTTTACAGCATTATTTAATTCAGATTTCTTAAAACAAAGACGTTCTGGTTTACAAACAGACGTAAATGCTGATGAAATTGCTAATGCAGCTGCTACCTCTCAAAACAAAGCAAAAGCAATGTTAAGTTATATTCTTAAAATAGGATTTGCCCCAACACAAATAGCTGACTCATTTGCTATTGCATCTGGTGGTGCAACATTTTATAGAAACAGAATTAAAAAATATTTAAAAGAAGGATTAAGTAAAGAAGAAGCAGAATCAAAAGCATTTACAGATTTTCAAGAAATAGCAGAAGAAACACAACAATCTGCTAGGCCTGATAGAATATCATCACAGCAAGCGGGCTCATTAGGGCGCCTTATATTGGCTTTTGGTAATACCCCTATGCAATATGCTCGATTAACTAAAAAAGCTGCTTTAGATTTAATTAATGGACGCGGAGATTGGAAGACAAATATTAGTAAGATTGCATATTATAGCGTAATACAAAATATTATATTCTCCGCTCTACAGCAAGGTCTTTTTGCTTTATTATTTGATGATGAAGATGATGAAGAAACTCAATCAAGATTGTTTAGAATAGGCAACAGTAGTTTTGACACATTACTCAGAGGGACGGGTGTTTACGGCGCTGCAGCCGCTACTGTAAAAAATATGATATTAGAAATTATAGAGCAATCTAAAAAGAAAAGGCCAGATTATACTCAAGTTGCAATAGAATCTACAGCAATTTCACCACCAATCAATTCAAAATTAAGAAAATTAATATCTGCTGGTAAAACTTTTACTTATAAGCAAACAAAAGAAAAAGTGTTTACAGAAGGTTTTAGCTTAGAAAACCCCGCATTTATGGCGGCTGGGCAAGTTATATCTGCCGGTACAAATTTACCTGCTGATAGAATTGTTAAAAAAGCAGATCACTTATATATAGCGATGCAAGCTGAAACAGAATTATGGCAATCAATTGCATTGTCTCTTGGATGGAGTAAATGGGATCTTAATATGATTGAAAAGCAAACTAAAAAAAGTGCTAAACCTAAAACAACATTCAAAACAAAAAGTTTTCAAAAAGGATTTAAAAGAAAAAAATTTAAAACTAACTAAATGAAACCAATAACAAGTAAAACGTGCACTAAGTCTCCTCTTTTAAAAGACGCATGCTATAATAAAGTTGTAAGCCGATACGGCCCTAAAAATTCTGCTTATAGAAGTGGTGCTATGGCAAAATGCAGAAAAGTTGGCGCAGCTAATTGGGGTAATTCTAAGAAGTAATGGGATATAAAATGAAGAACTCGCCTTTTAAAAAGGTGCGTAAAACAGCAAAAGGAGCTGCTCTTAAAAGATGGTTTAAAGAAGATTGGAGAACACCTAGTGGTAAAAAAGGCTACGAAGGAGGGGAAAATACATTTAGACCTACAAAAAAAATTTCTAGTAAAACTCCGGCCACATGGGGTGAGCTAACTCCCACACAAAAAGCAAGAGCTAAAAGAGAAAAAGACACTAAAGGCAGAGTAAGCAAATATAAAAAATAATGAACTCATTAGATTCACTAAAAGTATACGGATTGAATATTACAGCACTATTTACAACCATGGCGCCATTAACCCAACTATTGCAAACAATTGTATTATTGCTTACGGCAATATACACTATTATCCAAATATATAAAATAACTAAAAAGTAAAGTATGACACTCCCCAAGAACGGCGTAGCAAAAGAAATTCGTCACTATGTAGGATCATTATTTATCTTCCTACTTGTTATGGCTATTATTTTTATTTTAATGCAATATCCTGTATTAGAAACAAATAAAGAAGTTGTGATGATGTTAATCGGAACAATTTCAGCAAGTATTGGAATTGTAGTAAGCACAATCACTGGTGCTAAACCAGATGATGTTAATGCATTGAAAGGTGAAATAGATAAGAAAAATCACCAGATAGAAACTTTAGTTGCTGCTAAAGATAATTTAGAACACATGATAATTGATTTACAAAAACAAATATTAGAAAATCAAGATAATGTCATGGATAAAATTATTCTTAAAGCCGCTCTTGATTTTGATGATAGAGAAGCTGCAAAGAAATCGATGAATAAATAAAAAAAAATAAGGGGCTTTGCGGCCCCTTTTTTATTTTAGAATATTAATCCTATTCCTATACCAAGCAGTGGGCCTATAACTGCCCAAGCTTCTAAAAACTTAATTTTTTTAAGTTCATCTTTAGT
>UEXM01000202.1_pt1 | contig 65707 bp, 83 predicted proteins | sample 1796661 | NCBI WGS metagenome assembly UEXM01 (sample SAMEA4772469, study PRJEB27181) | metagenome | reverse complement strand
GCATAGACCATGAGGATTGGTGTAAACGATTGGTAGAGGTAGAGCGTACTAATCTGCTGTTTACTAATGACATAGTACACGACATAAAGGGACTGCTTAATAAAGACGAACACTTTTTACCACGAATATAAAATCATTTGATAGTATCACGATAGTATCATACAAAACAAAACAAAATGAAATACTACAACGGAAACGAACTCAAATGGAGTGCTGAGGATGTCCTCAGACGAGCAACAGATTTAGACATAGACTTAACCGAAGAGGAAGCCGAGAGCATACTCATGGCTACGTTTAAGGATAACGAATACATAATGGAAATGATAGGGGAGGTTATATGCGGAACAATACTAAAATACAAAGATGAACTACACTAACACACAAATAGAAGCTATGTACCTTGATTGGTTCAACAACTTTCTTTCATGCGATGCGTGGCGAAGTCACTATCATCTATCTATGGCAGAGGGTGAGAACATACTTGATATAGGCAGACAATTAAATGAAATAAGAAAACATGACTAAGGAAGCAATAAAATATGCGATGAAGAATTTACTTATAATCGAAAACGATAACGATGTAACGTTCCACGAGAAGACAGACCGATTAGGTATATACGTGGAGTTTAAAAGTGGTAGAAACGTCAGCATATCAGACGATGAAATATACTACCAAGCAGAAGAATATTTAGACCACCAAAAAGCAACATTAAAATGGACACGATGAACAAGGATAAAAAGATTAAAGAACTACAAGAAACCATACTTGCTTATTCAGCAAGAGTAAATATGTATGAGCTCAAAGTAGGTAGACTAAGACGTAACATATGTAAACTAATGAACGATGAACGATAACGAATACAAAACATGCCCCGACTGTTGCTACGATATCCTCGATGACGAGGGTGATGTAATGGATCATGAGTGCATATCAGATAATGAGATGATTGCAGAATTTATGGGTATTGTGTACCCTAAGTTAGACAACGTAATAGTCATAGATAACGTGGTTATTAAAGAGGATGAACTACAATACAACACATCATGGGATTGGTTAATACCTGTAGTAAATAAGATTGAGATGGAGTGTGAGGGAGTACCACTTCAACTTATAGACGTTAGTTTCTACGATGAGATACATGAAGTGTATTGGGCGGTAATAGAATTTATTAAAATACATAACAATGGAAAATAACACACTAATCGCAGAATTTATGGGTGGACAAAGAGTGCTACCTGACGAAGATGTTTACAATATGCCAACGCATAATAATTTATGCTACGGAGTAAACGAACTACAATACGACACATCATGGGATTGGCTTATGCCCGTAGTAGAGAAGATAGAAAATGGTGGACTCGATCCGCATGAATTGATTGATGGTTCCCTAAGGAAGAACAACCAGAAGAGATGGCGTTCAATCGAGGACTTATATAACGTAGCAGTACATTTAATAAAAATACATAACAATGGAAAATAACACACTAATCGCAGAATTTATGGGATACCCTAAGATTGCTAACGATGAGGACAAAAGAGATTACTTAGAGGACTGTGTAAAATACCACACCTCATGGGATTGGTTGATGCCAGTAGTACAGAAATGCTTTGACACACAACAACCTTCAGAAGGTCAGCACTACTTTATCAATGAATCATTATTGACAATGAAGATAGAGGTAGTGTACGATAGAGTAGTAGAATTTATTAAACAATATAACGAGAGTAATAAGATGGACACATTACCCACGTCTGTCCAACAAGGGTAAATAAATGGACATTTGCGCCCGTTTATCATAAAATGCGCTCATTAAACTAAATCAAGGTAAGAAACACCCCTAAAATAGGGGTATTATTAACCACGTATATATGCTATCACATATAAAAGACGCACAACTCTTAGAATTATATGCAATTAAATATAACTAAAACAGAAGTAAGATGAACGATTATCATAAATTGCGCTCATTATAAATGAACATGAGCCGAATAGATAAGTGAATCAACTCACCTAATAGCATAACCAAATGGGAATACAAGAACGAGCTAAAAACAGAGAAAGAATAGACAGAGCTAAAACAATTAAGAACCAAGCTAAGGTAATCAAAGAGATGTGGAGTGAGTTACAACAACTCAAGCGCATACTGATCGATGAGTACCCAGAAGCATGGAGAGAAATACAAAACAAAATAAAATGAAAGATTACGCAGTATACCGAGTGCATAGAGATAACTTCGACAAGGAAATTCTATTCACAGACCTAACAAGAGAAGAGGCAATGACCTTAGTACAAAACGCACCTAGCGAGAAAGATAGCATGGTGGTATTCGATGAGATGCCGCGTGATATGTTATGGGGTAGGAAAAGAGATTAAATATAAACATTATATAAAATGACAAACGAAGAAAGAAACAAAGCAATAATGGAAAACCCATTGCTTGATTGGTCAAAAGATCAGATCAAGTCAGCCCTCAAAAAACACAGCAAAAAGGAACTGCTTGTTATTGCGATGCAATGGCGCATGAGAACTGAGGAGTGCAGACACTACTACGATCAATTAATGAACAACGTAAACAACCCTAACGATGACACTACAACAGAAGATACAACAGACGGAACTGATAGCTGATGCTATCCAACGAGGGGCAACTACATACACGTACGACAATGCCTCGTTGTCCTTACCTACACCGCAGAGATGCGGTACATCAATACAACAACGCTCTTATGCTACATACAAAGCAAAGGAGATTTTAGAGGGATTGGAACACTAACCCTCTGTGAGTGTCTGGATTCGGTCTTTCCGTAGAGGGGTGATGTCCTTTACATGGGTGTGTACCATATGGCCGACTGTTTTATATGGTTTAACAGGGGGGTTCGATTCCCCCCACTCACACTAATTAATTTAACACATGAATATATTTTACTTACACAAAAACCCACAGAAAGCTGCTGAATATCAGTATGATAAGCACGTGGTCAAGATGATCCTTGAGTCAGCACAGATGCTATGCACAGCGCACCACCACTATGATAACGGAGATAATGTGCCATACAAGAAGGCTCACTACAACCATCCGTCTACTGTGTGGGCTAGGGCTAATAAGCCTCAATACTATTGGCTGTATAACCATATGATTGCTTTAGGTGAAGAGTACACAAGGCGATATGGTAAGGTACATTTGACAATAACTAAATGCAAAGAAGCACTGCTTCTACCTCCTCATGGTATGCCTGATGGGTTTTTTACAAACCCTCCACAATGTATGCCAGATAGGTACAAAGATGCATGTAGTGTCAAAGCCTATTGGAACTACTACATAGGTGAGAAGCACAGCGTAGCAAATAAAAACGAAACAATATATAAAATACAATGTCAATAATAATTATAGTTATAGTAGCTACAATTCTTGGGTGCTATTTAGAACACCAAAGGATGAAGCATGATAACTAACCCAAGCAGCCGAAGGGCAAAAATAATAACCGCCATGATATGGCTATTCAGTATAATAATATTAACCTATATAAACCTCAAAACAAATGCATAATGAGAGTAAAGTAAAGTTCAACCCCATGAGTGACGATCCTGAGGTTCGAGCATACACCCAGAACAGATGTTTAGATGCCATGCATTTAATCAAGTTGTTTGTCAACGCTTACGATAAGCACAGGTACGACAAGACAAACACTATAAAGAATTTCAATTTTATAAACTCTATGGATACGTTCCGCAAAGAGTGTAACCTTTATGGATTTACAGATGACGAGTGAAGAAGCGGTTCAAATAATAATAGACTACCTTGAGGATAGGGATGACAAGGTAGTAGACGTTGCACTGCATATGTGCATGATAGATCTAGCATCATTCGGTGTGGATGATTGGGTGGAGTGGTCTGCTTTTGAGATAATACACCTGTTCCGCAACGTGGCAGACGATACGCTCAGCGACCTTATGAATGACATCATGGGGAAGGCTGCGGGTGAGGATATAATAGACGAACTACTAGGCTCTAATCAGACCGAGCGTATAGATTATAAACGTGCCTTATCAGGCATGAAGGAAGGATCGGTAGATCTATTCAACGCACTCATCAAGTACATAGAAATACATGAAGAGGTGAAAGGACACTACTATTTAGTAGAATAAATTAGGATAAATCATTAATAAACAGTATATTTGCAATAATTAAATTTAATACATTATGAGTAATTACAAATTCAAGACCACGAACATACGTGGCAAACAGTACGTTGAGGTAAACGAGCGTATCAAGTTCTTCCGTCAGGAAGAGGAGTACAAAAACTGGACTCTATCGACAGAGTTTACGGCATTAGATTCAAACATGTGTGTCTGTAAGGCTATCGTTGCTGATCCATCACAACGTATCATAGCGAGTGGACATGCACATGAAACGCAAGGTAGTAGCAACATTAACAAGACAAGCTATGTTGAGAACTGCGAGACATCAGCTATAGGTAGAGCCTTAGCTATGATGGGTATAGGGATAGACACGTCTATTGCCTCCGCTAACGAGGTCAACGAAGCTATTGCTAAGCAAGGTGGTGGCATAAGGTTAACATCTGAGACAAACAGTACACTATCATCAAAACCTGCTAAGGCCACTCCCAGTAAAGGAGCTGCCAAGTCTACCCGAAGCACTAAGGCAGCTGCTAAAGACCCAGACCTTATGAGTAAGGCTATCGACTACATTAAATCACAGACAGACAAAGCAAAAGCCTTTGCGTTCTTCATGGAAAAGAAGGGTGACCAACTTACCGAGAAGCAAATCGAAGGTATCAAGAAGTTTGTACGATGAGTCTAAGAGAGCAACTAACCGAAAAGGTAGGTAAGGGGCATCTGTCCTACTCCTCTATCAAATACGCTCTCGGAGACATGCGCCTCTGGGAGATGAAGATGAGGGGTGAGATTAAATACACCTCTGATGCTTTAGTGTTTGGTACCATGTACGACATGCTATTGTTTGAGCGTGAGAAAGCGATGAACGATTACATCGTAATTAACGAGGGTAATATACTAGAGCGTTGTCAGAGTAAAACCCTAGAGGCTAAAAACCCTAAGTTGACAAAAGATTACAAGGATATCAAGGCTCAGATGGAGTCAGAGCATGAAGCTAAAGGGCAAACGCTAGTATCTAGCGAAGACTGGAAAAAAGCTAACGATATGATCGAGCGATTAGACGCTTGTGGACTTACCAATAGTTACCTTAAGGGTAAATATCAGGTTGAGTTTAATGAAGATATTGATGGTGTGCCTGTCAAAGGTTTCCTTGATTGCTTAGGCGATGGCTTTATAACGGATAGCAAGAGCGCACGTAGTGTAGAGAAATTTCGCTACGATGTAAACAGCTGGAGCTATGACATACAAGCATACATATATACTAAGGTGTTTGACATCAAAGACTACTATTGGGTAGTTCAAGAGAAGACCTTCCCCTACTACCCCGCTCTGGTTAAGTGTTCAGACGAAACGCTTTTCAGAGGGGAGATGAAGTTCCATCAAGCTGTTGAGAATATAGAGAGATGGTTGAAGGAGGGTAGTCCTACACAAACAAGCTATGCGGAATTTACTGTATAAAATATTGAAGGTTGCGTGGAACCTACTAATAATCTACGCACTACATTTTTTAATAATTAATACTTTTGTATCATGAGTGAACAAAGTTATGATTCAGTACTCGTTGGGTACTGCGAAGAGCCTCGTTACTACGAGGAAAACCTTTCTAGTTGGTCTGTTAAATTTAAAGACAGCGAACTAAAGGAGATGATTGATAAATTTGCAACAACGCGCAATGCCGAAGGGCAGGGTGGTAACGTTTATGTGAAGTTATTTATGTCTAAGAATGGTAAGCCATGCTGCTCGGTTTTCGACCCGAATAGTGAGGCTGCTAAAACTAAACGTGCTGAGAAAGCTGCTAAGGCAGAAGCTGTAGCAGATGACATGCCATTCTAATAAACCCTTAATTAAATACATGCGTGTTCGTGTCGCGTTTAAAAAATCTAAACGTGTACACGAGCGCGATATGTGGATAGTTACAGTGTTTGACACCCCCGCTGATATCATGCGCTACAGTAAAAAAGCTATAGAAAACATGCAAAATAAAATCTTCGGAAAGAAGGCTAAAAATAAAGAGCTTATACTACGTGAGATATTAGAGGTTAAGGAGTTAACACATTCAAACCTAACAATAAATGAACACAAAAGACAACATAAAATTAAAATGTCGTCAGCTTGAAGATCTGTTAGTTAGAAAGAACGACGCCTATGGGGACTCAGCTTTGAGTCCTCTGGGCGTTTTTTCTTCCGCTAATGCATCGTCAGGCATAAAGATTAGACTTGACGATAAGCTAAAAAGAATAGCTAACGCAGGTTTAGTTGAAGACACAGAAGACACATTAATAGACATCGCAGGGTATATAATCCTGCTAATCATTGCAAAAGAAAATGAAAGTAACGATATTCAAAAACGTATTCGAGAAGGAGGCACCGCATCACATACAGATAGAGACAGCCTTGACGAGGATACAGTCGGGGAAGTCTGGTTCTCTCATAGCGCAAGTACGTGAGGGAGACAAGGACAAGAAGAGGAGGCTACCTGTGGTATGCTTCAGTGGTGAATTTTCGTCAAGGGCTGATGACGCTCTATTTGAACATTCAGGATTTATTGTTCTGGACTTCGATCACGTTGATGTTGAGGCAACGAAGACGGCTCTGGCTACGGATGACTATGTACATTCTTGCTGGGTCTCACCGAGTGGGGATGGTATTAAGGCGCTTGTTCAGATAACCAACCCTGAGAGGCACAGAGATCATTTTCGTGCGCTAATAACATACTTTGACAAACAGTACACCCTAGAGGTGGATGAGTCGGGTGTAAACGAATCACGAGCATGCTTTGAGTCACACGATCCTGACATAATAATCAAGGATGAGTGGAAGAAGTTTGGGGCATTCTCTAGCGAACACGCTGAGGCGCAGACACCGACTAACGAAGCATACGACTACACGGACTATATGAAGCTAAACTTAGCTGCACGTATTATAAGGTCAGCTGAGGATGGGGACAAGCACAGAGCTTTAGTAAAAGCTGCACGTTTATGTGGTGGGTATATATCCGCAGGAAGAATGGAGGAAGAGGAGGCGGTTCGCATATTGTTCCGTGAGATATCTAAGAGAGATATAGATTCTGACGAACAAGCTAAGGCTACTATCGTTGATATGATCCAGGTAGGTAAGGACGCACCTATACGAGAGATTATAGATGAGGAGAAACAAGCTAAGCGTGAGATGCTTATTAACGATGGTGATATGTCATTCATATCCTCTGACGATGAGGACTTTAGATGGATAGACGACTTCTCTCAAGGTAAGATTGAGATAGGATTGGATACAGGTGACACGCAGTTAGACGAGTATTTCAGATACAAGAAGGAGTTTGTCATCATGAACGGACACAGTAACGTAGGTAAAACTACAACAGCATTGTACCTAATAGCTAACTCAGTTATACGGCACAAGTGGAAGTGGGTTATATACTCATCAGAGAATAGGACTGCCTCGGTAAAGATGCAGCTCATGCAATTTGCGTCTGATCGTAAGGTTGCCGACATGACGTATGCACAACGCAGACAGGCCTATAAGTGGGTACAAGAACACTTCACTATCATCAATAATAATCAGGTTTATAGTTACAGCGACATCATAGTCTTTATGGAGAAGGTCATGAGGCAGCAACATGTAGATGCTATTTTCGTAGACCCATACAACAGCCTGAAGCTAGATATGAAGGGCAGTAATATAGGGGTACATGACTACCACTACGAGGCAGCCAGTGAGTTCTTAACGTTCTCTACGGCAAACAACGTAGCAGTATGGTTAAATATGCATGCCGTTACAGAGGCTCAAAGACGTAAAGGTGATGATGGTTTACCCGTTGCTCCATATGCTGAGGATACAGAGGGTGGCGGAAAGTTCGTAAACAGAGCGGATTGCTTCATCACTATTCACCGAAAGGTTCAAGCACCTGACCATAACATACGTAAACTCAGTGAGTTCCACGTTAGGAAAGTCAGAGAAGTAGAGACAGGCGGTCAACCAACGCCTTTAGACCAGCCATATAAACTACATATGAACCTATCACACACAGGATTTAATTCCTGGGACACGAGGGAGTCATTATTCCAACCTATTCATTTCCAAGGCGATAAGCAAGAGGCAATAAATTTCTCTGAAATATTATTATAATTAGTTTGGAAGGGAAGCAATATTGAGTGTAACTTGCCCTCACAATGAAAAGGAATAAACGTAAACAAGCACCCAAAAAAAAATCATTAGGGAAGTTTAAGTCCTCTATAGAGAAGTATTGTTCAGACAAGCTTCGTGAAGCAGGCATAAAATTTACCTATGAAGAAACACAGTTTACTCTTATGGAGTCTTTTAGATTTAAGCATAAATATTTTAAGATGACCTCAAAGAAGAAACATATGTCTGATCGTAGCAATTCGGTTCAGCAACCGATTCGATACACTCCAGACTTTGTGGGGAAGACTAATAAGGATTTTGTGGGTAACGACCATAAATGGATTATAGAAACTAAAGGTTATTTACCGTCTCATCATGATTTTCCTATGAGGTGGAAATTATTTTTAAAACACATAATAGACAATAATCTTGGGTATGATGTATACCTAGCAAAAAACAAACAACAGGTTGACCAAGCGGTTGCCGAAATATTAAAATCTATCAACGATGAATCAGACTGGACTAAGCGAGACGTATTATAGTGCTTGTGCACGCATGCACGAGTATGTGGCCGCTTATTATGATGAGTTCATGCATACCGAAGAAGGAGGACCGATTAACAATCTCGATGAGATAAACAAAGCAATATTTGTACTGAGGCAGTCCATGAATATTGAGTTAGATCTTATCAGAGAGGTTGCTAAGGAGTACAACGAACAACTTTAGGTTATGGTGAATAAAGAAAGACGTAAGCAATCCTGGAAGGATGGCGGTGTTTCCGCGACCAGATATGACAGAGCTTGTTTAGATGCTAGGAAGTCATCAAGAGATGAGGACATACACCTTCACGTAGACTTTTGGCATGGTGCCGATGGGGTGGATGTAAAAGGTAACAACCTCCCCGATGAGATATGGGTGGAACTGCGTAACGTGCACGGTAAGCCTGGATGGATATTAGGTGCTGCAAAGTGGATAGCTTTTGAGATGCCAGAGGTAGGCGGTTATATACGTGTTGAACGTAAGGAACTGCTTCAGTGGTGTTTAAAGAATGTAGAGTTTGAAAACTACGTTTCAAATAAACAAGATGCTTACCGAAGGATATATCAGAGAAGAAATAGAAAAGATAAAATAACCATGTTGGCTCTACATGATTTACAGGAGTTAAAGAGCTATAAAGTGATAGAATATTTAGGTACTTATATTGATCCACAGGATCTTACACGGAAGAAAATTGAGCTATCTTAGTAGCCCTTTTCTAACAAAAATTTTAACAAAAATGAACGACAAAACAACTAACACCCCTTGGGGTGAGGTGGGATACGCAACCTATAAAAGAACATACTCACGCCCAATAGAAGGGGGAACGGAAGAGTGGGAAGATACAGTGGACCGCGTAATAAATGCGTGCAACGATCAGCTAGGTTGTAACTTCAATACATCCAATCAAAAGGAGATCAAAAACTTCATGATGAACCTGAAGGGTACGGTGGCTGGTAGGTTTTTATGGCAGTTAGGAACAAAGACGGTAGATAAACTAGGTCTCCCTTCTTTACAGAATTGTGCGTTTACCGTAGTAGACGATCCTATCCGTCCGTTTACATGGGCATTTGAGATGCTTATGCTTGGAAGTGGTGTCGGATACAACATACAGAGAGAGCATGTATATCAGCTACCTAAGATAAAGAGTCGTGTTGACATAGAAAATGTTAACGATAACGGTGCTGACTTTATTGTACCTGACTCGCGTGAAGGGTGGACAGAGCTCTTACGCCGTGTGCTTGAAGCAAGCTTTGTTACAGGTGAGGGGTTTACATACGCTACACACCTTATAAGGCCAGCAGGCTCACCTATAAAAGGATTTGGAGGAACCGCCTCAGGTAGTCAAGATCTAATATGGGGTATGCAAGAAATCAACTCTATCTTAAACAAACGCTTTAATAAAAGGCTGAAACCCGTTGATTGTCTGGATGTTATGAACATCATTGGTAAGATTGTAGTGGCTGGTAATGTACGCAGATCCGCACAGATAGCACTAGGGGATCACGATGACCTTGAGTACCTACGTGCTAAGCGTTGGGACTTAGGCGGTATACCTAACTGGAGAGCTATGTCAAATAACTCTGTTGTGTGTGACGATGTGGCAGATCTTCCTGATGAGTTTTGGGAGGGGTACAAAGGAAACGGTGAGCCGTACGGTTTGATTAACCTTGAGTCCTCTAGACGTATGGGAAGAACGGGCGAAACAGAATACCCTGATCCAGATGTGATGGGTTATAATCCATGTGCTGAACAATCGTTAGCGCCATACGAAACATGCTGTCTAGCAGAGATTTACCTACCTAACATTGAATCAGAGGTTGAACTAAAAAAGGTTGCTAAATATCTGTACCGTATTAACAAGCATAGTCTTGCTATTAAGTGTTCGGTCAAGGAAACAGAGGAGATTGTTCATAAGAACATGAGGATGGGGATCGGAGTAACTGGGTATTTGCAGGCAACAGAGGAGCAAAGAAGTTGGCTAGAAAATTGCTATATTTACCTTCGTGAATATGACAAAGAATACTCCAGATCTACAGGATTACCCACATCTATTAAACTTACTACAGTCAAACCCTCTGGAACGCTCAGTCTACTTGCTGGCGTTACACCTGGAGCACACCCTGGATACTCCGAATATTACATTAGGAGAATTAGAATGTCTGCAGATAGCGAACTGGTCAACGTGTGCAGAAACAGTGGGTTTGACATAGAGTATGTAAGAAACTTTGATGGTACTGAGGATCATTCAACTGTAGTTGTAAGCTTCCCATGCAGCTTCCCTAAAGGAACTATGTTTGCGGGCGACATGTCAGCAGTGGATCAATTAGAGGTTATAAAGCGTTTACAGAAGGAATGGAGCGATAACTCCGTGTCGGTGACGGTTTACTATAAGAAGGATGAATTGGATTCAATTAAGGCGTGGCTAAAAGAGAATTACGAAAATGTTAAGTCCGTATCATTCTTGTTGCATAACGATCATGGATTTGATCAAGCCCCACTAGAGGAAATAGATAAGAAAACTTACAAGAGTATGAAGAAGCGGTGCACACCTATTACATCCCTGCAGGACATAAAGATGGAGGATGTGGAGATTGCTGACTGTGATTCTGGTGCCTGCCCTGTACGATGAAAAGGCTGGACCAGTGTTGGATAATGAAATTATATTACATAAATAAAATAAAATGAAAGAATATTTAGTTGAAGAGATAATATCTGAGACGTATAGCGCTCTAGATCTATCACGTAAAAAATCAAGAGAAACCATATATGCTCAAGCAAGGGCAGCAACAGCTATGGCTTTAAACAAATACTTCTCACAATTACCTATCGCCTCTGCTTTAGGTGTAGACAGGAGTACAATAAGTTACTATAGATCTAAGCATGAAGATAACCTTAAACACTGGGGAGGCTATATCAAAGCATATAAAACAGCTGAGAGCATAGCGGATTCAAAGACTTATCACGAGATAAGACATGTAGGCATAAAGACAGCTGCTAAGGAGATAGAGAGTTTAGAAAAAAGACTTAAGTATTTGAGAAAAGAAAAGAAAGACTTAGAGAGCACCAACCCAGAGCTTATTTTATCTTAATTGATTTGGGTTTAGATTCTTCGGAGTACGGAACGGACAGCGTAAGCAGTCCGTTCTTCATTTCCGCCTTTATATTGGTGAGATCAAATCTCCGTGATATCCTCCAGCCTAGATTAAAGCTGCTACGCCTTATGCCTGAATGATATGTGTGGTGTAGCCCGTCTGATTCTTTAGTTTCAGTTTCGTGTGATACCCTTAAGGTATCTCCCTCTACATTTATATCTACATCGTTTTTATCCAGACCTGTACAAGCTACCTCAAAGGTTAGCCCTTCTTTAGTTTCGTAAACGTCTATTGGATGTGTGACAACCTGTCGTGTAGGTTTGTCAAAAGTTGACTCATTGTCAAAAAAATTCTTTACAAGAATGTCAAATGGACTGCGCTGCATGTCCTTAAATAGTAAGTGTGTCATATTATTATGTTTGTGTCCCCTAAGGTGACGGTTAAAAGTAAGGTTGGTGCCCTAAAGTCACCTACAGACATGCAAATATTATGCCTAATTTAACACTTCCACTTTCTAAGTGCTAGTGCTTTACGTGTTGGTTTACCTTTTCTTTTCATTGGGCCTTTAACGCCACTCATGCGTGCGCAAAATGATTTACGCCTTTTGGCGGATTTAGATCCGCGCTTTACTTTACCAGTAACCGCCATCTTAAGTTTGCTGCCTGGGTTAGCCCTGCGGTAAGATGCTACGCCTTTTCGGTTCAACCCGCCTTTAGGATCCTTACCCTCCTTACGTGTCCATGCAGGGGTCTTACCCCCTTTTTTCATTACTTTGCACCCCTTTTTACAAACTTTCATTAGAATGCGCTCATTATGATTTCATCAACCGCCTCTTGTACATCATTTTTGCTAGCATCTAGCTGCATCATGATGTTGGCTTGAAATCGCTTTACTTCCTCTTTGTCGTTAAATATAATAATGGTTGGGACAACAACTATCTTATGTTCTTTTTGCATATCTGGGGCAGCAACAATATCAACCCTCTTACCTTTACAGTCGCTAAGATCGTCGAGCCAATCGACACTATTAGACGCGTTAAAGCTAGCATTAAACTCAACTACACATATTCCTGAGTCTGGTACGTCAGCAATTATTGGAGTATCCACCAATACAACCGCCGAGAATAGCGCAAAGGAAGCAACAGCTGCAAATATTGTTTTCATCTTTCATCATTTTAATTCGTCTATTTTTCGTTCTATATTTTTTAAATCTTCTTTTATTTCGATAACATCTTCTTGTGTGGTCATAATTGTTTGACGCACAAGCTGATCCTTCATATCAAACTCCATACGTGTAATCTCTGGATCAGGAGGAATAGGTAGCTCTTTTGCCTCAGCTATATCTGCTTGTAACGCAAACCACATCGCTATTAACGACCCTAACCCAGCTGCACCCATCCCTATTGTTTTTAGGTCTAATGTTACTTTTGTATCCTCTCCAATCTGTTGCGCCATTTTTTATAGTATTACATAATTTATTCCCATTGTTGCACTGCCGAAAGGTCTACCCCAATACTCGCTGTACTTTCCTTCTGTAAAGATACCAAAATGTTTTCCAATCTTAGCACCGAAGACAACACCCAAATTATAGTCGACCCAATCCTCGCCATGCAGCCTACCGTATGAGTATTTCCAATCTCCGAACTCTTTATGGTACGGCATAACGTTCCCCCATGCGTGCAACCAAAAGTCTTTTGAGTAGTGATAAAAGTCTAAACCGAATGCGGCTGAGATCTGATATTGTTGCGGTAAAGATCTTTTAACATCTCTGTTATATTGGTTGACTATTTCTCCGTATCTGTAGCGCCTAAACTCGGAGTCTGTTTCCGCAACTAAGTTTCCCTCTGGACCATACCACTCCCAATCACTCCACTCCCCATTGTCATATTCATTGTTCCCATTAGAATCCATGTACATCCACTGATCCGTATACCCGTAATCATAAGCAAGTAACCACCATGCCCCATCGTTAGTTGACATCCAGTCCGTGATAGGATCTACGCCATACGCAGGGTGTCTGCGTCCTGCAACCCCTGCTGTAAAGTTTAATTTCTTACCAACCTTAAGTCTAAGCTTAAAGGCGGTCTCTAAATACTTTATGTCCGATAGTTCGTCTTGCATAAAATCTATCTCTGACACAAAAAACTTTGACAGGTGTCTAATAAAATACCTTTGACTTTTTGCCTCCCGATTTGTAAGTCTTGCGTCAGAATATTCAAACACATACTCAAATCCACTGACATTCCCTACGTTAGCTTCTTCTGTCATTGATACCTCCGACCCATCGTAAAAAGCTCTAGCCTTGTTCTCGTATCCAAACCGAGCCAACTTCCTCAAACCAACAGAGAATGTATAGTTAGGTAAGTTTTCCATAGGTAATGTAGTAAGAACCCCATCACGCACGGCGTACATGCTTTCTTGAACCATAGAATTAGACTGACTAAAAGAAGTATAGAATGTGCTATACTTTAAAAACTTTTTTGCAGCTGTTTGCCCTAAAGCATTACTTAAAGTAAGTAGTGTTAATATACTGGTTAGTAATAACTTACGTATCATTTCTTTGCTTTTTCTATAGTTCTACCCGCGAAGTATGCACCGAAGGCGGTCATCATTAATATCTGTAGCAAATCTACGTATGAATCCTTAACGGTGAAGGGTAGAGAGTCTATAGAGTCAGCTACCATTGTAAGCATAAACATAGACATTAGGGCGATAAGTGTCAGTGGTCGTATCAGCTTTGCAAGCTTTACGTCACTGCCCATGTCTGCTTTCCAACGTTCTGTTACGTTCTCCTGGAAGCGCACCTCTGCATCTATTACGCGCTGAGCCTCCTCAGAGTCAACACTATCATCCTTGTCTATCAGGTTCTTTACCACGCCTAGCGCACCGCTATCTGGTAGTAGATCCCCCACTACACCTAATACATTTGGTGCTTTGCTTGCTAACCAAGCTCCTAGCTTTGTGTCTTTAATCTTCTTTTTATCACTCATCTGTTCCTATTGCTTTTCTTATATCGTTTAATGGGATTATTCCCTGTGGTTTTGGATCTACATATTGACCTCTTAGTTGGTAGTAGATTGCGTTGAATCTCATAACAATCTTACGCTCAGCCTCCTGAAGCATGTAACCTGTGTTACTTCTGTCTATGTAATCTTCTATATCTTTTGCTGCTCTTCGTGCCGCCCATACCTGTTTTAAAGCATCATCAGTTTTCTTAAGCTCATCCTTTAATTCCTGCACCCCCGTAAAGTTTATGTGTGAAATATCCTGACCTACGTTTTTGCTTAATTCCTTGACATGTTGTTCTATATCCCCTCTGTTTTTTTCCAAGAGATCAAAGTCGTAGAAACGAGACGGTCCCCCGTACATCGACTTCAGTACAGGTACATCAGAAAACTTAATTATAGGGGTATCCTCTTTAGGTGTGCTTAGTAGATTGTTTACAAACTCATCGGTATTCATAGATGCTGCAAGCTTATTGTATTTTCTTCTAGCCGTTACAAATCCTGCCTTACCCATACCTGCTGATTCTTCAACGAAGTCTCCAGCGCCACCCCAATAGGATTGCATGATATAGTACCACGGATCTGGGTTGATTTCAAAAGGCCCTGAGATATGATCTGTTCCTCCTGGTTGACCTGTAATAGGGTTAGACATTTCGTGAAGGGCGGTAGCCGCCTGTTGCACTAGCTCTGGCGCTCTAAAGGATAATTGAGACTCAGGGGCTTCAGCCCCCCATGGGTATTGCTCTTTGTATACTGGTGTCCCGAAGTATGTTTCGTTAAACCCAAAAGCATCAAGAGGAGATTTAAGTACGGTAGGTGTAACTCCTTTAACCATGGAACCGCCTACTGTTTCTGAGTGACCAAACGCTATTGGAGAAAATGAACCATGCCCAGCGATAGCCATAAACGTTGCGGCGTCCTCCACGGATCTTTGACCTGCAGCAACCTCGGCAAGCATAACCCCAGCAATATTAAACACATTGTAACCGTATCCTAATGGAATAGATATTGAATTTTTACCATCATACATTATTTGAAAACCTCTTTCTTTTTTGTAGTCTGGGTATTTATTGTATACCAATTCATCATCGTCGTCCTTGTCAGACATTGCCATATTTACAATAGTCTGCATAGCAGAGAAAAGCACCGATCCAGCAGCTAACTTCTGAGCACTACTGATTCTAGTTTTCCATGAGTTTAATTCATCTGGGTTATTTGGAATATCGTCTTTAATTTCCTCAAACTCTTTAAAAGCCTCACCCTGTTTGAATGTTCTGCTAAACCTAGACAAACCCTGAACAGAAGCGTTGAAAAACAAGAATATACTGTTTAATGTTGGGCCTAGCTCACCAGATTTGTTAAAGTTTATCGTTATGTTTTTAGAAAGCTGTGCTGCCCTCTGTTTAGTTACCCCCACTTTTCTTGCTTCTATATACGCCGATAGTCTTATGCTGTTTTCAAAAGACTCATTTTGTGCGGATACGTATTCAAAAAATTGTTTGGGTTTTTTAAAGGTGTATTCCGCTGCCTCCCTTACTCCACTCTTTGTTTCAGCCTTTGTTCTCATAGACTCCATGACGTTGTTTATACTCTCGGAGTATGAGAAACCTGTTCTACCCCCAGCGGCTTCCCACTCTTCAAGATATTCCTGCATCTCTGGTGTCATCTCCTTACCAAGAGAGCTCTTATTAAGCAGTGCCTTTAGGGTAACCGTAGATCCTGTAATTATATCTTTTGTAAACTTCTTAGAGTTTATACCATATCCCTGCATGATGCCACCCTCTCGCTCAACCTCGGCCAAGGCATTGTATACAGAGCCGTGTAAATCCCTGAAGTAGTTGGTTAAAAAGAAAGCTGGGTTATATTGCGTAAATGAATTACGCATAAAGCCCATAAGTGGTGCTATTGTTTTAGCAACGCTAGATAGTTTTTCACCAGTTTGACCGTTAAGAGCATCGGCATGTTCAGATTTTTTAAAGTATATAAAGTGCTGCTCCCCATTGATCCGTATAGGCACCATATTACGTGACGCCTTCATCTCAAATGTATTCATAGCCACCATCTCTCCTGTTTCGTTTAGCTTCATCTTGGGATTCTTCCCAGAGAATACTCCCCAGACCTTTTTGTTAGGGTTGTTTTTAACAAGGCTATACATAGACATCATAGCCTGATCCTTGCGAGCGCGTTGTTTAACCATAGCATTTTGCATGATTGCGTTTGCTATAAGGTTTACCCCCGTCTTGCTTGGTCTACCTTTAGCGGCTTTGGTTGTTGTGCCGTAGATAGCCATACCAGCACCGCCTGTTGGATATGAGTTGTTATCGTCATCTATTTCGTCTACTGCACGACCACTAAGAGGTATGTAATGTTCATACAAACCTTCCCACGTTTCTATAGTTGAGGCTTTTTCTAGTCCTCCCTCACGCATCGTCTGACGAGTATTAGAAATCACATCGTATACCAATTTAGATATAGCCACCATCTCTGGCGTTTCTAGGTCGTTTATAATCTCCTCCGCCTCCTGTGTCGTCATACCCGATCCGCTCTCCATCTCTGGTCGCTTATCTTGGATAAAAGCGTTACGCTCTGGGGCGTGTTTAGCATACAGGTAATCAGACACCATCTCCGCCGTATATCCCGCGTCCTTTACTGCTTCGTTTATTTTGTCAAGTTCTAACTCTAGTTTTTCAAGGTCGGTCCTTATCATACCATACATGATATCCATAGACATCTCAAAGTCTTGAGACTGAGGAACTTTCTTTCCACGGAAGACTTCGATGTCTTGTTGTAGGATCATAATGTCGCTGAACTTGTCTTGGAAGACTCTAGCGGCCCACTGAAGTTTTTCTCCATAAGGAGTAGCTGTAGACTGTTCCCATGCACTGTTACCCTGGGAATATATTCTTCCTGGTATTCTACGGGATAATAACCCAACCTTTTGAAATCCAGAAGTTCCTTGTCTTGTTTCCATTTTAAAGAGTTCTCCATTTGGGAGAGCGTTTTCAAAATTCCAAGTAGTTACATGTCCTGTTACCCCAAACTCATATGCGATGTTTTTTAAGAGCTTTCTTGAAATAGAGCCCTTTTCAGTTTGCTCGTTCATAGTTGATGATATGCTGTCAGTTAGCCCCGCGTTTGCCGTATCAACCATGGTCATATTTACAACAGATCCAACCTCTAGATTTTTATATTCAGGTTGATTTACCGAATCTAAAAAATGCTCTTGAGAAGGGAAACCATTTATTTTAGACATGCCTGTTCGAGCTCCAAATATGTTCGAAACAAACTCCCCTCTAAGTTTAAAACTAGTATTGCCCGTCAACGTTTTCATATCAATCTTAGAAAAGAAACTTAAAAAATTCGTTAAGCCTATTTCGTTTTCTATTTTTAACCCATAACCACTTGTGTCGATACCCTCCATCGAACTTAGTTGAGAAAACCCAGCAAACCTCTGACCATTAGTTGTCGCCGCCATTGCAAACGAGCTTGTGGTATCGTCAACCTGATTAAAAGTTGATGATACAGTAGCTGGAGCATATGAATTTTTGAAAAAATTATTAAGCATTTTTATTGCTTTTTCAGAGTGCTCTGGTGCATTGCTTAAATAATTTAGAAGAAGCGTATTTGCTATTGTAAATACCTGTGGGTTCTTTAAGCTGTTCTCCCTGGAGAGTAAAGCCAGCCCCAACAGGTATGGATTGTTGTTATTAGCTTCGTGAACAGTTTTTGCATTCTTCTGAACGCTTGATGCCGTCTCCATATCGGTGTTACTGTGAACAATATTTCCTCCATCGAGAGAAGCTTGAGCACTACCCAATGGACCGCCTGCTAAAACAAAGCTAGATTTAAAACGCTTTTTACCTATTCTGTAAGATATAAAACCTTTACCTATGCGAGTTTGATCTACATTATGAAGACTGTAATTAGCTTCAGAGAAACCAGCAAATTTTAGAAGTCTTTTTAATTCGTCAAAGTTTTTAACCCTCCCAGATTTAATTTGACCGCTTAAAAATTCTTGGAAATTTTCCTCTGTGGCTTCGTTAGAAAATAAAGGGTTTTCTTTGTTAAGGTCAAGCACGCTAGAGGCAAGACCTATATCATCGGTTAGGTTGAAATCAAGTAAATCCCCTTCTAATGCCTCACCAGCTTTAAGTCTATCCATTCTGTCAGACGCATAGTCTAACTCCTCTTGAGAAGCTATACGTAGGTCAGGAATACGATTCTTGTATGATGGCGAATCCTTAGGAAGCAGTTGCCATGGGGCTCCGAAGTCTTGTATCTCTTCGTTAACCCGCACCGCTTTCTGCTCAAACGATTCAGTCATACGCAGCCCACTCATATTAAATATCTCTGGGTTTTTTGCAGGGTCGATGTATTTTTGAGCACCACCCGCAATCTCTGCTAAATCTTCCTTCTCTATAGAAGAGTCTATCAAAGCCTGAATATTTGCTACCCCTATTTTATAGTTTTCAATTTCAGTTTCTATTTCCGCCGTTGTTCCCGCCCCAACAGGGATGTTAATCATATCATTATTTACAGGGAGAAAATCCTCAGCGTTGGTGTGGTAGTTTAATTTTTTATCTGAATCAAACCAAAGGTCTTTCAGCTGCTGCTTGGCCTGATCAACCTCTGCAACTAAAGCTTCTCTATTCTTTATTGTTTTTACCCGCTTTTTTATTACTAGGTCTGATATCATAGTAGGGAGCGGTTTAGAAACCATCTTCCCATTTCTTGTTATAGGATTAGGTGGGTTAATGTCTACCCATTCACCATCCTTTAGGTACTGCAGGTTTGTAATAGCAGGCTTAGCCACACTGTTACCAGTTTTGCTAGAGTACCAGTACTCAAGATGGTTCCTATCCTGTATAGTCCACTCCACATCCTTCATATCGTTTCCTCTCCTGTCTTTCTCTATGGAAACATTTGTATACGTTCCTCTCTGTAAACCCACTACGTTTTGAGTGTATTTTATAGTAATCGGTCCCTGGCTAAAGTCTATACCTTCGTTAGGATCTATACGGCGGCTACTTAATCCGAGTCGCTCTAAAATTTTATCTGCTTCTGGAGACGCTTTAGCTTCCGTGGCGGTTTTTCCTTTTTGCAAATTTAATTTTCTTGCTCTTTCAGAAAACTTTATAGCCATCATAATTACATCCTCTTCTCTGCTAAAGTCAAAATCTTTCATCACCCCAAAGTCCATAAGGAGTTTCTTCCCCCAGTTTTTGAACCCCATCTCCGAGTCTTTTAGCGACACGCCCTGTACGTTATACTCCAATCCTCCCTCAAGATTTCTCCTGATAAACTCCCCGCGGGCTATAGCCTCCATAAAGTTATTTACAAGCTCTTTGTTTAAAACCCTTTTAGCCTCCTCTGAAAGGTTCTTGCCTTCAGCACGAAGCGTAAACTCCACAATCTCCTGGATTTTTGGGTCTTTCATTTCTATTATCTGCTGAGCCATCGCATTGACGAACTTCTCCGCTTGATCTTTTTGTTTCTGTACATGCTCTGCATACGTCTCCTCATCTTTATTTTCTAACTCGTTCCAAGACTCTTCAGACAAAACAGCTTCTCCGTTTATAAACCTTTCAAAAGCTAAATGACCATACTCATGTGTAAGAACTCTGCTTATATCAGCTCCTTCACCTACATATACGTGCAGCTCTTTTTTATTTTCTTTAGGTCGAAGTGATGGCGTCTTCATATATTGATTACCGTACCCAAATCCAGATATCGTCTCTACATCTTCTTCTGTCTCAATATAGAGTCCTTCAGCACCTGAAGACACCCTATCCATAGAGTCCATTGTTGTATGAGCAATGATTTCTACATCGGGATTTTCTTTAAGTATATCATCAAATTGATTAATAACGTCCTCGGACATACCCGCCTCTTTAAGAGAAGCTCTTGTCTCTTCACTTAGAGCTCCGCTAAGAAGGGTAGCGTCCTTTAAATCAAGTGGGTTTTTTGTTCTATCAACTATCTCTTCTTGTGTAGATAGACCGCTTGTTCTAAAGCCCTGTGATATAAGGTTGTTTTTTAACATAAACTGAAACATCTTCAGCCTTCCGTCATGTATTCTTTTTTGCTTTCCTTTTGCTTTACGCTCTTCTGGAGTTAACTTAGCTCCTTCTTTACCAAAATAGCTGCTCTCCCATTCATTAGGCAGAAAACTTCCATACTGGTCAACGAGCCTTCCCGCGCTGTTTCTACTCACCTCAATACCTAAAGCTGCATTCATTTTAGACAGGTTACTCTCGATAACCAAAGCGGCTAAAAGAGCGCTATGCTCTCTAGTATGAGGGCCAGAAGCTTCATCTAGAAGCTCTTTCATATCTCTGTTTTTGTTCTCATACTCCTCCATCAACTCGTTTATCCTCTCAACCTTCTCTTTGTTCTCTAGTTTTCCTAAAATACCCGTAATAGAAAGAGGTGACATTCCTGGAGTAATACCCATCTCCTTATTTAGTCTCTGGATTTCCTTCCAATGAGCTTTAGTTAGCCCTTGACCGTAATCATTATCTATTTGGTTTAGGAGAGAGTTTCTAGAGTTTCTATCAAAAGAAGCTCCTTCAAAAGCTCTTTGGTATAGAGCTGCGGTGTTCTGCGCCGACCTTATGCCTACACCAAAGCCAATTCCCATATGACCTCCTATTCTTCCTGCATGATTAGCTTCATCCCAGTTAATCCAATGATCGAAATCTAACCCTTGAGCAGATCTATCACTTGCCTTCTGCCAATACCCTGTAATAGTTTCTTCAAGTCTTTCTTCAGTATATCCAACAGCAGCAGCGTAAGCGGTTCCTACCATGATATTTTTAGCGGTATTTCCAAACTGCTGCCCCATGGACCTTTTTATAGGGATTAAGGTTTTTCCAGCAAAGTTTGCACCTTTAAATCTATTGTACAAGCTAAACCTTCCACCAAGCTTACCAATACCCAAAGCCTTACCTATCAATATGTTACCAGCTAACTCACCTGCACCCTCTGCCAATCCGTGTGAAAAAGCATACCACAGTTTTTGATTCTCCGAAAGATGACCATATAAGCGGTCATTACTTAGCACATCGTTATAGTATGTTGATCCAGCTACCCCACCCATTAACGTTGATTGGAAGGCAAAACCTGCATATAAACCTCCAGTAGCATAAGCTGGTATAGACATAGCCTGTGTTAATAGCGATAGAGGTGCTGACCTGTAAGCAGGCATAGCTATCTCAGTTCTGTATGCCAAGCTTATCGCATCTGCCAGTGCTCCCTCTTCACGTTCTATTATATGGTCTCTGTTGTAAAATGCAGTTTCATCAAACTCTTTAAGTATATCCTCACTAAGCGCAATCTGCGTTACCTCTTTACTCAAAGAAGCCTTTGTCTTTTCCAGAGCTACTTGGTATTCTACAGCTTTTTCTCTTTCTAATTTTCTATCAAATTTTTGCTCTCCAGACGTTACAAAATCTTCGTCCCCCATACCAGAAAACCTGTATTCAAATTCTTTTAATGCATCCCCGAACATTGACATGCCCCTCAAGGCATCATACCACCCGATTTCCATATTGATTCCAAACTGACTCCAGTATTCATCCCTCTTCGTCCATTCACCGATTGAAATTGGACCTTCTAAGTATGGCCTAATAGCTATAACACCTTCCTGCTGCTGCTCACCAAAGATTTCTGCAGACAAAGCCATAAGTTTAGGGTCTTTCACAGAATCATTAAATATTCTGTCCTCTAACCTCTCAAGATAGTTTTTATATGTTTCACCTTTTTTTGTTGAAGTAGAAGCGGCCCAAGCCTCTGGAGATAATGCAACTTTTTGCATTATAAGGTTATCTATGGCAGCTCCTCCAAACATTTTCATTTGAAGTTTGATTGCTTCCTCTGTTAACTCATTCCCGTCGTAAAGAGAGGTTAAGCGTTTATATTCTAATCGGTTTCCTGTTCCATCCTCTCCAAACCCTTTTGCAGCCTCGGCATCAGCCAGTGCTTTATATTTTTCTACAAGAGGTTTAGAGTTTGCTTCTGCAAGTATCTCCTCACGCAGTTTACCCGTGAAGGATTCCACAGTATCCTCTGCTCCAAACAAATCACCCCATTCGACACTGCCTCTTTCAGATTCACCATAACTCAAATTGACAGGCAGCCTCTTTTTACTTAACTTAACCTTTGAGAAATCATATTCGTTATTGAATAATGTACCTACAGTGTTAAAATCTATCTCTCTAAAAAATGGGGTAAAGTTTTTAGTCCTCTCTGACTGCTTTAATTTAAAGTTTGTAAGCGTACTATCGTATTCTTCTATATAAGACTCCCTGTCGCTATTATACGCGTCTACATCTGCATTATAGTTGTCAATCTCCCCTTGATCTGGCTGTCTTAAATAGCTCTCTCCTGGCGTAGAAAGTGAGGGCACATACATAGGTGTAGGTGCTTTAGGTACAGGGGTGTTAAAAACAGGTGGGTTAAACTCAGCCTCTTTAAAACCGTATATTTCTTGAAGATCTTCAGGTATCCCGTCTAATGAGCGGGGAGTAAGCTGAGCATCCACACCTTCAAGCTGATCTTTATATCCCTCAGGAAGTAAACTAACCTCTTGTGTATCCGAAGCGGTGCTCTCTGCCTCCGAGGGTAATCCATATTCCGATAAAGTGTCTAGCAAACCCGATACCGATGGCGTAACTAGGTCTGGAGACACTACCCCTCCGTTTTCCATCGAAACCTTTTTTGGCTTTTCCTTTAAAAAAAAAAGCCTGCTTATCGCTTATCAGATCGTTGATGAACTGGTCATCTTTTTGTGAAAGTTTCCTTGTCGACATATGCGTTATTTATTACAAATATAATGAATTAAATGCCACTACTGCCCTTCGTAGTATAATTGCCCATCGCTCCCGAAGTATGGGATGTTCCCGCTTTGGGTGTTTTGTAGTATTTCTTCTTTATCGTCTGGGTTTTCTTTAATGTATTCTAGCAAGCTAGCTAAAGTCATATCCGCCTCTTGTTTCCCTTGACTTTCTATGAGTATTGGTTCGATTGCGCTTGCAAATTGCATATCCCCCATCATCTGCTGTCCAGCATTAGGAGCCTGTTGAGTGGATTCATCATTAGAATTAGGCATAGATGCAAATATCTGTGCTTCACTATCATTATACCTTCTCAAAACTTCCATCCCTTTCTTTATGGCATCATCTCTTTCCCCTTCCGTTACGCCTGCGGCATATCCTAGCTGAGCTAATATAGTTACATACTCTTCATTTCTTTCACCCTTTTCATTATGTGTGGTAACAACTATATTTTTTACTGTTTTAACGTTTTTTGTTTTTCCTTCTGGAGGTTTTACGCCTTCGAGCCCAGCTAAATATGGGTTTACCTCAGTTACATCCTCCTCCATGTACATCTCCGCGCGCACAAATAGGTTTGGTACGTCGCTTTCATCTATAGCCACACCTAGCACTCTATACTGATCGCTAACTTCATGTAAGCGAGGATCCTGATCGTCCTGTGGTACATATGTACTCTCTATCATCATAGCGGATTTACCTACACCCGACTTAGGCACCATCAGAGTGCTTATACCACTACCAAACTTCTCACCCCCCTGGAGCTCACTTCCTGGTAACATTGGACCAGTAAACCCTGAGTTAGGTCTTGTAAAGCTGTCTAATTGGAACTCTACGGAAGATGGGAATACCTTAGGTCCGTCGTCTTTGGAGCCTTTACTTGATGTATCAAGAAGATTACCCTCAAGGAACCGCATCGTTTCATCTATATACTCACGCAAGTCCATAGGTATATACCCTTCCTGTCCTTCGTTTTTAACCTGATCGGTCTGAAGTATAGATTCGGATACATCCTCCCCGTAGTTTTCGTTAAACTGTTTGCGTGCCGTAGATACAGCGGAAGGATCGTTTAAAACGTCTGCAGTAACCCAGCCTCTTAATTCTGCTCTTTTTTCATCAAGAGAAGCGTAGTCTGTGGTATTCCTTTTTAATCTTGTAGCACCTGAAGCGTGTTTTTTAGAGAACTCACCAGGAAGCAAGTTGTCATACGGGGTTACCGTGGGCGAGAAATACTCTTTAGATCCGCGTGTTGGGGAGAGCTGTACTGGTCCAAATTGATCTGCACCGCTTTCATCCTTTAATCTAGTTCCATTTATATCAACGTAATACCCAAATGCATCGCCCGTAGCTGGATCTATCTCCAGTGAGTTAGGGTCTATACCTGAGTTATTCCACTGTGAGTTCTTGTAATTCAATGAGTTAACGTCATCCCCAAGTCTTAAGGTCTTATCTGTCCACTTCTTTGTCCCACTTACATACGACTCTAATGCTTCTTTCTCCGTGGCGGTATTGTTCTGATGGTACTCTAGCTCCTCAAATCTGTTTGAGAGATCGTTAACATCGTTAATAAACTCCCCGCGCTTACTCCCCGTGTAATAGTAATTATTTATTCTATCGGCCAACCAATCTCTTTTAGCGGCAAATACCTCTTTGTCAATATCCGAAAACTTAGATACGTCAAAACCAAGCAGTTGCTTTTGTTGTGCGTCCAATACTTTGCGTTGGTCTTTCTGTGCACGTAGTTCCTGTGCAAACCTAGACTGCTGTTGCTGCTGAACAATATTTAATTGCTCATTAACAACGTCAGAAAAACTCTGCCTCGGTAGCTTAGGTTTTAAGTGATCGTAATATTTATTTTCCATTTTTAATCAAATTGAGGTTCGTCAAGAAAGCGAACCGCCTCATATAGAGCCATTAAGTCTGCTCTGCTTGGATCTTTTTTTCTTTTTATTCTGTCGTATGCCTTCTCCATACCTTCCGCCTGATCAGGGTTGATAACAAACTCACCACCCGTCATACGGATGCCAGTGTCTTCTAAACCGTTTGCTGTTTGAGCAAACCCAAGTATCTCATTTTCACCAGTTTGAAACTCTCCATCCCCGTTGTCGTGATTAAACGCCCCTGGGGTTGCTTGTACAGCACCTCCTTGAGCATATGCATTATTATATGGAATAGGTGGATTTGCGGTTTGCTGACCTAAACCAACACTGTAAGGGCCAGACAATGTATTAAGGTTCCCAATCAAATCATTTATGCCCGTAGGAAAAATCCCCTGAGGCCCCGTGTCGGGAGATCTGCCGCTTCTTAGCATGTTTAACTTTTGAACTTGACTTAAACCTTGCCCTTGAATAGATTTATCCAAAAAAGAAGTTCCTTCTAAACCTCCCGTTCCAAAAGGTGTGTCTTTAGCCCCAAACATACCTTCACCTCCTGTACCTGTTGTTGTTTTGTTTTTATTTCCAAACAAATTTCCTATAGCATCTACGCCACCAGAAGAAAGAAACTGAGTAGTACCACGAGCCAGATTACTAAAACCACCCTGCTTCTGCTGCTGAGCCGCTAAACTCTGGTTCTGCGCCATCTCTAATGCTCTCTGGTTTTCGTCGTAATCCATACCGAGATTTTGCATCTGCCTCTGGTAATCGCTCATAGCATCTTGATGTGCATACCCAAGACCTTCTCTAAACGCTCCTTGTTGCTCTGCTCTTGCTGTTGCGTCTTTCTGCGCCTCAGCCTCTGTAAGCGCTCTTTGTATGTTAGCTGGGTCTGCCCCTGCATCCATAGCCATCTTCGCTGCAGCGAGCTCTGATGAGTCCTCCTGGGGTCTTCCTGCACCAAGTATAGTTGCGTTACGTACTGCGGCGGCCTGATTCTCTGGGCTCATTATACTCGGAGCCTTCATATCCCTCATCTGCTGCCTAATTGCATCGGCCTCAGCACCAAATGTTTCTATATCACCTTCGGCCTGTCTCTGCCCCACACCGCCACTTATAGCGTCGGCTATACCAGCCACCCCCGATATAACGCCTTGTTGACGTCTTTGCTTAGCGAGAACCTCAGGGTTTACTTGAGATTGAAGACCTCTATTGATTAGGTCCATAAAATCAATCTGCCCACCTGTGTTATATTTCTTTTCGCTCATAGTTTTACAAATTTAGTGAATTTAACCCAAACTACCATCAAGCTTTGTCTTTTCATAATCCACATTGATTGCGAACAGTTCTATTGCTTCAGATGGGTTGGGTGCGGTAAGTTTTATTCCTGCATATGGACCTCTCATCATATCTCCGTTTAGTAAAGGATCCATCAATACATAAACACCAACCCAGCCATTCCTATTAATATCAAATGCAAGGTTTGGGTCTACAATAACAGCAGCACCAGGTAAAGTTCCAGTCCATATACCATTTGCTAAATCTTCTTCTGTTGGCTCATATCCAAAATAATGGATCAGGCACTGGGTGCTCTCAAAGGTAAAATCTTCTATGGGAGTAAAACACCCAGGAGCACATGGTGGCAGCCCTGAATCCGCACAGGTATCGTAGGGATCAAATGCCTCAACGTCCTTAATTAGCTCCTCCACAAATTCTCCAAGTATTTGCTGCTGAACCCCAAGAGTGGATCTACCTAGCTTAAGCCTAACGCTATTGGGGGGTTTCCAATCCCCTGTAAGGTGACTTATGGGTTGATGTTGATTAGTATATGATACCAACCTTATTCCACCTGATTTATACCCATAAGAGTCTGGGTTGGCTGGATACAACCCTGGTAAAGCTGAATAAATTTCCCCATCCTCCGTTACGGATAATAAGCTTTTACCAAAAAACACCCCTGAAGATCCCGCGCTTGGGAATCCAGCAAGAGGCGGTCCCCATAAAGGAACATCCCACGTTTCTGCAGGGACAACATCTCCTTCTTCGGCATATGGGGCAACAGGATCACCGTTAGCATCTAAGGAAGGGCCAAACCAATTATATTCCTGTATATAATTACCTATCCAATTACCCTCATTGTCAAAAGGATAGAGTTGTTGCTTTAAAAGCACCCGTCCCACAAGATAAAGATTCCCTGTGGAGTTTAATAAATCCTTAGGAATTTCAGCGTATTGCACCCCCTCCTTTTCAATAAAATTTAGAAAAAATCCTTGCTGTTGAGCCTGTTCACCCCTGTCTTCGTTTGTATATACTTCACCCTCCCAGCCCGTAGTGCTGCTTTCTAGAGAAAGACTTTTAAATATTTTGACAGACGAAGGATTGTCATTAGATACAACCTCTACAGATGAAGGCGCAACAGGCGCATTATAAAAGTGATTATACACTGAGTTTACATCGTGCTTCCACACTCTACTGTTTCCGTTAAGAGGAAACTGGCTAGACATAACTGCCCCAACACCATAAAAGCTTATTGCATTTTCTGGACCCATATTATAATCAGAACCCAAATCAGTTATTCCTGAAACGTCACCTACTTCTATATTACTAGATAACATCTCGTTATTTACCGTCATATAACATGATGGGGTAAAAGAATACCTAGACCTCCATACATTTGATTTCGTTGAGAACGAAATAGTAGTACCTGTGTATAAAGGTAAACTTGATGTTGATCCTGTAAGCGTTGATTCGTGAGGCATAATTAGTAATTATCTTTTTTTCTTTTGTTCTTTACTTGTTTTACTGCTGAGTCTTTTGCAGAGGTTAAATTTGAAATCCGCCTGTCTTTAATAGGTTTAACTATACCTGGAATCCCCTCCCCGCAGTTTATAGGCAACGGAAGATTAAGAAGAGATAAAATATCAGTAGTACTTATAAGTCCATCATTATTATAGTCTGGCAGTAAGCTCGTCCCATATTCGGAAGAAAAATCTCCTTGAGAAATTCCATTAGATACAAAGGAAACGGCATCGCTTATAGATTGAGTTGTTATAAAACCTTGGTCATTTACAAGCAAAGGATAGTCGCATATGTTTTGTGAGGGAGGGACAGGACCATTACATAAAATAGTTGTATCGTTTGTTAAAAGCTGTACAATGTCTTGAGTTTGGATCTGTCCATCACCGCTTATATCGGGGAAAACAAACGTTGCCTCCGCCATAGTTATATAATTTGGATCACTTTCATTAAGCCCCATCATATCTAACACATCTTCGTACGCAAGCATTATGGACTCGAAGGATATTACGCCATTATTATCAGCTAATATAGGGTAGTCACACAGGTTCCCCGTGTATTCCAGTGTTGGCTCAGGATTAGAAACGCAGGGTAAAGAAAGTGTATCATTGCTCTGCGGCCCTCCTGTTACAATTCCGTTTTGCACAGTATACCACTCAGGGTTTAATGTGGCTAAAGCGCTAATAAGATCTGACCCGTTAAACCAGTTTCCACCATAGCTTTCAAAATCCATGGTTGGGAAGTTTTCAACCCACGCCCCTGAAGTTGTATTATAAAAACCATCTAAACTAGGGTCTGATGGAATTAGTGTCCCCTGACCCACCAGCCCAGGCCACTCTGTGGTCCCGTTGGCAAAATTTGGGAAAAGATGAGTTAACGCTACTAACCCACCGTAACCATCAGAATTATATGGTGATATTCCTTCTCCATCATTAGATTCAACAATATCCCTTAAAAGGTTAAAGGCATGAGTTATACTTTCGGCAGTTATAGCGCTAGTTAGAGGATCTATAAGCATATCATAATCACACAGATTCCCCGTAAAAGGTAGAGGCTGTGTCTGCGCCCTTGAGTTAGTATTTCTCTGAGCTAAAGGCAACCCTGGTGGTGGTACAGTTGGTGGCGGTACAGTTGGTGGTAACCCCCCTCCTCCGTTTGTGCTGCTTCCGCTACCGTTGTAGTCTAAATTACCGCCGCCTCCCCCAGGGATTCCTTGTGTTTCACCTCCCCCAGATAAACCTTGTGTAACGTCATTCTCGCAATAAAAATCATAAGACTCTGTAAAAAACCCCTCTCCGTATACATTTTGAGGGCCATTATTAAGATAGTTAATATTATTTCCCATCCCTACATAAGAAGCCAAACCTAGAAACTCACCTTGGATAGGATATTGTAAAGACCAGACTAAATTAATTGTTTCGGCTGTAGATCCAGCATCTAAAAGTTGTTGATACTGATTTGTCATTACAAAAAAATCATTTATTCCCTCAACCCCAAATACGCCATTTTCATCAACCTGCGCAAAACTCCTTGCTGTCTCCCAAGCTCCTAATATTGAAAAATCATCTACATAGCCTTCCTCATTAAAAAGCTGAGGGTAATTGCAGGGGTTAAACCAGAATAAATCAGGGTTAGCTATGCAGTTACTGTCATTTACGTTAGCATCTGGGTTATAGTTATCTGCAAGAGGATTTGTACACCCGTACACATATGTACATGAGCCATCACTTACGGTAGCCTCTGGGTTGTAGTTATCTGATAAAGAGTCAGTGCACCCGTATATTATTTCAGACGAATCAAACTGATTAGGCCTTTCCACAGGTGGTAATTCTGGTCTGTCTTTAAATCTACCTGGGTTTAATACGGTTAAAAGATATTCACTTTTCAATGGGTCATATCCTCCTACCACACGCACGGGGCCGCCAGTAAAAGACTTAGCCATAGCGGTTTGAAACAAATCTCTGAAATATGACTTCATGTTTATTTCTGAAATTATCTGCACCCCATTTGCCCCAGAGACCTTATATACCTCCCCTAATGTTTTGTGTGCAAAATATGCGGTGCTATCTACACTTACAACCGATTCAGGATTTCCATCCGCCCCAGCTCTACCCGCGTAGTATTTGGGGGTGTTGAAAAATTTACTAGATGCAATAAGACTAGACTCACCAGATACATCTGAAATTATGTTTCTATCTATAGGTATATACCCACATTTATTTTTCTGAACAAAGAAGCAGTTTTCCCCGTGATTGGTGAGATAGTTTATTTCACCCCCCTTGATATCTAAATCCTGATCTATAGGTATAGAGCGATTAAAAGAAGAGTAAGAGACTTTGCTGGAGTCTATAATATCCTTATCGGAATGTATAACGCTAGCTAACTTGCGGTTTTCTGATGCATCGTGCTTAATTATGTTCGGGCGACCTATAGAAATAGCATCTGATTTAAACAAATCTGTACCCACAGGAGACTCTAGATAATAGCTCTTAAAGTTAGACTCCGATGTCCTAAACTCGTTTACGTCTGCTGTTTCAATATCATCTGGCTCAGTGTTTATTATTATATCCTCGTACCCTATTAAGCCAGTATCATTTAAGTCCGTATTATAGTCTCTTAGGTTAACCGCGGTATTTCTAAAATATACATCACCCTCGGTTAAAAGCACATTATTTTCTTCATGCACATACTCAGCTTCCCCATCTGCGTTTTCTTGCCTTAAGACTTTGTAGGTTTTGCCTATTTCGTAATACAATCTATCCTCAGGGTCTATCTCTTTAACGGGTGAAAATATCTCAACGATACAATTATTACCCCAGTTGTGCACCGCATCTCTTACGTCTTGATATCTAAATCCAGATGCCGAGTTATTATTTTTTAATATAATAAACAAGCCTTGCCTGTTTTCGTCTACAATAGTTTCAGAGTCGTTAATATAAGATAAAGGGTTTTCCTCAGTATTATCAAGCGATACAACCCCAGACACCTCAAACTCATAATTAAATGGGTATATGTTTGTAGGTGCAGCCTCTGAAGAAGGCGGCATCATATGAGATATAACTCTCAGTCTATCCCCTTCTTGCGGGGTATATATAGCCATACTCCCCTCTTTAGATCTAGCACCCCAGGCACTGGAGTAAGATATAGGATGACCCTGAAGGTAATTTAAGGATACATAGATTTTAGATGGATCGCCCGCCGTACTCTCTCCCTCGGCAACGAATGCACCCCCAGCGGAGTATTGTACAAAGTCAGAAACGCTAGTGTTTTTAGAATATGCTATTTTGTAGTTGTGAGCCCAAGACGGGGGTGAGTGTTTGAGGCTTAGCTGTATATGTGCTGAACCTTGTAAACTATAACCTCTTTTTTGCGGAGAGTAACCCTCCACATATACCGAGTCTAGGTGGTTTACATACCCGTGCCTTCCCCTCTGGTCGTAGTATACTATACCAAACTCATGTGTTGCGGATGTTTTGAATGAAAAATTTTCCTCGCCGAACCCGCTTACATATGATGACTGACTTTGCCCATGTATATGCGAGTGGAATTTTGAAAAATCAACACAGCCAAAATGATTATGATCAGGAGGGGAGGTGAGGTTATCAACAATATCGTCTACGTCTAAATCCATAACACTAGTAGGATCCCCCCAGACCGCATCCGATGGGTAAAACTGAGGGTTAAAAAATGGGTACTCATCAATCTCTGCGTTTGTTATAAATCCAGAACTATCAATAAAAGGCAGTGAAGCGTTTCTTATAACCTGTGGCCAAGGGTAGGATGTATTTAACCAGTTTAAAGGTATTGTTGAGCTAGTGCCTAAGGTTACCTGACCGCTATTAACCCATATAAGAGGTAAAGTTGTTGTGTAGTCTTTTATCGGTGGAAATGGATTAGGGTTTACTGCGTCCGTAGATTCCCCAACAACGGGGTTCATAGCAATACTACCCGTAAAAAAGGGACCGCTTACAACGTATTTTTCTCTATATAAAATATTTTCCCCCTCGGTGCTATCATCTAAACCAAGAGCTATACCTACCCCCGCATTACCTGTGCCCGCTGGAGTCATACCGATTGTTACTATTTCATCATCTGAATCAAGACCAGACCCCCCAACCATAGCCTGATATAAATGTTCTCCACTACCTATATTGTATCTAGAAACACTTACGCTGCTCCCGTCATATCCAAAATCTACCCGCCCTGCGATAGAGCCATAATTTGCATTACCATATTTATCGTATGCAGCGTTACCCCCAGCACTTATCCCACCTGGGCCACCCTCTCCATCCATAAGCGAAAACTTAAATTTACTTTCCCCTCGTTTAGGTATATAGTCTGAGTTGTCTGCGTTGTGCGGCTTGTAAATGTGAGGGTGATTTGCTGAAGATATATCTAAATACCCACAAAACCCTAAGTTTACCCACCTCTCGTTAAAGAAATTTGCTCCTTCAAACAAACTTGAATCAAAGTCAGTAAGATCTGAGCTTACATCAAACATAGCTATAAACCATTTATATGGGTTTACAAATGCAGGGTGACCTTCGTGAAATAAAGGGTCAGGTAGTTTAAATTTATAAGGGAAGCTGCTTTGCCATAGCTCAGCCTCTGAACTGCCATCTACCCCAGTAGTATCCCAGATAGTTAAATCACCGTTGCCTCCATTTGAAGCGGAAAATGATCCTGCGAAGGTTGGGTCCTGTATAGTAGATGGATGTACGGCCCACCATGGAGACCTCGGATCTAATCTCCTTATGCAGGTCATAATATCCTCCTGCTCGACATCTATCTTAGATATACAAAGCCTCATATGCTTTCCATCCTGATGATCGCCACCTACCTGCTCTAGATAAAAATCTACCTCTGCTCTGTTTATGATAAAAAATCCAAAAGGTATACTCTCTTGAGCCCCTCTGCCCCAGTAAGTGCCTAAATCACCTATTGTGTTATCGGTGTGATCTAAAGCTCCAAGCCCACATACAAGTTGACTCAAATCATCGTTCTGCGCAAAAGAAGGGAAGCTAAAATTTGAGTTAGATATATTTTCTGGGTCGTACCCTAAACCAAGATCGTATTGGTCTTTGGTTACACGTACTGTATTTACCACCTCTTCGCAAACTCCATTCTCTATAAATGCAGCATAGGTAAAGACTCCGCCGCCGCCTTGAGAAAAAGGAACACCATCCGCCCCAGCCAAAGCCTCAGTTATAATAGCCGCAACAACACTTTTTGCGTTACCTACAATACTCTCCACCACCTTAAACTTTACCTCAAACCGTAAAGGCGCTTGGCTTAATATCAGCGGGTTCCCCGCACTAGTACCATACCTGGCTTTATGTCCATTTTCAAGATCTACAATACCCGCGGCGGATGTGTGTGAATTTGTTACCCTCCATAATGGTAGATCGTTTATATTTCCTGGAGTCGCCAAGTCAGACAAAGATTCATCAGCCTTAGCACCAACCCCATAGTTTTGCCCAAAAAATGGCTCACCCTTAGTTAAATAAGCCCCTCCAGAACCGCTTTTAGTTCCCCAGCTATCAATATTAAATCCCGCGTCTTCACTAGGGAAACCTTGCTCCTGCAAATCCGCAGGAGAAGGTGAATTCTCCGTTCCATGTGTAAAGTTAAAACCATCTACATCATCTTCACTTTCACCCTCTTCAAAGAAGAAATTGTGCTCATGCGTAAGCGGCCAATGTCTATACCCGTTGGCGTTAGAACTATATTTTCCCACCTGTCTAGACTGGTGATACGATGAACCAACAGTGCCTGATGTATTATGGGCCTGATATAGATGGAAATTGCTATGCGGAGTGTAGTCTAAAGCAACCTGAATTACAGTATCTTTTGGTACAGTAGGGGGGATTTCAGTTGTGTCTATTTGAAAACCAACTGTTTTATTGTCCCCAAAAGGTGTAGGCTCAATAGATGGGTGAGCCTTTATTACTAGATCTAAAAAATCTATAGGCCTCGGATTGTATATAACTTGTGAGGAACAATTCGTCTCTACATTGTCATATCCCTCTACGTAGTTTCCATATACGAGGCGGTTGCTTATAGTTGTCTGTGCCTGTGCCTTGCGCGGCAAATTATCAAACGTTTTGTCTACCTCTTTTGGAGAGACTCCAAATCCAACCCTGTCGTTATAGAATTTATATTTTCTTGTACTGTGATTCCACAAGTTGTTGTCATCAAACTTATCTCTTTTGTTTTTAACCTCGTCTATTTCAAAGAAATTAGATGTATTGCCATACCTTGCTAATATTCTAATGCTTTCAATCTCTACCCCTAAAACAGGCAAAGTTAGCGTACAGAGGTTGTGACCAAGAAGGTTTGAAGTCTGTGCTGCCCCCCTGTTAAGAACAGAAGGAGGGAAAGCTATTTGTGAGTACGTCGATATAGCACTCTCCGCCCCGTCTATATATATATTTTGATAAGCAAACTGAAAACCTGGGGATGTAGAAAAGTTATTTACCGACCTGAGCAGGTCGGGTGAAAACTCAAAAGATATCCTGTCTAAAGGTGTCTTTGGGCACGCGCATATAAAATCTGCTACGCTAATAGCATCATACCCCCCTATATGGGTTAATTGATTTAATAATGCCCTGTAGATGTTTATTTTCCTTGGCTCGTTTTCGTTATCCGTAAAGTACAATATTGCGTCCCTTTCAAACTCTGCTTTAAGTTTTGATCGACGCGGGTTGTCAAACCATTCAATAAGGTTAGGGTATATATTACCTTCTTCACTTGGAAAGCGTATATTCAAAGAGTCGTCAGCAAAAATGGGGGAGGACGCCCCAAGCGGGGTTTCAACATCCAACGTCTCAGGAAACTCACCAGCATCAAGCATAGCAAAGATTGCCTGCGCAATAGCCTCAAAATCATACTCCCCTAGCTGTATATCCCTCCGATAGAACTCGCTACCGCTTTTGTGAACTATATCCCCCTTAACAAACCCATGTTCTGGAAAATTAAATTGAGACGACGTAAATATCTTCCTTATAGAGTTTTCTATTCCCATTGTAGCATTGAGGTTTGTCCCAGCACCTTGGGGAAGCTTTCCATATTTATCGTATGCCCATACCCCGTGATCTCGCGCATCCTCGCTCCATACAAAAAAATAACATATATGTGTTAAGCTATCTGTAACGCTACCTATAACCTTAAACCCAACTCCTGGGTTAATGGGGTAATCATTACCAATACCATACTCTACGTTTTTATTTCCTTTTATGTTTTTTAAAATCCCTGAGTTGCCCTCCTCATCTATAGAATCCTCAGAAATATACATATTAAGAGCATCTATCATGCTTGTCTTTGGGACAAGTTTATGGTCTGAACTTTTATCCAGAGCTCTTGGTGTAATTTTATCTATCATTAGAACTTAGGTGCCTGCATGAAGTTCTTGCGTATAGTTTTAAGAGCTTCAGACTTAGTAAATGTGCTTAATCTAGCGTTAGCTTTTCTTCTTTCGTTATAATACTCAGAACGCGCCCTTCCTTTTTCATTGGCTGGTACGCTTGCTTTCCGTTCACATAGTTTATAATATATATAACATCTTAATGCCTCTTCAGCATATACATGAACTTCTGGGTCTGTAGATCTAGCTTCATCAGCTACATACTCCATAACCAACTGAGTGAAATTACTGTTAGACGCAATCTCTATTCTGTTTTGATCTAAGTTAATCCTATATTCACCTGGGCCAGAACCACCACCTACCCCATACAAACGTCCTGTCCCTCCTTGAAAAATATAATTCTCAAAAATGAACGCGTTGAAATCATCAGCGTCTGAACTAGAAGTAGATGTTTTATCATCTTGTCTATCCAGAACAATGTTGTTTTCTATATTAAGCGGTCCTTCGTCACTGTCGTTTGTTTCGTTAGTGGCATCACCATCGCTATCCACCTCATATTTTTGTGAATAGTTAAGATTGCTGTTGTGATTTAAGGCTCTAATAATTCCATCCTCCCCAATAATCCCTATTTTACTTACATCTACGTAATCGTCAGGTAAAGTTACCGTGTCATTTGATTCAACAGTTAATTTAATAGAGCGTATCTTTTTACCTATATCAAATCCTATCTCACGTATCCCTCGGAGGGCTATGTTTCTTATAGCAACATCAGATGCATTAGATACATAGTCGTCATGATCTAAGGTGATTATAAAATCACGTATAATCTGGCTAAGTTTTACTTTGTTCATACTCATTATTCAGCGGCTTCTTCTCGTGATGCAAAGGCTTGAATATTAGGATCTCGTAATCGAACCCCTAATAATTTAGCCATCTCCATTACTATTTCTGGTACAAGATGGTCTGGAAGCATAAAATCTCTCAAAGAAGAGTAGTCGGGTAATCCCGACCCCAAATCGTAACCTGTCCCTCCCGTTCCTCCTCCGACTGCTGGATTAACAGGGGTAAAAACTTCCGCATAAAATGGTGGCATCATAGATGCATTCATCGCTACTGAAGTATTCCCTAACAAGCTTCCAGAATAGTTGTTATTAAAATCAAGACTACCTGGAACCCTATAATACATAATCTCTATTTCGTTAACACTTGCAGGGAAAACCTCTATTTCATCTGCAACTAAAGCAACGGGAAAATCGCGCGTGGGTGTAGATAGGTTGCTCCCAAGTATATGATTTGCTTTTTCAGGGTCGTATAGAATTTCGCATGAGTTTACGCTTATGTTTTCTGAAACCCCAACGTTTTGCAAAACATCTCTAATTTTTATTGATATAACCCTAGACATATCAACAGGCTTAGGAAATATATTATTTTGAGAGCTTGCTATAGATTTTTTCACAAAATATGATAAATCCTCTAGTTTTTGCTTTCTAACCGATTTATCCCGTCCCAATTCAAAACCCTGTCTAGATAGTTTCTTTGCATCAACAAGCTCAGAAAAAAGCTCATTAAATATATTCATTTGAGCAATATGAGCAAACGAATTAAAAACCCTAGGGGTTATATACCCCTTCTGCTCTTTATTAGCAAGGTTCTTTAATGTGTCATATACAAGTACTATACTAGCCATACAGCAAATATACGAAAAAGAAAAGCCGCCTAATATGGCGGCTCCCTTTCATCGTATCATGAGTTTATCCCAGTCTGTCCAATCTATCCTCGATAGTAGATAGTACAGGGGATCCCTTTTCGGTAAGGCAAAACCTTACCATAACGTCCATAGCGTCTACACCTACAGGTACAGAAACGATAAGCTTGTTTGAATCAAACCAGTAACAACCGTCAGATTTAAGGTTGAGTATCTGGTAATCCTTAGCCTGCTGTATGCTCGATCTAACCTGAACCTGCGGAGAGTCAAACGATTGGATAAATTCTTCCGTGCGCTTCTTCGCAATATTCAGTAGATTGTATCGTATCTCACTTACGGGCGTGTTAATGTTTACACCGAAGTATAGAGCTATAGGTAGAAGCTCATTAACATCCTTGTCCCGAACCATAGTGACCGCCTCTGAAAGAAGAAACTCTCTCTTAAGCTCTTTCTCCGCATCTTGCTTTTTATCTACCTGCTTAAAGATTTTTCCCCCATTGCTTATATTCATAGGGTGTAGATCCATAAACTTACGTAAATTAGGTTTGTCTTTAGGTACGAATAGTTTACCTTCTCTGAACGCTACCGTTTCCTTGCGGGCGTTATCTCCCTGCTCATCTGCCCATATAGAGGGCTCGTTAGGACAATAGCGCATCTCGCGTACGGTGTCTAGATCACTATCATACACGGTAATCCCCTTCTGCGGTAGCATATATACTATACCTGCATTCTTTGGGATTTCGTACTCTGCGTGGTAAAGGACAGTCTCTTTACGCTTTAGGTTACGTTTTTTAGTAGGCGGTGCCTGCACAACTGGCGGGGCAACTTTGGTTTGAGCTTTTGGGCGCTCAGGGGCCGCTTTGACTTTCTGTGTCATAATAAATTAAATTAAAAATTATATAAATTAAAAAGGTCCGTTGCTAGCGTAGCCGCCGCATTGGTACCTATGTCTTTCTCAATAACGCCAAACCTTGTGATAAAGCCTTTAAAGCTTTTGCCTCTTCCAGTCGTAGTTACAATTCCCCCACCAGACCCTATCTGTTCAATAAGAAGCTCTCCGTCGGTCATACCATCAAGGGAGGTTATTCTACCGTCAATAGTATCGTCTGTTCTAAATCGAGGTATAAATCCAACTAAATCCCCTGTACGGCTATGTAGGTACATGTTGAAGTCGTGATCTCTACGTATAACAAATACGTGGCATGTTTCACCCGAATCTATGTCAATATAGTTTTCGGGAAAGTTATAGGGCACTGAGCCATTATCAGAACCACCCGTAGGTGCAAAAGCTGGCTCTCCTGTCCTCCCATCGTGCCTTACCTTAAACGTGCTAAGCTTACCCTCAGCTTTCTCTATACCGCCGTTAGCATCATACACAGCGTTACCAAAACACATCCCCATAGTGTCTCCGCTATCGTCACCATATATTACGCCGAGGGAATCATCGTCAGTGTTAGGTCTAAAGCACATATATATTGTGTAAGCTCCGCTCACCTTATAGGCGTTTGGTACAACAAAATAATCATCTAAAGCTATAGATGCACTCACTCTTGATAAACCTCTTGTAGCCGTAAATTCTGTAATAGCCTGAGGATCCCCTACGTTAGCAACAATGCTGTGCGTACTACCTAGAGTACCTGCGTTATTCCAAGAGGTTATCTCGTCACCGTTACTATATTTCGCTAACCCTTCATGGTTAAAATCTAAAGAAGGTTTGTTATCCCCAAAGTATATCTCCCCTATAACATCCGTAAACACCTTAGCGGGATCTCCCTTACTAATTTCCCCAGAAGTCATATTGGTGGGGTTTACAACGACCTTAGATACAATATTTTCAACACCCCCTACAACTGCTTTTTTAAATGTAGAAGATTTATTAGTTACATCAAACTTCATAACCTGCGTGGTTGTTTTAGAGGTTATAAACTTAGTTATATCGTCTATAAGCGACACCTCTTTACCCGCTATACATGATACGCGTATATTGGTTTTTTCTACCGCCTCCCCAGGGAATAGAGCGGATTGCTCATATATGCTGGTGTTATTAAATGTAAAATTAATAGCCCCCTTTGTCGCCGTCATAAAGGCCAGGCTGTTTACGGGGATTACAATCACGGATAGCCCTACTCCCGTATCGGAAGCTTTTATGCTTGATTCGTTAACCTCTCCCTGTATAAATTCAAAAAACTTCATTAAGCATCAAGGGTTATTGTACACGAGGCTATATCAGAATGTAAAAATAAACTATTTACGTCGTCGCATACCACTATAGTTGGGGTGTCCCCAAGGCTTATTTCATCGCCTATAGCCTTCATAACCACTTTTTCTGAGTCTGCGGTAATCGTCAGCGTAACAAAATCTAAACTTGCGGCCTGCCCTAAACCTAACGACCCAGGGGAAAACTTTAATATAAGCGTAGCGTCAGACCCCACGGTCATAGCGATAAGGTTATCGGCGGGATATGTGGCTGCATCATCAGCTGCATCTATAAACTGCAAGAATTTTTTCATTGGATTAAATTTACAACGCAAATATACAACAAATAAAAAAGGCCCCGAAGGGCCTTTCTTGTAGTAGATTATAAAGAGCTATGCCGCAAAAGCCATAGTTCCTCCGCCAGTACCTAAGCGATTACCATGAACTTGACACAAAATTTTATCGTCACCTAAATAGGTGAATTTTGCGCAAGTTCCAGCTCCTGTACCAGTATTTGATGCTTCACCAGTTAAGACAACTTTAGTCTCACCAGCAGTAGCAGTATCAACTGTAGCTACGTCAGAGCCATCAGCCCAAAAAGCATAACTTCCAGTGTCAAAACTTTGAGATCCGCCACAGTCAATAGTGAGTACGCCACTACCTACAAGGCTGACTTTTTGCATAATGATAACAATGTCTCCAACATTTGTAAATGTGGGGAGTGTTACAGTTTTTGCAGCCCCGTCAAGCGCGGAAAAAGTAACCTTGTTGACATATGTAGCGTCCATCGCTAACGCGGCTGTGCTGTCTGCAATATCCGTTCCAGCAGTAGCCTTCATTGCCGTACAAGGGCCTTTAACCTGGCCAGCTTCAAGCTTTGAAAGAATTAATTCATTCATATTTTCTAATTTTTGTTTTTTTGTTTTTAAAAAGTTAAGTGTAAAGAGGGCCGAAGCCCAATTTACGTTTTAATTGTTATGATGGGTTAGCATCAGATGCTGCTGCAATAGCAACTACAGCGTCAAGATCAGGGTGGATATAATCCGAAGTATGATCGTCAGCAACAGTTACAATATGAGAAGCACCACTGTTGATAGCTTCAACAATAGCTCTAATTACTCCCGTTTCATTTTCATTCAACACACTTAAATCAACATAATCCACATCGTCTGGATCATTTGTCGTTGCTTTAAAGTAAAGTTGAATTTCATCATTTACCGTATCGCTAATACCTAAAAGTCTATTAACTGGCCTATACTCTAAAGTGTTTTCGCCATCTCTGTATCTAAGAAATTTCATGTTTTTTAGTTTTTAAATATTATTAATCAGCTAATGAATCTAACGTAATAGCAGAAGCAGAAATGTCTGAATGAACTTTATCACCTGATACATTGTCAAACACCACAACAAAAGGATCTGTTGAGTGGTTAATAGAATTGATGATACCTTCACAAACTGCTACTTCTTTTTCGTCCGTTATAGTTAAAGCAACGGTATCAACAGCAACATCGCCACTTCTAGCTACAAAAGTTAAAGTAACTGTAGTGTCTCCTGTTTGTTGAATAGCTAAAAGATTGTTTACGCTATTTGCGTAAGCGTCGTTTGCTCCGTCTTTGAAATATAAGAATCTTTCCATAATGTTTTAAGTTTTAATAGTTAGTAAATAAACGATTATCCCTTAATCATTACGTGTTGATTCGCTGCGCGAGTACATAAAGCGATCTCAGAACGGTAGTGGAATACAGCATTATCTGTACCTACATCTCCGTTGTTAGTGTGACCCAAGATGCTACCAGTTACCCAGTGCTCCATCTCACGGTTGTACCCGTTAGCCTCCTTGTAGTACATAGCTAAGGCTGGTGCCTTCATTCCGCTACGTGCGTCAGTAACCTGTGACAAAGGAATCATAGCCCCCTGTACGTAGTTAGATGCTCCTAGAAGAGTTGGGTCGTTCAATAGCTTCCAATCGTGCTTGTGGAATGTGTATCCTCCACGAGTGAAAGACTTAAATCCAAGCTTAACAGCCATATCAGCTGAGTTATTGAATGCTCCAAACTGTCCTGGTAAACCAGCAGTAACACCTGTTGCAACACCTGATGCTAACATATCGTCGATAGCTAGGTCTTGCTTTCTGTTAACGTACATAGCGTACTCAGATGGTGCACCTTGCTTATCAAGCTCCATGATAATATCGTCAAACTCAGAGAAAGAGTCTAGCGGGTTAGCGTTTGCGTTAGATACTTGGATTCCACGATCCTCGATAGCCGCGAAGTAACCTTCAGAACCAGCAATTTCGTTATCTAATCCTGCACCAACAATAGAGTCATTGCCACGCTGCTGCCCTAGAAGCATCATCATTTCACGACGATCCTCAAAACGAGCGCGGGCCTCTTGTTCACCCTTCATAAACCAACGGTACTCACCGCCGCCTACATTTACCCAACCGATATTCGTAGCTTGTGATCCATTAACCTCATAACGATCTTTAACGATCATGAATGGGTTAGACTTTCTCACTGCATTGAAGTCGTCGAATGCTGTAGGCTGGTTAGTTCCCTGAGCGTACATGTTACCAAGTCTGATAAATTCTCCATCTGAATCCGTGTCAATATCTGTATCTTCAGTAACTACACTTCCGTCTAGTTTTGCTAAAATAACATCTACTTCGTTTCCTGTACCGTATCCACCAGATTTAACCACAAAACGAGCGCCCGTTTCTTTGTCCATAAGGACGTCGTTGGCCTGAACTCCAGCTCTTACAACAGAGTCGTTAATTGTTAAAAACTTAGTATCAGAAGATATTGCTGCGGCAGATGTGTATGCTAACGTCTTGTGACGACGACCTGCCTCCCACCAGTCAATCTGGTCAGACGATCCGCCGCTGTTAATTGCCCCTGTTAGTTTAAGAAATCCAGTGATACCTTGATCACCGTAAGTCTCAACGAGGTTAGGCATTACCTCATCTTTAGTTGTTTTTATAAGAGAATCTACAGTTGTGTACGCTTCAGGTGTGATTCTAAATTCACCTGCTGCGCCGTCCAAAACTGGAATATTAGTCCCTCTAGTTGTTCCTATACTAGCCATTTTTTCTTATTTTTTAAATGTTAAATGTCATCTTAGAGGAGTTGTTCCTCATGATGTCTTTCACTTGCTCTGCAAGTGGGTTATTAGATTGATTAGAGTTTGTTCCCTGATTTGGGGAAGCGGTAGATACGTTAGCCGCTTTATCCACTAAACCTCTTTGACCATCACCCATACCTTGTTTGTAAGCTGCGCTTACGATCTGGTCGATATTGTCAATAACGGCTCTGTGTGAAGAAAGGGCATCGAAATCCCAGCTTCCGTCCTGTCGGACAAATTCATCAAAGTATTCCTCTAACCTTGTGTTTTTATCTTTTAGTTGTGACTTGTAATTGTCGTCTAGTCCGAAGGTAAATGATTTATCGTTACCTAGGTCAAATTCCAACCCAGTTAACTGATCTACCTCACTGGACATCTGTCCAATCCAATCGTCATTAATAAAAGATTCTTGCTGAGCTTGCTGTACCTCTGGGGCCGAATATTTTTGTCGAATCTCAGAGATGTTTTTACGTGCAGTCTCAGCATCTATTTTAAGTTGCAGTTGCGAAAGCTGGACTTGCTCCTCACCGTGAGTTTCAACGTCCGACTTGTAGTTATTCTTAATGAGAAGATTTATTTCGTCATTAGATAGGTTAGGGTACTTTGATGCCATGTCAACCTTTACGGCTGTTAAATCTCCCATTTCGGTAGGATTTAATGACTGATACTTAAACCAATCCTGCGGTGTGCGCCCTGTCGTTTCGACAAAGTTTGCTATCGCGGCGATTCTTTCATCAAGAGGTGCTTGCTCCTGCGGGGTGTTCACAAAATCATCCATAGAGGTAACGTTCCTTCCGAGCCTTTCGCTCATGTACGAGAACACCGCCTCTTCTATCTGATTTTCTGAATATTGTAGTTGCTCTACAGTTTCCTGCGGAGCATTAGTTTCTTGTTGTTCAACCTGAGGCTGTTGCTCTGGCTGAGTCTCTACCTCTGGCTGAGTCTCCTGAGGCGGTTGCTCCTGAACGTCTGGTTCAGAAACAGGTTGAGACTCCTGCTGTGGAGCCTCCTCTGTGGTTGTAGTTTGTGCGTCTGCCTGCATAGAGGCAGCAAGTTGTTCGGGAGTATCAAAAATCTCCACTTTTTCAAATTGTTCTTCCATTATATTAAATTATTTGTTTTCTATTTAAGCCTAAGCGTTTATACTGGGCTATAAGTTGGGCCAAAGTAACATACAGCTCCATCTGAGTTCTGATCAGCAGCAAGACTAACAGCGGCCCACCTCCCATATATGGTCATTCCTTTTGGAAATACGTTTGCTGTAGCTAGAGTGTGACCTCCACCACCTTGACCTTTATTTGCAAACAACAAAGTGGCACCATCCGCTATCACAACTCCTCTATCTAGTTTAATGGCCAAATCCGAAGAAAGTGGTGTTCCATCTGTAGCAACCAGCGTGCCTTTCTCAGCTATCCTGGCTAGAAACACTCCAGCATCAGAATATACAGAGTCCCCAAGCGAAGCTGTTGCCGTAGCAGCCATAAAAACATACTGACTATTTAAGTATCTGGCAGAACCTCCAGACCCGTGCACCGCCTGACTTGCGATACCGTGTGCCGCAGATGCCGTATTCATAAACCGCGTAGGGTCTTCCGCGGTAAGAGTGTCAAACTCCGTATCCCCTAAACATTGAATAGCGACCACAACCATCCCATCGGGCGGTATTAAAAAATGATCATCATCATCTATGAAAGCACAACCGTGTTGTCCAAAAGCCATTTGGCTGGCCATTCCTTGATTTGCTAATGTTGCCATGTCTTTATTTTATTTAGCTCTGATTGAATGGTCCTGCAGCTGAGCTGTCTAAACCGAATACAGCAAACTCCACCATGGAGTCTACTCTTGTCCCGTATACTCTGTAACCCTTATCTACTGCTACTGGGATAAAACAAAATTCTCCTCCACCAACCTTTGCTACTAATCCGTCGCTGTCTGTATCATTATATACATATACGTAATTTTCTTTTTCTGTTTCCAAATTCCTTAAGTATAAGTATGCCGATTCTGATTTATCATTTACTGTATATACTTCTAATGCATTTGCATCTACCGCGGTTTTAACAACTTTAGCCCTACTTAGTGTACCGCTATCGGCATTTAGGTTAGCCAATACGGTTATATCCACAGACGTGCTTAAAACGTCGGCAGATGAAATTCTTAATGTTGTTGTTACATTCCCCATCATTCGTGTATTAAGAGGTGTTCTAGTGTTATCTCCGTATGAACACTTGGTTTAATCCATATGTCCGACAAAGATTTTGTTCCTAATGCAGAACTTGACACCACAGAGTCTCCATCCCCAGCGGTAACTACTGTTATATCAGCTGTAGCTGTTACAACTGTACCAGCGTCTTGAGCATATCTAGCAACAAAGGTTACAGCTGCGGTAGACCTTGAAGTTACCCAGTTAGGAAAATGAGCTTCATCTATCAGTGTAGCTATATTAGCAACCGTAGAATCAGCAGCGGTAATCTCTACACCGTCAAATTCCCAGGTATCTCCAGCTGCCCAGGTGTTTGCTATAGTAGCTATAAAAGTTTCCTTTGTTCCCCCTGTTGCGTTCCATGGAAAAAATGCAAAATCCCCTGCATATAATCTGCCTAGTTCCGTTACACCGTCACCGTCCGTTCCTCCACTTCCAGTTAAATATACCGTAAAATATTCTGATGCAACGTTAGATAAATTTTTTAAGTACACCTTGTTTGCACCATCCGCTGTGTAATCATCCCCGCGATATAAAACACTACTGTCAATAACACCAGCGCTTGCAAATGATGTAGTTCTTGTGGCTACCCCCGTAGTTTGCGACAGCCCAGTTTTCTTTGTGCCAGCCTTAACTAAATTAGTGCTAGTTGATACAGCAAGGCCGTTAGTTGTAAGGTCCGCGCTAGTTAAACTTAATGATGCTGTTACTGTTGCCATTTACCTGTTTATTATCCTTCGTGAAATAACCCCCACTCAAAGCTCATGCCAACGGCTGAGGTTGTGGCTTTAATATCTTCTGTCCCGTCAACAGGTATGTACATCCAGTCACCTGGAAATAATCTACCTATAGGTTCATTGCTACCCACCTCCATAAGAACGAAAGTGTCTGCGGCGGTGGTAGATGTGTTCTTTACGTAAAGTCTGTGAGACTTGTTATCTGCATAATCACTAGCAGCAACTAAAGATATATCAGCTGTTGCGGCGTCCTTGTAGACTCTTGCAATACCTGTGAATTGATCTATTCCAGTACTTGTGCCTGCCTTTAATAAGGTGGTTGTTACAGAAAACGAACCCCCACCTGTAAAGTCTGGGGTGCTTAATGTGAATGTTGCTGTTGTTGCCATTGTCTTATATTATGATGCTACCGATTGAGATATAACAGCAAACTCTACAGTTACACCAACTTCATTGGTTGAGATGTCTATGTCTTTTGTACCCATCCATGGGAAAAAGCACCAATCGTTGTAGTATAATTTACCTAAAGGCTCATTTGCTGTTGAATCAATATCTACCTCAACGGTGCAAGTTGTGCTGGTATTTGCGTTTCTTATGTATACCTTATGAGCTACAGTGGTATCAGGGTAGTCAGCAGCTGCTATTATGTTAGTCTCAGTCTGTGCAGCAGCGTAGTACACTGTATTAACCCCAGTAAACTGATCAAGATTAGTAACATTAGATCCAGACTTTGTTAAAGTTGCTGTTTCGCTTATGCTAAGCGCATCGCCAGTTATGTCGCTACTTAGTGATATTGATGCTGTCGTTGCCATTTTTAATTTTGTTTATATGCAAATATAGTTATTATTTACGTTTCTTTTTTTTAACGACCTTGACCTTACCCCCGTAACCAAGAGACGTAACCTTCTTCCACGATTTTTTTGAAGGGTAGCCTTTTTCACCTGGTTTAGCTGGTGACTCCCCTCTTTTTCTCTTTTCCATTATATTCGCCCATAAGCCTTTTCTTTTTTTACTTGCCATGGTTTGCTGTTTTAAACTTTGCTTTTTCTACTGCGCCTGGATGCGGTGCATAATCTCCTTTCATAAGAAAATACCTACCACGATCCTCCATCCAGTGGTAGCCCTTGGGAGGGGCTACTTCTACCTTATTATCGGAGATCGTAAGCTTCCCCCCTTTGTTTTTCTTTAGCGTATTCATAATGTAAAGATTAAGCTTTTTTGATCCTCAAAAGTAAAAATCATCCTAGATGGAGCTATAGAAGCTCTCCCCTCTTGGGTAAAAACAGCGGAGTGAGATCTTAATGTTAAAGAAGCCGTAGAAGAACCTATTGTTGCCGTTAATTGCAAATTTTTTGCTTTCGTTACCGATACGCTGGCTGGTGTTATGTTATATACAGCTAAACTCATTACGAGTGAGAGGTTGTTACATCTGGGTTAACAATAAAATTACCTCTTAGTACCGTTTTAACTGTATTTGGGGAAGTGCTTTGGTCTTTATACTGAAGATCATAAACATACACTCCCTGAGGAACTTCTTTCATAGCGAGATAGCCAGCAGATATTGTTAATTTTCCATCATCATCTGTAACAAAATCTTCTAGCAAAGCAACGTTTCCTGCTGAAGTCATCTGCGTAGTACCTAACGTATTAGAGCTTGCTAGAACCATGCTAGATAAAAGCTGATTGTTTTGAGGGGTACGAACCTCCATTTGCCACTCGTAACCTAAAGTTGTTAAAGCGAGAGCTGTACCTGCAGAGTTTTTAAAAGTGATTACAAGAGAAAACGAATCTCCTCTACGGACAGTAATATCTAACCTTTGAGATTCATCTAAGTTTACTTTTTTTGTTGCCATATCAAATCATTTGTTGTTGACCCTCAGGTTGTTGGTCCATTTGTTTCATAGCCATCTGTTGATCTCCTTGAGCTACCTGACGCTCATCTTTTCTGTCTTCTTTAAGTACATCTAGCTTCTCTTTGAACTCCTGATCGTCTTCTTTAAATCCTAAAGTGGCCTGAGCACGTATAGTTTCTATCTCTTTGTTAAACTCATGTTTCATCTGAGTTAACTGCATCTCTAGCTGAGCTTTAAGCTGTATTTCCTGTGTGTCTATTTGAGCCTGAACCTGAAGCTCCTGCATCCTAGATTCAGAAGCTTGCTGGGTAGCCTGGGCTGCCTGTTGAGCTTGCTGTTCAGAATTTTGCTGTGCTATCTGCTGTTGCTCGGTCATCCTTTTCTTCCTACGTATAATAAGAAGTCTCTCGGCCTGGTTAACGTCCTTTAATGCCCTAACGGACATAGCGTCCTCTAGATCTATCTGCTGTTGCTGCAGAGCCATCTGTATATTCTGCTCTAGGAATTGTCTATCCTCATCCTCCATCTCCTTAACTACCTGAACCCCAAAGTTATACATGGAAAGGTCCTTGAAGGAAGAAAGAACGTTCATATTCTCTTCCCCAATAGCATTGGTGTACACCTTATATAGCACCGACTCGATAGGGATTATCTGCAAACACTTAACTACATCCTGACATACACGTTTAAAGAGCATCATAGATGCGTTGGTTATATCATATATAGCGTTATTTCCTGCGGCAATAGCTTGCTGCTGAACCCCTACAAGTGCATCACCTTTAGGTGACGAAGCATCCATAGCTTCGTTTATCCCCGTAGTATCTCTAATAAGCTGCATATAATGGTTGTACAAACCAACAAGCTCGTTTATATTCCTTATGGTATTACCTATCTCACGTACTGGTGGATTTTGGAAACCGCCTTCTGGGTTCTTGCTTCTGTAGTAGAATACACCCGTTTGCTCGTATATATCGTGTAACTCCAGAGGTTGTAGCTCCCCACCCTTTCCTAGTTGTACATTTTCTAACCCTTCTATATCTATAATCAACCCGTCTGGTTTAGCTTTAGCTATCGACTGCTGAATCTTTAAGTGGGTTAGCTGGAGCATATCGGCAAATCCTGTGCAGCTCTCAACCATAGATTTAGGCATCATGCGCCTCATGTTCGTTGCCGACACAGAGTAAGAAAGTTTAGCCTCAGATATATCGTGTACGTTTTTAGGTACATTTTTTTGACGCCCATAACCAAACACATGGTCCGTACCTAACACATAGCTACCCCCATAAACGATAGCCATTTCCATCTTATGTGGGGTGCGCTCGTATACGCTACCTGATTTCTCTTTATATTCAAATCCTTTGTAGTAGAAACCGCTATTTCCGTGTCTACTCTCTTTCTCCTCAAAATACATAGAATCTACAGACACAAACTGAAAGTCTAAAACATCCACCATGTATTCATCATACCCGTATTGCGTACGCTGCAACCTTTCGTCATAATGACTTTGACTTAGCTTCCCTGTATCGTTACCTTGCTTATTCTTAACCTTTTCGGCAATCTTCTTAAACTCCTCTTCGGTAAATTCATCCCCCGCTAATCTTTTTAATTCATGTATAGGCATTCTCTTAACGTCCCCCGCATATACTATATCCTGAAAATTTGGATCCTCCGTATGGCTATGTACGAAAGATATAGGGTCTACGTACTCAAGCTTAATACCTTTATTTGGGTCGTTCTTCCTCTTTACCACGGACATACCTAAAGCCACTAAGTCGTTAACAGCCCTTCTATATGTTGTGTCGGAGAAATTGCTCCAGGCTAAGGTCATGTTTGTACCTATCTGCGCAGCTATCTCTGCATCAGTTTTTATGTTTGTATCCATAAAAATCTCGGCCTCCTCTAACGTAGAGGGTATCTCCTCAGGGTCCATATCTAAAACAACCCCAGTTTTTTCCTTTAAAGACTGAAGCAGTTCCCTGGCCTCTACTTGCATTTTAATCTTCTCCTTTTTCTTGTTTTTTTCAGAAGAAGACAAAGGATCTACAGATTCTAAATTTGGGTATGGGTCTCTGGAAAGTATCTTATTTACCACCACCTTAACAAACTTAGGTAGGATAGGTACAGGTGTGTAGTCTAGGTTTAGAAGACTACCGTCCCCTTTGTTTGGGGAGAGGGAATTAAGCAGCTGCTTATATATACTTGTGTCTTGGGTGCCGTTGGCATAATCCCTATTTCTCTCAAATATCTTGTTCCTTTTACCAAACAACGATGAAGGCTCATTCATCTTCCCCCACTGGGAATGAATAGCTTTAGCGTATTGAAGTCCATATGAAGTGGACTCTTTTGTTTGTTGATCTGCTAATGGATCGGGGAATCCATTTTTTTTATTTACGTCGTCGTGTCCATACATATTATGCAAATATAGTGAATCATCCGATTACATCATATCTCCTAAAGAACTTCTGTTCAGTGAAGTCTGTTCTAGGTTTAGGTTTAGCTTTTTGTGCTGCTAAAAGGGCTAACCCTGAGCTAATCGTTAAGTCAAATTTTGTTCTTTTATCTATTTTAAATCCTATCCAATCCTCCATTGTATCATTAAGATACATCTTCCCCATCTCTCCAGAATCGTAGTTAATCCCTACATGGTCATGCACGTAAGCTTCTATGGCGTGCGCATGCGCTTGTATCACATCCTGAGAGTTTGAAGGTATACCTTTGGTCTTTACGTTTGCGGTAGAAGAGGCCCCCTTAAGGTGTTCTGGTCGGTCCATTAAGTAACCGTCATAACCCCTTGATTCAAAGTATCTTACTATACCATACTTATTGTTCTCCACTAAGAGTGGGTACCCATAAAAAAAGGATGCCATCAAGACATCTTCGTAAAATATCTTAGCCAGATCTGGGCGCGAAGCATACTCCACAACAAACATATTTGAAGGGTTATCTATATGAAATTTGTTATACAGGTGAAGAGCCCCTTTAGACCCTCTTCCATCTAGTGTAGCGTCTAGGTCATACGAGTCAACTCCCCCACATCCTCTGTCTGCAAACGGTGCAACCTTTTTACCTCTATCGGTTTTTATTACGTTGCGCTGTTCGTTTGGTGGTAACCAGCTAACCCTAAACCTCCCGTTTACATCGGCGCTAAAAACAGCCTCTTTATCTTTCTCTTTCCATATAAAGTTACCTCTAACTACGGGGTTTGGGAAAAGCTCATCGTTATATTCTATCTGTTGATATATCTTACCTATGTTAAACAAGCTACCCTCTATACTATCTCTAAAAGCTTCGTCCTCCGTAAAAGGGAACTGCCTCGTAACCTCGTTCAGCTCCGAAGGGTCGTGCTTTAGGGATGCTCTTTCATTCTTTAGATAAGTCTTAGACCCAATAGATATACTCTCCCCGTCTATTCCTTCAACCACATTCTCTGGATCACTTGTAATAGGTTTACCATATATATCAAAAAAACCCTCTAGGGAGTCCTGGGCTGGTATAAACAACCTATACAATCCGCTTACCGTTCTACCGTTTGCGTTTCTTTCTAAAGGGTTTGAGTCCTTCCATAGATCCTTGTACTGCCTCCCACCTTTGTCCATTGGATTTACCGTGCTTCCGACCAGAGCCTTCCCCACGATTTTTCTTCCGACGATCAAACACGTCCTCTGAATCCTCCATGCGTCCTTTATATCTGTAGGTCTTTCCCATTTTCCTGCTTCGTCTAGATACAACAGGTGTAACTTCTCCCCGTCATATGCGTTGTTAGTTGTATTTTTCCAATTTATAACCGTGTTCAGAGCCTCTCCAGTCTGGGAGGTTTTATTTTTTTTGGTTATTCTTTTTGATGGCTCTCTAAAAGCCAGCTCCATACGTGGGTTGGTGGTACCGTCCTGTATGGGTTTAAAGAAGAAAGGGTAGTTTCTAAACATATAAACCACCTTCTTCATAAATATGTTTTCCTGCGCGTCCTTTCCCGTCTTCGACTGTATCCCCATAAGTTTATCTTTAACTTGCGTAGCTTCATCCACAAGTACAGCAGAGCATATATTGGTGTAACCAGAACGACGGCACTTAGTATAAAGCTGACCAATACAACGAGGATCAGTCTCGCAAGCAACCATATGTAAAAATATCTCACGTTGAAAGTTTAAAAAGTAAGGGTGCCCAATATCTAGCTTCGTCCATTGGAGCATCATGTAATGCCGCCCCGTAATATATATAGGTTCACCGTCGTTATAAAACCAAAAACCCTCACGCCTACGCCTAAACTCTTCTTCGATATACGGACGAAACCTCGCTCGGAACTCTCTCGGCATTTCTTCCCACTCATCCATAGAACTAATACGAGACAGTTCCTTCGGCAGAGGTATCCTCTCCCACACTTGCAGAGCGTTTGATTTTTTATATCCGAAAATTTCTTTCTTAGGCGGCCTTTTTGGAAGACAAATGAGTAGACTACCGAGTTCAATAATTTCACCTTCCGTACCATTGGGGCAAATTTTAATCGCGGGAGTATCATATTCCTTAACGTCTAATAGTACGGACATTAGTAGCTACTACCATTGCTATTCATTCTCCCCAAGGAGGGAAATCCAGTTTTAGGCGTGGCGGGATCCATAGGTTGACCACACGGACATTGAGCGGAGCTTACCACTTTACCATCTTTTACTGACATAGTTACCTTGCTGATCTCTTCTTCGTGATCTAAGCAGTTGCATATATACTTTGACATTTTATTTAATTTTTTTACGCTTTGAGCCGCGCAATCTTGATTTCTCTGCTATGCCTCTATTCTTAGAGGCTTTCATAACTTTCACCCTATTTCCTTTATGGTGTATATCCATCCCATCCCCTTTCCTTACTAGCCCTTTTCTTGTGAGCCTTCTTCTGTTCCTGTTTCTGAGTGCGCGGTTTTTTTTCTGTGCGCGTGAAGACTGAAACTTGCTATACTCTTTTTTATAATTTCTTTTTGCTAATTTCATTCCTCCACAAAGTTAAGGAAAAGTTTTAGTTGTTCAGCCATAGGTGCGCTCTCTTGCTCTGGAGCTTCATAGTCATACTGCCCCGCACCCCAGCTACCAGACCTACGATCATCATAATGGTGTATAGAATGGCAATTAGCACACAGCACCTCACATTTCCCTACTTCAGCCTTAACCGTTTTAAATATGTACCCTTTACCTATAAGGGTGGCTACGCTTTTCTTTTTGTTAGAAGACTTTCGATGGTGGAGTTGTAGACACCTCTTATCCGTTTCGCCACATACTTCACACCCCATAGCAGATTTATAGTTATCTACCCAAGCATATATCTTCTTTTTCCTTACGGCAGTCTTTGTAGACACACACTCCCTACAATCGTTCCATCTTTTTACCCCGCAGCCATGAAGATAAAACTCATCCTCCTCTTTTAGTTTCTTACAGTTGCAGCACCTTTTCATTTTGAGAATCTTTCAGCAAACCCGCCAGAATAATCCCGTGCACCGCTTATCTCCCCACTGTCTTTTAAATCTTTAACCATCTGAGATAACCTTTGTCTCTCAACAATTAGTTCTTTACAATCCGTAGCGGTTTGCTTTATAGACTGAAGCTCTGCTTTACGTGCACTCCCATTTATCTCAGGGTCTACAGGTTTTTTAATCTCTTCAATCATATTATCTATAGCTACCTCCATACTCTGCATAAGTCTTTCGGAGGCGCTTATTGTAGTAAATTTATATTTCGACATACATTAAATCTTCTGCACGGGTGCGGTAGTATTCCTCCCCGTCTATAGTTATACGATAATCTCTATTTTGTTTAAACCCCACTACGTCTCCAGGTAGAACACCTATCTCATCGGCTTCTTTACATGTATATACTACCTCTGCTTTGGTTGGGAGTTTCTCTGTTAGATCTACTATCTCTATGAGGTCGGACTGAAGAGTCAGTTCCTCCTGCTCCACTGATTTCAATAAACACCATCCCGTTAGGCACCGTATCTTCCCGTCCTTCTGGCTCTTATATGCTATGGCCTGATTAGAAATTGCGTGGTCAGGATCGTAGTTTACTATATACGTGTTGTCTTCCTCGGTAAATATCTGCCCGTTATTATCCCCGCCCAGGACTACTAGATGATGGAAGTATAATGTATCTCCTACCTCTACACCTGTGTCGTATTTAAACGGCACACATACTACGGGTCCTTCTGTCGTTCTGTTATTGAAGTCGTCAAACTTAGCATCTAGGTACAACTCAAATCCACTTTCTGAGGTAATAGTATCTTTAAGCCTGTTTTCTAATTTAACGACGAATAGATTAAACGTCTTCATTTTTAGATGTTTTGTATGGGAACATTTTATTTAATTTATCTCTACGCTTAGAACACCCGCAGTCTTTCCCTGTTCTTTTTTTACGGGCATCAAGTAGTTGTTTAATTTTTAGGCGCCGCGTTAGTTTCTCTACGGAATCACCTAGTCCTTTGCTTTCGCTCATAATCTAAAAGTTACAATTAAATTCTAACATACAGGGCATCCCGTCTATAGCTTTCCATAGAGTCTGGGCACCCTCTTCGTCTTGCATATATACAAGGTATCTATTCTTCCCATATTTAGACAGATGTCGATCATCCTGTACTATTGTGCTTACCTTGCCTGCCCCTGCTCTCATCCCAATATAGTAAGCCATACCGTCTTTAGGGTCTCTTCCGACCACAATTTTTCTAATAAGTCCTTCCATTTTATTCTAATTCTATTCCTGTTCCGTCTAGTAGGTCGTCTATACCGTCATATCCTGTGTTGCTTTTTGTATCACTATCATCCCAGGTGTTATTTATAAAGTCTAATATACTATCTAATTCTTCTCTCGAATCTAAGCTGTAGCTATATATAGCCTGTAACCTTGAGTTCCCCATAAAATCCTCATCTGTAAGCCCCGTTACCATTATCGAAACTACCCTATCCTGCATCCCGTGCTTGTATATAATTTCATCCATCTCCATAGATAAACGTTGAATCTCTAAGAAAAATGCCTGTTCTTCCATATCTTTACGTAATAAATTCATTTCAATGCCTAAAAGTAGAGTTCCAAAAACGCGTCTTTTCAGAGACTTCGCACTGCAAGATAAGAAATATATATTAAGAAATAACCTTAAGCGGATAAAACAAGTTAAGAAGAGGATAAATAAAACTACTGAGCTATCCTTTAGTGAGGTAGAGTTCTTGCTGTGGGGATATGACCTTCAGTTCTTTACCATAGATTTTGCCTCCACCGATATGGAGATGAATAAGAACAATACCAAGAACCGATTTATATATCCCTTAGCTAATAAAGGGTATATATATAAACACTTTGATAAACTAACCCCCTCTAATACATATGAAGATCATCTCTTTAGAGACGAAACTAAATTTAACTATAGGGTGAGATACGCTTTAACGCAGAAAGCAAGACTTCTTGTGCAAAGAGTTTACCGAGAATTAGAAAGTTAATTTTTGTATTGCTTGTACCTATTCCCTATAGCCTGAAACTGTGAAGCGGAAAGTGATGCTATCCCGCTACCATTATATAATCTTACGTCTATTAACTCCCCAACAAACTCCGTTGAAGTAGAAGAGTTTGCCCCTATCCTATCTAGGTTCCATGTGGTGCAAGCTCCAGAGGCGGAGCCATTGGTAGCTATTAAAGCACCGTCTATATTGTAAAAGTTTATCAAGTTATTTCCTGCGGCTGTGCTTACTATTAAAACTTCTACGTCGGTACCAAAGCTATACGATATAGAGCTGTTGTCTGTATTGTTGGTAGCTATTGTGGTTTCGCTAGCTCGTGAGGAGTTGTTTTTCCACACTATACCGTTCCCTCCTGCCTCTATACCTATATACCCTCCGTTGTCGGACGAGTAGGCTAGGATACAATCCGTGGTGGTATCTAGATCTACAAAAGCAAAAACCCAAAGCCACGCCTCGGATACGGCAAATTCTTCCGCTGTACTTAGGTCTAAATAATCCCCCCCGTCAAAAGACGTAGTAGTTATACCTCCAAAAAGCTTAGCGTTAGACCCCATATCCTTGTGTGTAGGTTTTTTAGCCGAAGTGCTTTGATCGAAGGTTCTACTGCCTACGGTTCCTTTTGAAGCTTTCGATGAAATAGCTGAGTCTGCTGTTATACCTGGATCGTTAGCTGAATATCTTATTTTTGCTGGCATTGTTTTTGTTTTTTATAAATTCTTATGCGGCATCTATTGATGTGGGGAAAGCAAGGGCTGAAGAATCTTGAAAACCGTCTATTTTCAACACCGCAGAAAAACTGTACGCTTCTGCGTCTCCGCTAGCATCTAAATCCGCATTATCTCCTCCTGCAGTTAAAAAAGCATCGCTACCTGTTCCGTCAGTTGTTAAGTCTATAGCATAATACTCACCTCCTAATGCAGTATCCGAAATAGTAATATTGCTAGTTGCCCCAGAAAGAAAGTAAAAATTGGTGTTACCGTTCTGATACTGAAAAATATTAAAGGTTCTCACCCCAGTTTTATCTGGATCAGCGGTGGTATTTGTTACGGTAAGTTCTACCGTTCCGTTCATTAAGTTTCCCGTTCCTAAAGTTTTTCCATCTATTATAGCCGCCACTGTTGCGGAATCATTAATTATAAAGTTATATAAAATCGTTTCGTCATCAGCATCAACCACGGAAGCAGCCAATATTGCCGCTTGAGGTACACCTTCCACAAATGATTGAGTGTATAAAGATGTGCCTAGTCCTAACATTGTCCAAAAAATTCACTCACATCCGCCTGTGAGAGGATTAAACATTTTGCGAAGTCTCTATACACTATAGTTACTTCTTCTTTTTCTACGGCTTCCGCGATTTCTTGGTATACCCTGTAGTACGCGTGGGTGCTTTTCCCGATAAATCCGTTTTCTTTTATGTTGTTGTTTTCTTGCGTATCACCCAGTAGTAAACAGCCCGCAGTATCCTCATCTGTGTTACCACAATGAATAAGGATATATTTAAAATTAGGGACATCAAGGACTTCCAGCATCCCCATATGTATATCAGCGAACCTGTGAGCGTACTTGGCATCGAAGCCACCTTCAGTTCTAAAACCGAGGCGGTACTCTCCTTCAGGTATGCAAGTTTCTCCAGCAACCTTTTCGGTGCGGCTCTCATCTTCGAGAGTATAGCATAAAAATTTTCTTTTATCATCTGTTATATCGAATAGTATTCCGTTAGTCGAATCCTTCCCTTTGTTGAATCTTATTACTTCTAGCTTCATTCTTTATTTTATTTAGTCGGGTTTTCTCTGCTTCTTTAGCGTGGTCTCTTCTTTTTCTTCTTGGGTTAAAGTAAAATTTGTTCAATAGTCCCCCCAGCTTAGAGCTTTACCAGAAAGTATATTATCACATCCTTCACCAACACATCCTTTACCTCCTTTTTTACTAGATCCTGCGCTTCCTTTCCCTGTAGATAGATTTTTTAGAATCTTAACTTTTCTAAAATTTAAGTCCTTCTCCCCCATCATATCCATAAAATACCTAAGTAAAGTAGGGTCGTTTAATAGTTTTCTAAATTTATTTTGCTCAGAGGGTTTAAGGGCTCTTCCAGCAAGCTTTTCTAGTGATGGTATTTTTAAATTTAGAGCAGCTGCGCCAGGGTTATAACCTTCTTTTTCTTCGTTATATTCGGCTATCCTGGTATCCCCTTTCTTTCCTTTTCTAAAAGAATAAAACTCTGGTTGAGATTCTGGAGATGATAACGGTGCAGTCTCGCTTCCAAACATCGAAGCTCTTTCCGCAGCTTTTCTATCTTCCTCTTCTTTTTCTTTTTGTTCAATTACTTTTTCCCCTCCTTTAGTAAAACTTAACACATCTAATAAGGTAGATGTATCGTACTGTTCTCCTTTAGGGCTAGAGTAATATTTTAAAGCATGCATAAGGTCCCCAAGTTTCCCTGGTGGGAGCTTGCCGCCTTCATTATATCTCTTTAGATATCTCACTACTGATTTCTTCCTCTAGCTGATTGATTAGGCTGTCTGAAAAATGGATCTCGTGGTCCAGGCCTTGGATCAAGTATGTTGTGGTATTGCGCATTACTGTCTATTGAGTCTTTCTTCTTTTTAAGAAGTTTATAAATCAAAGGAGCAAGGCTTGCAACACTAATAGCCCCTAACCCAAGTCCCCCACTCTTAATCAACTTCATCATTCTTTCTTTTGCCTCAGACCCCTCCGTATAATCATACCCCTCTTCTAAGTCTCCCTCTTCGGAGTCCACCTCAGGGGTTCTCATATCTATTCGGTATTCCTTATCTAACCTTCTTTGTTCATCTCTATCAGCGTCAAGTTCTTCGTTTCCTTCTTGCTCTAAGCGCTTCATGTCTATTCTGTACTGTTGATTAAGGAGTTGATTTAAAGATCTTTTGTCATCAGTACCAAGAGCTTCTAAAAGGCGAGCTACTGAAGGTGGTTCTTTCTCTACCTCCCCACCCTCATCATAGCTCTTTACACGCATACCGTTTGCTGCTGACCTACCAGGGATGTTTTGCAGGAAATTTTGAAACCCTTGGCCTCCCCCGATGTTTTGTAGAAAGTTTTGGCCTCCGCCTCCACCAAGGAAGCCAGTGGCGGTGCTTGCAAGTCCACTCAGTTTACTAAGATTTTGTATCGCTGGGTTTTTAGACTTACCAGCAATGGTGCTGCCTAGTTTTAAACCTTGAGTTACTGTACTCATTGGGGTAGGATCAATAAGTGCCTTCCCTGCGTTTAAAAGCGAGGGGAGAAGCTTTTGCTTATTCATTATGCTGTTGACTCCAGACATAACGGCACCCCCTATACCGTAGGACTGCTTACCTCTGTATTTCTGTGAGCTTGCGGCTGCTTTTCTTTTGGTTTTCATCTTAACTAGCTATAAAGACCTCTACAGTAACTGCATTACTAAGAGGATCTATTAATAATGATTCTAAATTGTGTAGTGCGTCTACAAGGGTTGCGTTTGCATCGCTTACGGCAAGGCCGTCAGATGGTACCCCCATAATAAAGCTTCTACCTGCAGCTATTAATATAGTAGCTGACTCGTCAGCAGCTGAATCGTCTTCACCTGCATCTATCTGTAAAGAAAGGTTTACTGGGTTTGTTCCGTCTAGGTTTGTAACCCTTATGTACTTAACGTCTTCTACGTCAAGACTCCCTGAAACTGCGCTATCGTCTGCAACGCTTGCAAACGTAGCTACAGTAGTGTCTTGTCCTGTAGGGCATGTAACTATTCTGTGGAATACCTGTGTGACACTAGCTACAGTAAGCGTATTAGTGGAACCTCTATCAGCTCCGTTTAGACTGATACTTTCTGTTATTGTACTTGTTAGTGTTGCCATTAGTTATATCTATTGAGTATTTGGCTTGGTGGGCGTCTAGTCATTAACTGTGGGGTAGCTCTATTTCTTGGGTCCATACCTTCTGTTTCTTCTATCATTTCTGTTGTCAACTGAATAGCAGGCTCTAGCCCTAATTCTCGGCGTTTATCGTTCCATGCATCTAATAAAGTCTGAGCTGCGCCTGGAGATTGATCACTTGCCATACCTTCTGGATCTACATCAATCTCGGACGGCTTAGATCTATTTAAAGCATTAAAAAGCTTTCGTACGTTAGGTCTATTAGACCCTCGTGTTGCTTGTTTTGCAGGTATCTCTGCTGGAAAATCTGATCCTAAATCAACACTTCTAGACTTTAGTCCTGTTACTTCAGAACCAGTATTTCTTGGGGTCGATGTTATACCTGTTGGTAGCGGATTTTCACTAGACACTCTGGAAGCCTCATCCCTAGCCATTTCAAGTAAGGCTTGTTCAACGTGAGAACCAGGAGCGTCAGATCTACCCTCAGGTGCCAAGTATGGATTTACGGGTCTTTGAGCACTTTCACCCGCTGCGATTGACCTGTCTCTTGCTTGAGTTCTTGCCAAAGTCTGTTCATATAGATCACCCTCACCTAACTCCTCACTTAGTTCACCACTAAAATCTTGATAAATTGGATTTATGTCCATAGGAAAGTCCGCCTGGTTAGCTATATCTGCTGCTCTTTGATCATTTCCATCTCTACCTCTTTGACTGCCTGCTCTATTAAAATCTACATTACGATCAAGTTCATCTGCGATTCTCATTTTCTCTGATGTATATCCCTCTCCTTCTTCTCTCATCTGTTCAGCAAAAGTTCTTCCAAACTCATCTCTCTCAGGCACTTTTTCAACTGCTTTTTTTTCCTCATCATTATATTCTCTAGGGTCAACACCCTGTTGTTTTGCCCACTTCTTATCTCTAGCAAGCTCTAACTTATCTTGTAGGTTGCCTTTACCTTTCGCTAACCTGCCTTTAATCATATCCATTATACCAGAACCGCCTTCTCCATCACCACCACCCAACTTACCAGATGCTGCTAGAGCACCGAGTGTGGCGGCTGCCCCACCTAGCCCCGAAAGCAGTCCTCTTTTACGCCTTCCTCGACGTTCATCTGTAAGATACTTTAGTCTTGCTCTTTCTCTTTGAGTGAGCGTTCCACGCCTAGCCTGTCTGTTCAGACCGCGGAGTTCTTTCCTGTTATACCCACCTATTGAGGCATCTCTTTCATAAGAGCCACCGTGTTCCATAGATTTAGTATATCTAGAGTTTAAGTCGAATAATGCCATGTAGCAAATATACTACTTCTTTAATAACCGTACTTTACCCCCATAGTTAAAAGAAGCTTTTACTATTTGCTTTTCTTGAGGAAGGTTTTGTTTCTTGTAATACTCTATCTCTTCAGGCTCTAGATCTACTCTCATCCATTTTTTAGTCTCATCGTTCCAAACGTTTTTGTGGGTAGGGACTTGTCCATACTTACCTCCTTGTAGCTTATAACCATACGTTGACTTTCGTTTAGATGTAGGTATAGAGGTAGTGCTCGTTTTAAGTTCTTTATCAACTGGATCTTGCTTTATTACTCTAGATTTAAGAAGTTTTATGTCATTGTATGGGGCAAATTTTAACTCTTTAGCTATCCTAGAGTCTATGTCCTCACTATATACATCATTAGTAGACTTGTCTTCAATATATTTTAAAATGTCTATACTGCGCCCCATTTTCGGGGTAGTCATTTTTATATATCTTTCAGGATCATAATCAACATCATCTGGATCATTCAGGTCAGCATACCTTTCAACATTTCCTGCATTATGATCAACATCCATTGGATATTTACGTATGGCTTCCTGAATTTTCCCCCAGTACTCTTCACCTAAAAATTCTTTAAGTTCTTTAGAGGACCAATTAGATACTTGATTTTTATGTTTAGGATCACCTACACTACCACCATTGGCATATTTATGTAATCGGTACTTGTTTCTTTTGAGGAGGCCTGGCATAAAGCAAAGATAACTATTTTAACCTTCTAAAATATACCTAAGGGGGGACCGATTCATCGCAGGCATAGCTATCCCGTATATAACATCTTAATCTTCTCTAATGCTTCTAAGTGTACACACAAAAAATATATAGAGAAGCTTGGTTTTTGAAAGATATATCGCAAAGTTATAACAAAAAATTTGAAAAGTCAATAGTAAAGTAAAACTTTAAGCAAAGAGTCGTAATTAACCGCCTCTCAATGCTTTAGGGTAAGAGAAGTGGCCTAACCATCGTAAAAAAGATCCGCGCCACTGGAAAAATTTGGCTGAAAAAATGTAAATGGTTGAAAATTTGCTGAGAAATGTTTAGATGGGGGATTATATGTATATGTGAACGCGTACATCTGCGCACGGAAACGCGATTTGGCGCACCCCCCCGTCAGCGTATCGTGAGCAAGTGAGCCCAAAGTTTTGACGTCAACTATCTGATAGGCAAGTAGTTATCCGTAGTCACTTAAAGCCTTACTTTACATCGGTTGGGAATACGTACGTACGAGTGCAGTTCTGCGTAAGTGTGTGACAATCACACCCCTACCACCTACGAGTTAGAGTAATACTCTAATACGCTTACATACATGCGACCTCATTTACTATTGACAATTACCTCGTTGTTGTTTGTATTAATTGGGAAAACAATACAAATACAAAACCTGAATTATCAATACAAAATACATGGCTCTCTCGCGTAGGCACGTGCGTGATCGCACAGCGCACACACATGCGCGGATTCTTCGTGCGTGTTTTACCTTCGGTAAAAGGCGCGTGGAATCAGTTGGTCAGTTTTGTCGAAGTAAGCAAATGTTAGCCTTACCTTTGTCGGCATCAACTCAGCAATGTCGCTGAGAATAAAACCATATACCCATGTCAACAGACATAAACCTCAAAGACTGCCGTAAGGCAGTGAACCAAGCAAAGTACATGCCCACCGCAGAGCGTAAGGCAAATGCACTCAAACTGCTAAAGCAGTTAACCGAAGCCGTTACTAACCTCAAAGAGGTTAAGCCGAAGGCTAAAGCGAAGCCGAAGGCTAAGGCAAAGCCTCTTTCGAAGAAAGCCATAGCGGAAGCGAAGGTAAAGCCTTCGAAGAAGGCTAAAGCGGTTGACTTAACGAAGTTAACTAAGGCTGAACTTTTAGCTATGCTTTCAGCATAGTACGTTACACATCTAAAAACCATCGAAGATGAATATTGATTTCAAAGACTGCCGTAAGGCAGTAAACCAAGCCAAATACATGGCTACTCCTGAGCGTAAGGCTCAAGCGTTAAAACTGCTAAAGCAGTTAACGGATAGCATCTCTAACCTCGAAGAGGTTGAGGCTAAGCCAACTAAGTCCAACCCCTTAGCACGTAAGGCATCTGCAGGTAGGCCGAAGAGCCGTAACCAAAGGTTAGAACGGCAACAAGCTAGGGCTAACGTATGCACTACGTACCTGAAGCCTGAGGTTGTCGAAAGCTACAAAGCCCCACGTAGGGAGGTGTACACGCTCTCCGAAGGAGAGACAGTTGAGGTTGCTATGGCTAAACTTCGCACCAAGCGTATGCAAGATGCGGAAGCGGTTGCCGTTGCTAAGTTCGAAGAAAGCCTTGAGCCTCCGTTCTAGGCACACAGCCCACCAGCATAGGCACATAGGGTGCGATTGGGGTTCGATTCCCCACTATGTTCTAATCCGCTTAGAAGGTTTAGTATTATATATCTCTTCATTTATGAAGATATATAATACAAACCATCTTAGTAACATCAAAAACCATAAAATCCAACATCATGGACAAAATCAACACAAGTGCACTAGCACACGACCTCCGCATCCAAGCGGCAAAGCAACTTTTTGACGGCTTAACATTCAGCCAAGCCACAACCACAAGCGAGTGGGATGCGCTTAGCTGTGATGAGCAAATGACAATCGAAGATTTAATCGGTTAGTCATGAACGAACTCAACGAAAGCATATACGTAAAGCGGATATCCGCAGAAATGTACAGTAAGGCGTTTCAAGACCTCACTTGTGATGAGCAACACGAAGTGTTAGCAAAGCTAGAATTTATGATGCTATTTCAGAACACATGAACGACGACAAAAACCCACCTAACCCGCACCACGAGGCTAAATTCAAGGCTTGGCTTGAGTACACTGATGCGTACCATTCAAACGCACCTATGCACATACAAGAACAGCTGTACAAAGCCTATGAGATAGCTAAGGTAAACTACGAAAATAACCCCCAAACAATTTTCAATAAAACCAATAGATATGAGAGCAAAATATAAGTATAAAAGAAATATGAGTCCGTATTACTATGCGATGTATTGCGGTAATCGTGAACTAGCTAAGAAGATTGAGGCTAAAAGACAAACAATAACATCATGAAAAAAGTATATGTATATGCAGTACACGTATTAGATATGTGTTTAGATTATAGCGAAACTGATTTATATGCGTCAGAGAAAGATGCAAGAGCAGAGTTTGATGCGTTACTATCCGCACACCACGATAATATTATAGAGGTACTTAGCGATGGGGTTGACCACATATATTACGACAATGGGGAGAGCTACGTCAAAATACTAATTGAAAAACTATCAGTAAAACAATAACAACATGGACTTTCACGAACGCATTAACGGACATATTAAACGAAATAAAAAAGCTATGAATAAACACGAACTAACACGACTAGCATACGGAAGTACGCTAATGGATGGCGGATACACGCTATGGAAAGACGAACAAACTCGACTCAGCGGCTACGTTGTAGGCGGTGTGTGTACTGAGGCTGACTGCATTACTGTTGCAACGGCTAGATTTACTGAGCTGTTCGACATATACCTACACAAGCTAGATGTACGTAATGAGTACAGAACGCTAGGCATAGGTACGTGGGTAGAGTTTGAGAGAGTATTCTTCGATATTGTTCAACACGTTGATAACGAGCAAGATGCCATTGACATGTGCATTGAACGTGGCGAGAAAGCCTACTTCGACATCCTAGCACAAAAAAGCATATACATCAAAGATGAAAAATAATCCATACATAGACCTAAGTTTCCAAGAGTTGGAACTAGCATACGAGTTGTTCACATACAACGAACAATGGGAGGCGGTGCGCTTAGTTGCGGATGCCTTCTGCCTTAAAGCAGAGCTTGACATAATACCACTTAACTAACTAAAATACAATACAATATGAACAACAAAGAATTATTAGCTGAAAACGAGCAACTTAAAGATACTATCGACAAAGTTGCAGAAAAAAACGAGCAACTTAGGTGGGAGATAGGAGGTGCGCTTGTGGACTTGCGTGAAGAAAACGAGCAACTACGTATGCAATTTAAGGAACTTAGCGAGTTATCTATTAAGTTGGTAGATTACAACTACGATAGCGAACAAACACACTACGATGAAACGATAGATGAAGATGGTGAGGGTGGTGAAGGTCACATATTTCACACCATTATCAAGATACAGAAACTAACAAATTAAACCAATAAATAACATGAAAGAAGAAAGACTATGGTCTAACAAAGGATTGCTTGAAGAAAAGCAAGACATACTTAGGTGGATGGATGCAAATGATGCTCACATGAGCCTACCTGCAAACGAAAGACTAAGAATTATAAACGAACAACTATCTAAAACACAATAACATGGAACTACTAATATGGGTATGTATTCTTGCAATCAGCACAATTATAACACTAACACAATGAACTATTTAGACAAAGCAGATGAAATGTACGAAGAGAGGCGCGATGAGGCGTGGATGAACATTAATGTAATCCAACTCGATAAGTACAAAGCAAACCTCACGGTAACACGTGAGCGATTAGGCAACGACTACCACATCAACGTGTTCAGCTACGAAACGCTCGTAGCTACTGGGCTCGAAGGCGGTGCGCTCATGCAATCACAATGGTATAGCACCACCACGCAGAAGCACGTTAACTACGTTGCAAGGCAACTTGGAATGGAGGTTATAAAGTTATGGAAATCAACGACTTAACAATTAAATTTGGAATTTCGTAAAGTTTGTTGTATCTTTGCTGTCGATTCAAACATCAGAATCACTACATCATTACAACACATATGGAAGAACTTGTGGCTAATGACTCGAAGTACAAGAGTCTATATGCTTAGGAAGTGAAAGCGTTGGGGCAGTTGCAACTGTGATTGACGTTAGTATGGGGTTCGACTCCCCTTTCTTCTACAAATGCAAGTGTTGAGCAACTGGTTGGCTCGGCAGACTGTAAATCTGTTCCCTTCGGGGCGTGGAGGTTCGAGTCCTCCCACTTGCACAAATCATATAATATATACATCATGGATATACAAAGTTACATCAAGGAAGAGATGCGTAAGCTAGATAAAGGCATCGTAGCTACACCTCAGGACAGAGAGTATTTAGAATCGTTTGCAACTGCAAATAATGGTTCTATGGACTTATTGCTAATGCAAATGGCTGTGCAATACGGATACAAGATAGCATTAGAGAACGTACAAGACGAACTAAAATGAGTACACGAGAACAACTAACCTCTATGGAGGTAGGCACATACATGGATGTAGTATTCTCTAACGGAATACTACGTGCAACGAAAGAACTATACAAAGAATCAGACAACGAGTTTGATATACATAACACGAATGGTGGTTGGTACACAGCCACAGTTACGCTAGAAGAGGCAATCGACTACTGCGAAGGTAGGTTGAGGGCGTTAGATTTAGAATGGAAATAACCAATAACATCATGA
>UEXM01000201.1_pt1 | contig 66137 bp, 61 predicted proteins | sample 1796661 | NCBI WGS metagenome assembly UEXM01 (sample SAMEA4772469, study PRJEB27181) | metagenome | reverse complement strand
GCTTTCTGTATTGCTTCTTTTTCTTTAAGGTATTGTTCCCTAGCAAGCTCTGCTTGGACTTTTAGACTTTTTTGTCCTCGCTTTCCTGCGAGGTATGCAATCAAGAAAGCAATCCCAAGAACTACCCATCGCCAATGTTGACGACACCAAACAGCAGCAATCTTGAGATTCTTCCAGATCAACTTACCCACCATGTTTCCAAACTTTAACTGTATCGATTACCGATTGGCCACCGACATAAATCATTGCGATTAATCCCCATGTGTCAGGATCTAGCCCAAACCACATAAGAAGTCCAGTTGCTACACCAAACACAAGCAATTTACGAGAAATTACCTTTGATAGGATAACATCAACTGCTCCTACTTTTTGTAGTTCCTCAACGGAATTACACGGAGCACAATCTCCGGCTTCACATGTAGCGACAGTACAGTCATCGTTACAATCTGCAATACCGCAGTGTTCGTCTTTTACTTCAACGTCGTTTTGTTCATTCATTATAGTTTCTCCAAGTAAAAAAAAGACCTATTCGGTTTTTACACTAAATAGGTCTTATTACTTGTTTTAGACTACGACTTTAGTCAATGTCCAGTTTTTCCATACTTTATTCTTTTTACTGTTGAAAGGGAGACTAAATATTTATTTTAGCATAGCCGTCAATCTTACCAATATCAATTGTTGTATCAACAACATCCTTAAGGGTATCTAAGTGAGAGATCAATATAACCGTTTTAAATTGTTCCTTGGCCATGTTTAACAATCTTACGAAACCTTCCATGTGCTCCTCATCAAGGGCAGTTGCGGGTTCGTCCATGATGAGAATTGGGCATTTCGGTAGATTAGTTATTGATATCAGAGCCAAACGGATTGCCATGGAGGCTATTGTCTTTTCTGCTCCTGATCCCATTGACAAGGGGCGAGAATCGTAAAACGGATGCTTAATGAGGATGTCAAGCTTCGCATTATTACTCTCGAAGAACACTTCGAAATCAACAATGTTGCCAAGTATCTTTGCTATTTCCTCATTAAGCAAAGGCAACTTTTGCTTTATAATGTTATAAGGAATCCCATTAGCATGCATGCATTGGAGAAACAAATCGTATGCTACCCACTCAGTCTCCACCTCTTCAAGCTCTTTCCTGTTTGCTCGAAGTGTTTTTAGGTTAGCTTGAGTCGCTCCCTGCTCTACAAGTATGTTGGTTATTTTGTCTTTGCATTTTTTAAACAACCTATTGTTTTCAACAGTTTCGCTCTGGAGGTTTTCTCGCTCTCTCATAAGAGCTTCAAGGTTCTCAATCGCTTCTCTGTTTTCTTCGTAAATGCGACACTTTTTTACAAGCTCGTTTATTTCGTTTGTAAACAAATCAATTTTGCTTTTATTGCCAACAACAGAAATAGATTTCATCTCAATCTCTCTTTCTGTTCGGTGGATTTGCTCTTGCAGCCTTACATGCAAATTAATTTGTCTGTCCAGGTCTTCAACACCTAATTCATTTAAGTTGTCTAAAAGATCTCTCTCAAGCTGTTGTAGGTGTATAAGTTGTCTGCTTGTCTCTGGTAGCGAAGCCTTGGCACTGTAGGCGTCTTTGACAAACTTGTTATTAGAGCAATACTTGCAATCTGGATCGTACTCATGGCCATCGAGCATTTTAATCTTTTTTACCTGCATTGACTCTTTGGACATCAAGGTGCCAAGTCCCCTACGTGTCTCTTTTATGCTGTGTTCGATTGAATCAGCGGAAGCCTTCTTTAGCCTCAAGGCTCCGATGTTCATGTTGTCGAATTCTTGTTTTGTGCTCACAAGAGATTCTTTTTGTTCCCAGATCTTGTAATTTAAATCTTGAGTTTCGCTCTCTAAAGACTGCTTCATCCTTTTCTTTCTTTCAATTTGCAAATTAATGTCATCAATGTCAATTATCTCTGCCGGGATACTGTCTATTTGAGATTTTACTACTTGCAACCTTTCGACAAGCAAGTCAGAAGCGGCAGTGAAGCGACGACACTTATCATCTTGAGCTTCAAGTTCTTCTGCTATCTCGACAAGAATTTCTTCATTCTTGTTGATGTCTCTGTCCCATTGCTTATCTTTCAATCTTTTAACAACTCCTTTTAAATCAGCAGCGTCTTTCTTTGCTAATTTAAACTTCTTATCAAAGATGTGCAAATCAAGGAATTTCGCAAGAATTTCTTTTCTCTTTGTAGACCCCTCCTTAACAAAGGAGAGAGAGTCAAGCTGGCTGGCCATAGATGTCAGGAGGAAATCTTCCATGGTGCCAAACCTTTTGCGAATGTTAGCATCCGTTTCGTTTCTATTGGTCCCGTTCAAGCTTTCATCTTCTGAGATTAAAGAAAAATCTAAATCAACCCTGGCTTCTTGAGTCTCTTTTCCTTTTAGTTTTTTGGTATATTTTTCTAAATTGCGACAAATTTGATATGTCTTGTCTCCGATCTCAATTTGAACTTTTCCCCTGGCTCTCTCTCGGTTTTGGTTAATTACATGTACGTTCTTTCGCTCCCCTTTCGAGGTTGCATTAAACAGCGTGAATAAAATGCTGTCGATAATACTAGACTTGCCGGAATAATTACGACCAAAGATCCCAACAATCCCACGGAGGTTTGTAAAGTCGATTTTATTCTTTTCACCGTAGTTGAACAAATTGTCCCATTCTGCATTTTTGATTTTCCATATAACATTTCTAGATACCTCCTCGCCTTGTTGGGCTTGTACATTATATTTCTTATTGTGCTCAAGCACTTTGTCTAAAACACTAGGTTCTAACTGCATTTCTTGTAAGTAGTCTCTAATGTATTTTTCCTGTACTGATATATCTCTCAAGTTTTCATCCAGGATTGAATTAGCATAATTGCCCTCATCATGTGCCGAGCTTGACTCTTTTCCATTTACCACGTTGACAGAATAAGGCTTCCACCGCATCTCTGCTATAGATCTTGCTTTTCGTAGCTTGTCGGAGGGAAGATTAGTCTTTGACACCAATCGCAAACGACAATTCCTTGGAGCATGAGAATCCGGAAGAGATCCATCAGGATTTAATCTTATTGTTATAAACGGTCTGGGATTCGCAACATTTCTCTTTGTTACTTTGAATTCATCTTTGGTTTCGATGTCCCACAGTAAATACCCCTTGAGAGGGCTCTCACTGAACTTTTGTTGTGTTGTAGACCCGCAGTACCATACACGGCCTTCGGTGTCTAATTGCTGCTGTCTGTGGATGTCTCCGAGCATTGCAAAGTCAAAGTCGCGGAAGATCGACACATCGTCGTCGCCCTTGTCCATGACCCAGTTAGATCCCGTCTTACATCCTGCGATTGCTCCATGATACAAGGCAATGTTAATTTTGTTTGTGTCTGTTGGTCTTACCCAGTTATCTCGGTCAAAGATTGACAAGACATTTAGTGCGAGGCCATCGTCCAAATGAACTTCACCGCTGTTCTTTATTAGATGTAGTTGTGGATGTTTCAAAGCATTAACGATTGGTGTAATCGCATCCTGCCTATTGTCGTTCTTAAGATTACCATCATGGTTACCCAAGATAACATATGTCGGGGCAATGTTGGCTAGTGATGATAAAAATTCAGCACAAAGCTGAAAGTATTCGGGGCTGAGTTGTGTTTTTGTGTGGGCAAGGTCGCCACAATGAACAATACAGTCCGGCTGGTCTTCCAATAATGCTTCGTATAGATTCTTAAATGCTATTCTATACTCGTCATGGTATTTTAGGTTTCTGATATGCGTGTCTGCTAAATGGGCTATCTTATACATTATTCCTCCTTGATAAGTTTTTCCATAATTTCCAGTGCTTTTTCAACTGGCTCAACTGCTGCTTTGAGAATCTCATAGTGTTCTTCTCCGTCCAAAACAGCAATCGTCATCATCAGAAGATCCCTCCTGATCTTCTTTAATTTCATCCAATTCTTTTGTAAATAAATTTTATCCTTATGTTTCATCTGTTCTCCTAATTGTTTTATTTGTGTCTTATCGCTCACAAGTTCTCCTTCTGAATTGTTACATAGGGCAGGGTGCCCGTTATTCCGCCAACACGATGAGGTAGGCCATAGTTCTTCGCAACTCTGGCAACGATCTTTTTCATTACTGGTGAGTTACCGGTGATGATCTTCATCTCTTTACCCCAGTTGTCGTTAATAAACTTGTGGCATTGGTATGGGGCATTTTCCCAATCCACTCCGTGTAAATCTAATTCGCTCACATTATCCTCCTAAGTTCATCCATTAAGAAATAATCATCATGGTCAATTGCTTGTGCCATCTCTTTTCGAGCTTCAAAGATTCGTCGTGGCATTTCAGCGATGTCCTCAAAGCCACTTACATCGATCTTGTAAAGTTCTATGTCATAGTATAACATATTTTTGATGATTTGTCCAGTCTTTTTCTCTGCATCATGATCAAAAGCTAAGTAAACCGGCGTGTCATTCAGAGCAATCGCTTGGAATAATTTTGTTTTGTCTCGCAAAGTAGAGCCCAGAACCGGAATAGCATTTTCCCCAGCCGCTATGGCATCAAAAACACCTTCTACGAGTGTGATCGGCTCATCCCAGTCTACATAAAGTTCGTTGAAAATTACATCCTTCTCCGCCGGGGGATTGAGGTATCTCCAAGAGTGGCCTACATAAGATCTTGCGATAAAGTAATTTATGTTGCCCTGGTTATTAAAAGATGGAATGATTATCCGTCCTCCGTAGTGACCCTCCGGACAATAGCCGATCTTCCATCGGAGTATTTCTTCTTTGCCTATCCCTCTGCCCTTAAGGTATGCAAGAGCTTTTTGGGATGTTCTCGGAAGACGTCGGTTACAAAGAGAAATAAATTCTTCTGGTAATGAAATCGTCTCCTCTTCTTCTATGTTGTTAAGTTCTTTAAAGATTTGATCAAACTCTGATAGGTCAAGACGACCTTCAAGATCAAGCCATTTCTGTCTTTGCTGGTATGTTCCAAACTTACGAACGATACGATAAGCATTCTTGCCCCTCTTGTCACACACCCAGCAGTGCCAGCCTTTCTTAAGATTGATTGCTAACTTCTTCTTGTGATGGTTGCAAAAAGGACAATGGTAGTACAATTCGCCGCCCTGTGGGGTGTTGGGTCTTCCCAGGACATCTGATAAAATTCTAACTTTTTCTTCCATTATTACTCCTATTGTTTACTAAACCCTGCTCCGGGTAACTTGTTTCCTTTAACATAGAGGCACTCATTTGCCAAGCCATGATCCAATAAAAGGTTCCAAAGCATTTTTGAATTATTAAATTTTTCAATCTCTTTTTTTAAGTTCTTTATGCGGCCAGGCAACATTCTTTTAGGTATTTTAGCAATACTAAGATTTATTGAGCCAACTTTGATAACAGGTCCATTATACAAACTTTTTAATTCTTTCTTGTGGTTTTCAAATTCATCATAAGCTATGCTTAACAAATTAATTTCTTTTTGTGTTGGTTTGTAGTTTTTGATTAAATTAAAACATTTTGCAACCTGTTCTTGGGCGTTTTCAATTATAAGGGCCGGGGCATTCAATTTAATCATTTTGTTTGCTCGTTTGATGGACTGCTCAAGAGCATTAAACAATCCTACAACAGAATACAAACATACAATCTCGTCTCGCATCAATTTTGATTCCTGTGAAATGCAAAATTTCCTTACTTGTTCCACTTCGTATTGATTATCACAGAATGTAATCACGTCTTTCATTTGTTCATCAGTCATTTTTTCCTCCTGTTTTCTATTATAACAAGAAAAGCAGATTTGTCAAATTAATAATTAAACCTCTTTGCTCTTTCAATTGCTCTTGTTATAGTTGTTATATGTACTCTGATATCTTTTGCTATCGAATATTTTGATTCACCACCTCCAGGTGTCTAATTTTTATTAACATCGTGTCTCCGGAATATAACATTATCTTTGCGCGAGTTTCTGTTGTCGAAAGGACAACTGCCAAACCGCTAAACCATTTCCGAACATTCAAGTCTGATCTGCTATCCATTGTTCCGTTTTCAAACAAAATGTCTTTTGATGATACCAGGTCACCTACTTCCACTTATTACCTCCAAAAACAATCTATTTAATACTATTCTATCGATTCCGAATGCAACATTGTAATTGTCTCCGTGTATTGATAGTATAACGCCAGGCCTATTATCTGTCAACTTTTTAATTCTTTCATAATACTTTACTGCCGTTAAAGCTCCGGGGCAGTTGGTAGATCTTATTTTAAAATAAACCAAATCACCTATCTTCATTTATAATCTCTAATTCATGCTTGTAAAATGGGTAAGCAGACGTGTCCCCGTTTAACACTATAGATACCATACTTGTGTCCCCATTCCAGTGAAGTGCTGTTACGATGCCATACGTGCGGGTTTTGTGAAATCTCTTTCTGATTTTAACTAAATCACCTATCTGCATTTACAACCTCTAAATTTCCAATTGATTCCATATAGATAAAGTCCGAGCCAGCCCAGAGGACTCCAACAAGATAGGAATTTATAATCTCTGTGACTATGCCATACGATGGCTCTTCCCCCAACTCTATGGGCAATGATGGCACCCACCTTACTAGATCTCCAATCTTCATGCAGCTTGCCACCAAGAGGGTGGCTGTGTCTTCCACTTCGCAAACCTTGCTTTCTCGCCATGGTAATAAGCACGGTACGCAGTGACCGCACAAGAATCTTTGTACTCTACGGGCATTGCCTGAGCAAACGGCGTAAGGCCGATGCTGGGTAGTGTAATCGGTATCTGTTGACACCATTCAATGTGCTGTTGTGATTTGTGGATCTTGCCGTACCGCTTTGTGTATTCAGCACAAAGAGCAAGACCATGGTCAACAAGCCAGTTCCAGTTCTGTACGGATAGAGCAGCCCACAGTGTGCAGGGGTGATTTTTGTGAGTCGCTTTGTACGGTGCAACAAAATCTTTACCATGAGCGACAGTGCATAGCATCTGTGCTGTTTCAAGTATCATTTTAACAACATGCTTGTCACATTGCATCTGTGCAGCAGTTGATGGGTCGTTATGTAAAACAAAAATATTCATGTATCCTCCAGTGATGTTATGAATGTATCACGGCATAATAATTTTGTCAAATTTTTTTATAACAACAATCCAGCCCAAGCAATCACAACGGCGTCAGCACGATCATCAGTGCCGGGTTTGGGGTTTCCGTATCTTGTTAATTCGTATGTGAATTCATTAGGATACTTTCTCTCTATGTGTTCTATCACCTTCTGTTTGGTGTTTTCGCCTCTTTTAATCTTCAGCCCTACCAAGCCCCTAGCTTTGTTCGCAGCAATCAATACTGGCTGTATTTCGAACGATCTACGAGTCATGTACGACACCATTCCATTAAATCTCTGCAGTTTGCTCATTGTCACTGCTGTTGTTTTACCACCAGAGAACATTATAAATGGGGATTCAATGAAAATGCTTTTAATACAATATTCTTTATTGTTAATATCGTTTAAATAGTTTTCCAAGAATATACATCTATCCTCTAATTCATCTGCTGTTTTTAATTTTATGACTTCGGACTCAAGCAGTTTACATTCGTAATCCATTATACATAAACCAACTTTGCTAGTACTTACATCTAATCCTAATATAACATCTTTCATAATAATATAATATAACCTGTTTAATCCACTTTGTCAAATATCTAATTTTAATTTAAATGTATAAGAGTGGTCTTCCGTCTTTCTCACGGGAGTTGCTACCTTTGCTACACCAATTAAATTTCTTTCCTCATCGTATAATCCGACCTTTGTTATGTAAACTACTTTTTTAAATTTTGGATCTTCGTCTGCAAATTGTGAATTTACAACATTTTTAATTGTCTTGGGGTACTCGTTAAATTGATACGCCCCAGTCACAAACGAATAATCAGACGACGAAGAAACAAAAGTCGGGTTATTTGAGTGATTTAGGTCACCCCTTGGAGCTTGTGCTAACATTGTTAGTGTCTGTGTGTGGGTTGTACCGGAGTATTCCATAAGAAAACTTGCGGATAAAGTGGTTAGACTTATTGTTGGAAGAGTTCCTGTGCTGTTTTTGATGCCATAGCCAAAATTAGTCCACTTGGACGTCGTTGAGGAGTCGTATGAAATTGTTTCGGAATTGAGATCCCAACTGCCGGTCAGCACAGCGAAGCCTTCATTGTACAACATAACACCGGCAATAGAGCCGGAGCCAGTTGAGCCGGGTGGACCGACTTGAATAAGTTCTCCATTTCTTCTATAATCGGATAGTTCTCCAACCAAGCTACCAGTGATATAATATTTTAAGCTAACAGAGCCCTTTTTGATTGAAGATCCGTACATTATAGAAGGAATGGAGATTAGGTTAAGGGCTTGGGTCGCTTTATCACCATGTGATGATGAGTACTGATAGTGCGGGGATAAAAAAGAATAATGATCTAATACGTTTCGCAAAGCAACCACTCTTGATCTACTGGTAGATGAAAAATAGTCCCTTGATATACTAGCGGACATCTTATAATCAGAAGTTATTGTTTGTCCATTAAAATTGTGTTGAGTGTTAAAAGTGGTCTTTGTCGTTGTCTTAAAGCTGTCTCTGCGACCACTTTTTATTACGAATGGGTGGATGAAGTTGTCTGTTCTGTCGATGTTATACTCGTACAAAGAAACATGTCCGTCAGGCACATTTAATATGTTTGTATTATTTGTGCTAGAAATGTTTGGAACATTATCTAAATAAAGTGACCCACTCTGAATATAAAAAGAGTATTCTGGGTACATTTCAATTGTATTCGTAAATAAATCGTCTTCATCAAATTTGTAAAAAGTCATTCTAAAACCTCAGAGTAAATAGTTTTATCGAGGTTTTAATAATCTAAACGTGCTCGGATAGTAAATTCATTTGATGGATCTTTCTTAAGAGGCTCTGATAGTTTCGCAACCGCCATCAATTCATTATTATCACTGTACAAGCCAATCGTTGTTATATAAGCAACCGGATTATCGGAAGATTTGGTTTTAACTCTTATCTTACTTCCATTCAAATAGGTTGGATTTGTAGAATAATTGTATTCATTGTGATTAACACGGCAGAAATAAATTGTTGAGTTTAGCTCCGTTGTGTTGTTGAATTGTAAATTGTACATTCTATTCCTAATATTATCTGCTGCTCCGGAAATCTGAGACCCGGTCAACACTGCCTTGAAAGTTTCGGTTGTACTAGAGGGACCAGACATGCTTACAGTCGAGAATGTATTATTTAAAATACCACCGTCAGCTACATCTAAGAAAATAGACGAACTTAAGACCGCGACACCTGCTTGATAGTAAATGTGCCCAACAGCATAGCTTTGGTTCGCTGCCAAGACATTACTGTGTGTGCTCGCGGTTGCATAAAGAATACCGTATTCTCCGGCTGGTGAGTTTACAAAATACCCGTCAGACCCACTAGCATCTGTAATCTGCAGCCTACTGCCGAATACTGTGCCGTCCTGCGCGTATGCAGGTGTAACTCCCAAATCAAGCTGAAAAGATCCTTTCTTTACTTCGTCCTTGGTTAACAAGCGAGAGAAGTTCATAAAGAACACATCATCAAGTTTTGTTCCACCAGCAGCGATGTTTCCATCCTCGTCAAATCTTTGAATCGAACCGGTGTGGTCATACCCCATAAGGGTCTGTGCCATTTGGTTGTATATATTCTTCTTCTTAGCGGCTTGTGCATTAGATGTAGCATACAATACTGATTCAGCACCAACTCCAATCGTTATGTCGAATATGTGATTTGCCGATGAACTAAGGTATGGATAGTCATAAACAGATTGGAACATTCCGTGAGAAAAGTTCTTAATGTTTGCATCTGCGTAAGTGCCTGATACGATTGTTCCCGTCAAGGGTATCGCCTCGTGCAACAGGGTTCTTGTGTTGACAACATCTTTAGCGCTGTCTAATGATTTATAAAAGCTTTCTGCCATGTTTATTTCTCTCTATTAAGTTATTGTTTTGACAAACCGCACTGGAATGTCGATGGAATACCCGGTAACCATTCCAGTGGCTCTGACAATTGTATCGATAAATCGAACACTGCCTTGACTGCCGCTTTTCTGATCCATAGGTGTGGTGCTTCCTAATTGGGTAAATAAGTATGTACTAGTACGCAAATCAAGTGAAGAAGCAATTTTAAATTGTAAAATTGTACCTCTTGGTCCGGAGATTGTTTGAGTTGCTGTTGTAGAGTCGTCTGTGTTGTTTACGACGATTCCGGTAGAGGAATCGACTGTGTAAAATGCAATGTTATCGTCATCAATATAGTCTTCGCCGATTCTATTACCATTGAGGTCAACTATTCTTCCTAATCGATTATCAATTTGAATGATGTATACATCTTCTTGTAGACCGTCCATAAGTGATGATTGTTTCGGAGATATTTCAGATGAATCGATCCCTTGATCAACCCTTATGTTATTGCTAGCTTCGAATGATTCACCAAAAAGAACACCTGCAATGTGCTGACCAGAAGAGTTCATCCCAATGGCTTTCGTTGTTGCTGCAGCATCTGTTCCTTCGGTCTCTCTATCAACCGCACAAATGTAGACGCCGTCTGAGTGTCTTGGAGTATCATTATAGTTTTCGTTTAATTTTAAGACTGGTAAGTATAATAGGCCAGTATCTGAAAATGAAACTAATTTTGTTTTCATTGAAGAAGCATTGTTTGTAAATGCCTCAAGTACCGGAGTTTGTAGTATTTCTAAATCGTAATACGCAGATCCGCTGGCATGCGAAGAGTTATACAATGAATAGTCTACTTCTTCGTCTCCAAGTGCAAATTTTGTGATCTGGAATGATCCATCACCCTTGGACAGGACTTTTCTTCCGTGGTCTGTTAAAACTACATCTAGTATGATATCACCACTGTTATCTAAAAATGCCATTAATTATCTCCTTATTCATTATAAATAGAGTTTTAACATAAATCTTCTACTTTTTATCTTTTGTTAGCTGAAATTTTATATTAATGTCTATTAGTTTGCCGCTTTCATTAGATCTGACTCTAAATTTAAACTTTCTTCCCCATATTGGATCGTCTGTGCTTCCAAGAGTAAGTCCATCCAATAAGCTATTGGCTGGGATTGCTTTGGTGCCGAGGCCAACTATGTTTCCGAATTCGTCCCTGTCGTATGCAGCTACTGGTAAACTGGTATGTCTTAGCGCGGGCTTAATCTGCATTAGTTTCCTAAAGTTCGCGGATGTTGTGTCCATGTCGCTCGAAAAAACCACAGGCTCTATTAACAAATGACTATCATCTGAATCTTTTATGAGTTCTACTTCGAAAACTGGTGATGGGTTCGAAACCATGTTTGAATGACTAAACGTTCTAAACATGTAATAGTATTTTTTATTTGGAAAAACATTGTCGTCAAAAATAATGTTTGAATAGTTAAATTGACGAGATGTGCCATTAACGAAAATGTTTCTTACATAATGATCTGCGAAATCCTGTATTGATTCTGGTCTCTCTTCCATCCTGAACATTTGTGCCTGCATTGGCTCTTCTATAAATCTAAACAAAACCTTGTTTGTAAGATGATTTCGCTTCATTCTGAGGCTACTGTCGTTACTTAATAGCGGAATAAAGTCGCCTTCCATCTCTCCCTTTTGAAGCTCTAGGGCAATTTTAATTTTGTTTTGACTGTTTGAGTTGTTGATAAAATTAACACTTGGAGGCATTGGAGGATTAGGAGCCACAACCGTTTCAGTGCTGAACAAATCGATCTCCATAACCGTCGGGAGCGGCTCTGATGTTACGTTGTATTTGGCCTTTCCTAAATCGTAATCTGCGGCTACAAGAGTATAACTATACTTAACCGCATACACCACAACATAAGCAGATATTTTGTATGTATAACTTTTATTGTATGAAGTTTGTGTGTCAATTAGAGAAGTAACATCCCCGCTAGACGGTAACAAAAAAGTCTTTATTGGGGTTGTTGTTCCTGTCCCTGCGAACTTTTGAATTTTGTAAAAAAGAGTTTCGTTTGGAACTGAGTCTTTTTCATGTATCGTTTTGTAGTTTGAGTGATACAGAGACTTCTTTTGCAAATCTCCTATCAATTTTAATTTATCCAAAAAGCTTACATCCTTATTAACGCCCTCTTGGTTGGTCACAAAGGAGTCATCTTCTACTACCGATGTCAAGTTAGCTATTAAGTTGTTTAATAACAAATAGCCGTAGTCTGATTGGGTAGATGTTCTTGTGTCTACCAAAGAAATTCTATCTTTTACTCTCAGGCTAGCATCATTCATAAACGAATTATAAAGATCAGATTCCCTTAGCACACTTCTAAATCCATCTATCTCATCTTTTGTAATTTTGACTTCCACCAGGCACGGAAAATCACCCTGGTTAGATGCGAAAGACGCTGGCTGTAGTTTGTTGTCAAACACAGAACGATTAGGGGTTGCACTTGTCTCGCGAAATAAAATTTCTTGTGTTACTTTATCTCTTGTAGGGTTGGCGAATCTATAGACATCGGGCATAGAATTTTCGGGGGTAACCCTTAAAGCATCATCTATATCCGGGTCATAATAATTGACAACAGAATTAACTCTAATCGTTGATAGTTTTCCTGGATTTTCATATGCTGTTAGTTGTTTGTGCTCGACTGGTATTGAATAGTGTGTTTTGTAATACGAATAAGAATATCCGTCTAAAGCATCTACCACTCCATTAAAAACATTCTCATTTGCAAATTCTGTGCCGTAGTCGGCGGTGATTGTGTGCGTCACCTTGTCAACACTTAGCTCTGTCTGTATAAATTCTATTTTGTTGTTGGCTATTAAATTATAGTCTGTCCGTATAGCTGTTTGACTATCTTTGTTTTCGATAATAAGTTTCTTTCCGCGCAAAAGATCATACGGCGTTTGTGAAGTTTCGTGTGCCATCAGTAACCTCCTCCGCCACCTGAGTAGCCACCACCGCTGCCACCACCAGGATTACCGCCGCCACCGGTAAACGAAGTGACGGAGTAATTCAAATCAACATCCGAGGGTGTACCCTCAATCACAGTTTTGAAAATCTCTTCTTGATCTGTCGTCAATTGAACTATTATATCGCTGGTTGCACCTATGATGTTATAATTTAAGCCATCGGTGTGTATACTCGAAGCAATAGTGCTAGCCTGTTGTTGGCTAGATAAAAGATTTATTGATGGTAATTCAACATCCGCTATAACAAAGTATTTTTCTGCGTGGGGCAATTCAACTCTCGGGTCTGATTGGTAATTAGTCATAGGACTCTTCACCGACTCAATTTTACACAAAGCACCATTCGACAAATCGTCAATGTCATCTTCTGAAATTATATTCCAGATGGGAACCTTCATCATTCTAGTGCCTTTGGAGTTCATTTGAAAACCAGCTAATGTTTCTATCTGAGTCAATGTTAAATAGTTGACAGCTATCAATAAATCATTTTCTACCTCTTCCAATTCTTCTTCTATAAAAATGGGTTTTGTGATCTGGGATAGTTTAGAATTGGGATGTTTTGATTTTACAAAGCTAGCATTTAGAGCTTTTAATTGGTTTGGTATTAGTACTGCTCCGTTTTTCGCTCTTGGGGCTAATCGTGTATTTCTTGAACTAAAAATGCTTTTTGGCTCTTTAGCAAACAGTTTTTTATAAGATTCGGTAGATCTTTTTAATATTTTCTTTTTAATCTTGCCAATCGACTCTTTGCTTGTTTCGACTCTGCTCTTCTGAGTTGTCTCTGTTTCAGTCGGTGTATTAAAGTTAGAATCTTTTCCTAAAAATTCCCTGGAGTGGATGTATTTTTCAGTAGCATCTTCTTTAGCGAAGTCATACCCGGTGAATTCAACACGAATGTCATCTTGAAAAACTTGTGTTCTTTTTCGCAAGCTATGTCTAACACTTGGGTTTCTTACTTTTGCTATTTTTACGTTATCAAAGAAATCATTAAATTCTTTCTTATCGATCTCTGGTAGATTTGTTAGGGGGATTGTTTTTAATCCCTTCAATGATACTGCGAATGGGCTAAAGTACGAACCCTTGCTTGTCTTTAAGTCTTCTAAAGGAGATCCTCCGGCTTGTGGTGTTGTGTTACCAGAGAAAAACTTGCTGTATTCTGTTGCGATTCTTTGTTTAAGCTTGTTGGTGGTGATTCTTTTGGTGCCCAAAGCATCTGTAGCTTCTGTTTCTAAAAAATTGTAAAACCTTTCATTAGACTTTGGTTGTATTATTTGTTTAAAATCGTACTTTTTTTGAATTAAATTTTTAGATAGTTCTCTACTTTGCTTGGGCATAGAACGTGTGTTATAATTGACTGCAGGGCTCGTCTTAATGTTAAAGATGTCATTGATGTTTTTATACAAGAGAGATAACTCCGCTTTAAAATCAGTAATAGCCTTTATAGTAAATGTGCTGGGCTCTATCATGGACACTCTAGCCATTTCTATAGCGTCTCTCTCTGAATTGGTGACATTAAAAAACATGTGTTTGTATTTGGCAAACATTCTTGGTGCCATTACCCATGGCGCTAAATCTAAGTTATCGCCAAATAGCAAATATTCTGATTCGATCCATGATTGGGGTGGTGAAAAAGATGCTTTATTGTATTTTAATTTTCTTCTTATTCTTCCAATGTAACTGTCAAGTGACTTGATTGAATCTAACAATTCCTGAATTATTGTCTCTGCCTGCGCTATGGTAGGGTCATTGAACGATATATCAATAGAATACCTGTATTCGCCGCCGAAGTTGTGTGTGATTTCTGTGTCTATGAACTCGAAGCAGGCAATGTCCGGATCAAACGGGAAGACAATTTTTCTCACGTTTACACCAGGAGACTGCGACAGGGGACTAACATTACCAGTCGGGGCTTGCCTGACCTTCGAAGTTATTACAAAGCTCCCGTCAGGTTGTTGATACGAAGACAAAATGGTCTTGGTCTGCAAAACATTGGTTGCTTTTAAGGTGTTGTTCATGTAATTTGTCTTGACCTTGTCACGCTTAATTTTTAATGATCGTAGCAACAGATTTGCAAGGATCGAATTAAAAAGGTCAGGACTTGCATTGTAAAGAACGTTGCCAAATTTTGTATTTTTTAGAACCATTTCTCTCAAGTCAAGAAAAAACACATTCTTATAATTACCTTTTTGGTTAAATGACTGAAACAAATCAGAAATCTCTGGACTTGGGTCTATTTTTTTGTTTCCGGATTGTTGTAAATATGTGTATGTTCTTCTATCTTTTAATTTTAAATTACCAATTGTGGTTCTCTGGACTGCACTGTGATCTTCTTCTGTGTGTTTCGAGCCCTGCATGTAGCCTTGAGTTGGATGAGCATGTACAGGGCCGATCCATTGTTGATTGTCCGGCAGGTTCCAGACAGTGGTTTGAGTAGTTAAGTTTCCGCCAGCCAAAACTGATTCAGCAGCGGTTGGACCTTGTATGTAAGATGTATATACAAATTTACTCCCAGCCAAAGATACAGGGTTAACTACAACGGCAGCATAGATGTTTAAAGTTGCATTGCTATTTGAGTATGTCTGCTTAGAGATTGATTTAAAATACCTCATGTTGTCCACAGTGAACCTTTCAACAGCATTAATTGGATATAAATCGATTATAGCATCAGGGTCTTCTTTTATTATAGATTGATAATCCATTTTAATATACCCGAATCTCATTAAGTTTATTAAACTGGGCGAGGTGGTAGACACCACCATCATTTTGTAATATGTCATTGCCAGGGGGTGATCTGACCATTCTGGTGTGGTATCAGAATCTACACAGTATACTGAAGTTTCAGTGTAGTCATCAAACAAGTTTATCTTGTCAATATAAATGTTTGGTAATAGTTCTTCGCCTATAATAGTCATTCTTCACAATCCTCTATTTCGCTAACAGAAGTAGCATATATGTCCGGTATAATTGCAGAATCTAATTTATCCACGTCGGAACAATCCACTTCTGTATCTAAGTAGATGTCTCTTGAACCAAGATTCGTAATACCTCGACAGACATCGGCCTTTGACACATCGCCGTCAAAACTAAATCTAATCCAGAACTCAACTAAATCAGGCCGATCATCAGCAATAAATGTCTCGTCTAGTACATCTATCTGCTTACTTATGTAATTGTCGTTTATTACTTCTGGTTCTGGCTTTACAAAGTTTAATTTTTTATATGATGTTTCGTCTTGCTCGTACAAGAACACCTCAAGATCAAGTGCTTCCCCGTGAGAAAAACCATTTCTCTCCAGTATGTCTAACAAGACTTGCTGCTCTGTTATCAACAAGCCTGCTTGGGAATATTGGCTCCTTGTTCTATCTGTTGTGAGTTGTGAGTCACCATTATCAACCGACATTGTATATTCTATTGTGGTTTCAATTTGTGGTATTTGTAGGGTAGGAGATGTTGCAGCAGCGAGATGATTCGTCGTTGTGGATGCACTGTTATGTAAAAATGTAACTTGCCAGCCATTAGTTTTCTCTTCTTCTATCTTGTTTGCACCGATTGGTTGAAGCAAATAATTTTCTGTCTCTTCGGTTCTTTGATCTTCGTACCTGGACTCAACTCCTTTGTAGTTTGTCTGTGGCTTTAAGTATGGTGTCTCCGACAAGATCCTTGTCTTTGTTTGAGAATTAGCTTCAGAAAATCCCCCTCTTTGTGAGTCATACAAGATGTCATCGTCAAAAAAAGAATAATAGGCAGGCTTAAGTTTCCCTTGGGACAATAATTTTCTCCCGTGCGGAGTAAGCTCAATTTTCATTACGTCTTCTTTTTTATTAAAAAATGTCACGGTTCTAATCCTCCATCGCCGCTTGAAGTGTCGCCGAGGTCGGTGGGATCGGAATCTCCACCCCCCTCACCAAAACCACCGCCTTGCTGTTGTTCGTCGGTTCCTCCGCCTGTCTGGTCACCCGATTGTGGCATGTTGGAGTTGCTACTTCCGAAGTTCGCTCCAGCACCGGACTCAGGATTGTTCCTTGCGATAAAGTCATCCGGAGTTCCCGTAGGGTCTCCAAAATTTGGATTTGGCTGTGTGGGGCTTAGACCTGGGCTTAGACCTGGGCTTGGAGTCTGTGTGTCCTGCGCAATCGGCATTGGGGCTGAGGACACGGGTGTTCTTGCTTTGTCACGAAGGAAAATACCTTCTTTTGGAACAATTGGTAACGGTTCTTTGTCTTTTGCTGTAATATCGGCAAATGTTACTTCTGCATCTATCTTCGCCACCTCTACAAGAGAAAAGAAGTCATAAGGCCAATTGTAGGAAACATCAGTGTCAAATCCATCTGGTCTTAATATCTTTGCTGTATTAAACCTTTCAACCGAAGATTGTCCCGACTTGGAGTCTTTATACTTCGCCAACTTATCATAATAGTTTGTCTTTGCTCTTTGTTTGGCTTTGAAAACCATCCACTTAATCCTATCTGGAAGTGGGTCGCTCTTTAATCTGTTATTGTTCTCAATTACTTGCCCGCCGCCGAGTAGCTCATCTGCCAACAGTGTGTGCTCAATTGTAGCAGAGGATTCGTCGAATGACGTTCCAATCGTAGGTGGCAAGTTTTGCCACACATCGGCGAGATCTTGTTGTGTTAATGTTTCCTTAAACTCAAACACATACATAGCGAAAGGGTCTAATTCGCGATTATGAACAAAGTCAAACGATGGAGGAAATACAAACCTCTTCATTTTATTAACCATCTCTATAACCGAGTTACCAACTGTTAATTGTGCATCTTTTGGGTTATCTAAGATAAGATCAACTGTCTCTCTTTCAATTGTGAAAAATTTTCTTTGACCCTCTTCTTCGATGAAGGGTACTGCAACGACGGCTTCGCTAATTGTTTTTGCTGTTGCAACTTGTCCGAGTCGCACTGATTCATCATTAAACCCGCAAAGATCTATAAGTGAACTTTCATCAATAGATCCTATAATCTTTTTTCGGAAATCAATTGGTATGTCAACCACTTGCAGAAATACACCTTTTTGTGGGTCTGTTTCAATTTGGCCATACTGGTGCCACATTCCCCTGGGAACGGATTGTGATCCGTATGTCGGAAGAGTTAAGCTAGTTGATGCTGATAGGTGATTGAAGTTTAACATAGGTGTTTCAAAGCGAGGCTGGATAACCCACCTGCTAGTCTTGTCTGACGACACATCAATTCCAATAAGAGGTAGGCCGGAAGGTAATGTTACTCCAGTTGAAGGGGTATCGTCTATCTGAGCAAAAAGGTCTATAGACGCCGAAAGCTGCATTGCATTGTTGTTATAAAGAGCATTTATGATACCTGCTCTTTCGGAAGCTATGTAGCCGGAGTTGGAAGAACTCGGATGAAGAAATCTATAATACTCAACTTCGCTTCCTCTTATAATCTCATCAATAGAATACTTTTTTGTTTCTGTGGCGGTAAACTTAATATCAGCCCAGGCCTCTCCATAATAGTATGGTGGAGTGAATGGGAAATTCTCTCCCTTTTCTGAATCTGATCCTGTTGTGTTGAGGAACCCATCAGAGACGGTAGCTTGACTTGGAGGCCCGAAAGCACTCGGTCTAGAATACATAGTAAAGTTCTCATTTACACTATCTCCGTATTGGGGTGGTGAAAAGTAACTATCATCACCAGGAGACGAACCAGAAGAAAGAAGCTCAACAGAACCAGACACACTTTTATACATTTTCACACGCATCGAGTAAGTTGAGCCGGAGATAGCGTTACCAACCTCTGGATGATCTGATTTTCTGGAGTAAATTGTTGTAAGTTCCTTGCCCTGCAAGAAGAACTCAGGGACTTCAGCCAAGAAGTTGTGAGCCATCATTTTATAAAGATCATCTCCAGTGCCATCCCAAAAACAAGATGAAGAGTGGTTTGCATCTATGTGAGGCTCATTACACGAAATTCTTGTTTGGGCTAAGTGTCTTTGTGGTTCTATTATCGCTTGAAACGGGATTCTCTTGTCGAACAAATCTCTGGATGAGTTTAGTGGCACATCTAACAAATAATTGTCTCCGCTCTTTATCACATTTGCTTCTGCTATACCAAGGGAGCCAGATATAATTGGATAGTCGCAAGCAACACCAGACTTAATAGAATTAAACAGAACCCCTGGAGCAAACATGGGTGCTAATAAGTTTTGAAAACCAATTTGGGCTGAATCTGCTAATGGTTCATAATCGAAAGAAGACCCGGAGGCAACTGTAACGGAGCCATTATAGGAAGAGTAAAACTGTTCTGCTAGATTAACGGTGCGTTGGCATGGGTAAAATCCATTATAAGGTAAAAACTTTTTGATTGCTTTACATCTGAGCTTTATCTTTGCGGGTTCTGTGAATCCTTTGTGGTCGTCTTTGACCAAGTCAAAGTGCTTTAAAAACTCTGTTGTTGAATAAGTTTTATAGAAAAGACTCTCATCGCTAGTATCAGACGATGATATCCCTCCGGTCAATTCAAACATGTTAACCATCTTGTTATCAAAGCCTTCCGCCTTCAGTGTGCTAATGTGATTACTTATTCGGTATTCGGGCACAATGGTGTATCCTTTGCCTCTTTGGCGAACACCTTGTATGTAGTCATCATAAGTGTCGTAGAATGGATTTTTGCCCGCTTGGTCACCGGCTTCCCACTTGGCTTCGCCTGTTGCGAATGTATTAGAAAAATCTATGTTGGGGAAACTAGTTCCGCTGTTAATTCCTTCGATTGTCATTCCATTTTGAGAAACAACAGAAGCAGATGGTGTTAACATGTGTTTTCGATTATAAATTGGGGCTGGTGCTAGAATTGAATTTAGTATTGAACCAGTAACATTGCCAAATAAGAACTCAGAAGCCTGATTGTATGGGTTCTGTAAGATACCTGCGTCACCTTCGCCGCTATCAGAAAAAAGGTACACAAGTAAACTAGACCTAACGCCTGTTCTTTCTTGAGTAGCCCAGTTGGATGGTACATCCAGAGGCCACATACTCTGATGGTCAACATCTTCAGTTGCGCTTCCGCCAAATGCACCAAAACCATTATCGACACCATCCTCGGTTCTTTCTGCTCTACTATCTCTCCAATCGAAAGAAAATGTTGTTCTTTGTCTTGTGTAACTAACATTTGTGTAAAGCTGGGTTGGATAAATGGTTTCAGCATATTTTAGGTATTGGAAAATGTCCATCGGCGAATCGGTTGCATCAAGGCCACCTTCTAAATAAAGATTTTTAATTTGTTCGTATGTTTCATCAGCAGTTTCAGTCAAGTTGTAATACTTGTCTAACTCTTCGTTATTAAAGTTTGCGAGCTTGTTTCCAAAAGAAGAATTGATGTCAAATCTCTCTTGAATCTGTTCTCCCGTCCTTTGAGAAATGAAGGTTGCTTCGCCTCGAATTACCATTGGTTTGTATCGAGAGATCACTGGTGTCTCTATAAACGAGCTTATTGCACCGTATCTTGATCTTATGTTTGAATTATCAATCGACACTTCACCGCCAGGCTCAACAACGTGTGTAAAAATGTTGTTCTTCACTTGCTTTCTGGTTAGCGGGTTCTGTCCTACTCTTGTTTGTTTCCAGCTTGAGAATCCGTAAGGCCCGTTTCTGTGGAGCATAAGGGCAGGAAAGAATGATGCTGTTGTTGGCAAAGTGTGTGAAAAAGTTCCATTCTGGTAATAAAACAATCCCAAGGGATCTTCGGTGAATGCCGCAGTAAACCCCAAAGTGTTCTGATCGACCCTTAAGGCAGATAATGTTGAGGCGCCATTGTTATACACGGTTATGTCCGTTGGTTGATTGTCTTCATCCCAACCAACCGATTCTCTAATTAACGTGTTCAATCCAACAAAGTCTAAATAATAATTCGCCATTCTATACTCCAAATATTTCTGATGCGGTGGGGAAGTTTATTGCGGCAACAAATCCACTTTCCCCGCCAATGCTCACTGATGAGCTAAGAATTCCATCTGCTGGTGCGTAGCCGTAAAGCCTTTGCTTTCCTTGTATCACAGAATAATTACTTCCCAATGAATCTTTTATCCAACTATACTGGTATTCTGTTCTGGGGATTGGACTTGTAACAAAACCGTTATCATATGAATTCTTCAACACTGGGACTAACAGCGAGCCCTGATCGGTTGGCCTTATGCTTCTATTCCGATGTTGCTTGACAAGTGATGGCGAAACATCGTCGCTCACTTCAAAATTAATGTTTTTAGCATTAAAAGAGTGTCTTCCGTTACCTGATTTATCATAAAGTTGATGGACTGAGTCATCCTCGTCACCCATGCTGTACCAAAGCTCTAAATTGTCGTATGGGTTAACCCCTATTGTATTTAAAGCACTGCCTCGGCCTGCTTCGTAGATGTTTTTTATTTGTATCGAAGAGAACTCAGTACCCCAGACAGCGAACTCGTCTATAGAGCCGTCAATGCTATTCGAGGCACCCTTGTTTTTGGCTCCGATTGTGAGTCCGTCTGTTGGTTGAAAAAGCCCCGCAGCATCTGTTCCTATCTTGGAAGTCCCAGTCGCAACCCCGTCAACATAAAATGTAGGCTGTGGAGAGGAAGCAGTATTGAATACGATAGCAACATGGTGGAATTGTCCTGCCGTGATGGGAGTCGTGGAAGTAAAATAGCTTCGATCCGTTATTGTCCATCCTTCTGTATTGATAACAACTCTTCCAGATGTATTAACATAAGCCGAAAACTTATCATCACCATAGTCGAAGATGTAATGTGATGCATCCAAGTTGTTGACCTTGACCCAAGCAGAGTGAGTACTTTGTCCAGTTCCGTTTTGACTTCCAATTAAATTAAACCATAAAATTGTTTCGTTATCTACCAAAACATGGCTATCTGATTTTGGGAATGACGTTGCGACTATGTCGCCATAAACCGAATCTCTTCCGAATCTTCCCGAGTGTCTTGAAATGTGAGTCCTTAGGCCATCTCTGTTCCCGATGTGATCATTGAGTCTTATTGTTCCAGCTTCACCACTAGATTTTCCTCTAACTGTTAAGTTGCGATAATTTAAACTATTGTGGACAGAGTACTCTCTTGAGTGCACGTCAAGATAAGAAAATGAAGTTTCTATGCCGCCGGGGGCTGAAAATCTTGAAGTTATTATCGTTCTATTTCTGTTGCTGTTCAAAAGTTCATTGTTTTTAGTACTTTCATAATCTATCTCGTCTTTTAAATTACTGTTGGACCCAAAGATGTTACCGAGTCTTGTGCTGTCCGCTATTTTTCCAACTAATGTTAAAACATTTGTAGTGCTGCCAGTAAGACCTGCCGGTACACCCGGTGGCATGTAATTGGATATATCAGGATTCTTTCTTAAATAAAGGTTATTTTGTAATTTACCAGTTGCTGATACGACCTCGTAATTCTCTTTATAATTTCCAAGATTGCGACTTGCTGTTGTGTATTGAATGTTCTTCACGTTAACCGGGCGCTTTGCTCGCTCTTCTCGATAAAACACAGCTACCTTACGGGCTGGATCGGGATAAGGTCCACCATAATCTGGACCTACTATACCGATTGCTCCGTCATTGTTAATGTAATCCCCGAGAGCAAGTCTCCAACCTTCTGGTCTTGTGTATTTGTTGTCCAGATTATTTGGGGGTGCGATACCCAAGTCATCGTCAATCAAGGATGTGTCGTATCTATTAACCTCTACATGGCGGTGCTGATGGCCTCCCACCCAAGCTTGAGTGAATGGTCCTTGCATTGGAATGTAATTTCCTGGTGTTGTCGTATCTGAATGAATGTTTGTTACGATTGATCCAGAATCAAACCCATTAACCACAGCGGTGTTGTATCCAGAATTGACTGATTGCGAAATAACTGTAACGGGGATTTCAAGTTCTGAAAGTCTGTAGGTGTATGTGTCACTCTCGCTGCGGACTTGTGGAGTGTATGCACCGTTTGAGTATCTGCCAACATACACATCCAAGTTTACTCGTTTTTTAAGATTAGGGTTTATTACATCATCGCACTTTTGTTGCTCTACGATGCCAGATCCGGAACCGGCTCCAGCTACAACAGTATTAAGCGGCTGTCCATAGTTACCCTTGTCTCCGTGCCTTTGTGCTAAGTGATAAATTATGTCACGATCTTTCTTTGGCGGATAGTTTATACCACCATGCACAGCAGGTTTTAGATCTTGAGAAATTTTATAAGGTCTTGACAACTTTCTCAAAGCATAAGCGGAACCTTGATAAATTGTACCATCGGTTTGAGAAAATGTTGGTACAGAAGCAGAAGTTTCAGATGTAATAATCTTTCTAATGTCTTCTCTCTGTGTTATGTCTGTTCTTTCTTTTCTCTGCCGTTGCCAAGTGCAGTTTGTGTTCTCTGCTGTGGCGTCAACCGGAGCATGCCCTGTCTTCCAATTGTATGCTAATTCTCTTCCACCTCTTACTGTTCCTTCTGTCGATGGGTGTGTGGTGAGTATTGGGAACTTGTTTTGGTATTTATTTCTTTCTAATATGTGACTCTCAACCATGTCAGAGATTTCTTTTGAATTTCTAGCCGAAACAGGAAACAATTGCGACACGAACTGGGAAACCGAATCGTCGATCCACTTAAAATAAGATGTGAATCTATCGAAATCCATGTCTGTTTCCACTTTGTCGAAGAACAAGGATCTTATAAAGTTTAATCTTTTATACTCGATTCTGTATCTGTCGGTAGCCTTTCCGATTAAATTACTAAATTCCTTAACAGAAGAAAACATGTTTAGCATTTCTTCCGAGACAACCTGGTACATGCTCTTTTCTAGGGAAAAGAAGCTATCACTAACATCATCGTCTTTTATTAGATATTTTTGATCGTCATTCTCTATTGTTATGTTGTTTGAAGTATAAGAGATCTCTGGTAGCTCTTTCTTGCTTGCATATGCTTGTTCACTTTTAACAAGAGCAGTGTCTGATGCTGCGAAGCCAAAGCCTTGCCCTGCATGGTATGCTTTCGTTATCTTATCTGGGAAATCGTATGTAAAAGAAGTCGATCCACTAGAAAAGTCATCAACTGTAAAATTACCGCTAGAATCCGAACCAGTCACTGTGGCAAAATTCCAAATCAGTATTTTTGTATCAAAAGATGGAATTTGTCTGTTTTCATGCCCATTCCCGAACATCGTTGGTGTAGAAAATGAGTCTTTAAGTCCGTAGTTTGTAGGATCAAGGTTGTGCTGCTTTATCGTATCATTTGAAGCATACTCCAAATAAGAATTTAAAGATCCAACTTTTATATCTGATGAGTTAAGAGTCGATCCTGTAAAGTTGGTCTTGTGTGCTCCAACATAAAACCTTTTGGGGTTTGTTAAAAAACCAGAGCCACTGGCATATGTCAAACTTGCACTAACGTGGAATTCGTGGTCAACGGTACTAAAAGCATGGTTAACACCATAAAAGTCTATTGTGTAAGTTGGGTTAGAGGAAGTTACAACATTTCCTATAAAGGGGTATTTGTCTGGCTTTACTCTAACAGCTAAATTCCAAGATTGATTGTCGTAAATGTCCCTTATAAAGCTTGATGTCAAAAATAGCGAGCCGTCCCTGTTTGTTAGAACGAATTGGGCTTTTTTCGATTCTACTTTGTCTCTCACTAAGTAAACTTCGAAATTGGCGTATTCTGTTGTGTTCCAGGTGTAGTCTGCCGGATCGTTAGCAGCTTCATGAGCCCCAAAGATCGAAGATGATAAAAAATTAGTAGTAAAGTATCCAGCTTCGTGAGACTGCAACTTGTAAGGAACTATTATGTTCACCTCTGAACTGAAGGCTGAGTATATTTCACTCAAAGATGTTTTGGAGCCAGTTACAAATGTTTCAGAGTTGTTGGTCGACGCAGTTTGAAAAACTGTGGCTCCAAAATTGTTCGCTGTATTAAAATTGATATAATTTTTATTTATTACGGTTTCTTTAAAGTTGTCATTAAAATAATGAGTTCCCTCGTCAGTGTACACGTTTAATTTTACTATTTCGTCATCAACACCAAAACACCTAAGCATGTTTCTAATTGAAGATTCGGTACCTTTTGATTTGTAGATGTATTCTAAATTGTTATAAATGTTTGTATAGATAAGGTTTTTTACTTCCTCGATCTCTCTTTCATACAATACTTTATTTGTGTCTCGTTTGTTGTAAGTCTCGAACAGACCTCGATTAACTAAAATGTTTGATGTAACAAGACCCTTCTCTTGCAAAAGGCGATCAGCAAAAGGCAATGGTTTGTATTCATCTTGGTAAAAAGTCTTCTCTTTCAATTTGGGTATGTGTGTAATTTGAGCATGAAGCGAATCAAAATAGCTAGCCATGATCTGGAATAGGTATTTTACATTTTTGTTGTCGTCTTCGTCTTCTTCTCTAATCCAGCCAGGGATACGATTGTAGAGCATAGAAGTGTTCTGGCTATCCCACTCACTACCGCTTGCCTGTAAGTTCGTTAACAGTGTAGTGACATCCGGATGTGTGCTTCTTATGATTGGGTCAGTTGGCTCTGACGATACAATGCTGGAAGATACAAAAGCGGAACCCGTATTCCTTGAACCTGCGCTGTATCCTGTCCAGCTTCCGTTCGCTATTCGACCAGAATAGTCCAACACAACAGAATCGAAAGAAGAGTTTCCAACTACACCTTCATTAAACTTGTAGTATAGTCCCAGATTTATGTTTGCGTCGTCTGTATTTGTTCCGCCGCCTACATGGGTATAAAAGTTATTGTAAACCTGCTCTGATGTTCTTTTGATGTTCCAAAATCTAAAATCATCGACACTGGCATCCAGCTTACCATAATATTTTAATTGTTCTTGAGTGTAAGTTCCGTTACTAGAAGATGGCGAGGCTTGTAAAGCTCCGATGTATCCGTTTACCAATCCACTTGCGGCAATGGTGCCTACTGATCCTAGAGTTTTCTTTTCATTCAGTGTTCCGTCAACATACAAACGAGAGACAACACCAGAGCCCCCAGAAACGAACGAGAAGGCATAATGCTTCCACGAAGAGAGAGAACCGGTAGTAACACTAGTCGTACCAATTGCTTGGTCAAAAAAGCCATTTGTGCCCGATTGAAGAGATAATCTAAATGTGTCTGTTCCTGCTTCTGACACGCCAGTGCCAGATAATTCTAAAGTAAATCTACCATAATCGGCAGATGATGAGTTTTCGCCGTTCCACAGGTCTAAAATTACTTCTTTTTTGGTCTTTGCTACATCAAAGGAATCTTTCTTTAACCAGAATTCGACAGTAAAGCCCGTGTCGGTATTCACTTTAAAAGTCGTTGTTCGCCCGTTGTCGCTATCATAAACAACAGATTTGTCAAATGTTTTATGTAGAGGTTTTCCTGCCATTCCGGCGGATGCCGTGTGCAAGCCACCACGGGCATAAATGTATTCTGTGGATGTTGGTAGGCCATAGCCATCAGAAGTTATCGAACCGTTGAGAGAGCCCCAGCCGCCATTAGAAAAGTTGATGTATCCAGTTGATTTGGGATAATGATTGTCGAATACCCACTTATCCAGATACGAAGAAGACAATTCAAATATAATTTTTTCTTTTTCAGAGCCATCGTAAGGATATTCATTATAAACTCGTTCGATGGCTGAGGTATAGTATTCGTACGCAGAACCAAATTTGGCAAAATTAGAAGCACTATTAAAATTTATGTTAGGTATGAATGTCTGTTTCTTTTCATCACTTTTGATGATAAATTCGCTAGATTCTACCCTGCTGCTGCCGGAGGTTGCATTTTCAAAAGATGCTTGCTTTTTATTAAATAAATTTTTAATGCTCATTATTATATCCTGGTAAAGCTGTAAGTCGTTCCGTTCGAACCATTAGACTCTCCCGAGTTAGTGGACACTTCGTTGTTGACTTGAGGATTACCATCAATCTTAAACTTAAATAAATATGGCTGTTCTCTGTATGATGCCACTGAATCTTCGTAAAAAGAGTATTTAATTCCATACGAATACCCAGACTCAAACAAGCCCATGTCTATATCAAAATAATTACCGACATTATCATATGACAATAAGGTGTGATTTTCAGAGCCAGTTCCGAATGGAATAACAATCCTGTGATCTGATAGGCGCACGATTTGGTATGATGCACTTTCTATTAGTAATGTTTCTGGGGTGGATTGTGCTTTATTATAAATGTTTGGACTCCAGTTCTTGTTTCTGACATATAACCTAAGCCTTTCTGTCTCATCTGTGGAGTATGAACTCTTAAGATTTGGCATAGAGACAACATATTTACTATCCGGATTGTTATTATAGAACGAGTGTGATTCCGGTGTTATCGCAGACCCAGTATGTATTTGTGAGCCGCTCAGTGTCCACACATCAACAAGATAAGGATAGGTAGAGGTTACCGTACTACTAGTTGCTGAGAACACTGCTTTGTAGACTCCCTCTGATACACGAGAAGCACTAAGATAGTTTACTTCTGTGTTGCTAGAGTTCCTAAAATATTGTGCGGTTCCCTCTGGAACAGATGCAGAAGAATAATATAAGTTTAACACTGGTACTTGTGTCGAAACTCCGCCCAAGTCTCTGAGTCTGCCTCGAATGTAATTGTACATAAACAAACTATTCAAGTTATCTCCAGCGGGTGCTATCGAACTGCTAAAGAAAAAATTGCCTCTGTTGTCTCTCCTTGCTGAGTCCCACCTAGCTTCGATAGCTGGCCTGTCAAAGAAGAATTCAGAAGAACGTGCGAAAAACTTTTTAGTATAATAAGATTTGTTAGTACCAGCCAAGTTTGTGGAACTCGTTGCTTCGTAACTAGCACTTAATTTAATCACAAAGCCGTTGTTGGTTTTCGACCCAAGGACATTGCCGTCACTGTTGACCCACTGTTCAACCAAGGTTGTAACATCAATCTCTAAATTTTCATTTCCTATTTCGAATCTCTGTGTGAATGAGGAGCTTGCATCGGTATACCAATTTCCACCCTCAGTAGTCCAAGAAGTAGAGCCTGCTCTTTTAACCCAGTTTGACCCTATGTTATCATAGGTTAAATCAGAATAATTTTCCATGTCCAGTCCGCGACCCTCTTCCCATGTTTCAGAAGCGGCAGCAACAGTCAAGTAATAATCCCTTGGTAGAGTTCTAGAGTGCTCTGCATTGTAAAGCTTAAGAATAAAAGAGACACTACCGGATGCAGGAATTGTACCTGCTGTACGGTCTGATGATATAGTAGAAACCGGGAATTGGATTAGTGTTCTTGCTAGTTCAGAAGAAGCGGAGCTTTGTTGGGCATAAACGGAAAACACCTCAAGGATGTCTGATTGTCCCATGTTTGATCCAGTGCCTCTTGTTTCGAGATTCTCTTCAAAAGCATTTGTTATTGTGTTGTCTGCGTCAGCAAAATATCTTTTTATAGCCATTATTTAACTGTTCCTTTAATATCAAGTTTTGGGTATTTCAACTCCATAATCACATTTTTTGGTGTTTTTAAATAGGTTCCATCTTTTGACAATATCTTGTCGAAATTTAAAGAATTAGAACTATAAACACCACCAGCCCTATTGTGTAAGGTAATTTTTTTAACATCTACAACCCCGACTACTTTGTTCAAGATGTCGTACAGAGAGGTTAAATAAACTGCCTCGCCGATGTAGGGAACATCTTCTAAGTATTCTGTTAGCGCTAATTGGCACGCAAACAATACAGAATCTGGGTCGTAATTTCTATCGTACATTACACTAAAGTTTATTGAATAATTTATAATGAATGTGTCTCTTATTTCTACTTTATCGTTGATTGGTATGTATCGAGACATCCAATTTTTAATATTGTTTTTAACAACACTTGGGGTTACTGTGAGCTTCTTGTTGTTGTCTTCTGATACTGTGTAGATTGCTATTCTTCTGTTTGTTGAAGATGGGTCATTAACTATGTTAGCTCTCTTCACTGCCCCGAACTTTGGCGGCATTTGGTAAACTATAGATTCATAATCTTGTTTAGTTACGGCTCGGTTTTGCGTTGCATAATAGGATTTTGCTCTGACTTTTAATTCTTCGTTTGTTAAGTCGCTGTTGTATCCTGTGATCGGATCTTCGTTAGAAACCTCCAGCGAACTCTTTAGTGAACTTACTTCGCTTGTGGACAGGACAGTTGGATCTTCAAAGAGAAACTCAGCAAACTGGACACTTGAAACGGATAGTGCTGGTGCATTGATTGTATTTGGGTTGTTCGTTCGATAAACTACCTTCAATTTTGTGTTGTATGGAGAAATTCCGAATTTATTAGTAGACAACAACTTAGAAGGATCAAAAGAATTATTTGATATTTGTTTTTTTCCGTGCATTTTTAATGCTATTTTAGATGGATCTACAACCCCTGTTGAGTCTTCGTCCTCTGAGCCATAGCCAAATTGGATGTATGTGCCAGAATCGTCTTGTTCTACAACGAATCTCCTTGAGGCCACGAATGGCTTCAAGATAGACCTAACACCATCGCTAAAAGCATCCTTGTTTGTTGTTTCCAAGAAGACAACTTCTTGTGCTAAGTTATCGACCTCGTGATATTTGTTACCAGACGAGTCTACAACAGAAAAAATTTCAGTAATGTTGGTGTCTCCGACTCTAATTTTTTTGAACTTCTCAAAAGAAGAATCATTTAAGTTTATGTCTGCTACTTGGTATATGCCGGAATGCACCTGGCCGTATGCCTTTACAGCAAAATATGTTGTGCGACCTGTTGCAGAATCAAAGCGAGCGGCAACAAACTCGTTTTTAGAGTCGTTAAAGATGACATCTTCAGTTAAAGTGTAATTTCCACCAGTTGTGCTACTAAACGAGGCTCCACGTCTAATTATTGGCAAATAAGTTAAGTCTGGGGCGGTGCCATCTGAGTTTGCTGGGCAAAGAACAAAAAGAGCTACCACTCCATGAGATGCCGGTGTTCCATAAAAATTATACCCTAAAGACCTCGCATGCTTTCTAATGTTGTCAAATTCTATAGAAGTGTCCAAAAAGGACTCATTAACGCCATAGTCTACGTAATAAGATAAGACATCTCCGACATATGCTACAGAATCCAGTATCATTGTGCCAAAAGACGGAGTTGTGAAGTCTTTATAGTTGTCTGGGTAGTATCTTTTAGCATGATCAATTAAGTCGCTTTTAATCGAATCGAAGTCCCTGCTAGTGTATTTAATATTTATATTCTTCTTTTTTGGCATTCAAAGGCCTCCAATGGTCAAAATAAATAGGACGAAAAACTAAATTTTAGTTAAATCAATCGAAGTCTCGAACGTCTCAACAGACTGAGATTCTGAAATCCTATAGGCTAGTCTTATATTCAAACCGTTCATGTCGGGTGTAAACACAATTTGAGATTTAATTAATTTTATATATGGCATGTATTCTCGTATCTGTGAATGGATGTTTAATTTTAACTTTTGTATGACGGAGGGTGTAGGGTTTTCAAAAATTATCTTTCTCAAACATACTCCAAAGTCAGGCTCACTTAGTATCTCGCCTGGGCATGTCAACAAAGTGCTTTTTATGTTGTACTTCACTGTTTCAGAGAAGTTAGTTTCTGCTTTATACCCCACATCATCAACAGATGTCTCCAGTGGAATTTTTACTGACCAATTTTTATCTGACATTTCTTACTCCTAATTAAAATTTAAATAACTTACGATACTTGTTCCACCCATAATCGCCGAATTTATCGAACGGGTTAGAAAAGCTTCTTTTGAATTTAGAAAACCACGGAACATCATCCGCTAGTGGACTGTGTTCAAGCGTTTCTTGCATCTTTTCATCCTTAGACTGTTTTGACATTGTGTTTCGACTACCCTCGTCGTCTTCTTGGTCAAAATCTTTTCTTATATAGGAAGATAAAAATAACTTTTTCAATTCTTTGTGCGAATCGTTAAAGACTTTTCCAACGTTATTCGCATTAATTTGTGATTCGTCTGATTCCTCTCTTTCGGATGGGTCTAAACCCAAAGCTGCTAAGAAATTCATGTATGAATAAATCGACATGATTGATGGCACTTTCTTTACATTTAAAATTTTATCAAATATCAATTTATAACTTTCAGTGTTCAGTAGGTTGTCCACCAGGCATTTCATGTCTTGATCAAATCTGTCGTCTGGCAAATTGATATAGTGCGATAGTGAAAGATCCTGTAGATCATGTTCGTATGAACATATGGGGTAAATGTTTTCACTACCATTAAGTTGTAGCGTGGGCACTAGACCTTCAACAATTTCTATTACCTTTTCAAACTCATCCCCGCCTATCCCAGCGATTGCGAGGGCAGCACCAAGTGTTGGTATGGCCACCGTTAGCAAAGCCATCGCTTCGTCAGAGTTTTCTTTTGCAAGTTCGAAAGCTTGGCCGACGACCTCCGGAAGGACAGTGACTTCTGCTGGCTTCATAATAAAAGACTTGTTCTGCTTCGCTGCAAGAAGACTTGTCGGTGTTTTCGAGACGTCAATTGAGCCCTCTGGTGGAACATAACACAACCTAACACCGTATTTTATGCCTACAGACCCAACAAGGACTTCTTCTCCCTCTTCATTCTGCGGTTGGGCTATTATAGCATCTCCAAAGTATTCTGATACCGGCTTTGAAGTGTCTACTTCTCTCTGTTTGCTTTTTAAGAATTCCATAAATTTTTGTGGATTTACGACCCCTTTCAGCAGGTCACTTCTTTGTGATAGTGGACTATCAGGCTTGTCTATAACTCTAACATATTTTTCAAGGAACAGCGTTCCGTTTTCATTAACGAATTCGTAGTCTTCATTTGAAAAGCCCTGCCCATCGAGAGGGTTCTTTGCCTCTGGGTTGTGCACGCAACTTACAATGTTACTGTATGACTCTTCTTGAATCCCGATTTTAGGGCTGTGTGGAAAGATGCCGGAGGCACCAATAAAGTATTTATGTATATCTTCTATGTGTGGGTTTGTCTGGTCTTCCATTGTTTGCCTGTATTCTTGTATTTGCTCTCTAACAAGGAACTTTAGTATTTCTACACAGTGGCCTTCGACAGAATTAACTGTGAATATCTTGCTAGCAAAAGAGGCTTCATTGTGCTTTAATCTAGAAAAGTCAAACTGAAATGTGTTATTAACAACAAATCCGTACAATTCTTCGTCATCAACCTGTGCGGTAGGGGGTCTGATAACTGCATCTTGAAATTGTGACTTTGATAAATTAAAGTTCTTCCAATACTCTTGGCCATGACCAAGGATCAAAGAACCCCTAACGACTTGGTTACCATATTTCTTTTTAATAATTTCAATCGTCTCTTGTTCATTTAGTTTATCTAGTGTCTTTCTTGCTGCTTCGGTCTCTTTTGATAAGTCTGTTCCTAGCCCAATAGGTGAATCGCGAACATCTTGGTACCTTCTCATGGCACTTTCAACACCAGCTTTTTTTGCTCTAATAACACCTAATTCGGTGTCATCAGCAATGTTCCACCTTGTCTCTCGCTTTAACAATTCTAGTGCGTTACCATCATCAACAAAGTGATTTTGCTGAGATGCTAAAATTGTCAACAAGCTTCTGTGTGATGTTTTTAAGCTATCACTTATTGTGTCTGGGCTTGTTTCTACTGCTCTTTTGTAATTTCTATCAAAAATTTGCACTGCTTGTTCCAGGAACAGGAGCCAGTACACATACCCGCTATAAACCGAAGGTAGAAAATCGTTCTGCTCTGTCATCTTTACCTTCATTGAATTGGCAATAAATTCAGAAACAATATCATCAAAATTGTTGTCCATGTCAAATTTAACGTTACTGAGAACTGGCATCGCCCTAATAAAGAAATCAGCCAAATGCACTCTGATTGTCGCTATGATGGAACCCTCTATGGCAGAAAAATCAACTGGAGATGCAATTTTGTCAAATGGTATCTCTTGTATTTCTTCTGGTGGGAGTTGTAATCTTGGGTCTGGTTCCATTCCACGGACTTTGTCCATTCTTGCCACAATTGTCGGGATGTTTATAAAGTTCTCTGCATCTCCCTTGTCAACAGATGACGGCATAATAATTTTAGCAAATTTCTTCCATCCTACCTGCTCCTGGGGCTTAATATAGTATTTTGGACTTAAATAGGAACCGCCAAAACTGGATGGATCTAGGAACACGACTCTTGGATTGTTAGTCTGGCTTCTTCCTAAGACAGCATCGTCTTCTTCAAAATTGTATTCGCTTCCGTCTGGCGAGACGTATGTGAGATCTGCTTTGGTTATTTTCTGCTCTACGGCTGAATAAACAAACCCATCCGAAGGACTGCCGTCCTTTGTAATAACTTCTTTTGAAAGCTTATCGAATAAGATGTTATTCATTCCGCTTAAAAACTTCTCTCCAGCGTTACTATTGATCGCGCCTGGTGCAACCCCACTCCAAGACCTTTTTAAATATTCATTAAGAATCGCCGTCTTCATGTTCTTTGGGTTAGTCGAGGGCAAAAATTGCTTGTCGTAATCGGTTAGGGCAGGCTTATTGGTCTTAAACCGGACTGACTCTAAAGGGCTTGTCGCTACTATCCTGCTATCAAGGCTATTTGGCTTGTCGCTATAACGAACAGCAGAAGTGAAAATGTTATCATCTTCTAAGCCATTGCTGTATGTTAACATAACTTGCTCATTCTTGTATTCAAATTTAGATCTTCGGATGTAATCAAACATTTGTTTGGAAACTGTAGGTGGATCATCGCCAGGATTAGGTAGAAAGAATTTTAAAATAGCGCTTTCATTGACTGCATTGTGATAATTTAGTGTAAAACCTCTTTTATCTGCCAGAATCAAACTCAAAATCCCAGGTGTGTCCCACAGTCTTTCAAAGAAATTCCACTCTATTGTATCGTCTATGAAAGCACTCCTGAGCCTATCAAACATAGAATTTGATGCCTGTTGCAGGGCTGTTTCAACGGGACTGTTCTTAAAGTTTATTAGAGAATTAGGATCTTCGCACTCTTCGTCTGGAAAAGCCTTCATGGCCTTGTCCAAACTATCTTTTAATGTATCAGACCCATTAGCAAACAAATCAAGCATATCATCTAAATCGTCCTTGATTCTATCATTCTGTTTATCAACAAAATCTTTTGCTATCTCTGGACTCAATCCGGAGTTCTCGAAAGCTGTCTGTCTTTCTCGGTTCCAATTTTCCAAGTCTTCTGGTGTTAAACAGATTGTTTCTTCTAACGGAGTAACTCCCTCGTCTGGTGTCACTTCTTGCTGTATCGCCGCTGCTTGTTCTCTTGTTAGCATGTTGCCAATTTTTGTAAAAAACTCTTGGCACTTCTCCGGTGTATCGAGCGAACTGGCAAATTCTGGGACAGCATTTGGTAATGTTCTCGACATGTTGCCGAAGTAGGCCATGTCTTGTTCTTCTGTCGGAAGTGTTAAAGCTTTTACTACTTCTATTTTTGTTGAGGAAACAGAAATCGCCTTGACTAACGCATTGTACGGATCAGAATCTGGCCAAATTGTATCTTTAATTGCTCGTGTCGCAGACTCTTGCGATAATCCAGTTGCCTTTTCAGCCCTTTCATCGAAGTTGTATCTATCGTTCAAGTTCTCGATGGCGGCACCAACCACTGAAGTGTTTCCTGGCGACCCTACTGAAACTGGGATTGCTGCTGCTTTAAGGGCTTCTGCTGCTGTATTCTTGACTGAATCCGTAACCACTCCTGCGGCCTCGGTCAACCTGTGCACGAAGTTCTCACTTTCACTTATTCCAAGAGGGTCAGAACATATTGCATCAGTCAACATCTGCTTGAGATCTACTGGTTGGGTTAGGGCATCAGAACCTTTACCTACGGCACCAATCAGCGATTTGCAATCGAGGTCTAGAACTCCCGGTATTGCTATTTTAGGAATAATCAACCTCAATAGGCCGATCATTAGCTGTTTTATTGTAAGCTTCAATCCAGCAAAGAAGATTTTACCGAATTCCAGACGCCAATTAAAACCACTAAAGCTAAATGATGGATACGGTAGTGTAATTCTAGGCAAAGTAAATACCGGTGGCAACCCACAGGGATCAAAAGACAAAGAGTTAAGGAAACTACTGATAGTTGGAGTTATGAAATGGGTGGATGGGAAGTCAACCGAGGTTATAAAATTAGCGATTATGTCAGCACCAGGTAAATTTTGAAGTGCATTCATTATTTGTTGTAGTTCAGCATGCTTCATTATGGCACTTTCGTATATGTCCATGACTTCTTTTTTCGATTTTGGTCTTGGTCCAGCAGCTATGTCTCCCTGGTCTATTAGTACTTCTTGTTCGCCATCTATTAAATACACCCCGATAGACCCATTGTCTTCGTCAGAACCTCCATCAAAGTTAGAATCCCAAGGTGGGGCAGCGTTACCCAGCAATTCAAGTATTTCTTCTTCTACAGAAGAGCGTACAGCAGGTGGCAAGGCTAAAAGCATTATTTCTAAACCTTCAGCCGTTATACTCTTAAAGGCTTGCTTCGCTATGGCACTAAAGGAAGTTTCAAGGTCAAGATTCGACATGATACAGGTGCATGCCGTAAAACATATTTCAGTCCATTTGCAGATACTCAAATTCGACAACACTTCCCTTAGGGCATCTTCGCTCGACGAAATAGAAAAACTTTTTAACAATCGTTCTAAGCCGCCTGTCTTTATTCTTGGTTTATTTCTCTCTTTAGCCATTTTTCTAGATATTTCAGAAACGTCAATCCCTCTTTGATCTGGGTCTCTCGGTGTTGCGTTGATTTTAGCAGAAGTTGTCTTGTTGTTCTTGTTTAACTGAAATGCGAAGGCATCGGCAAAGTTTATTACTTGATCAAATATAAAATCATCCAAATTAGACAACTGCTCATTCAGGCACTTTAAGCCGGTGTCTCCCATAATTGTATTTTTGCTAACGATCTCTACTCTAGGGTAAGTAAACAACTCAACAAATTCTGTCCATGGTGGGCTTTTCCTACCGTTGAGTCGCAGATGTATAGTCTTGATGTTCGCCAGGTAACCCATCAGAGTGGGGTTTTTAGCGACATTAGACCTGTTCCATGCTCCCATTCCCTTTAGCACCTTAAAGTCGCGAAATCGCTTCTTCGCCCTGATCTTTTTAACCTTATAAGTTTCATTGTTGGAGCTATACTCAAAAGTAAATTCCATCTCTTCAGCTTCTTTTAACGGGCTTGAAAAAAGACCGAAGTCGTAATTGTTCTTTTCAAGTAGAGTCTCTAATTCTCCTATCATGTTCTGTATTCTTTTTTGATAGAACTTTAAATAGAAAGGTTCTTTGGTCTTTGTATGGATGACTCTGCCACCTTCAAGTTGAAAGAAGATCGCTTGGAATTTACTATAAACATAAGTACTCGACTTTAGTTCCTTGAGATACTTAAATAAGTCTCTTGAGCCTATTCTTAGCACCTTTGTAGCAATTTGGTCAGGCTGAGGATTTACAACGGGCTTTTCCGGTATTCTGTCGAAGGCACTTGCTGGAATTGTTATCAAAACAGACATACTACTATCCGCAAAGCTGCTAAAATGATAGTCCATGGCATTACCATACTGTTCCAGTGGAATACCATCTATGTTGGTCACTTCTTCTTTGTTGTAGTGACTAACCAAATAATCGATGCCCGTCTTTACATACGTTTTCATCAGGTCACTAAAAGACATACCACTCTTCGATATTGTACTGTGAGTGTAGATGTCTCCAGATTCGTTTATTGAAACCGAGGTTGAATACTCACAAGTTTTTTTATTTAAGTAAGGCTGTCGCGTAGTCCACCATTTAGGCTGAACATAGCTTGGGTCTGGTGTGCATGTTGGGCAGAATTTTGGAACTTCTTGTTCTGGTTGATCGTCTGCACAATTATCTTTCTGGAGTGGTAAAATCTTTGATGTCATATGTTTCTCATGTTGTAAAGACAGTATTACTCAGTATACTATCGGCTCCCTTGACAATACCTGCATCTAATGCATTTATTGAGGAAATGTGATTTTGTAAATTGTCCATCATCGTATCCATGATTTGATTGATGTTTTTTAATATGTTAGTAGTGTAAGGCGGGGAGCCGGTTAAGGCAGCAAATGCCCCGTTAAGAGCCGCTAATTGCTCTGCAAAGTCTCCGACTGTAGCCACAAGACTTTGTATCTGGTCGTTCTGAAAGGTTAAGTATTTTACAAGATTATTGCCCAAGACAACAGGGTGGACATTCGCGTAGTCCTCGCCTTCGCCACCAACGATAAGTTCTATCCTGCCGGGTGTTTCTATTGGTTTTCTGTTAGCCAGCCTTTCTCTTTTCGTGAATGCTTGACCTCCACCAGCATAGATTCTTACACTCTCTCTTCCTATGATCCTAGTATGATCAGCTTTTAATCCTATTGCCGACTTCTCCACGGAGTCTGTCTTTGTATTGTTCAGCCCAAAGTAACTATCAATACCTTTGCTTTTCTGCGTTATGTAAATCCTTGCCGCATCGGTTGAAAAGCTTGGCCCAATTGCATCTTTACTATTTAGTCGCTTTTCATAGCCCGAGCCCCTACCTACAACAAGATCTATCGAGGCACAGTTTGTTTCTCCAGCACCGCCACAACCTGAGGCTCTACTTTCTGGTCTATCTTTTCCTAAAACTATTGATGCACCAGACGAGTTTTTAAATTCTAGCTCACAACCTGCAAGGACGAAATTAGGCACATCCTCGTCCATCTTTGTACAAAATGCTCCAGGATCTATACCTTCGTTAATTATTTTTTCTATCTGGTGCTCTTCTACTGTAAAGTTGTATTCTTTTGGGTTAAAGACTGTATTAAAGGCTCTTTTTAATACATTATCAGTTGGATCTGCCATTTTATTTCCTTTTTGTTTGTTGTGTTGTTATGTTGTGCCATATATAGCATCTAGAGTCTCTTTCATGGGGAATGCAGGGCCAGGGTCTGATTTAGTATTTTCTTTTGGCGGCGGCGGCCACAGAGAATGAGCAATAATGTTTTCTCTTAAAATGTCATATTTCTTTACTATAGTCCTCATCACACTAACATAGGTTTTTAAAGCCTCATCTGTGTAGGGTTCCCACTTTTTTCCGTTGAATTCAACCCAGTCTTCCTTCGCTTTTACCCCTTGCCTCTCAAATCCCACATTTACGAAAGAAATACCAATTGATTCAAAATTACTAGGAGGGGCATGGTAGGCAATATACTTGTCCGGATCTAGCAGTTGTATCAGTTCGCCGTTCTTTTCTATAAAATAATGATATGAAAGGTGTTTCTTCATAAGAGTTCTGATCGCACTTTTAGAATTCCAACTGGCAGTGTAATGTATGATGATTCTTTTGATCTTGCTTTTCCTTATTGAATAACCCAAGTAAAGTTCTTCGCCATCGTCGTTGGTTGTCCTCGTAAGCATCGAAGCTTCTCCCGCTTCTATCTCAAAATATTCATCTCCAAAATCTGTCGATGTGCCCAGTAAAGTGGGTGCATTTTGTGCTGCAGCATCTAGTATCGCTTTCATCGCAGGGCACGGGTTTTCAATCAATCCTTTGTTCGTCGAAACTTCTTTTGGATCAAACCCAAGACCTCTTTGGCGTCCAAGGTAGCCTGGACCTTGACGAAAATTGCACTTGTATTTGGAGCCAGGTGTAGGCTGCTCGTCATGAGGTTTCAAAATAGCATAACCATAATCATGACACCCGTTAAGCAAATAGGTGACCTTGGGGTCTTTAAATGCTTCACTCGTTGCCTCGCCCTTAAATTCGCATGGCTCTGGTATTACACTACCGTTTAACGACTCTACACGTATTGGAGCTTTAACCGCAGTCCTATCGGCACCGTCACCAGCGACAGTTATATATTGTACTTCGCCCACTATAGTGCCTTCGAATTCTGTCTGTCCGCGAAATTTATTATCTTGTGAGCTATAGTAATCCGCTTCATGCTTTTTAATTTGATCTCGCACTTTACCATCAGCTACAAGTGGTCCGTAACTGTTGAGCAAGGAATGTGGGGTTTTTCTTTTTCCCCCCGACATTACTTATTCTCCTTTGTTTCGTCAGCAAGAGCATTGTATATGTCTTCCATGTCTTTAGAGGACAGTCCCTCGTTAGCAGAGCTTTTAGATACCATTCCGGCAATTTTAACCAGTTGCTCATTTGATCTCTGTAATGTTTCCACATACTTTGCCATCACTGCGCCAACTTCTTTATGGCGAGCCTCATCCTTAGATAGCCATTTAATGGCATCCTGCAAAAGTTCACTGGTGACTTCGCGATCTTTTCTGATATTTCCCAGTGCTTCATCAATGTAATTTTGTAATTTTTTACTCATATCACCTGTAAATAGATTTTATTTAAATTTTACCTTCATCCCAGTCATCTTTAAATAGCCTGTATCTCTTTCTAAACTTGTTTAATTGACAAACAATCTGCTTTGTATTCATTCCCGTTATCTCACGAAGATAGAGATAGATCGCTTTTTTGTTGAATATCTCAATTTCTTCGACTGAACTCAGGATCTCTCTAATAGCATCATAAACTTTCTTCTCATTGTCCTTCATGTCGTTGGTTCCCCAGCCGTCGATTTCAGTCCAAAGGTTTTTCCAAAAATCAATCTCTTCTTGATCTTTGTGAAACGTATTATAGCAGACGACCTTGCTTTGATCTATTTCGTTCATTGCCTTTTCGTAATCTACTTCTCTTTTGTTTCTTTTATTCGTCTTCTTTACCTGGTGACTAAACCAATTCTTTGTGACAACACTAAAATATGAAAAAGCTTTTGATCCCTTATTCGGATCGTATTTCTCAAGTATTGTCGTAAGCCAGACTTTACACTCATTCCTCAACTCGTCGATGTTGGGTAATGAAGTGAATTTGTAAGTATACACTATTTTATCAACCATTTGGTCAAATGCTGGTTGTATCCACCTTACGTACAGGTGGGTTCTTATTTTGTTACAGGTCGTTCCACAATAATCAATTATTGCTTGTTCGTGTTCCTGCGTAAAGTACATTCTCTTCGCTGATCTCTTTCTTGGCATCTAATTCCTCATCCTCCTCAGTTAATTCCGGTTCTTCTTCAAAATCCGGGGGAATTGCTATTGCATAAGCATCTTCATAATCTTCTAATAGAGAATAAAGACTTTTGGTGTGTTCCACGAGAAACTTAAGAGTTTCATCGCCATAAAACATTTCCATTTCGTAAATACTTTTAAGGTGATTCCTATATGTGGCCACCATTAGTGTTAAATCGGCTAAATTATCGCCTAAAAACATCAACCTACCCAAGACTACCCTAATGTAATAAAAGGCGACAAAATTGGCTACTACGGATGCGGAAAGGGCAATTACTAACCAAAATGTTAAGTTAATCGTCATAAGTTTGATTCCTTGCTTCTTTTTTCATTTCTTTAAGAAGCTGTTGATTTTCTTCAATTTTTTCCTGAGTAAGGCGACCAGTCTTACTATCTCCATCACTACTTGGTGGTCTTATTGTTGGAATCTGCGGTACACGCATAAGATGTTCTCCTTCGCCACACTTCGTGCAAGAGTTTTGTTTCTCTTTCATTCCGTGCCATATTTGAAAATGATCGTCGCATGAACCACAGTGATAAATGTATCTGGGCATTAACTTGTAACAACCTTGCTAGTTTCCGTAGTTGTAGTGGTTGGTGAACCTTGTGTTTTTACAGCGGGAGGATTTGTTACAACAACCTCTCCATTGTCTGTTTTTTCCAATTGGAAGTTCTGCAAAACAGGCACGATGTCTGTTTGTTCCATTAATGATTTTTGTAGGGCCATCATTACGGCTCCAATTGCTTGATTTGATAATTTCATTTTAATCTCCTTTTTCGATTCTATGACTATCACTGTCAAAATGTTGAGTTGAAAACTCAAATAATTCTGTATCTTCTATTGCTTCCATTCTGTGTCTTAGGCCTCGGTAAACATGGAAGTTGTCTCCCGGCCCAAGGATGCAGGTTTGCGCGTCGCTCATGTCGTCGCTATCACCGTAATAAACTTTTATTTTTCCTGATTGTATATAAAATACCTCGTCTTTAAGTTCGTGATAATGCCAAGAGCACTTCTTGCCTTTTACAAAGTATAAAAGTTTGCCGCAATATTCTTTGGAGTTGTGAATCCACTTTTCGAAGCCCCATCCTTTGGGTACAAATTTAATCTCTTGTGTTGAGACAGACTTCGCTTTTATCTCATTCATTAAAGCACCTTTTCAGCCCGTCTTGAATAGAAACTACTGGCCTCCATCCGATTTTTTTTAATTCGGAGATGTCTGCCTTTGTGTGCTTTACATCGCCGATTCTTTCTGGTGCATAAGTCCATTTGACTTCATGTTTGGCGTCGATAAAGTTTTTAATGTAATTTAATGAAACTGATGTGCCAGAGCCAACATTAAGATGTTTTCCGCAAAAGTCTTCTTTGTGGTTCATACAAAAGATGTTAGCAGAAACAATATCTTCTACATGGACTAAGTCTCTTGTCTGTTCGCCATCACCATCCATTCTTAGAGATTTGTTTTTTCTAATCATTTCCATCCAAGCACAAATTGCTGTTGTGTATGTGCCGCCATATTTTTGGTCTTCTGAGTACGCATTAAAGTATCTCAAGCAGACAGTGTCCAGCCCATAAAGTTTCGAGTAAAGCCGACACTCCATCTCGTTCATTAATTTATGAAGGCCGTACGGAGAAAGAGGAATCCCATCGCCGTTACCGTTAACCGCTGAAGATGAGGAGAAGATAACACGCTTGACACTGTGCTTTTTAGCCCACTCCAACAAAACAGAAGTAACAAGTACGTTTTGTTTTAATGTGTACGATGGCATTTCAACAGAATAACCAACACGAGGGACTGCTGCTAGATGAAAAACATAATCAAAATTCTCTTCCGGTAAACAATGAAGAATGTCTTCTCCGTCTATAAGGTCAATACCTTGAACTTCGTAATTCTGTTTCTTCAGTTCACTATAAATGTGGCTACCAATGTAGCCCTTGTAACCAGTTACCAAAATTTTCATAACTCTTTATCCCAGCGCTTGATCATCTCATCTATCATTGAACTGAATGTGTAGTCAGGTTCCCAACCCAAAACACTTCTGGCTTTGGATGGATCTCCCTTCAAATACTTTAATTCTTCAGGTCTCATAAATTTTGGATTTTGTACGATGTAGTCTTCATAGTCTAAGTTAAGTTTTCTAAAAACAGTCTCACAAAGATCTCTAACTGAGTGTGTTTTTCCTGTTGCGACGATAAACTCCTCTGGTGTTTCATGGTTAATTATCATGTGCATTGCTCTGACATAGTCTTTGGAATGTCCCCAATCACGAAATGAATCCATATTGCCAAGTTCAAGTTTACTCTCAATGCCTTTTTTAATAGCGACAGCACCATGCACAACTTTATTAGTTACAAAGTTTGTGCCCCTCCTTGGGGATTCGTGATTAAACAGGATACCATTACAAGCATGTAATTTGTAAGCATGTCGATAATGCCTTACAAGATTATATCCCATGACCTTTGAACAACCATAAGGACTTACAGGGTTCATTGGAGTTGTGAGTCTTTGAACTCCGTCTTCATCAACTGAGTTGCCAAACATTTCTGATGACGATGCTTGATAAAATTTTGCATTAGGACAAATTGTTCTATAGACTTCAAGCATATTTAGCACACCTAAGGCATTTGTTTGAATTGTAAAAGAAGGCATGTCAAAACTTACTCTAACATGACTCATTGCGCCAAGATTATAAATTTCATTAGGCATCACTTTGGAGACAATTCTAACTAGCGAAGGATAATCCACCAAGTCTCCATAGTGAGAAATAACTTTATCGGCAGTGCCATGCTTAACTAAACGATGATTTTGGTTTTCAGCCACAGAATGTCTACGCACGATTCCATGCACTTCGTAGCCAAGGCCTAATAGGTGCTCTGTCAAGTAGCTTCCATCTTGACCGTTGATCCCCGTTATTAGTGCTTTTTTCATTTAAAAATCTCCATTTTTGTCAAATCCGGCCAGTCAGTAGTCTTCCACACCTTTGGCTTTCTGCTGGTTGCTTCTGGTAGCTTCTGTAGTCCGTTTCGTGCTGTTTCTGGTGTCATATAATAGTGATAACCTATCGTGGAGATGTCTTGCTCTCGCCAAGGAACATCAGGAACTCTACCATCATATGACATTTTCTTTAATATTATAACATCTTTTTCACTATCTGTCAAGATAATTCCTCCTTTTCCTAAAGATAAATGTTTTCTATACTGAAAACTTACACACATGAAGGTATCTGGTATGTAAGAATTCCTTTTCCAAAGAACTGCTGCATCTATAATGTTCGTGCCTCCAAGATAATAATAATCTTGCCAGTCTTCTTCTCTCCAATCGAAATCAATGCTCAACTTAGTAGCTAAAAACGGGACAGAAAGATAAGTTCTCTTTGGGATCGTGTAGTGTTTTATATTTTTTAATCTAAGACAAAGCTCTATTGCGTGAGTGCAACAATCAACGGCAACTGCGTATGGAGACCCGAAGAAACTTGCAATCTCTTGTTCAAACTTTTTTACATCAGCAAAGCTCAATTTTGCACCTCATTTTGTGGCAATTTATTTTTTGGAACAAAACACTCTACTCTATAGGTATCAGATTCATAATCAGATCCGCCGCGAACCCCTTCACTAAAAACAACGAACTCATTGCCGTCATCACGAATAATCAAAGTGTGTAATTCAAAAGGAGGTGTTGAGACGAAGTCACCTACTTGCAACAAGACCATCTCTGGCTCCTGACTTGAATTGAGAGGCTTGTGCCAATATTCTAAAGAACCTTTCGTTATCAACATATGTTGTGTGCTCTCTTTATGATAGTGGTTGCCTCTAACCACGTTTGGTTCAGAGTGAATTATAGCTACATGATTTATATTTTTTTTATAAAATATGTCTGCTATTTTCCCCCTTGTATCTTCAAAGAACTCTAATGGGGATTCAATGTCTTTCCAAACATTTTTTTTATTCATATTAACTCCTCTATTGATAAAAATTTTACTTTATGGTTTATTTTTTTAATTTTGTCTTTAAGAATTGATGAAATGTTCCACGATAACACCAAAGCATAAACCTCGTCGTATTCTAAGAAAACTTCATCTCCAACAATCGGTATTCTTGTTAGTGGTGTATATTTTCCCTTTTTGTATTCAGAAGCATCAGTCACATAATCCAGAATAGTATTGTCTATATTGTAAAAGTTCAAGAATGTATTTGCTTTTGCAGCAGCGCCAATACCGATGATAGGTATGTTTTCATTTCTTATTTTATACAACTTGGACATTATGCTGTTTCTGTTGTTTTTTAGCTGCTCCATGAATTTAACATATGTTTGCTCCTCAAACAGCCCAGCACTCTGCTCTTCGCTTATCATGCTGTAGACCTGTTGGCTCATTTCAGCGTTTTCTTTTTTTCTAGAAAATACCCTCAAAGAACCACCATGATAATCCACAACTTGAATCTTAAATATTTCAAGACCTTGTTTTTCCAGCAAGTTGTAGGCGTATTTCACAGTAAAATAGGTAACATGTTCATGATATATTTGATCAAACTTATAGTCCCGTACTGTGCATAGCCAGTATGGCAATTCAAAGACAAACAAGCCATCTTCGTTGAGAATCTCCGACACAGCACTAGTGAAGTCCATGGGGTCGTTGGCGTGATTAAACACATTGTTTGCCACAACAGCATCAACGGAGCCAAAGCTTTTTCTTATGGTCTCTACACTATTCATACCAAACAGCACATTGTGAGTTTTTACTCCCCTAGACTCAGCAATCTTGGCCATTGTCTTTGAGGGATCAACCCCTTGAGCCTCGTATCCTTTGTCAATAAATTGTTTTGTCAAGAATCCATCATTAGAACCTATCTCTAGCACTTTACTATTGGGGAGTAAAAACGGACTAACCATGTTGGCATAATCTATCCAATGATTTCGGGATACCTTAGAATTAGAAGAAGTGTAAGAGTAGCTGTAAAGATTGTACCTGTCATCGTCTTTTGTTTCAAACTTAAGTCTTATCTCGCCAGTGTCTTTGTCTAAAACACATTCCAAAGGATAAACAGGTTCACTTAAGTGATACTGCTCTTCGGAGATGAATGTATCGGCAAAAGGATGCATGCCTAGTTTAATTATTGTATTCATTTTTTACACTCCAAATTTAATTGCATTTGAATTCCACTTTTATCCATGTGAGGGATGTATGCCTTCGAGTAGTCATCAAACCCCTTAGGTAAGAATTTTTCTGCGTTGTATTTCGTCACATTACCAAACCCACATTGGCTTAATAACATTGTTAACGATTTTTCGTCGTAAACGGTCTTATGATAAATGAACTGATTCTCGTTTATTTTCCATTTTCCAAATAATGGACCTAAAATTCCTATTCCATCTACATTTTTATTTTTTTGGTAAACTTCGACAATCGATGCAAAATCAGGAACAGAAATTTTTAAAATACCACCATTTTTCAAAACCCTTCTCCACTCTTGCAAAACACGAACTGCCTCACCTCGATCATAATATTCAAATGATCCACAAGAATAGATTAAATCAACTGAAGAATCTTTAAACATTGACAGATTCCCTAAATCCGTCTTTGGGTAATCTATGTGAGGCAAAGTATCGATATCTACATGAATATAACCCTTGAGGTATCGGTGGCCACAGCCTAGGTGTAATTTTAATTTACTCATCAATTTTTTCCTTATCTTTGCTAACTCCGTAATAAGGGCCATTTTTAAATTCATAGAAAATTGTTTGATCATCTATGACTGTCATGCTGTGGCCACCTCTGTAGAGAACAACTACATCTCCAGACTTGATCCTTCTGGTGCATAAAGTAGAATTATCTAAATCATAAAATTTTGCTTCGACCTCACCTTGTAAAACCACCCAAGACTCTTGGGTTAGGTTTGATTTTCTATGCGTCTCAATGTGTTTATGCGCCGGTACATGTGTCCCCTTAGACATCACCCTGCCGCAAACTTGCATAAACTCGTCATCAGGACTTAAGTCTACTCTTTTTGCAGTAATTTCGTCCTTTCTAAGAATACAAAACACCAGCTTGTCTTTATTAATTTTAGAATAAAATCTTTCCATTTTACGATACCCATGCAACTGGTGCTTCTTCAACACCATTTGCTAATAAAATACAAGCCCTTCTTAAGCCATCAATACAGTGCCAGTTTGATCTAACTATAATGTAGTGACTGTCATAAGGCGGTTCTAAATAATCCTTGTCTGAATTAATTACTGCTTCGAATTCCAAAAGCAACTCATCAACAGTCATGTTTTCGTTTGGCGTGCCTTTTCTAGCCCATGTGTAACCTCTGCAGAGAGAGAAGTACTTTCTAAGTTGTGTTTTGTCTCCAGTTAAATATTTAAAATGCGGAGTGTTTTTAATCTTTAATGGAAATCTAGAGCCCCATATCTGGTCTAGGATGTTTTCTAATCTTACCGTTCTTATTTCATACCTACCAACACTATATCCGCGTGGAAGATGCAATTTATTTGTTCTATCGCTTTTATGGACTTTTTTCATTTTTATTGCCTCAATTGTTTATAAATGTTTTCTGCTATCATAAAATCAAATTCAGTATCTATATCTACAGACTCTATTTCATTTAATACTTTGAAGGTTGGCTCATCAGTCACAACATTCTTAAATTCCATCATGTCTTCTCTTGAAATCAAACAAACCCCATAAGTAATTTGATATATGTCTGGTAGATCTTGGCTATTTGGTGATTTTCTTATGTCGTAGTTTAGTGGCTTGTTGTTTAACCAAAGATGATGTTTTACTGGTGACACTGTTACAACATTTCTATTCACATGAAACTTCTCTATACACTCAATAAATGTCTCTCTGGAAATTAAAGGACAAGTGACCGGACTATACATCATGTATTTGCAGTCAAAAGACTTCGCCAAATTACAAAAAAATTCTGAGTTGGTGGCGGTGGAGCTTGCATAATAATCATCTCTTTTGTGTGTTATTACTCCGCTGTTTTGTGCTATTGAGAGCATTCTATCACAATCAGAAGAAACTATGATGTTGTCGATCAACTGAATTGATTTTAATTGATTAATTTTTATCTGTAGTAGGTTTGATTCGGCAAAAGCCTTTATGTTTTTGTTCTTGACTCTCTCAGACCCTTTTCTAACAGGTATAATGGCAGTTATTTTCTTCATTGACCTATCCTTTCTAAAATCTCTTTCCAGTTGTTTTTAAAATGTATTGCTTTGTCATCAATATAATACTCTGCTCTTGGTTTTTCATGTGTTATCTCTTGAACGTACTTGTACACTTGATGTTCTCTTAGCCACTCTTCGACCAATTGTTGGCCGGTTTTGCCGTTAACTACTGGCCTGTCTGGTCTCACTTTAGAAGAGAAAATTATGATGTTCCAGTCTTTAGATAGTTCTTTAATTGCTTCAAGTGCTCCTGGTATCGGATCTCCATAGCAAGTTCCATCATGCCAACCTTTATCAAAATTATGAACAACACCATCAAAATCAATGGCCAGATTCTTCAACTCACCTTCAAAGCCCGGAGGCACATTTTGATTAAAAGTTTCTTTAATTTCGGGCTCTATTCCTAATTTTTCAAACCTTCTTTGTCTGGCTTTTTTAATTATTGAGGGGCACTCAAATCCAGAACTGTGAGTTAGTTGATATGTCAGTGCTAAAGATAATATTTCTGATGTGTGATACAGCGTGACATCTTGTGACACTGATGTTATTCTTGGGTCTAAATCAAACTTTGGTTGGGCGGAAATTAGTATTGCAGGAACTCCGTTTTCTGCTGCGTAATTAAGTGCCTTCACTGAAGCTTTTGAGCTAGTCCCGTTTGTAGAGCACGAAATACAGATTACACATGCGTGTTCTAAATTTATATTTCTAAATCTATACTCTAGCCACCTTTTGAACCAACTTTGGGCATCTTTATCCCCTATTATGGAAGTTGCAGTTATCCCAGAGCCGGGAGCAATTGCATTTTTATCTGTTAGTCTAGAAATATCTACGGCAGCATGATCAGCAATTGCAAGATTGCCTCCATTACCGAAAATAAAAACTATTTTTGACTTTCGAAAGATTTCTTCAACTTTTTTCCATTGTTTTGATTTGACTATTTTTTTAAATTTATTGTCAAAGCCTTCAATATTTAACATTTTTATTCTCCAATTTTATTTGTTTGCTTAAAAATTCATCGGTTAATACCCGATCATCAATTATTAAATTATTTTTGAAATATTCAAACTGTGCTTCGGTGTCGTGGTAGTCGCCGTTGTCACCAGATTTGAATACATTTTTTACTTGGTCTAAGCTGTGGTTTCCATAATCAGGATGAGTGTTCAAGTACGCCGTTCTATAAAAATCTATGCCTGTTATGAAAAGGCTCTTTATGTCATAGCTCAACAAGTCTACCATAGCTATTAAGCCAGTGTTAGGCCTTACTTTGTTGTCGTTACTAAGTGATTTTTTTAATTCCGAATACAAGGCACAGTCCACCACTTGATGATTATAAAAATTATTATAGTATCGAACATTCTGCTTGCAGCGGCTTTCAAAAAACCATTCAACTTTAGGATAAGAGCAAATCAAAAATTTTATTTTTAAATTTGAATAATCGTGCAGAGAACCATCATAATATATAACATCCGTTCTTGTTCCCGAGTCTTTTGAATTCTTAATTTTCGCGTAATTTAGTCTTACCACGACATCACAAGAATCGATCAAATCACCATTTTTTGAGTCTTGAATCGATCTTGCTGGTCCTACAACCGCAATTGTTTTTTCTTTTAAAAAATGTTCATATTCTTTTTCGTGTATCATTTTCCTATTTTCCTCTTAAGGCCTTTTCATTTTTGATCATTGGCATTATTTTTTTTGTTTCCTCAAACTCCTTAAGCCACTCGTATCTCTCTTCCGGATAACAATAGCTTGGGTCTAGTGCGAGGGTTGGCGGATTTTCTCTTAGATAAGCATTCCAATGTGACTCATCGTGCCAAATTGCAACGATTTTGTTTTTTCCATCGGCATTTATGTTATCTTTAATTTGTCTACTGGCTTCGAGGTAATTTTCTGGTTTACCTCCTTGGAATCCTCCACAGTAATATGGAACAGATGGGTCAAATTGGACAAATGCAGTTGATTCTTTCCTGCTTTCAAAAGTTGCACCGGGGCGGTTATAGAATCCGGGGTGATGTGTTGCGACCAAATCACTCAAGATTTCTTTTCCAACTTGCCCTACAACGTTCATATCCACATCGATGTAGTACACGTAATCATAAGTCATTAGTTCTTTTTCAGCTAACAAAAAATAATGATATCTAAAAAGAGTGTCTCCAGGGAAGCCTCTTCTTTTAATGTAAAACTTTTTTATCCCAACTCTATCATCATGAAAATCATCTGTACTGTCAGTGAAAAGAAAAATATCAACATGTTCATCGACAAAAAAATTATTGCTAATGCAACTTTTAGATTGCCGAAACAATTCTATGTAAGGGCCTGTTGCTACATTTAAGACTGCTATTTTTATTTTTTTCACTATTCCATCTCCTGTATAGTTAATTTGTATTTATCGGATGTGAGACAACGGCCACTTTGTAGGTCAAATTTCCAGTTATGTAGTGGACAAGTGATGTGTCCATTTTCAATAATTCCGCACTTTTCCAAATTAACACCCTTGTGTGGGCAAAACTTTTGTATTCTTTTCATAGATTTTCCAACTTTGGCAATGAATGTTTCTGAGTAGTTTTTATTATTAATGTTGTTAGTCATGTAGATATTTTCAGAAAGCATAAAGCTTCTTAGATCAAGATTTTTAAACATGGCAAATAAAAATTCATTGTAAACATCTTCCTTGCGTGTACACTTAAATCTCATACTAAGAAAATATTCATCAAAATCAATTCTTTCTTTGCTTATAAGATAGTCAACGATTTGCGGATCGAATTCAAATCCGTATGAGTAGTCTTGGTTGGTAAATTCTAAGAAGCAGTTATCGGGCTCTAATGTAAAATCGATTATCCATTTTGAATGATTTTTAAAATCGATTAAAATTGGGAAATTAATTTTGTGTATAAAGATCTTGGATTTTTGTCTAATTTTTTTAATTAATAAAGAAAATTTATTTGATAGCTGCGAAGTGTCTCTGCCGGATGGTAACAAATTGTCGCCGAGGTTACCATTGTGTGTTTTAACAATTCTTAACTTGTCAATTTCTTTTTGAACGTTACTGTAGATTTGTTCTCTCTTTTTAGCATCTGTGTGGTTTATTATTTTATCTTTTTGAATAGAAATTTTACTTCCGGGTATTATAAAAAGTGAAGGTATTTTTTCTTTTTTTAAAAACCTATTTACATCATCTAACAACAAGAAGGGGTTGAAACTCTCATCACGAGTTTCGTCCCAAAATCTAAATTGATCATGCAGAAAGACAGGAGGGCCAGCATTAGGGACTACAAATTTGGGCTTTATACATTTAGCGTATTGAAGGGTTCTATTTAAAACATTATTTCTTTTTAATTTACACTTAGAAATTAAATCACTAAAATTATAGTCATAAACACACGGCCACCAAATAGCACTTGAGCTTTGTAGCAGCAATAAATCAACATTTTCAGAATACTTTTTAATTTTCTCAAAACTTGGATGACAATCATTTAAGTTAATAATTTTATTTGACTCGTTACATAAAATTATTGCGGAGTCCCTATCGTTAAACCCCTCTTCGATGATCACCTGTGCTTTTACGCCTTTAATAGCGAAAGTCTCCTCTTCCAGCAGTTCTTCAATTTTAGTAAAACCTAGTTTTTGTAAATTTTGTCTTAGTGTTTTGTCTTTGAACTCTGGGATTAATATTGGTGTGGTCTTGTCAACAAGGTGCAAAGTCCATGGGTCATAGTGATCTTTGTGAGCATGGGAGATATAAATGAAATCTAGATTTTTAAATAACGTGTCAGAGATCATGTGAGAATTGTCAGGAAATTGATGCCATGAGTTGAAAAATGTTCCTTTTGGGCTCAACCACGGATCAAAAATAGCTTTAAAGTTTCTGTCTTGTACCATCCACCCTGCATGTCCTAAATGTGTTAAATCAAACATAAAATTATAAACGTTCCCAATTTTCTGGTATTATGTCCTTTGTATCTTTATCAGCAAATTTTGAACCAAACCACTTCTTAGGGGCGATTACTCGCTTGTCTTTGTTTGTGTTTAACCAGGCACCCCACCAAGAGAAAGTAGAATTAGCCATAATGTTATTCTTACACGTAGACATAAGGATCAAGTCTTCCCAATCTTCTTTGTTTTCAGAAAATTCAACATTTTTAATAAAGTTTAAATTTTCCTTACACCATGCGATGTCATTACTGAAAACCAGGAACTTCTCTTCTTTGTCGAATCTATTAACAGCTTGCTCAAAGTAATTTAGTGTTAAATTGTGGTGATACTCACTTAATTTGAGATAGTCACCTCTTCGAATATGTATAGAGGTGTAATCTGAGTAATTCCCATATTTTTGATTTATTTGATTTTGAAGATTGATAACATCTAGTATGCTTATTATTTCGTCTCTATGTTTTGCAAAGTACTTATGAGATTGAAAATATCCATTTAATTTAATATTTTTTTCAGCCACAGGAATCGGGTTGTAATGAAAATTTATTTCGTTGTAATTGTGATGAAAGATGTCTTCACCAATTCCGCAAGGCAGGTTTTTATATAAATTATTCTTAAATTTTTTTATGTGTCTGTCTGTTTCAATTTGATGGAAGTATGGAGACTTTTTGTGTTCGAGAGCATACGATAGTGCCGTTGCAATACAGAAAAGCTGGTTTCCTAAGCCAGAGATGTCACCCAGAGGTCCCAAAATGTTGCACGACACAAAATGTTGTTTATATTTTTGTTTTTTTCTTATTTCGGATTCGGTTGATAACTGCAATTGATGATTGACTTTATCATCATTTAAAGGATTTTCTCTGTTATAACAATAAAGCGTATCACTAATGTGCAATGCCATCGGTCCGGCCATTTCAAGCATAGGAAACATAAAGGCCATGTCCCACGTCATTCTATAGAATTTTTTATCATCTTGCAACAAGTCCTCTTTTTTAATTCTATCCCACAATTGTCTTTTAAAAGTTCTTAAGTGAGAGGAAAACCATTGCGAACTTCTATATGCGTTGTTCTTTATTGTTTGGCTACTAATTTGTCTACAAAATTTACCTTTTTGCATTGATGGGTACTCAATGTAAGATCCATATGTCATAAGACAATTGTGTTCTTTGTATTTATCATTTAAAATTTCTAGTGCTTTTTTGCTAGCTAACCAATCATCACCATCTAGAGTTACTATGACATCTTCACTATCATCACCAGACATTTTAATTGCATCATAAATGTTTTGAAGTGCAAATTTTTTCTGTTTATTTTTGATTAGTACGAACCTACTATCGTTTTTTATTATCGAAGTTACTTTATCCGCCGTGCTATCAGTAGAAATATCATCGACTAAATAACAAATAAAATCATTGTATGTTTGCAACTGTAGTGATTTTATACAATTCCCAATCCATTTTTCAACATTGTAAAACGGAACAACTATTTTAAACTTATTATCCTTCATTAACACAATCCCAAAATCTTTTTTTATTATTTTTCAAATATGACAATGTTGCTTCAACATCACCAGAAAACCAAGCCTCATCCTTATGCATCACATTGTCATTAAGTCTTAATTCACAATCTAGCAGCTTTGCTTCAATCGTTATTCTTGGGCATGTATCTCCACCAGATGGAAGAAAAATGAGACCCATAGAAGAAGCTAACTTTACTAACATCTCGTCATGAGACAAGTTAGAAACCAAATCATAATTTAGTTTGTTTTCAATTGCGTATTTAATGCAGTTGTTGGTAGCCTTTATCCATGATGGAGAATTTAAAATTACAAATTTATTATTTTTATTTTTATCTATGTTTCTCATTTTAAGCAGATTGTCGTCCTTGAAAACAGAACTTAAGACTTCTGTTTTGTTATCTTTCAAAAACCTAAAAGATGAAAAATACTTTTCTCTTTGTTTTTCTGACATAAACCAAATTTTTCTTGACTTCGAAAAAAATAATGATACCAACTTGCCATTGAATCTTGAGTTGCAATCGCAACCACCACTAGCCAGAGCATGTTTTTCTGGTGATCTCATTTCGCAAAATTTAAAGTCGTATTCTAAAACATCGTAATCAATTTTAGACTTTATAATTTTTATTATTGAATTTTGTTTTAAATTTATAAAATTTCCAAAAATCCATTTTTTATCTAAATTGTCTTCAATAAAAGAATTATCAACCATATTGCTTTTAATTCTTTCAACTTCCTTTTCGCAACTTGTTATTATTGCATCAGACGTAAGCTCTGCCCCTCCTATCAACTCATCCGAAAAATAGTCAGAAACAAAAATAATGTTAGACATTTAAATCCTTGAACATATCTTCAATTTCCGCTATGGAGTTAAGCTCTTCTTTGCTATAAATAGCATCACAGAAGCCCGCAAACAGCTTTTCTTCAGCGAATTTCTCGTTTATGATGGTTGATAGCTTCTCGGCTCGTTCTTTGATTTTTGACCAGTTCTTGAGTGTTCTACGAAGGGTCATTTTGTAGCTGCCCTGGTCGGCATTTGCCCACATTGAATCTTTCTCAATTACTCCATCCCATACGGCACCTTGTTGAACCGGTTGTAACGTATACTCAACATTTTCAAAATAATCTTTACCATCATGATTTAAAAAATCCATTTGACCTGACCATCCAACTGTGACAATCGGCATTCCTTCTCTGGCTGCTTCGAACATTGGTAAACCAAACCCTTCGCCGTGCGAAATGTTAACAAGTGCTTTGATCTTGTCATGTTTGTATAGCCATGTCATTTGACCAGCAGTTAAGTCCCCATGAAGAAGGTAAACCTTACACTTTCTGTCTGGATAATTACTGAGGAGTGTTTTTATTTGCGGTTCTAAGTGTTCCCAATCAATAATTGAATTTGATTTAAGGTTAGTTTTGACAACAAGGCCTATTTCTTGGTCTATAAACTCTTCGACCCACCACTTAATGGCATTTTCAAAATTCTTTCTTGGTCCCATTTGAGATATCATTAAAAAATTATTATCAAAATCTAACGTTAATTCGTCTATGGGTTCTGCTTCTGCTCTTGGGGTAGTTTCCCCTACAACTTCAATTGGTGTGTTTAATTTATACGGAACCATCTCACCAGTTTGAGTGTTTTTGGCTTGAGCCATTGTGTTCTCATAAGTTGTCTTTGCATGGTTTGAAACGACAAGAATTTTATCAACCTGTTCATTACCTTTTTGTAGCCAGACAGGTGACACCTTTGTCGTTTCAATGCCAGCAGTGTATCCAATGTTAACTGGACACATTTTCTGGAATTCGTTTGGAATTGTAATTTGCAAACTGATGTCCGGAGACAATTGTTTGTTCTGTATTAGGGCTTGTGTGAGGCCTATTTTTGAATCCATCCATTCTCGGAATTCAGATTGTTCCCAAATCCAGCCGGTTTGGCCCCACGGGGTTGGTTGTATGTAGATGTCAAACAAGTCTTCTCTTGATTTTAATGCTCTTAATGCAAAGCGGGATTGTTCACCGTAACCGCTTTGGGACAGAACAGGTCCCTTTACAAAAATCTTCTTCTTCATTGATTTATTAAACTCCTATTATTAACATAACCTATTCACTTATTGTTGTCAAATTATTTTATTACTTTTTTTATTGATTCCGTCATGTAGTTGTAGACACGAGAACCTATCAAAACATAACAATACTCTGTTTGGTCTAAATCATACTCTGGATGTTTTCCAAAGCCAACTATTATCCCGTATTCTTCCAATATGGTAGTAACAAGATCCCCAAGATAAATCTCTTGGAGACCATGCACAACAAGAACCTCACTGAAGTAGTTGTTATCTATCATGCGACTTCTTTGAATCTAATACCGCCGGTAAATTTTCTAGTGTTCCATGAACCATTTTCTTCGTGTATCTCATTCATGGTTTCAACCCATTGAGAATTAAATGTCTGGAAGTTATAATTCTTTAGTACGTGTTCCCGGCCTTTGTTACCCATTTCTTTTCGTCCTTTGTTACCAAGAGCCATCATTTTATTCATAGCAGAAAAGAATTGGTCTTTGCCTATCCTGTCCTCGTATATGTAAGGAACTTCTTGAGATCCGATAATGGCCTTTGCTACTGGTACTATGCCGACTCCAAACCACTCTCTTCCGTCGGTTACTTGCTCTTGTAGTCCTCCGGTCATGTTCACGATTATTGGTGTACCACATGAGAGCGATTCCAATGTCGCCAATCCAAAACCCTCTGCGTCGCTAATGTTAATTGTACAATCAACCATGCCATACATTGCTGCAAGGTCTTCCGGGGGTATTTTCCTCGTTGACAAAAGAACTTGTCTTGTATTGGACATACCAAGCTGATCTATAATGTGATTCAAGTCTTGACCGTGAGGATCTCGGGGGTCTGTGTGCATAATCAATATTGCATTATCTTGATTATTTGTCTTATCCATCCACTCCTTAAACCAGTATATCAGTGTTCCAGATTGTTTTCGTCTGGCGTTTCTGTTGTTCCAAAAGAAAATAGTTTTAGTTTCTTCACCCTTCTGCAGCGAAGATGCTCTTGCATCTTCTTTTTGTTCTTGACTCAGAGGCTTAAAGATGCTACCATCGACTGCATGTGGTATATAAACGGTTGACACATCAGGAGATACGTTTCTCACGATGTCGTCTGTTACTTTTGATATCGTTACCACTTTATCATTAGAATCATAAAATTTCTTATTGAAAAACGGATAAGGTTTATTATCCCAAACATGATAATAAACCAGCGGCACAAGTGGCCTAATTTCATTCTCGATTGACCATAGCCAACCATAAAACCTAGGATCTGTCATAAACCATAAAATGTCGGGCTTTTCTGTTCTTAGGATAGAACGAATCATCTCAGGCTTACCATAACCATCTATTGGTATTATGACCCAATCATCGTTATATGGCTCAACTTTTATTGGGTTGTAGTTCTCGTGACGGATTGCCCCTCCGAGCGATATGATGCTGTAATTTCCTGTTTTTAATAGTGCTTCCATTACATATTTGGTTTGGGTTCCAACGCCAGAAGGCGACAGTGGATGGTCGCCTAATGTTAATACTTTAATTTTTTTTGTCATTTATTCTCCATTATGGACAAGCAGCCGACTTATAGAAATCACATCCCTTACAAGACAGCCTATTCTTAATATACATTTTTCTATCGATGTTGAGCAAAGCCTTATGCAGTAAATCCGTTGCATTCGCGGTCTTTTTTGGGCCAGATGTAACTCTAAACACTTCAACATTATCCTTTTTTGCAGTTCGCTTTAAGAGAGCGAAGTGTGTCTCAACCAAGCTTGGATCGATATTATGTTTTTGGCAGAAGAACTTTTTATAGAGGGTTAATTGATAGGTGATTAACTTGCTATTTTTCTTTTCTCTATCCCATCCCCATGAACATGTCTTCCAATCGATAACATGATACTTTCCATCAGTCGTTTTGATCACTAAATCAATATAACCTTTAAATACGAGTTTGTCAAGAGAAAAATTCATTATTTTTTCATAAAGTTTTTCTTCTACGGACACTACGGTAAAGTCTCCAAACACTTCTTTCATTGCTGGTATTATTTGAGGTGAAAGAGTCTTGGCCTGTACTCGCATTTCAGTAATTAAATCTTCTCTTCTTTCGTGGTCTTCCCCAAGACGTTCCAACTCTTTTTCGAAATGAAGATTAAAAAATTCGTCATAGTCTGATTCTTCTATTTGATCTTGTATCGCATTTTCGCATAGAGCGTGTATAGAGCTACCAAAAGCAGTATACTCATTTCCTGTGAATCCTTTAAGTTTATCAATGTAAACTAATTTGTGCTTTCGCGGGCAATCTGCCCACATTTTCAGTTCCGAATAAGATATGTGCTGTTTCATCTTTCCTCCATGTATTCAAGATTTTCAAGCTTACTGTACAGTACGGGACATATTTTTTTAATAGAGTTTTTATCTCGCATAAAGTATTCTTCAAAGCCAATTGCAAAATACTCTCTTAATGACGTTACGGAATAAGGCGACAAGAAAAGGCCGTTTACGAAATTCCACATCGCATCATAACCAACACCCTTATAAAAATACATGTCGATGTCCTTATCATAGTGATAGACTGACCTGATCTCTTTGGGTGGGCTGTAATTGTATGCATCTAGAAGGGAATGAATTTTCAACCTTTTAGACATAAACTCTCTCTTTAATACATTATCATTGTATATTCGATCTCCATAGATCTCTTCAACGGAGTGTGCTATCTCATGAATGATGTCATCTATCATGTCCTTGTCTGATTTTTGTTTGTTTGTAACATAAATCGCACTGTCTTGGTAAACAGCATTAACATCTTTTTCGGCAAAAACATCAAATTGACCGACGTATATTATGTCAATACCTCTTAACAGGTGCGACGGAACCATTCTGCTAATAGAAGAAAAGACCAAGTCAGGATCTACTTCGGGAGGCAGAGGATCTTTAATATAGATATTTATGTCATGCATTGCGTAGTGATCCTTTAGTTTCTTTGCTTTAACAACAGATTTTTGTATCCACTTCATTATTTAAAACTCCATTAATTATTATATAATATAACATTGTATGGGCAGTTTGTCAAATAACTTTATTTACATGCTTTAATGCGGCAAGCACTTTTTTTAACGTGATAGAGGCCAAAAGTAGAATCACTAATAGTTTTTGGCGTTATAAGAGGGGGCATTTCTTCCATTTTATCTGGCCACCGTTCGAAGATCTGTTTTGAAGATGCTCCAAATGCTCCGTCCTCTTTCATTGTTGTTAGTTTCCACTGTGGATGCCAGCGGATGGTTCCCCAGGCTGTTTTGCTCGATGAACCAATCACCATGCCCTTTTCATCATAAAGGTAAACAGTAAAGGACGAGAACTTTTGACCGACAGATACAATTGTGCGGAGTGTCCAGTGGTTGTTCTGTATTCCGCATTTCACGGCATCAAGATAATCGCAACTTCTAAAACCAGGCATGTATCTTATGTTTTTCCAGTCAAATACATTTATTGTCCCCTCCCAAGGCTTTGCTCCTGCGATGCGGTGCAGCCTGTGTTCTAGAACTGAAACATGTTGGGCTTGTTCAGCCATCATGATGTTAAGTGGTATCGAAGTACCAACCCTGCCTTGCGGGTCATGAACTTCGGTTATGTCCACATAAATGTTTACCACTTGATAATTGTCTTCCGCATAAGCGGACGAGAATAGGGCAAAAAACAGTATAAATAACATGGGGCTCTCCTACAAGATCTTAGCGGCCAAAGTGGCTAATTTAGACCTCTCTCCTCGTTTAAAGGTTATGTGACCAGAGAGATCATAGGTTTTAAATTTTTCCACAGCAAATGCTAGCCCATTTGATGTTTCGTTTGTATAGATGTTGTCAATTTGTTCAACATCTCCAGTCAATACAATTTTGGTATTATCTCCAATTCTTGTAATGATTGTCTTCACTTCGTGTGCTGTGAGATTCTGCGCTTCGTCAATAATGACAAACGCATCTGAAATTGATCGACCACGAATGTAAGTCAAGGCTTCTACCTCAAGTTGCCCTTTCTCCATAAATGATTGTAGCATTGTTTTGTCGTGACCAACAACCATCTGAAGATTATCTTGTATTGGTTTGAGCCATGGCAACATCTTCTCTTCCATCGTTCCTGGAAGAAATCCAATGTCCTTTCCAAGAGGCTGGACTGGTCTGGAGATTATAATCTTTTTATATACCGTCTTCCCCATTCCCAGTGTCTGTTCCATTGCTGCTGCAATTGCCATTAGAGTTTTCCCCGATCCGGCTTTACCAATCAAAGTTACAAGGGGGACGCTGTCGTCAAACAACAAATCAAAAGCAAATGCTTGTTCTTTATTGCGAGGCTTGATTCCCCAGCTAATTTCAGGCCATTTTTGCAGAGTTGGTTTTAGGGGTAAGTGGGGTGCATTAAAACGACAAAGAGCCGTTTTTTTAGGGTTAGCGGACGATTGAAGCATAAGAAACTGATTTGGGTGCAGGCGAACTGCCTGCTCTTCATCCAAAACGATTTCCTCGCCAGCATAAAAGTGTTCGATTATCTGATCGTCAACTAAGATTTCCTCAAAGCCATCATAAAGCTTATCGGCATCTTCAACAGCCTGTAGTGTTTCATAGTCTTCTGCTTCGAGACCAAGAGAGTTCGCAATTACTCGCATATTAATGTCACGAGACACAACAACGGTTTTGCGTTTAGTCCACTCTTTTTGTACTTTTAAAGCAGATGCTAGTATTATATGGTCTGCAATTGCCAAGTCAAGGGAGCGAGGAAGTACATCGCTATAATCAGCATCACAAACTTTAATAACACCTTTGCCTTGGGTTGGTCTTACACCTTTGTTCAAAGACCCATTTGCTCGAAGGCCATCCAGGTGTTTAATAAACTTCCTTGCATGGAAACCAACGGAGTCTTGTCGTTTTTTGTGCCCGTCAACCTCTTCTAGAACTTTCAGCGGAATGAATATATCGTTATTTGCGAACGAAAATAGTGCATCAGCATCCGATAGGAACACTGATGTGTCAATTACATAATTCTTTTTTGCCATTATTTACCTCTCAGTTGTTGTTTTATAAATGGAGTTAATAAAAGATCTAACTTTTCTTCTAACGTTTCGGTGGCAGACACCTCTGCTTCTATTTCTAAATCTGCTATCCTAAAAATCTGATTTGTCTTAAAATCAAACTTCTTTCCTTTGGCCGCTTTATTTAATCGCATAAAAATTAGCTTCAATTGTCGGGGTTTAGCTCTGACCAACAGAGAGGCAATGTCTTTATAAACCAGCGGCATTCTTTTTTTCATTAAAACAAATAATTTTTTTATTTTGTCTTTATCAATGTTTATACCTTTTGCCATAAACCTGGCTGCGGTGCCTGGGGAGTAGTACTTTCTTTCTTTTAATGTGAAATCTGGTGAATTTATTAGGACGTAAAATTTGATCAAAGAATCATATTCACTTTCAGTCCGTAAATTTAAAATACTGTCTATCGAATCGATAGAAGATCTACCTCGGTTGAAGATTCTTTTCAAATCTCTCGGGGTGGTAATTACTGTTTCTTCCTCGGAAGATGCATCGTCTTTAGGTACCTCGGGCTCCTGTTCGTCAGGTTTTTGCTCAGGTGGTACTTCTTCTGGACTCTTGGGAGGCTCTATCTTGTCAGCGAATTGTTTTGGAAGAGGCAAGCCAAACATTCTCTTTAGCTCAGTGGCAAAAAGTTTAAGTTTTTGGGCAGCACGTTTAACAACAGTTGCCCCTCCGGAAGATATTTCTGAGCTTAGACTTAATAATACAGAAAAATCTTCACCAAAATTCCGTATAGCATTTTGGTATTCGTCAGAGATGTTGGCCGCAGTCACTTCTCCTCCGGTGCCTTTTCCCTTTTCAAAATACTGAAGCACAGCTTTCAAATCTTTAACAGAGTCCTGTAGATTTGGGCGGGCTTTGTCAATGTCCGCAGAATCTCCTATTAGTTCGATGGCTTTGCTGACTGAGGCTAATACTTTATAATAAATTCTTTTTACTTCTTTGTAATCTTCGACCAACACTTCCTTCTCTTCTTTTATAGTGAGTTGGTCGGATAAATTATTTAAATCACCATACAAAACCCCAGTTAACTCCGCAAGGTTTTCTAGTTTTGGCTTTGCTGCTTTCAGTGCTTGTGTTCCGGCGGTTTTGCCAGCATATTTTTGTACTTGAGATAGTGCAGTGCCAACAGAACTAGCAGCAGTTATAAATGTCTCTACATCTTCTTTCCAGGCAGTTATTGTCTTTGGGGACACTTCTTCGTTCATTTCTGTTTGTGTTTTGTCTTGGTATGCCTCTTGTTCTTCTTTCTTGATTATTTTACTTAAAACACTGAGCAGATCTGAAATAATGTCGTATTGTTGGTTCTGTGTTACTGCTACTCCTGTTTTTTGGCATACCTCTTGAGCTTCTCTCCTCTCTATGTTACTGGCATTTGCATCAATACGACAATAAAATTTCTCTTTAAATCTTGTATACTTTTCCCTTAAATCATTTATCATTTCTGGGGACGGGTCTATCTTTTGTGGTTGTTCTGTTGATGTGTCCGGTGCTTGATCACCTGCTCCCTCTGGTGGTTGTTCTGTTGATGCCTTTTCTCCCTTCAGGTCATCGTATTCTTCTTTGACCTCTAAAAGTATATCTCTTAGCTTGTCTGCTGTTTCATAAATGTATTTTATAGTTGTTGCGTTTATTTGATTGCCTTTTCCATATGGGTTTTTTCTTAAGTTTTTCATTTGCATAATTAATGCCTTATTAACAGAGTTGTATCTTTTTATAATTTCGGCAAAGGCAGCGGACACTTCTTGTTCTTCTAAAATGTCAGCTTTGTTAGCCACTTTAATCATTGTGTCTATTAAAGAAACATACGCTCCATTGGGTCCTAGCTTCTTGATTGGCTCAAGTGCAACTTTAGGCTTTAGACTCTTGTAAATCGGAACAATTCTACTCAGTTGTTCGACCCTTTTGGCCACAAGTTTGTCATCTGGTTTTTCCTTAGCCATTGCTTGCGCTTTATTTAATTGCTCTATTGGGTTTCCACCTTTCGCCTTTTCACTAAAGTACTTTTCCCAAATCGCCTGGTAAGTGTTGAGGTTGATGCCCTTAATTCCACGAGTTAATAAATCTTCATTCTGTTTAATGATCTTTTTCAGATCCCTAAAGGTTTTTATAAGTTGCAGCTTATCTTTCAAAAACTCTTTAATTGACTCTATGTCTGTTACTTCAAGATTCATTTCTTTTCCTCATTTGAATTATTTTACACCCTAAATAGCAAAAAAGGAGGGTTTTCTCCCTCCAAGTGTTTAATTTAAAAATTCTTCTACCGATGAAACCCTGCCGATTAAATGTTGCAGCAGCGATTCCAATTCTGGTTCCTGGGATACGATAAATCCCAAGGTACACAGGCTCGCTATTTCTTTCATAGTTAAACCTTTGTGTCCGGCTTTTCTGCTATACATGATCAAGTCGTTAACAATTTGTTTAAGTTCATCGTCAGTTCCTTTCTCAAGCCTTTGTATCAAAGACTCCATTACAGTAAAATCAAAGTTCTTGTCCATTTATCACCTTTTTCCCATAGTTTGCTTTTTCCACCAACGTAGATGATGATTGGATCTTGCCACCTCCAATATTCCAAAGCATTTGTATTCCTTCTTCTTCACAAACTTTCATTTCTGGTGTGTTTGTTTCATACCTGTCTCCGCCATTAGCAAAATAATCAGGCTTAAATCGCTTGAGGGCAGCACACACAGTACCATCGCTATCATCGGTTGATGTAACCACGGTAACACCCTTGAGGCTTCCTACAATGTATGCTCTCTCTTCAAAGGACATAAATTTGTATCCTTTCTTTCTTACCAGCCAATCGTCTGAATTTAAAATAACAATTACTTGGCCGTATTCTGAGGCTTCTCTAATCATTTGAACATGGCCTTTGTGGACAGGATCAAAACCGCCGCTAACGGCTATTGATGGTATTCTTTTCATCTTTTCTCCTTAAAAAATATTCTCCAATCTTCGTGAATTGGAATGTTTCTATTTAAATCTAATAAACTAACTCGTGGGGAATGTGGTCTGCGAAGAAGGGGCATACGTGCTTCCTTGGGTGTTCTATTTCTTTTTTTCGAATTACATGGCCTACAAGAGGCCACTATGTTCTCCCAGGACTTGTCTCCACCTTTTGATTTAGGCAAAACATGATCCATAGTCAGATCATCAAACTTAAATTTTTCTCCGCAATACTGGCATTGGCCACTATCTCTCCAAAACACGTTTCTTCTGTTACAAGATAAGCGAAACGGGAACTTTCGAACGTATTTGTTTAAAACTATTACTGACGGGATGGATAGACCGTTAATTTTATTTGAAGAAATCATTTTAGCTCTGCCAGAATAACACATGTTAAATGCCTTGTATCCAGTTATTATATCTAGAGGTTGCCAGGCAGCATCTAGTTTCAGAGAATATGTTATTAGCCATTTTTGTTCCACATAATAAATTAGTTTTTAGAAAGTAATTTGGAAGCAGGACTCTCTGGTGAAAGCTTTTCTTTCATAAGATCTGCTAGATTAAACTTGTCAATGAAAGATTTCATTTCACCAACCGCTCTCTTGTAGTCTGGTTCAAATTCTATAACTGTCTTGCCTCCGTGTCCATGGATTGCATGAACTTCGCCTATGTTATCATATATTGTTACAGAAGGATGTTCTGAAAGCCAAGTAACGGAGACTTTTCCATTGTCAAACACAAAACCTTGTGCGACTCTACCGGTTCCACTTATTCCACTCTCGTCTTCTTGTCTTTTCAAATAAAATATTTTCATAAAATAATTTTTCCTCTTCATGATTTAAGTACTTTGTTCTTTCGTTCTGTGAACATAGTAATTAGAGTTCTGACTTGGTTTTCGTAATCTGATAAAGAGCCCCAAGCCTTTTCTGGTTCTAACAATTCCGGAGGAAGTGCCTTTATCTGTGGAATCTCTAGGTCGGTGTATTTGTGCTTTATAGTTTCTACTTCTGACAATTTATTGTTATTAATTAAATCAATTATTTGTCTTGTATGTTTAAGTGAGATTCTATTGCCGACGCCATAGGAGCCGCCAACCCAACCAGTGTTCACGAGCCAGCAATTGACGTTCCCTTCTTCGATTTTCTTCTTCAGTAAGTCACCATACACTTCTGGTTTCAGGGGCATGAATGGTGCCCCAAAACAAGAGGAAAATGCTGCAACTGGTTCTTTTATTCCAGCTTCGGTTCCAGCAACCTTTGCTGTGTATCCAATTAAGAAGTGCTCAACGGCTTTCTCTGGACTTAACTTGGAGACTGGTGGTAGTACCCCGAAAGCATCACAAGTTAGCATAATGATGTTGTTTGGGTGTTTATCGACATATCCAAGGTAGTCAGAGTTATCAATCGCTTCTATAGAATATGATGCTCGTCCATTTTCAGTAATTGATGTGTCATTAAAATCAGGTATACCGTCTTTAATGACCACATTTTCTAAAATCGTACCAGGACGATGGGAAGCCTCGAATATTAAAGGTTCTGATTGCTTTGTAAGACCGATTGTCTTTGCATAACAGCCGCCTTCAAAATTAGTTAATCCGTTTTCACTCCAACCATGTTCGTCATCACCCAACAAAATTCTATCAGTGTCAGAACTCAAAGTAGTTTTTCCAGTTCCTGATAATCCAAAAAAGATGGTTGGGTTGCTTCGGTTTTTATCCATGTTTACAGAACAGTGCATTGGTAAAATTCCAGATTCTGGGAGATGGTAATTTAGGGCTGTGAATACTGCCTTCTTTATTTCACCAGAGTATTGGGTACCCGATATAAGTATTATTTTTTTTGTAAAAGAAATCAAAACCTGGGCTTCTTCAGTTAGTGAAGGGAAGTGATAAACCTCGTACAAGGGACTCATTTTAGTAGGAGAAAACATGTTAGATACAAACAATCCGTAGCATGCCTTTTCTGTAAAGACTCTCAGTGGCATTGTGTGTTTCCAATCTCGCACTGCCTGTACACTTTGTGTGTATACTATTTCTTGAGCATCCCTGTGAGATCGGAATTTTTCACATTGTTTATCAAATTCATCTTCTGTAATGCTCTGATTGTTGTCCCAATCAACTTTGTTTCTTGTTTCATCACATAGTTCTATTCTTTTGGCCGTTGGGCACCGACCAGTGTGTTTGCCTGTTGTTATGCAGATCGCACCTGTTTTTATGTACTGGGCACCTTCTGCAATTGCAAAATTAATAAGCATTTCTTTATTCAAATTTATCATTTTATATCCAATCAAATTGTTTGTTAGCTTCTTCTATCTCTTTTTTTGTTAGTTCTTTTTTGTGCGTCTCTTCTAATTCTGTGATTCTTATAAACCTCAGCACAGTCAACAAAGGGTCAAGCCAGTCTGAGTCGCTTATTGGTATGAAGAAAATAGATTCGTTTTCCAAATCAACAGCGAGTATCGGATCATGTATAAAAGTTTCGATCACTATTCTGTTATCTTCTAAATACGAATTAAAAGCACCTTCATTGTTTATAAATTCATGTAATTTCTCTAGATATTCTATTCTTTGAGGTTCATTCAAAGGAGAAAGACCAATTCCTTCATTTATTATCTTAGACAGAAAATCTGCTACTTCATTTTTATTAATCATTTTAGCCTTGGTATAATTTGTTTCATTATGATTTCAGACGTATGTTCTGTACTGGTTGTTTTAAAAGATTTGTTGTCTTTCTTTAGTAGTTCATAAATCTCTTGATCATTTCCACCTGTATCGCAACGATCACCAACAAACCAGTGTGTGTGTTCTGGAAAATGTTTGAGGCTGTAGGTTTTATCCCAACCGGTAGGGTATATGTCAAAACTAGTTTCTCCGCCCAATTTAACTGTGATTTCTTCTTTGCATCTTAAGTTGATTTTGTACCTTAACTTATCAATTGTTCTTATTCTAAATTTGGGATCTAAATTGTTATCAAAGCTTTGAAAGATACTTCTTTGTTCTGTGTTTGCGTTTCTGCCTATTGGGCACCAATTTATCATTGACCCTCTGTAACTAATAAAGTGCCCTGTTAGGGGGATAGGGTGGTAACATGCCTCTTCTTGGAAGTTTGTAAGGAGAATCATCATGTCTCTAAAGCATGTTTCTCCAATCTCTCTTCTCATGTCATTTTCATGAACCAGTCTAAATTTTTCATTAGAAGATTTAGGAGGTAATAAGTGTTTAGTACCATTGCATGGAAGTAAATGTATTTTATATCTAAGCTCAGAGAATCTTATTAATAAATCCATTTGCTGGTTGACATAATCTAAATCACTACCAGTTAAGATACCTATCTCTGCATAATTAGAGAGTTCTCTTAAAGGCTGTAATAATCTTTTATCAAATTCTTTTCTAGGTTCAGTTAATGTACCATCCATATCAAATAATAC
>UEXM01000197.1_pt1 | contig 66669 bp, 86 predicted proteins | sample 1796661 | NCBI WGS metagenome assembly UEXM01 (sample SAMEA4772469, study PRJEB27181) | metagenome | reverse complement strand
CTCTCACGGAAACGTCTTTGGACTCGCGACAGATGGCGTTACCTACGTTGCCGTCTGCGACACCGGAGATGTGCTGAGCAGCACTGATGGTGGAGATTCCTGGTCACTTCGGGCGACTAACGTAGGCTCTAAAGACGGTGAGTGTATCGCCGCCGACGTATACTTACCTCTCTAAGGAGAACTCATGGCACTTTCTGCAGCTCAATTTGACGCTACGGTCTTGAAGTACAAGATCGTTAAACAGACGATCACTAACTCGACACCAAACATTGACGTGACTTCAGAACCTGGGAGTCTTTACTCGATTAAAGTCGTCAACGCTTCGAGCTCAAACAGCTACGTTAAGCTGACCATCTCTGAGTCGTCAGTTACGGTTGGGACTACATTACCCGAAATGATGATTCGAGTTAACGCAGCTGAGACAAAACAATGGGCGATACCCGATGGCTTGTCTTTTACTAAGCTGAGTTTCTGGTGTGTTACTGGCCCCACCGATAACAACACCACTTCACCTACACTCAGCAACTCTGCGGGTGTGACTGTTACACTGCTCACATCATAGGAGTCTATCATGGCCGTTACTATTGGAAATGTCGCAGCTGCGCTTGCCGACACACTCGTATCAGATAGCGCAGTAACTGACGCAAGCGGGGTTCAGGCTAACTCAGGCGCGACCACACTCTTCTGTATAAAAGGTGAGGGTACAGCAACTACCGCAGTTTCTTACATTAAAGCGTGGGATGCCACATCTGGCGCGCCCGACAGCAACAACCCTGACTACATTTTTCCCGTCCCAGCGGGGACATCGATTGAGTACGTAGCGGCGGATGGAAACGCCCTTGCAGCTGGACTACGCTACTGGGGTACGTCTACTCGTGCTAACGGATCAACACAAGCAGCAGTTGTAGGTACGCTTGCTGCAAAGTTCCTCTTATCATAGGAGAAGTCATGAAAGACTTTATCAACTCTCTCTTTTGTTCTCAGAAGCGCGTCTCTTGGCGTCGACTTGCTGTTCTTGCTCTTGGTACTGGCTTGCTTGTTGCTGGCCGCTTGGAGTCTGCCCAGTGGCTTTACTTGGGCCTTGCCTACATTGCTGGCGATTCTGCTGAGAAAGCGATGGCTGCTATTGGCATGGGAAAGAAGTAGTAGATGGCACTGACATCGACCAAGCACGGTAGTGCTGTACGCTTTAAGGTTGTCGTTGATAGCGCGGTAACCTCAGCTGCGATTGCTCCGAATGTTACGGGTAATCCTGGTCGACTGTTTGCTGTGCGAGTAGACAACAGCAAAGACGCGTCTAACGCAGTCTATGTCAAGATCTACGACACGCTTGCACCCACCTTAGGTACAACGTATCCCTGCCTTGTACTTAAGGTGGCAGCAGCTGCTACTAAGACGTTCCAAATACCCTATGGGTTGGAGTACGACTCCTTGTCTGTGAGTGTGACCGGAGTTGCTGACCCCATAGGTACAGGCAACCCTCAGTCATCTACAGGCGTTCACTTAACTTGTAGCTGAGGAACTCATGGGCGCAACCACACGGACATCTATTACGGAGATCGGGGGTATCCTTATCTCCGCGTCTGGTATTGACGGTACGGGATACGCGAATGTAACGGCCAACTCGTCCGGTACTATCTATATGCTTGATATCGACAACACCAAGAACACTACCGATGTCTACTTGAAGATCAAAGATCACGGGTCAGATGTCGGTGTTAACCAAACCCCCGATTGGATGTTCAAGGGTAAAGCAGGAATAGTGACGTCATACGTGTTCAACACAGGCCTTGCTTATGCAGCGGGCGTCTCTATTTGGTGCACTCAGCTGGCGCCTGTAGCCAACAACACAGCACCAACAAACGCTGTTCGCATCGACATGATCGCGTCTTAGGAGGAGCAATGGTTGATACTGTTACAATCGCCCTCGTCGCTATGGCCGCTATTGTGGCGACTATATTTGGTATCAAGAAGGACGCAAAGAAAGGCACAAAGTCAAAGCCTCCCCCTAACAAAGCAGCGGAGGTGGCACGCGAAGTCGCACAGAAAGAGTTCGACGACAACATCAAAGCTCTCACGAAGGCAGTACAAGGCGACTCAGCTGCGGACGACCTGGCGCGCCTCGGCAATGAGAGAAAGCGATGACTCTCCTTTTGCTCATGTCGGCAGCGTTTGCAACGGATATCCCAGCTCGGCCTGTAGTACCTGAACCTGTGGCGGGTCAGTGCACGCAAGTGATCCCGATCAATAAGGGTAAGAAGTTTCCCCCTGAGCTGACCATTGGTGTATCAATCTCAGATTGTTCTGCCGTCGCTGTACCATTGTCCGACTACGCTGACCTACTTGCGACTGAAGTGTGGGCGACCAACATTAGCACTCGTTACCAAATCGACACAGCTGAGCTCTCTCGAGAACGAGACTGGTATAAAGATAGGTTAGACCTGGAACTTAAGCCAAAGCCCTGGCTTGAGAGACCCGGTACACAGCGCTGGCTTGGTAGGATAGAGACTATAGTAATCGTCGGCATCGTCACAGCTGGGATAGGTGCGACGTACCACTACAGTGCGGGGGCAGGACAATGACGCTTAAAGACTTTGCGATGCCGGGCATGACGGTAGTTTTCGCTGCAGGCATTTGCTTTGCTTCTCTCGATTCAGCTGCCCAAGAGACGGAAGAGCTGGACAAACGAGTCACCGTGCTTGAAGCCAAGTCAGGTAAGCAGGATGTCGTAGACCTTAAGATCGAGGGCGTAGAGACACGACTCGACAAGATGGAAGACATCGTGGCCAAGATGTTGGAGATGCAGCAACAGCAAGCAATCAACCAGGCCGCTATCTGCCAAGCTACAAACGCGAACTGCAGCCGATGAGACCCGTACTATTAGACTACGTCGACTCTCTCGGCCACGCTGTGTTTGAGTCAGGTGAGTACAACCTGAACATCATTGGTATTCGTAGCAAGGATCACAAGGCAAACAGCTTTGATGACCGTATCTGTGTAGTCTATAAGGACGAGCAGGGATGGATTACCCGAACTTGGGAGTGTACTACTGAGCCGGGTAGATACTGGCTAGAGAATCCCAGCAACGTAAAGGGTACTGCTATCCTTGTACCTGGTCAGTATCGGTCTGTATGGAAGATCGACAAGCACCAGGGGAGATACGATGCGCTCTGTCAGAGAAACGGTACGGTCAAGACTTATCGTGATAGCAATAAAGACGATGTTATTGACCTTGACGTACAGTCTATTACTGAAGGTTATTTCGGAATCAACATACATAAAGCAGGGTCTTCCTCGACCCAAGTAGACAAGTGGTCAGCTGGGTGCCAAGTCTTCAGCCACAGTGCCGACTTCGAGGAGTTCATGAGTATCTGCTATGCAGCTAAGAGTAAGTGGGGGAATAGCTTTACGTACACGCTTATTGAAGAGCCTGTATAGTGGAAGCTTTAGTCGATTCTCTGTTAGCTGATGGGCACCTCGGTGTCTTCGCTGCGTTCTTGGTGTATCAGTTCTTTACGATGCAGAAGCGACTGGACAAGCTTGTAGAGGGCTTCCAGGATCAGCTTGACGAGATCCGTAAAGAGTACGGTGAGCGATCTGAGAAGATGCGTGAGCGGTACGATAAGGTCATTAAAGAGTACCGAGATAGGGAAGACTCTCAGTCCAAAGACTTTCTCATTACTCGAACGAGAGTACACAACGACATCGTGTCGAAGTTAGAGCGCCTACTCGAGAAGTCTACTTCGTAAAAAGAATACCCCACTTGAGTTGTTACGCTCAAGCGGGGCCAGGTTCAATCCACTTATGTTGTACCGTAAGCACTCAGCCAATCCAAGAGCTCACAGCTTAGTTCCCACCACAAGATAGCGGATCATGTTGCGTAGCAACGCGAGAGCTTTAACTACTCACGCCTCTACTTGCGACCTTTTCGCCCACCTACCAGGGCCGACACGCGCAGCTTGACGAGCTCTCTCGGCCATGTCCACCAGACGGACAAGCCAGTCTGCGTAGTCAGATGGCTCATGCGCTCCCTTTACCGGAGCCTGAGAGAACGCTTCAGCTACACCCTTGACGTGCCTGATTGTGGGCAACCTTTTGCCGGACTCGATGCGACTGACCTCAGGTTGAGATAACCCTGAGCGTCTTGCCATCTCTGATATAGACCAGCTCCGGGCAGTGCGGTGTTGAAACAAGAATCGAATAAATGCGGTGTCAGGCATGGTTTCTCCTTAGACCACAACGGTAGCCCATTTTTCGTTAATGTGCAACTATGCTCTTGACGCAGTGGTAGACCCTGTATAGAATCACGTCATCCAAGGAGAACGACACCATGTGGGAACAACCTCACTATCGATACACCGTGACTACGGAAGATCAACCTGGTTTAGTGTCTACACTTCCAGCTCTGGAGACGGAGGTGCCAGGCACTCTCGTCTATGGTTTGGTACGTAACAGTAGGCGTGTGCGTTTGTCGAAGCTGATTGAAGAAGGAAACACGGAGATTGCTCAGTGCGTAGTCATGACCCCTATACACGGTGCGTGGCTCGCAGAGTCCGTACTCTTATCGTTCGATGCCAGCTTTACGTCTTCGCCTCACTTCACCGACGGGATTGGTGGTTGGTCCAACCAAGAAGGTAGCCGACAAGCCCTGTGCCTAAAGGGCATAGAGTTATCAGGTCACGCCGTAAATAGGGGCGAGCTCAAGCCACATGTGCTCGAGATAGCGACACCCTACCAGTACATGAACGTGGCGTGGTGCACCCGTAGGCCCTGGTCTATGAACGTCTGGGCCTGCGGTAGTGGCAAGACACTGGGTGCAATCATGTCAGCACTGGCTCAACCGGGGCCAGTACTCGTCGTAGCTCCGGCTAAAGCCCGTCACGTCTGGTGGTCTCAGGTGCAGGAGTACACCTTTATCAAGCCCTTCCGCATCCGCCCGGTGTCAGAGAGACGGAAGAAGGACGGTACACTGCAGGAATACTTGGACAAGTGTGGTCAAGAACGCACACGTCCCTTTGTCATTATCGGGGCAGAGTCGCTGGCAGACAACATGGATGCGGCACGTAGCGTGCAGCCGACGACGCTGATCCTTGACGAGATCCATACTCATGGCAGCCGCAAGCGATGGACGGCTATTCAGGAAGCTGACGGTGGCGTGTCCTTCGAGAGAAGGAAGACTGCGGCAAGCAGCCGTGTGGACTCTAAGGTAAGTCGGGAGACACGTGCTGTTGCTGTTATGGATATCAGTAGACTGCCGTCTTTGGAACGACGCATTGGCCTTACTGCTACGCCTCTGGACGATGGCCGACCACGGAGGCTGTGGTCGCAGCTGGACCTTCTGGCACCTGGGGGCTTTAGCCATAGCTTTTCGCGCTTTGCTATGCGCTACTGTGACGCCCGCCCTGGGCAATACGGTGGCCTTGATGACTCTGGTCATAGCAATATGGACGAGCTGAAAGCTCGCTGTTCTTTTCTTGTGCACGAAGTGCCTTACTCTGAAAGCCATTCGTCCTTGCCGGATACGCGCGTGCAGGTGGTGTACTTGAGTAACTCTCAGCTGAACAGGGCTGAGCGATGGAGTGACGACAAGACCTTTGGGCAAGCGATCAAAGGACTGGTCAAAGAAGTAAAGGCTGATGGAGCTCCTGCTCGAGAGCGAGTAGTCGAAGCGAGATTAGCAGAGGCTTGCTCTAAGAAGCGTAAGTACGTGACGGAGGAAGCACTCGAGGGTTTGAAGGGAGGGGGTAAGGTTGTTGTGTTCACAGCTCGGAGAAGAGAGACCGACTTGTGGGCACACGCCATCCGTCGTGAGGTCACCCGTGGAGATGAGGCACAGGGGAGCGTGCCAGTCTGGGTGGCCCACGGCGGAATACCTGAGTCCGAGAGGGACGAGATGATTGACTCATTCAGAGAGTCAACTGGACCGTGCTGCCTGATTGCTACAGGTCAGAGTGTTGGTACTGGTGTCGATGGTATGCAGACTGCAGACCTCGCTATCTTTGCCATGCTGCCGTGGAAGCCGGGTGACTTCGTTCAGTGGAAGGGTCGCTTCGATAGACTCGGTGGTAGCCCTACTCTTCTCAAGGTGATCGTCGCAGAGGGTACCTATGACACTCGTGTGGTGGACATCCTGGTCGATAAGTTTGGTCCCATCGAATCGTTCCTGAAGGCGGATGAGCTGGAGGGTCTTGGAGAGAAGCTCCGTGGCACAGAGGACAAGGGGTCTATCTTGGACTCCATCATCTCAAAACTGGGAGACAAGTGATGCTTCTCTATGACAACACCAAAAAGAATCGAGAACGTTTGTTCAAGCTACTGATTGGCGAGTTCATCAATGTTAAAGATACTACTAACAAAATGAACACCAAACGAGTCTATGACTTCTTGTTCCAGTCACTCACAGAGTCATGGAACGAAGACGACGACAAGTGGGCCGAGGCTACGGACAAGTGGGGCGACTTGATGTACGAGCACAACATGCACTGGTCTCAACACACGGGAGGTGAGTGATGGATGACATCTGCAAATCATGCGGGAAACGGATTTACCGCACCCAAGAGATGATGACCTGCCGTGACGGGTATCGACATCATCCCGTCTGCCTGACCGGAAAGGCCGGCTACGCGCTGACGGAAGATGAGTGCGCGCAATACGGACGACCGCGCGGCCCTGAAAGTGACAAGTGGGATGGAGGTGAGTGATGGACCTGATCAAAGCACACATCAAATCTTTTCGTAACGCTGTCATCGACCATCAGATTGCAGTTCATGCCGCTCTTGAATACCCCGACGAAGAGTCAATAAGGATGATTGGTAAATGTGAAGAGATAGAAAAGGAGCGCCTCATCGATCTGCTCTCTGTCATCGAAACAACAATCGCAAGAACAAGGAGGTGAGTGATGAGTAAGATACTTATCGATGCGGGTAGGTCTGCTCGCGGCTGGTCACGAATCGGTACCTTCTTTAAGTGCCCGCAGCTCTTTGCCTACGGCGAGAGGCTGAACATGCAGATGATCCCAGCTGACGCACTTACGCGTGGGAGTATGGGTCACGTCATGCAAGCACACCTGCACGCTATCTATGGCGCTAAGCAGGGTGGCTGCTGGGTAGACGACAAGTGGATTGACGACCCTGACATGCTCATGGATCCCGAAGAAGCCATACACGCTTACTGTGAGGCTAATGGTGGTCACGAGTTTATCGACCGAATGATTGAGACATTCAGGCGCTACCTCTCTCAGTTCCCTGAGTCACCTGGTCGCATCCTCGCAGTGGAGCATCAAGTCACAGCGGTACTCGGTGAGAAGAACGGTGAGTGGGGCTTGTGGGTGACTGACCCTCAAGACCAAGACTTCCGACCTGACGTGGCTAAGATCAAGGCGTGCGACGGAGGCATAATCAGACCGTCTCCGCTCAACGTACCAGGCCATCCTGATCACGGACATGCAGTCTCGCTTACTCGTAGAATGGATATGTCCACAAGAGATCGGTCAGGGCGAGCGTTCATCTGGGATCACAAGCACCAAGCTCGAGTGCAGCCCAACCGCAGCGTTGACGCATACGCCATCGATGGTGGCTTCGCCGCGTTCAGAATCATGGGCAAACAGCTTTACGGAAAGAGCTTCGGCGGCGTCGCGTTGAACCTCATTCAGACACAAGGCCCCTGGCGCATCGCTCGGCCTATGGTCCCACCGACTCCTCATCGTGATCACCACTTTGCAGAGATGCTCTGGAGAGCGGAGCACAGTTTAGCCCGACTGGACATCGACAATCCCGATCACTGGTCATGGCCTAAGGTTCAGCACGAGACTGCCTGCGTAGGTAGGTATGGTGCTTGTGCCGGTATTAAGCTCTGCTTCTACGGAGAAGCTGGCAAATACTGAGCGCCTCTGTTATTTTGTTTGTCGACTGTTTGAGATCCTAACCCCGGAGAATACTATGACCCATGAAGATGGGTTGCCTACCGTTATGATTACGGTCTATGGGCAACCGAAGAAACGGAAGACCAGCGACATGCTCGCTGCGTTTCCTAATGCACTGTTTATTGGTGTGCCCTCAGCCCTGTGCTTAGTCGCGCAGAACGAGCTGGGGTTCACTCCGTCAGTCTATGCAGACCCACCACAGACTTTACCTGATTTAATCGCACTGCTCAGGGAGCTCAGCGAGACCGACTTGGAGTCTCAGTGCGGGGCTGTTGTTATCGACGATGCCAGCCATCTCTGTAAGATGTCTATGCTTAAGTGGATGGAAGAAGCACCTATGGGCCGCTCCGGTCGTAAGGATAAGTTCTATCAGTACCAGCAGCTGGACCGCCACTTGCTTGAGCTCGCAGGATTAGCTCGTCACTTGGGCGTGCACATGGCTATGAACTTCCACGAGAGGATGCCAGGTTCTAATGCAGACGGTCACTTCTGCCCTGGTGGTCCTGACGTTCCATCACGTAACCAAGTGAAGACTCTACCCTCTTGGTGTGACATCAACGTACGCGCCATGATTGATCCGTCATACCCTGACCCGTGGTTTCCAGGTGCGTACTACTGTGACCCTACTGATCCTGAGTGGATTACTGGGGATCGTACTGGAGTCTGCGCTAAAAAGACGCCCGGTAACTTACGTGAGATACTTCGGGCGAGTAAGTCCAACTACCATCTCGGTAGAGTTAGTGGCTTAGAGTGGCAGGATGAAGTTGCAGATCGTGTAGCTGATGCTATAATGCAAGACGTACCTGTGATAGAAGCGATTGACAGCGCCATATCTGGGTACGATTATGACACCCTTCACTTGCGCTGGGCTTGCCAAGATGGTATTGCAAGAGGGGTACTTGCTAAACAGCAGTCCCGAAGCCTATTCAACTTTGAGCCTGAACCTGATGCACCGACTACTTCGAGTGCGTCATTACCACCACCACCTCCCTCTTCCTGACGGCATCCGTCGTCTGGACCTCGGACCTCGCGTCCACCATACAACAACAACAATGGAGCCTATCATGGCTATCAACATCCCTCCGGGGGCCTTCAAGGGCGTCCGTAGTTTCGGAGCTGGCGCACCTGACGCTGGATTCTACCCCGTCTCTATCGTAAAGATCGAGACTCACCCTAACGACAAGCCTGGTAAGCGTCGCTTCCACCTTCAGTTCGACGACGGGTTTACAATGTTCGCATTCGTAAACTTGCCCTACGACGACAACGGTAACCAGCTCGCGGGTCTTAATGAGAACCAACTGCGTGGTCAGCTTGCTAACCTGCGCACTATCCTCGAGTCTCTTGGATACGATGGTGAAACTCTTGACTCAGGTAACGTGACCGACGAGTGGTTCATCCACTCCAGCAACCACGGTCGTAAGGGCTACGTTGAGTTTGTTCCTGGTCAGAAGGGTGTCCAAGGTTCTTACAACGAGATCAAGGGCTGGCTTAACAAGTCTACTTACGAAGCTCGTAAAGACTCTGGTGCACCGGTTCAGACCGCTACAAGCGCCCCTGTACCACCTGCAGTGACTAACGGAGTTGCACCCTCCACTGGCGCTGTCCTTCCGCCTGCCCCAAGCGTGGCGCAAGGTATCGTCAGCTAGCGCTGCAGACTAAGTCGTCGCTGCCACGAGGTCCGGTGGCGACGGCTTTTATATAGACCAGGGTGTTGGTTTGACACCTAAGAAGTCCAGCAGGAAGGCATGTGGATGGTTGAATAGATGCCTTGACCTCAACCCGGAGAACGAATGCCCTTTGACCCGACAACACTTGGAGCACGATGCGATGTGTGCCCGTTGGGTCCTAAGGGAGCTCTCCGTAAAGATGACTGGAAGCCAGTGGGGTGTGAGGTGCACAAGGGTGCAACCGTCCTCGCTGTAGCTGAGAGCCCTGACCCTGAAGAAGTTCAGCATGGTAGAGCTTTAGTGGGTAGGTCAGGTGGTGAGTGGAACCGAGCATTAGCTGCGTGTGGTCACCGCCGAACCGATGTAGACCTCGACCATGTGATCGCATGTCACCTACCAGGTCAAGCCTCAGGAGCTCTGCGTCGCTTGGACAAAGCTGTAGACAAGCTCAATCGCAAGCGTGTGAAGGCAGGGCAAGAGGCAGTACCTCACCCTCTTACGTGCTGCCGGCCTCGGCTGCTGAACGTTGCCTCACGCTACCCTTCTATTGTTACGCTCGGTAAGCTCGCGACTAACTCGCTGACTGGTGTCGGTAGCAGCATCCACTCAACCAGAGGTGGTCCTATGCGGATCACTGAAGACTGGGGCGTGACTAACGAGGACGATGAGACGGCTCACCGCTTGCTACCTACGCTGCACCCGTCGTTTATTTTACGCTCGCCCAGTTGGCGTCACGTCTTGCACGCTGACATGGGTAAAGCTTTCCGCTGGTTCTCGGACACGCTCGACTGGACTCAGCCCGATTCTTTGTGGCGACCCTCTCCTCAGGAGCTGGAGGAATGGCTGAAGCAGCCCTCTCCTTTCTGGGCTTACGATGTAGAGACTGATGGCATTGAGCCCATGGAGTGCAAGCTCCGCACGATAGCTATCGCTACCCCTGACTTGGATGAGCGCGGACGTGTGACGGCGAAGAACCCTGTGAAGAACTCTCAGGCAGTGGGCATTAGTTTGCTGAGTGCTGATGGGCGTACACGCTTTTACACGCAGGGAGAGGAGTGGCGCATCAAAGATATACTGCGCGCTGCTTTTACTGACGGTCGTGTGTGGGTGGGTCACAACGCTGGTAGCTATGACCGGATGGTGATCGAGAACCACTTAGGTGTGAACCCCTACCCGCTGGTAGACACGCTCTTCCCAGCTCGGTTCAGAGCTCCTGACTTACCGAAGGGACTAAAGACTATCGGGTCTATCCTCACCGACGTTGAACGATGGGAGACAACTGAGAAGGGTTCGAGTATCGCTACAGGTAGTACGGATGATGACGAGCTTCTTAGATACAACATCATTGACACAGTAGTAAACGCAAGGATCACGCTTCCCCTAATAAAGGCGGCGACTAATGCAGGTGCCTTCAACCCCATCAAAGACAACATCAAGCCTGACTCTTGGCCGATAGAGAGGCCGTGGAATCTCAACGAGGTCGACCACGAGACCCAAGTGATGTGTGTTGAGATGCACAAGAATGGTGTATGGGTCGACCAGAAGAAGCGGTTTGACTTAGAGGCTCGGTTTACTTTGTCCGTAAAGCAGAGAGCTAAACGACTCGACGACTTCGCTTCAGGCATCAACCCCGGCAGCTACGATCAGATCAGAGACCTGTTCTACAGTAAGTGGAAGCTCGGTATCCCTCCTCAGATGGACGCTAAAGACTTCTACACTGACACAGGCGCACCTGGTACAGGTGACTCTGTGTTGCGCGCTCACATTGCAAGTGGGAACCTATCAGAGGAACAAGAGGCATTCATCCGTGAGCTCAGGCTGTATCGCAGAGAGAAGAATAAGATCCTCGGTACGGTGCTGATACCTCTCAACCGCAGAGACATCGACCCTAAGAAGGGTGTGGTCTGGGAAGACGGCAGGGTGAGGCCATCATGGAATGCCCATGTCACCAGCGTCGCGCGCCTCTCATGCTCTGGACCCAACCTACAGAACATCGGTAACCGTAAAGGCCAAGGGCCACTGAAGACAATCTTCGCAGCTCCCCCAGGCTACATCCTCATCGGTGCTGACCTTGACCAGGCACACCTACGGATCATCGCTAACTACTGGAAGATACCTCTACTGATGGAGTGCTTCGAGGAAGGTAAGGATCCCCACAACACGCTGGCTCACAACGTATTCGGTGATCGATTCGAGCAGGCAAGTGGCTGGGGTGACGACGGCTTCAGCCTATACAGCAAGCCTCCTGGTGGTGACGCTAAGTCTATGCGTGACGTGTGTAAGACACTTAGATACGCATCAGCATATGCAGCCGACCCCGCTACAGTTTGGCAGGTACTGACATCAACAGAGACTGACGATGCCAAGCTGCCGTATGTGGGCATGACACTTAGAGAAGTACGAGTCATGCACGAGACGTGGAAGACCAGTGAGCCTGAGTGGGAGAGCGCTTGGGCCACGATGAAGAAGGTATACGAGAGGCAGGGCTACATGGCGGAGCCCATCATGGGTAGGCGCAGTGGGCCTCTCAGTGACGGCAAGCTTCAAGAGGTAGTGAACTTTCCTATCCTTGCAGCCGAGGGATCAACCATGCGGTTGGCTGAAGCTCAAGTAAGAGACGCCTTTCCGTTCGAGTATGCCGGACCAGGTACGGGCATGATTCATCAATGCCATGACTCTATCTGTGTACAGGCTCCGCTGCCCAAGGGCTTTGATCCTATGTGGGCACCCGTCAAGGGTGAGCCCCTTCCCCCTGAGATAGAGAAGATGAAGCGCACAATGGAAGAAGCAATGACAATCAAGATACCCGGATGGCCTGTTGCGATGACCGCAGAGGCTGACGTCGGTAGAACATTGAAGGACGTATAGATGAACAAGTCTCGTTGGTTTCTCGCCCACTCTAAGAAAGACGAGGACGAAGACATTGACCGCTGGTGTGCCCAGCTCGCAGGCCACATGACGGATGACGTTTGGCAGGCTGAGGTGGTTGCAGGGCGCGACGATTACAAGTCACGTGCAGCCGCACTCGGAGGCTGGGCTGCTTGGTGTCGCGATGTCGCAGTGGGTAAGTCTTACACAGGTGGTCACTTGTTCCACGGAATCATTGTACCCGTTGACTTTACTCAAGAGTCCCTCTCTGTAGGTAAGGCTACTGCCCAACTGCTGGAGTGGTTCCTCGATGCGAAGAAGCATGTCTTTGCCTGGTGCCCTGAGTCAGAATCGTTCAAGTCTATAACTGGCTTAGCAGCTAAAGAATCAGACGATTGGACTTCTTGGGTGACACTTACAGTCGCTGAGTGAGTCTTCTCAATCCTTGACGCAGCGGTATTAGTACCATACACTTTCCACGACAACTAAAGCTACCGTGTCTGACTGACTAAACGGTAGCGCTATCAACCCCGGAGACACTATGTCTAAGAAACAAACACGTCCGTATGTGAAGTCTGTTCACAGTAACCTTAAGTCACCCAAGCCTAACGGCGATGCCTGGTCTGTAGACTTAGGCCGTTACACTCTGCTGGTCGGAACAAACACCAGCCACAAGAGCAGCATCATTCAATCTGTTGAGCTGGCTGTGTCTGGCTCAGTTGATGATGTGGTCGGTCGCAATGACGTGAAGGATGCAGATCTTCTCATGTCTCTCTGTCGCGGTAACTCTCTGCACACTACCGCCCGATTCTCTGATGATGAAGCAGGTACGTTCAGAGTAGAGAAGGTCGAAGGTAAGAACAAGCGGCCATCGCACACAGGCCCAGGTCCACAAGTGCTCACGCACCGTGCGGTTAAGGCAGCGTTGTCAGGCTCAGCAGCTACCCGGCGTAAAGCTTTCCTCGGATGGATAGGCGGCAGCGTATCAAAGGAAGACGTCTACGCGTACATTCCTTCAGACTTGCATGGCAAGTTCACTGACCTGTGGGATCACCTCGGCAAGAACCTGAGCAATGTAGACGCGCTGATTGCCATCAACGACTACGCGGCCAAGCAGAGCCGTGACCTGGCGAAGCAACGACGTGGCGCAGAGATCGTAGTGGGTGAGCTAATCGATGCACACACTGACTCAGCTCCTACGGAAGAAGACGTCGAGCGTCTCGAGCAAGCAGTGAAGAACGCCCAGGGATTACTGGAAGCTGCCGCTGCGTGCGCCAATGGGATGCCCGAGTCTCTACGTCAGAGTCGGATGGCTGAGTGTGAAGCTGAGATGGATAGTCTCACATCAGACATGCAGCACATGGACAACCAGATTGCTGACCACAGAAGTAAGATGAAGGACGCTCCTGCGTACTTGAAGTCCGGCTATGACTCACTCGAGTGGGCTGTGTCCGAGGCTATCGAGCAGTGCCCTACGTGTAGTAGTGCCGTAGGTTCAGACCATCTGCTCAGCTGCCATGGCTTCTTCGCCAACCAGCTCGACGCTATTGATACAGCAAACGCTCAGATGATCGAGGCACTACGCCTTAGCCAAGCAGGCCGTGACGCTTGCCAAGAAAGGTACGACCACGCAAAGAGAAAGCTGGTCGAGCTGGCTAACACTCCGTCTCGTACGGATGCGGGTCTGTCTCTCGAAGACGCACGTGATCGTTTGGGTGCTGCATCTCTGGCCTTGAACAACACGATGATCTTGAAGTCTAAGTGGGATCAGATCGTCTCATCGAAGGAGTTGATCACCCACCTGGAAGTAGACACCGCGAGGTATAAGTCACTAAAGAAGGTGTGCGATGAAGCGATGTCGACCATCTTGCAGACCCAGTCTGAGCTGTTCGTAAAGATTGTATGCAGTCACTTGCCTGAAGGCTGGGACTTTGAGTTTGTCTTGTACGACGAAGCCAGCTCGAAGTCTACGTTCGCTATGGGCCTACGCCGCGGCGGCATCTTGCATGAGGCATTGTCTGGTGCAGAGTGGGCGACGGTAACGACAGCGATCTCGATGGCTGTTGTCAGCATGGGCGCGTCTGCTCGTGAGCCTGCCATCTTGATCCCTGAGGATCGTGCATGGGATGGTAAGACACTGAGCTCAGTGATGCGCAGCTTCCGTAACTTCGAGGGTCAGGTCATCATGGCCAGTACCATCCGGCCTACGGGTAGAGCTCCTGCGGGATGGACAATCATCGACATGGACAAAGAGTCTGCGTCATGGCTGGCTCCTTTAGTAGACGACGAGCCTGAGCACACAGACGACATTCGGAATGACGACGTCATTCGTCGACCCAAGTCTAAGAGTGTAGTCACAACTGCAAGCGCAGTGGCCATCGAGATGATGGGGTACTCTTCGGGTCAGATCAGTGTGATGACCAGAGAAACAGCAGCTGCCATCATTAAGAAGAAGCTCAAGCCTGCGGACATCACAATCGATGACGATGGTGGGTACTCTCTTAATAAGGGCGGCAAGGTGCTGAACCTTCCAACTCCTCCGAGCCCTACCAAATGAAGTGCTTTGAATGCGGCGGACCTACCAAGGTGACCAACACTCGGCACGCTGACTCAAAGGAGACAGCCTCTCCTTCACTGATTCGGCAAGCTCGAGAGACGGTATCCTGGTACACACCTGATTGGGTAGCTCGGGTGCGTCATTGCCCTAAGTGCGCAGTGACAACCAACACTATCGAGATTCCTATGTCTGACTTGTCAGAAGGTTGGACACGTAAGGAATCTTAGCGAGAGGGGTGGCACCGTCACAAGAAACGATTGTGCCACCCTTTGATCTTCGGTTTGACACGCATTGTTGCGGGTCGATACATTAGCTGAGCTGGGTACCCTACTGAGGGCACCTGGTCACGACACGACTGTTTAATAAATGACTCTTACCATGGTGGAACAATGGACAATGACAACTCGGTTGAAGAACGATCAACCGGGTCAGCAGCGCAGCAGCAGAGCCCCGGAATCGACATACTGAATAGACTTCTTGCATCCCTCAGAGAGGGTGACTCGTCTGCACAACGTGCAGCATGGATCAGCATTCAAGATCCTAACGTAATGACCAGCCTCGCAGAGAGCTGGCAGTCAGATAACGACACTGTTGAAACACTCCTGATCACAATAGGATCTATTCGAGGGCAGCGGACACGCTCGCGCAACCTCAAGTCTGCGATACGGAACCTCTCTGACTCGCTGGTGCGTCGTCGATCAGACGACTTGCTGGATGAGATTGAAGAGAACCTCTCGAACAACCTGACGTTGAGCGCCTGCTTTGCTAACGCTGGGCCTCCTGCAACGATCGTGTCTCCCGACATCCTTGCCTTACTGGTACCTCCTCGCGGCTTTGCTATTGATGCTGCTGGTGTCTACCGGCTTTCGGCTTCTCCTGAAGGTGACCTTGTTCGCACGAGGATCGCTGCTGCTCCCTTCTTTATTGCGGGCAGGACCAGCGACGTACTGACTGGCGAAGCGAAGCTACAGGCTATCTGGAGAGGCCCTGCCGGCTGGTGTAGCCGGGTGGTGTCGCGCCGTACCCTGATGGATACGAGTAAGCTCATTGGTCTGGCTGACCTGGAAGCACCCGTCAGCAGCATGAACTTGGCTAACCTCGTGTCTTACTTGGCGGACTTTGAAGCTGAGAACAGGCACCGGCTATCGTCACTCAGGTCTACTCCACGCATGGGCTGGCAGCCCGGCGGTGGGTTCCTCCTGCCGGAGAGCTACTACGCTACAGCTGACGAGTCCGATGAGCAGCTGGTGCTGACACCCCCTGCCGGCTTCGAGTCTATGTCGAAAGGCTGGATGATGACTGGTACGTGGGAGGGCTGGCTTGAGGCTGCGTCTCTCGTGAGTCCTTACCCGCACATGCACGTGGCCATCTACGCCAGTGTAGCTGCACCACTGATGAAGCTACTCAGGTTGCCTGGGTTCGTGGTTGACTTCAGTGGTGAGACCAGTGGTGGAAAGACTACGGCACTGCGCTTTGCTGCGTCAGTGTGGGGCAAGCCGAGTGAGAACTACCCGACGGCTATGTACTCGTGGGACGCTACCAAGGTATGGATCGAGCGCACAGCTGGGTACCTACAGAACCTCCCGCTACTTCTCGACGAGACCAAGAGAGCGAAGCACAACGGGATCGTGCGCGATGTCATCTACGACTTCTGCCAAGGTCAAGGTCGTGGTCGTGGTGCCGTCGAGGGTACCCGCTACACTGACTCATGGCAGTCCATCCTCATCAGTACAGGTGAAGGTGCAGCTACCGACTTCAGTGAAGACGCAGGTACTCGAGCTCGAGTGCTATCGCTCAAGGGTAAGCCGCTCGGATCTAACCCAGACATCGGCGGCCAGGTCAGCGAAGAAACGCAGGCCATCTTGGCCAACAACCATGGCCACCTCGGTCGCAGAGTCATCGAGTATCTTGTAGCCAACCAGCCAAGGCATGATGAGATCAGAGCTGTGTACAAGGAAGCACGTGACAAGTACGCTCACATTGCGACCAGTGCTGTGGCGCGTAGGCACGCTGCTCACTTGGCAGCACTGGAGATAGCTGCGGGAATCACTATGCAGCTTGGTATGACTCCCTGCCAAGAGGACCCATTCGCCTTCCTCATCGAGTGCCAAGAAGCTGCGGGTCGTGACGCTGACCGTCCGCTCGCTGCATTCCAAGACATGCTCTCGTGGTGCGCAGCTAACGCTGTCCGGTTCCACGGTAGGCACGAGATGTCGGGCCATGGTCACACTCGCGTACCCATGCACGGGTGGGCGGGTCGATGGAGCAAGGACCAAGACTGGGCAGAGATTCAGATCACTACGCTCACAATGAGAGAGGTACTGAAGAACTTAGGCCATCACCCAGCTGAGATACTAAACCGCTGGGCTGAACGCAATTGGATTGTCGTTAGCCCAGACGGTAAGAGTCGGCGCAGTCGCCCTGTTCGTATCGAGGGTGCCATCATGCGCTGCTATTGCATCAGTCGTGAAGCGATGGAGACTTGCCTGGGGGACTGAATACGTGTTTGTGGTGGCAGGCGTCGCACCGTTTGTGGTGCGATGTCATACCCTTCTTGGCAGCTTTCAATGAGAACCAAGGGCCGATCAGGCAGTTACAGTCTACGCACCTACCCTCGTAGGTGGGCTTGCCGCTTGCCATTGTCCATGAGATTGCGAACTCCATGACTATGCCTCAGCGGGTTTGGGTAGTTCCATCTTGGCATTGTAGTTGCCGCAGCTGATGATCAAGTGACGGATGGCCCAGATGGATAGCGTGTCGACCAGGTCGCCTGCATCAACGTCGGTAAAGCTGACGAGCTCCTCGCCCTCTACCTCCATCACAATGACGTACTCATCGAGCGGATCGTTCTTGTCTGCGAGTGCTTCGTCGGCAGTCACGCAGAGGTATACATCTACTTGCTTCTCCAGCCAGTCAGTCATCTTGTCTTGTAGTTCGCCGATGGCGTTGGTCACGTACTCCAGCTCAGCGATGCACATGTTGGTGCGCTTACGCATCTCGCTGATGTCTTGGGTTGCTCTTTGCTTTTGATCGTCAGTCATGTCTGACTCCATTGGTTTTGTGCGTTTACAATCAGGGTACTAACTTGTGATGACGGTGTCACCTCATCGCCCCAAGAACTCCAGCCTTCTCGTTCAGAGCGGGCGAACATCTCAAGGTACGGACCCTCGCTGCGAGCCTCAATCAGCTCATAGAACTCAGTAGGCTTATGGCTGTGCTTACCTCTGGGCGCGTGAATCCACGAGCCAATCGTCTTGTCGTCGGTCCTCACGTTGTAGCCCTTGCCCCTGACTCCAAAGAGCAGGAGCTCATGTTGACCACGGAAATACTGACCCAGGCCCTTCCGACCTTCCTTGGTCCACACGACGTTGGTCTTGTACTTGAAGCCCAGCGCACCCATGAGCCAGATCGCATCAGCCAAGTGGTTCGCAGTAGCCCACATGTACAAGTGGCAGTCACGAGCTGGCTTCCAGGTGGGCGCCTGCATGATCACTCGAGGTAGGTCAGGAGTCTTGACCAGCGGGTAGTGCCGGTCAGCTCCGCGCTTGATTCTACCCCCGCCAGTCTCGTACCATGGCGGGTCCATCAGTATGGTTTGGTACATCACTCTTCTCCTTCATCGACTTCGTGGTCGCACCAGTCTCCGACGTAGTGTTCTTCCAACGATCCACAGTTTGTGCAGTGTGACCCGTCCCATTCATTGCTCGCAGTTGCGTCATAGATCAGAAACTTATTAGCCGCACAGGTCATGGTGCAGCACACGGGATCGCCTTTCGGCCACGTCAATCGTTTACGGTCACCGCACGATTTGCAGTACCGTTTAGTAGAATCCAGCGGCATCACTCACCTCCATCGCTATAGAAGTTTTCAAAGATGGGGAGAGGTGCTTCCTCTGAGTCATACGATGCAACCAGTGTGGCGCTGTAGTGCGCATTTGTTGCGTCTATCGAGTTCAATGCGAAGATTAGTTCCGACTTCTTTGTGGGCAGTTCGAGTACGGATACTTCTATCTCCCCGTCATTGTCGGTTTCTTTTACGAAGGTTTTGGCTGCTCGTGTAGCCTCTGCTTTGTTGGCGTAGAAGCGAACCGTTGGTCCGTCGGTGTGATCCCATCGATATACTTGGTAGATCCTCATCACTCACCTCCTTCATCAGTCTTGAAGCTCTGATTGTTGTGTACCGAGAAGTAGACTCCGTCTAAGTCCTTCCCGATGTTGGGGTTCTGGTCTGGGTGCGATGCAAATGCACGACCAGTGTACTGCCGCTCTTTGATCACACGACCATCCGACAGGAGTATGTCGCCGCTGGCTCCATTCGTGCAGGTCCATTGCAGAGCGGTCACACCGTCAGTGTCAATGAACCAGCACCCGTGAATCTGAGGCTCGTCGTTCCATTTGCTGTCGTAGTGGTACTTCATCACTCACCTCCCTTTGCTTTCTCTAAGGCTTTCTCGAGCAGCTCTACCTCGTACTCGGCACACCGGATGCGCTTCTCCATCAGGCGCTGCCCGAGGTTGTATGCGTCAGGTACATCGTCATCGCTACACTTGGGGTGAGGCTCTGGGCTGAGCTTACCCGTCAGTGCTTTGGTCACCAGGTTGAACTCTCGTCGTGTCAGTATGAGCTGAATGTCAGTCGCGCGTGCGGTCATGTCCATCACTCACCTCCTTTGATTGTGATGTTCCCATCTGCATCAATGGTGCAGACGGGTACATCGTGTTCGCTTTTAAGATTGGAGTTGGCTGTGACAACCAGGGCTCCATTGACAATGTTGACCTCAATCCACTCCTCACCCCGTACAATGAAGGCTTGGTCGCGTAGGTGTTCAATGGTTAGTTCTTGCTTGGGCATCACTCACCTCCCGCGTTGCGCTTGAGCTGCTGCTTGGCCAACCGCTCGGCACGGGCTTCCATGATGCGGTTCTTGATCCGGGCAGCCTCTTCGCGAGTCAGCCAGACGCAGTCCTTGTTCTCGTGCGTGGTTGGTAGCGCAATCTCTAAGCGGTAGGCACCATCGCGGTAGTCGTAGCTTGTGTAGCAGTACTCGATTAAGGGGACTCCATCGGTCACGCGAAGCCGGTGCGTTCTGCGGCTGAGGTACTTCGATTGCTTTGGCTTTGCCGAAACAGCCACGGGCCTTGCGATTGCTGGCTGCGGCTCCGGCTCCGGCTCCGGCTGTGGCTGTAGCTCCGGCACCACTTCGAGCTTGACCACTGGCTGTGCTTCTGCCTTCGGCACCAGCTCAGTCACTTCGACACTGCGCACCAGCTCCGGCGATGCCACCAGGTGGCCGAGAAAATCATCCTTCGTCCACGTGTCTGGGTGTGCCTCGATGTCGTGTGGCGTGATTATCGCGTTGATTGTGATCTTAAATACGTCGTTCATTTGGTGCCTCCGTCGGCATCTTGGAGTTGAGCTGAGAGTGCGTCCATCGCATCCTCGGTTTGCTCGTGGTTGGTTGCTGCATCCTCGCAGCTGACACAGGTGTAGGTCTCGTCCGTGTTGACGGTGGTGTCGCAGTCGTCAACGTTGCAGGGTGCGCAGGCGCACACGGTGGTGCCGCTCAAGTGATACTCACGGTCGCAGCGTTCGCATGTTGTGTAGTACATGCCCCAGTCAGATGGCAGGTTCATTTCTCACCTCGGTTTTGTTGGTCTCGAACACGGTGCCAGCATCTTCGGGCTGACTCGGCGACGCGCCAGTCGCGTCTTCTCTGCGCTTGGTGCATCACTTCTTTAGGGTCCACCCCTTCGGCCAAGAGCGAGGACCATGGGATCTTCCGCCGCTGTAGCCGTGGGTCGTCAAGCACGCCGCTCATGCGGCACCTCCCCACTGCTGAGCCATCGCGTGTGCGATGCCGTGGTAGGTGGTCGACCGTATCTTCCAGCGGTCTGGACTCGGCGGCAGCTTGAGCATCCGCTGCTCCCGTCCGTCCACGATGTTGGTGGGCGTCAGGTTGGGCAGGCCCTTGAGCCAGAGGCAGGTGGCCTTAGTCTCACCGTGACCGTGCTGCCAAGGATGTACGATCTGTGTGTACTTCCTACCCTTGAGTCGCTCAATGGCGTAGCGATGTGGGATGGGGTTCTCGATGCAGTACTTGGGGATGTCGCAGTCGAGCAGCGCATTGAAGAACTCACACGACTCGTCAAGCTTGGCCCAGCGAGTAGGGTCACTGTGCAACCAGCGCACCCCTGCCTTGGAGATGAACGTGCACGGTGGGTGCGCAATCATCAGGTCCCAGCCGTCGTTGATGACGTCGAGCACTGAGCCTTGGTAGTGAGGTCCGGGCACGTCAGTCGGGAGCAGGTCACACGACATGGCGTCGTGCCCCAGAGCTCTGAATGCATCGCGGACTCTGCCGCTGTATTCGCAGGCTACGAGCACTCTCATGCTGCACCTCCGTAGACGAGTACCGTCGGTGTGACCCTGTCACCGGTCACGTGGTACTTGGTTGACAGCACTGCGCATATGCTTTCCTTGATGGAGTTCTCATTGTCGCAGTAAACGAATGACGTGTACTTGTACGGGTTGTACTTGATTGAGCGCACGCCATCCCAGTTTGAGAAGCTGCTCCATGTTGACATGTCCTGAACCAGTGTGCCGCGAGCGAAGGCGTGAACGTTCTTGCGCTGCTGCTCGAGGACGCGGGCACGGCCACCGGGCTGCACTACCCACGTCACGTCTTTGAGACGCAGGTACTTGGAGTGGTTGATGACTCGGCCCGTCTTGGTGCAGCGTACCGACCAGAGGTGCCTGCGTAGGTTCCAGTAGACTTCGACTCTCATGCTGCACCTCCGTTGCGGAACATCTTGAGGGCGCGCTTGCCGTCGATGAGTCCGCTATCGATCAAGCAGTAGACGGCGTTCACGTCAGCGTGCAGGCCATCGATGTCGTCCATCGCCAGCGAGTGAGCGCAGGTGCCAGGGCCGAAGCGAGAGATGTTGTCCTCAGGGTCGGGCACTGAGTGGTCAGCAGCATCGACCGTCTTCATCGTAGCTACGTCCTTGTGGATGGCGACCAGTACGTCGGGCGTCCAGTCGAAGTCCACGAGGACAATCAGCCAGTCGTGGATGTACCGCTCGTCTGCGGTCTGCTTGCTGTAGCAGTCAGGGCAGAGGTACTGGCCGTCGTTGCCGCAGTGCTCGCCTTCGCGTACCCACTCAGAACATGCGTCGCATGAGTGAGAGAACGTGCAGTTCTCGTTGTCGTCTATGTGTATCAGTGAAGCCATTGTGTTTTCCTTGTTGGAGGACAGCGGTTTGCTACCCTCGCAGACTAACTAAGGGAGCCATACCGGTGCGTCAACACCTGGGTGTACGATTTATTGAAGAAACTTTGTAAGTGCCTGTAATCGTTGAGGTCCTGAGATAGAGAAAGAAATGTCCTTGACGCTCTCAATCCATACCGATAGGGGAGGGTACCTACCAAGGAGGTGGTCGATGAGTACTGCTACAGACCGAGAAGCTTGGAGCGCACGTCGCTCTGAGTTCATAGATAAGTGGGAGCGTCAGAATCCCATCGGAAACTTCAAGCCTCGTAGTGGCTGGTGGAAGGTGCGACTTCATGACGTGAGCGACTGGGAGTTGCAAAACCCTGCACCAGCTGAGACGGACGAGGAGAAGGCGAGAGCTGACATGAGTCGTGAGTCTGCGAACAACCTCCTGCGTGCGATGACAGGTCGGAGGTGAGTTGAAAGTCTACACCATTACGCAACTTGAAAGTGTAACCCTCCATTGACCAGGTTGAAGCTGGCTTATCGTAAGAATCACAGTGGTTGTAACAGCACGTAACTTTGTAGTGTTACGCGAGAGTCCAGTTTGTAAGCGGGTTATCAAAAGTGTAACAATGTAACGCTGTCTGGAGAGGGTGTATACATACGTAGAACCTACACGTATACACGTATACACGTATAGGCTTTTATCACACCCCTATAAGGTGTACTGTTGAAACAGTGTTACATTGTTACACTTTTTATATGGTACGTTTAACCTTGGTTCTCGCGTAACACTGAGTGGTTACACCAAGGTTACATTGTTACACGATGGACGTCGAGCAAGTCGGGTGGTAGGATGGGGTATGGATAGCGATGACGACACAAATGAATCAGTGGTTTCACCTGCGAACTCAGCTCTGCATGTAGTTCCAACAACCATTGTGCCCGCTGGAGAAGCTGAGGTAGCTGCAATGCTGGCTGAGCAAGTCCGATTCTCAGATGAACCAGAGACTCAGGCACTTGCGTATAGACTTCTGGAGGCTGGGCACACAGTTAGATCAACCGCTCGTCGACTTGGAGTGAGGCCGTCCACCGTGTGGGGCTGGTCCACTGACCCCGATGGTCAGTCCGCCATCGCGGCGGGCCAGGAACGGAGGCGGTCGGTACTTGGTGAGGGCTTAGAGGAGGCCGCTGAGGCTGCTTTGAGCTCTCTTCTTGACGTGGCAACAGACCTCGCAGCTGCCCCGCGCGACCGAGTGAAGGCGAGTGAGGCAATCCTTGATCGCTGTGGCATTACACCAGCTGCTTCAACTGACCAAGCCACGGTGGCAGTAAGCATTGATGTAGACTTTGACGAGAGGCTGGCTCGGATAGTTGCTGGTGCTCAGTCTAAATAACTGATACGCTCATTAGGTAAATGGAGATCCGACATGCACTCATCCGACGAGCCCTCCTTCATAGTTGTGAAGCGCCGAATAGCCGGTCCATCTATCATTGACCCCGGCATGGGCTATCAACAGGCTCGGAAGCAGATGCTCCACGCCGAGGGACTTGACGCCGGCGGCCCATGCGGCCCGGCCCCGGCTGAGGCTAAGTCTACACCGGCCTCGTCACCCGCCGGCCATGCCGATGACATGAAGCAGATCGCCGAGGAGCTCTACAAAGCATCTGAGATGCACAAGGGTCAAGCCGATAGGCTCATGAGCTATGTGCAAGATGACTCGCACGATGACTCTGACAACCACGGCGGCAAGAAGGAGCTCGACTAATGACCCGGCAGCTCCTCTCGATTCAATACAACGTCGAGACCGGCAAGAGCAAGAGCCGGCGCGTCTGGCGTGCACCAGCTCACGTGGCCATCCGCGGCAACATGGATCAAGTGGCGATCTCATTCACCTCAGCTGACGAGGATCAGTCGGGCTCGGCGAGCTCCAAGATCTACCAGCTCGAGGACCAGGAAGACGAGCCCGCGCTATTCGCCAGTCGCAGTAAGGCTAAGCGCGCGAGCTCCGGCTACTAAACAGAGCGCCCGACCGGCAGAGGAAAACGACTAAACCTACCGATCGGGCGCTGGTCTTGCGACCATATGACTGACTGTTTAATTGACCCGTCCCCGGTGTCACCTCGAGAGTAACCGCTAACGGGCTACGGCGTCAACCTCCCAGGGTCCAGGCTTCCCGTCGACCAGCGTCCAGAACGAGATGCCGTCGAGCTCCACCCATCCCCGATCAACGGCGCCCTGTATCACCTGCCTCGGCGCCAAGTCGGGGTTGTATGTGGGCCACTTTCTAATGTCGAACTCACACGACCATCGCTCTTCTCGATCCAGAGTGAATCGGTAGGGCGACGGCTGGGTGAAGTCGTCGTCGATGTACGTGCGGTACACCGTGAACGTGGTCACCTCGCCAGTATGCAAGTCCGTCTGCTCGATTAGGCAGGCCGTCTCGGGTGCGATGTATTGTCTGATCCATGGCATGGGGTACCTCAGTGCTGGAAGAAGATGATTAGGGGAGCGGGCTTGCCTTCACGCTGCGCGTCGCACAGTCCGCAAGCGTTGCAGTCTACCGCCTTGTATTGTGCTGGGCAGGGCGTACCCTCGTTCCCGTCAGGCGTGATGAACTTCTCACCTTTCCATTCAGGTAGGTGCTTGAGCGTCGAGCGCTTGGACCCTGGAGCTCTGAAGTCGGAGACCATTGCAGCCCGCCAGCCCTCGCGGATCCTATCGTCCGCCTCATCGAGCGAGTGGACCGAGGCCATAGCCAAGCCCTTAAGGTGGGCACCCTTGTCCGCAGCAAAGTGCGTGTAGAGCAACAGCCCCTTGAGCCCCGCTCCTCGTGCTTGACGGTACCACTCTATGACCTCTTCGCTGGTGAATACCCATGGGTCACCGCCCACCGCCCCACGTGCGTAGCGGGCGGTCCGCCTTGACTCGCCGAGTGCGTGTGCAAGTGAGTACCGCTCAGGCTTATTGACATAGGCACGCTGCATGCTGGCTTGTGCGCGTCGAGCTCCGAGCCAGTGATAGCACCCGCCCTTGCGCATGGGGCAGCCGTCGCATGATGCCTCGGTCTGTTCCTTGTCCTCGCCTACGTACCCTTGAGGGATATCGCCGGTCTTGTCGTTCTTGGATCGTCCCACCCAGAGCATCTTGAATCGCCGACTCATGCTGTCACCTCGCTGGGCTTGCGGTTGAAGTTTGTCTGATACTGAATGCCTTCTTCATCGAGCCAGTCACAGCACCAAGACGCTCGGATCTTGCCGTGTCTTGTGTCGTCGAAACCTCGGGTGACCAGTCCGTCAGTAGGGCAGGTCCATGTCACCGTCAGGTAGCTCTTGGGATCCATCTTCGGATTGCGTTTTGTCATGTCGTTTTTCCTTTGAGATCTTGTGTGTCTCCCTGCAGTTATACCAGAGCGGTTTAGGTACGTCAAGCGTAACCCGCAAGAAAGATCAAACCGCCTCGCCATCTTGCGTTTAGCCTGCGGTCCTGCTGCCCTGCGGTCCTGCCCTGCTGCCGTCCGCCTGCCCTCCGTTGCCGTCCTCTTCTCCGCCGGCCCGGCCATGCGCACACGCTTCACCGACAGCTGCCCTCCGGCCCGGCGATGAGACTCCGGCCCGGCTATGACCAGGTCCCCGCCTCAGCATCCCGGCCATGGTCTGAGTGGCTGAGTGGCTGGGCCAGCTGAGCCACGGAGATGTCAAGTAAATGTCAAGAGTCTGCGAAGGGGTAGACTTTACCTATACCGAGGCGGTACTATGAGCGTAGCTCAGGCAGTTGGCCGGGGCGCAACCCACATGAGGTAAACGACATGACCACCAACGACACAAACAACTGGCGCGATCAGCTCGCGTTTCTGGACAACCCCACACAGGGGGCCGATATTATCCGCGACAGGGAGCTCATCGTTCGCCTGTTGCTGGCCGTAATGTACACGGGCAACGCTTACGACAGCGACACTCGACCTGAGTGGGCTCAAGACTGGCGCGAGGGAGCTCGACTCTACGACCACGCTTCAGCTGCGCTCAAGGTGCTGGGTGCTCAAGGCATCAGCTCAGTCATCTGTGAGAACGGGGAGTACACCTTTGGCATCGATCGACCATGCTTCGCTGAAGTTCGCAGCATTATAGAGTACCGTTTAGAAGACACGTATACGTGCGAGGAAGGAAGGGAATGGCTCTGTGAGTCTTCCACTACCATCACTTGGGATGGTTCGCGCGGTGTCAACATGGGGGACAGTGAGATATCGTTCACCGTAGAGGTCCCCCTCATTCTCGGGATGGATCTGAACGCAGCCGCAGATCGTGTGTGCGAACAGCTCGCTGAGATGAAGCGTCTTTGGTTCGCTCGTCCCTTTGTCTCGGGAGGTGCATCATGAATCGCAAGATCATCGGTACAACTGAAGCACGACACGACACCGGGCCCGAGGCCCGACACCTCAACCTCCGGGCTGCCGTCGCGCAGCTCGAGGGCGTGAGCCTGGAGGAAGCGCAGGCCCGGTTCAATCCCGACGGTGACCCCGAGGTAGGGGAGCTCCTCCGGTGCTTGCTCACACCGGGTCTCTCTCTGGCGGGGAGGCACTGATGGTACGCTTCATCATCATCGGCAGTAGCTTCGTGGCTCAGGTGTTCACCTCACCTGAGTGCCACACCTGCGTCAGTTGGGCCACCGTCGGTCGCCTCGAGGACGTGATTCGCATTGTGAATGAGCAACTCAAACCGCTCGGCATCCCGTACGACATTGACAACTCCCCGGCGTGAGCTCCCCGGCGGCGCCCGGCTTCATCTCCGGCGTCGCCCCGCTCACCCCGGCACACCCCGGCACCCCGGCCCGGCATCACCTCCGCAGCTCCGGCCCGGCATCCCGGCATCGATACCCCGCTACCCCGGCACCGTCTGACACTCCGGCCCGGCTCAGCTGGTGGGGCTGGCTCAGCTGGCGCTCAGCGGGTCGACCTGGTGACACGCAAAAGGGCCACCCCGTTGAGGGTGACCCTTGATTGCACAGCGTCTGTGCTACTCGACTGAGGTGTCTCTGTCTATGCCGTGGTTGTCATCACACATCCGCCCGTACCCGAAGCCCATCTCCGCCTTCTCTCGTCGGCGTCTGCTGTTCTCGTCGAGTGCTGCCTCGATCCGTGTCCCGTTGATGCGGACGAAGTGAGAGCGCTCGTTATTCGCCACGTGCACTCTGCTGCGTGGCCCGTCTGCTAAGTCGTAATCCATAGTCGTTTCCATGTTCATGTTGCGCGTCCCGCCTTGACGCGTTGAGGGTTCACAGGAGAGAACGAAACCCGTCCTCCCCTGCGGACATAGCTATCGGCCAACGAGCTGGCTGAGCAGTGTGCGCCCGAGCCTCCGCTGTCCGGGCGGTGGAGTGTACTTGTCACCCCGCCACTCGCACCGGAGCCGTGCCCAGTCCCGCCGGATCATCTTGACCCGCACGGGACACAGCCACAGCCTGAGGTAAACCACGCTGCATCCCAGCAGCCCCGTCGACATGAGCAGTGCATCAAGACCCATGGGTCACCTCACTTGCACTGTCAGCCGCCCACTCGAGTGAGCTCACAAAGGCGTGATACATGTTCCGCCTGTGCTCCTCAGCATCAGCGCGGCGAGACCAGTAGGACAGAGCATAATCCGCCCGGGCCCCTCCCATCACTGCGTCAACGTCCTCGGGCGGGTTGTCGACAAGCTTCCTGGTCTCGATCACAGCGTCCACGTAGAGGCGTAGCTGTTCATTCTGTAGCGTGTTCAGTGTTGGCCGCGGTCCCATCACTCACCCCCTTTGCAGAGGGTGAGCCCGGTGGCGGTGATGTCCTCGAGGGTCTCCTCGAACACGTTGAGGTCATCGATGGTCATGGTACCCGCCCATGTCACTGAGCCCTGAGGCTGTACGGTGGTGCTCTTGGTCAACGCCTTGACGACCTCGACCACGCGCAAGGGGTGAGCGTGGTTGCGCTCCTCGCCTGCCATGATCAGGTCTAGCTGACGGATCAGAGCATTGTACTCGGTCTCGCTCATCCTCTGGAGCGCCCAGTTGAGCACGTTGGCCATGGCCTTCTTGTCTACCGTGTTCTTGAGGTAGGCCGTGGGCGGGTCACTCTTGCGGATATGACCAGCGATCTCGACCACGCCCGTGATGTAGTGCACGCCAGCGCTGAGGCCCTTGGCCGCATCTTTGAGGGTGCTCCCACCACCTGAGGCGTGGGGTGCCTTCAGGAGGGCAGCGGCAATAGCGGGGTTGATGTCGGTTACTTTCATGTCGTTTTCTCTCAGTTGTTGGTTGGTTTCTGCCTAAGTGCAGAGATCACGGGGCGGACACTGAGCCCGCCCCGATCTCGCTGTGCTTATGCGTCGTATTCGGTGATGTCGAATGAGAACGCTGGGATGCCCGTCAAGCTCCCGCCTGACGCTTCCACGGCCTCGACCATGAAGTCCACACCAGCGCCATCCTGCAGGAAGTTGCGCGGGGTGCTGAGGTGGTTGGCCCCAGTCAGCGCCTGATAGCCGCTGTACAGGTTGCGCTGTCCGTGATCGTCATGCAGTTGACCAGCGTGACACGCTCCCCAGTACTTGCGCGCAGCAGAGGCCCTGTGAGGGGTCAGCATGGCCTTCTGGCTGGTACCCACTGTCCTACCCTGGAGCACGCCTACAAAGGCGTTGAACAGGTCGTCAGACATCGGGATCTCACGAAGCCCATCGACCCAGTCGAGACGCTTACGGGCTTGCTCGATCCGCTCGGCTACACCGTAGGTACCGTCTGTCAGCGACTCGGTGAAGCGCTCGATCACATTGTGAGTGTGCTTGATCTTCATGATCTGATCGGCGCTGATCATGCCGTTCGCGCAAATGAAGGTGCCTTGGCCGATTCCCCACTCCACACAGATCGTGCCGTTGTAGCTCGACCGGAAGACCACTTCGATCATGGCGCCCATGACACCAGAGTCCCACGCTATGCGGCCGTACATTTGCTGCCCGTCCTTACTGAGGGCGTAGGTCTCATAGACGGGATCACTACCGAGGGCGTCACTGACATGGTCGCGGAGCCCGTCGATCGGAGTCGCGTATTCGACCACCTTGTAGACGCTGTTGCCCGTCTTCTCATGGTACGTGTTCTCTCTGGTGGGGATCACCGCGCAGACCTCCTCATAGGTGGCGTGCTTGGCAGAGGAGCCAACCAGACAGAGCGTCTTCGACGCATGGACTGGTGGTGGTGCAGGGTTGGCCCGTCTCAGCGCTGGGTTGACTCGGTAGTCAGCCTGAGGGGTGATGAGTGAACGGATGGCTGTCGTGGTTGCGAGGTTTGTTCGCATAGTCGTTTTTCCAGTGGGCTCGAGGCCCGGTGAGCTTCAGTGCTCAAGCCTGATCTTACAGGGTTACCGCTGTGGTGTAAAGCACAAATGCTCAATCATTCCGTGATTAAAGTCAATATGTAGAGACGTCCAGTGGTTAGGCCGTGCTCAAAACATCGAATTCGCGCAGGCTGCCGTTTACCCTATACCATGGTGTCATGACATAGGCAGACGATCAAAACGCAGTGTAGACCCCTTCAGAGGCTCGCAATAGGCATCGCCCTCCAGCTGTCCGCCAGCTGTCCGCCAGCTGTCTGATCCTCCGCTGATACTGAGGCGATCGCTAGCTGAGCCAGTCAGCGCCGACACTCTGAGCCCAGTGGCAGAGTCGCTGAGCTAGTCAGCCTCACCGGATCGATCCTCCCCGCGCGGAGAGGAGAGGTCTCTCTCCACAGTGATACCGCCATCCCCCCAGAGGTACCGGCGCGCCTGTGCCAGGTCCGCCCCTCCGCCAGGTCGGCCGGGCGACGTGACCCCCCACCCCCCGCATCTGTGTGTATATGGGTCCCTACCGGAAGAGCGTTTCCCGGACCGGAGGTATTTTTCAAAACACCTTACCATTGCGGCATACCCTCAGACCCGTTATACTCATCGCGACTACAGGAGAGCGTATGTCAAAGGATGGAACACTTCGCTTGAATCTCGAACCTGAGCTTCTCAAGCGAATCGACAAGTTGATTGAGCCGGTGTCTAACTCTGTGGCTGTTCAGGAGCTGGGTACACGTGTGAGCAGGCACTTAGTGTCACGGATTGCTCTGCTACGTGGTATTCGGCTCATGGAGCAGCAATACACCGAGGGTACAGAGATTGTAGCTCACGAGAAACCTGCACCTGCACCGGTCGCAAAGTCTGCACCGGCTGAGGCCAAGCCGGTGGAGAAGCCCACCAAGCCTGACTTAGACGTCGTGTACGACGATGATGGGTTCATCAAGAAGCCTGATGGGTGGGACTTATGGACATCAGCGTCTGTACCTTCGGGTCACGAGGAGATGCACGATCATTACCTCAAGCAGGGCTGGAGTCGCTACACAGGTAAGGCAGGGAAGGAGATCATCTCGTTCTACTGGTGCCAAGACCCTGGTCTCCATAACGGCCTTTTATACCCAGGTATCGACAAGAACGGCAAGAAGCTCTTGATACAAGACACGCCTTACGGGCCAGGTCACATGATACCGCACGACTACCTCGGTAGTACCGAATAGGATGAGACATGAATGAACAAACGATCCGGGGCGCTACGCACCCCGACCAGATTAAAGCTTGGATACAGTCTTGGAATCCTAAGGCTTTGCTGATGGATGGCTTTGACGACGCCTTAGTTGGCGCTGTCTCCCGCACTGACTTTGGCATGGTTGCTGTTTATGACCGTGACCTTTGCATTGCTGTTCTTGAAGCTCAGGGGATGACGCAGGAGGAAGCTCTGGAGCACTTTGACTATAACTGTGAGGGCGCCTACGTCGGACCTGGAACTCCTGTTGTTGGCTGCTTTAACTTTGAGGACATTAGCCTTGAAGAAGCGCAGACCTTTCTCTCTGAGGCTCTACAAGATAGAGCGGTGGAGGAGTAGTTATGCCTCTGTATGTGTACAAATGCGAAGTCTGCGAAGAAACCGTTGAGAAGCTGCAGGCTTTTGAGGCTGCGCATCCTGACTGTGAGAAGTGCGCTAAGCAGATGAAACGTCAGATTGCGGCGACGAACTTCAGTTTGAAGGGTCCGGGTTGGGCAAGAGACAACTACGGATTAAAGGGCGGTTAGGCACGTTACCGTACACGTGCTATAGTGACGTAACTGAGAGGTACCCATGAAGTATGATCCCGTCGAAGACGATCCTGGAATGATGATTCACAACATGAAGATCGCGGCCCAGGGCGAGAATGCGTTTCCTTACTTTGTGGGTAAGGGTCACGACAAGCCTGAGCCTGAGCCAGCTCCTTCAGTCGCTGAAGGTCAGTATGAGGGTGCCGGTGGTTATCAGTACGAGGTCTCGGCTGACGGCGGTATCAAGATCGTAGGTGCTCCTAAGGATCGTGGTGTAGGCGTTACATTGAGAGCAGGCCATCCTGCGCATGAGGCAATCATGGCAGAGCTCATGGAGTCTCAGCCCGTCGATGATCTTCGCTCAGAAGAGTCGGATACGATGGATACGATGCTTGCCGATCAAGAAACTCGCGCAGAAGAGGGTCGTATGATGGCAGGCGGAGTTCGCGAGGGCGAAGGCCGCAGCGGTGAAGAGATGGCTAAGAAGGGTAACCAGGTAAAGATGGGCGCTGATGCTCAAGCCGCATTTGATCGCGTAAAGAGCAAGAACGAAGCGTAGTGCTACATTCTTACCACAATGACTAAACTTATTATAGCTGCGGTAGCGTTGTCGGTTTTCTCGACTGCGTCAGCAGCAGAGTTTAATCCTACGCACAGGCTCGATAAGCTTGAAGCGTCTACGGGATTAGCGCTCAAGCCTACGGCTGATCTCGATCAGGCTCGTAGTGGGGAGTTCCGTTGGGACTCAAGCGCTGGTTTCTGGGGGTCACTCGTGGGCTTAGCCATCACGACAACGATTATTATCTTGGCGGTAAACGCCGCCGATAAAGATAACAGCGCACCTTACGATCCTATAGAGCACTCATCTCATTGAGTCGATCTTGAGCTTGAGCATTTCATTCTCTCGCTTGACGTAGTCCACTTCTACCTTGAGCCCGGCAACTTCCGTCATCAAGTCGATGATCTGTTGTAAGTGCTCGTCTCGCTCTTGTTCTAACTTTTCGACTCGCTTTATGAGGTCGTCACGGTATAAGGCTTGCTCGGCCTTTTCTTCCTGCTGAACTTCACGTTTCTGCCGGATCATGAACTCATAGAACTTGAACGCACCCGCACTGAACACACCTGTAACGGCAGCTACGATTGCAGCAGTGGTGGTCGGCTTATCCACGAAGATCCTTATGCATTATTTCCACACGCATTTTAACGTATATCCAAACCCACAGGGTAAAGTAGACTGCGGTCACTACCAAGCTACGCCCGACGTCACCGAAGGCGAACTCGGGGTCAGCCATCACACTCATGATGAACTTGGTGGTCGAGAAGATGTACAGCATCAAGTAGACGCCAACGAAGCGGGAGCAGGACCGAATGTTGGGCAGGCTGAACAACATACCCAAGGCGACTACAAAGTACAGTGCGTACTGAAAGTAGGCCCACTCGTTGCCCCCATCCAGGGCTTCACCGTAGCTCATCCAAAGTACGCGGTTGTTAGCCAAGTCTGCGATGTTCCAGAACAGAAGCAGGGGTCCATAGTCGTGGTAGACCAGGATGTCCTTATACGCCTTGAAGAAACTTCGCATTGAGAGTACCGTCACCCAATCATAACTCGGAGAACGCATGGCTGAACATTCATTAGACGATATCGTCCATTCCATACAATCTGCTGTCTTAGCCGCGACTGACATCGCAGAGCGTCATGAGCTGGACTCGATCATGAAGCAGGAGTTCTGGGAGCTCAAGGTGGACGACAAGGGGGACCCAGTCAAGGATGAAGCGGGTAGAGACGTGTACTCCCCCCGCATGGTGACGATGCGCGTACCGACCTGGCAGGAAGGAAAGCTTGTAGACACGGACATACCTGTACCACTTCAGTCACTTACGACGGGTCAAAGTCTCAGTGTTGACCGTCTCGAAGTTGAGATGTCGGTAGAGATCTCGGGTCTTGAGTCGGATAAAACCAAGGGCAAACTTATGATACGGCCTGGCGGTAACTCTTCTTGGTTCCATAAACAGAGTAACACTGCTAAACTCAAGTTGGTTTTCAAGGGCAGTGCGCCCCCGGAAGGTTATGCAAGAATCGATGATCAGCTAATCAAGCTGCTTCCATAGGAGTCCATCATGCCAGACCAGCTCGTAAACATGTCATCCCAGTTCGGCGGTCTTCCAATGGACCAGCTCATCGGGGGGCCCCTGAAGGCTGCTTGTACAGCCCAGACACTGCTTGCCAAAGCATCTAGCGACTTCATCAAGGATGTCGGCCTGAACGACGCTGGCGGCGGTAACATGAGTGCACGCACCGTGGACTTCAGCTTCAACAAGCCGGTTCAGGATGCTGATGGTACCACCAAGATGGAGAAGGTTGACCTGCAGGTCCCACTGCTCGCAATCATCAATACACCGAGCTTGTCTGTAAAGGAAGCCGAGGTCCGCTTCACCATGGAAGTGAAGTCGTCTACTTCCAGCAAGACCACATCAGACAGTAAGGCAGACCTCACAGCTAAGGCCAAGTACAACGCCGGGCTCTTTAGCTGCGAAGTGACTGTGCACGGATCAGTGGCTAACCACAGCGAGAACAGCCGTAAGAGCGACAACAGCGCCAAGTACGACGTGAAGGTAGTGGCTCGCGACGACGGCCCCCCAGAAGGCCTCATGAAGGTGCTGGATATGCTTAACGATGCAATCGCGCCTACCCAGGGTGTACCTGCTCCTGCTAAGAAGTAGTTATGTCGCAAGAAAGCAAGCCGATGTCATCTCTTGATCGTATGCAGCAGAACTTAGACAGCGTTGTGCAGCAACGAACACAGAGGGCAGCTGCGGCGGCTCAGCAGAGACGATCTGATAACCAAGCGCTCGGCCAAGAGATCGCAAATATAAAGAAGAAAAAACACGACGCCGCGGTAGCTGCGGCGGAAGATGAGAAGTATCAGGCGTTGAGTGATAAACTGGACGACGCTCAAGCGGGCAAGACTAGTAAGAAACCCAAAGAGCAACCTAAAAAATCGAACTTTGATAACATCATCGAAGGTCTTAGTTCTTTTATGCCGTCGACCTCTACAGCTACAGTATCCGGTGGGTCCTCACCGACTAAGACGGTAGGTGACGATGGGGTTGTAGCGACTGATTTCGCTGATGCCGATGCTCACCGCCAGGCTCGTCGTGACTCGGTTAGGCAAGCAGCAGCGACTACGGTAGCACCTAAGATACCCAAAAAGCCTGTAGATCCTTTGTCCGGTGGCGCTGCGCGACCGGTGGTCAAAGACCTTGATGCGAAGCCGGTAAAAAAGGTCTGACTCCGTATAGGTGTTACTGGTACATCAACCCCACAGTTGCATTTTGTAGGGTTGGTTCACCCAACGCTCTCTCCTACAAAGTGCGGCCCCACTTGGTATGGGTGTACCAGGTGGGGCCATTTTTACGGCTACAGGGGGAATAGACGTACTATCCCTTAACACCCATTACGGTAGTTGCATCCAGTTGTGCGGCACGTCTCATTTGATCCATGATGTCTTCAAGGGATCGATGCTCACCCGCTTCGGTCCCGCTGCTACCTGCACCCATGCTCATCATGTCCATACTGTCGGGTACGGGTTCTGGCTCGGGCTCTGGCTCTGGTGCGGGCTCGGGTGGTGGTGGCGGTGCTCCGTACTCTGACTTGACCATGCTGAGTGCCTTGTGAGGGTCAATCTCAGCGATGCACAGTGCGCAGAGGGCGTCGAAAGCTTTAGGGTTGTCGTAGACTTCAGGTGCCGACGTCTTTACCCAGCTCTCAAACTCTTCGACGGCACTATCGAGCTCGACTTTCTCGGCTTGCATCTTAGCGTCTTCGATCTGCTGGAATCGTTGACGCAGCTCTTCGCGCTCTTTGATGATCTCTTGGAGCTCAGACTGAGAGGCAGTTGCTGCTTTCTCGGTAGTGTCTGCGTACTCTTGCTTGAGAGTGTCGATCGTAGCTTGGTGCTTTAGCTTGAGCTCATCGATCTCTTTTTGCTTCTCGACCATGGGGTCGACGTCACCGTTAAGCCAGCGTTGTACGCGTGCTTCTTGCTCTCTGACGTCTTTCTCGCGCGCGTCCAGTCTCTTGCGAGTCTTCGACATATCTGAGAACTTGTCGGTGTAGCCTCTCTGCCAGTTATTGTACTTAGTCTCAAACCCCTTGAGCAGTGACTGCTTCAAGTTGTCTTCGAGGCCGTTAAACCAATCGCTGTCTCTGAGTCCGTTGACCTCCCCATTCCAGTCGAACACTTCAGGTATCGACTCTTCAGGTTCTGCCTCGGCGGCTGCTTCTACGGGTTCTGCTGCTTCTACGGGTTCGTCAGCCGCAGCCGAGTCATCGACCTCAACATCTACAGGGGTAGTGTCGGTTTCGGTGGTCTCGGTTGCTTCTGAGTCTTCGTGACTGTGGTACATGTGCTCTCCTACATGAGTAGTCGTGATTAAGCCATTGGTGCTTGAGGTTGCATCATCGCGTCTTCAGGCATTTCGGGCTTCGACAAGTCAGCCGCTGCCCGCTCAAGTTCCATAAGTACTTGGAAGTCACTAGACAACAACTCCGCGAGTTCTTCTGAGCCCATCTCCGCATACTGAGGAATAGCTTTAGCCGCCATCAGCATCTCTTCGGCGCGCTCTTGTGACATGCCAAGAGTCTCCATGAGAGGTCCGACATCACCAGCTTCGGGTGCTTCTTCTTCTGCGGGCGCTTCTTCGGGCTCTTCCTCGGGGCTCTCTTCGGCCTCAGCGCCTTCCGCGTCCTCTGCGTCCATTATTGCGTCAGCTTCATCCATGAGTGGCTTGAGGTCTCTCTCAGCGTCCACATCTTCGGGGACCTCGGGCTGTTCTTCAGCGTCAGCTGGGCCTTCGTCGCCAGGCATCTCCTCTTCGTCCCCGCCTTCTTCAGCTGCGTAAAGTTCAGGGAACTTCTTCTTAGCCTCTTCGTATCCAGGTTCACCCTCGTAGGGCAGGCGGTTACCGGTGTTAGGATCTACGGGCATGGGAGTCTCCTTAGCGACTATTTAGTTGAGGGAATGAGTTCATTGGGGTCAAGCACAACAAGTTCAAATGCTGCGTCGAGACCGATTGATCGAAGAAACTTCTTAGGTACACACTGACGCTCTCCAGAAGACATGTCCTCGTAGAAAGATCCATCAGTTCGGCTATCGTCTTTTATGTACCGAAGCGTTCGGTTGTTCGATTTAGACAGCATCTGGGCGTACTCGACAAGTTCGATGTCGTTTATTTTGTTTCGAGTTGATGGGTCAGGCACTTTTCACGTCCGTAGTTTTACCGACTTTAGTCGCAGCAGCCTTCTCTTTGCGGATAGTGCGCCGCTCAGTAGCAAGCTCTTTAACCATCTTCGCGTCATTGCCTCGCGCCTTACGGCGCTCCCATTGCTTATGCAGTCTCTCGTCTGTCCGCTGTTGGTGTTTCTGCGGATTCTCGCCTTCAATCTGCACTCGATGACCTGGGAATCGATCTTCGATCGTTTTAATACAACGGTCATAATCCTCTCGCGTCTCAGCTTTACCGAGTACGCCGAAGTTTACTGGGACAAACGAACCTGGTCCTTGGCCGTGGATGGCATAGCGCAGCCCCTTGAAGCTCATCTTCCTCTCGCTTCCGCAGTCAGGGCAATCGGGTGGCCCCTCGGATCGGCGGTAGAAGACTTCCACATCAAAGAGGTCGCATCCTGTGCACTCTAAGTTGTTGATCATGAAGCTCACTTGGCGAGTACCCGCTTACGCCACTTCTCAGCAAGCAGTGTAGGTGCCGGTCCAGCTGCATCAAACAGAGATACGGGGCAGTCAACAAACGGTGCCATCCCTTCTTCGTACTCAGTGTAGCCCCAGGCGTCGTCGCTCTTCTCCATGCGGAAGCACAGAATGCGTGCTTGGTTTTCTACCATGCGTGGGTTCGGGCGTTCAGGGCGTGTAGCTACCCACAAGGTCTTGCCGAAGTCGGAGCTCTTGCTTTCTATGATCTCGAGCCTGCTTTCTGCTACGTCTTCGAGTAGCCAGTCCTTGAGCTCTTTACGGGTGCTAACGTCTTGGGGGAATACTAATGCCATGATGTACCTCTCTTTCTGGTCGTGGCTTTGTTTTGGTTTCGCTACTTATGATAACGCTTTTGGTCAGATTGTTACGTTTGAGGACTACGACTTTTTCTTCTTAGACTTCTTGTAGGCCATAGCAGCAGCTTGCTTTGCGCTGTAGTTCTTCTTTCCGCCTGTGTGGTAACCGGGCATGTCTGACTCCTATGATTGCGTAGATTTACGCTTAGTTCTCGCAGCTTCAACTGCCTTTATGTCTATGTCCTTGCCACTTCGATATGCTTCGCCGGTAGCGATAATCTCTTTGGCTGCCGTGTCTTTTGCCTTCTTACCCTTAGCGTGAGCTACGTACTTTGACGGTACGCCTTCATCCGTCTTTTTGTCGACGTGGTGGTATTCCTGTTCTCGTTGAGCCATGACTACCTCAAGTCCGTGTCGTGTTTCTTAGACCCGCCGATGTAGCTGTTGACTCGTCCCATCGCCCATGCCGCCATTGAGACACCGCGAGACCCGGAAGACAAGTACGCCCCCTGACCTCGGCGGTAGACTTTTGCGAGTTTCCCGTATGAGATACCAGACTTCTTGGCCTTCTCGCGGAGTGTCTTCTTGGTGGATTCGCTTAGAGGCTTGCGCTTACTTTTGTTAGCTTTAACGACTTCACGCGCTTTATCGGATCGAGACTTAGCCACTACCACTTCACCTTATCGGCCCAGTAAGCAGCGCTCAGCTTACCCTTTGCGATATTCTTGGCGTGCCGTGCCTTGAAGCTTGCGCGCTTCTTCTTCATGCGGTCAGACTCACCCTTCTTGGGGTCACCTGCGGTACTGGCACCTTGTTCACCAAACCGGATGAGTTTGATCTTGTCGCCTTCCTGGGCGAGTACAATGTGACTCTTTGTCGGGTGTTTCGGTGTGCGCTTAGGTTTGTTGACGCCTTCAAGCCTATGCTTCTTTATGAGCATCATCTTCCGCACTTTGTCTCGTTTCGACAGTGCCATTACGCTTGTCCTTCTCTGATGGGCGCGCCTCCGCCAGCTGCGAGTGCCTCTTCAGGCGAACCGCCTTCACCTCCCACCAGTGCCGCGAGTAGCTCAGGCGGAAGATCCGCCATAGCCGCCTCTGCCTCGGCTTGTTGCTGCGCTTCCATGGCCGGTTGACCTGCAGCGGCCCCGCCAAGAGACTGCGACTGTGCCGCCATCATTGCTTCTTGTTGCGCCGCAGCGACATCTTCTTCTGGCATCAAGATACGGGCAGGAAGACCGAGGCCTGAAAGGACCTCCTCGGTCAGACGGCGTGTATCGACGTTCGGGTCTTGAGAGAGGAATGGCAGCATCTGCATCAACGTCTCAGCAAGAACACTTGGGTTCTGTCGGATTGGGTTGTAGCTGACCATCTTGAACCCGATCTCGAGGTCTTGGATGCTCTTAAGGTCTACCTGCGTCCACTTACGGTCACCGGCAATACGGACCATCTTCTCTTTCTTCATGTACTTTTGGCACAGGTAGAAAGACTTAGAGGCTACATCCTCAAGTGCGTCATGTACGTGACCCTCACGGGTAGCGAGTCGTGTCCGCATTTGGGCATCGATGATAGCCATCTCGGTAGCTGTACGAGCTCCGGTGACTTGACCACGCGCTGCTTCAGCCAGAGCAGAGATAAACGCCGCGTCGTCTTCTTCTCGTGCGATGAACTCTTTGATACCGACGGGAGTGTCGGGCATAGGCATCTCGTAGAAGAGACTACCGAGTGACCGAAGTGCTTCGCTGTTCTGTGGGCTAATCCCGACAAACGATCCAGCCGATGCCTCGACTGCCTTATTGAGGTCTTCCTCAGTCAAGCGACCGGAGTCGTACATGATACGAGGGATCATCAAGTAGACAATCTGCTTCATGTGGGTGAGCAAGTCGTTGACTGTTTCTTGTTGGTCGAGAACGAGCTGGACCTCACTGAGGCCCAAGCAGTCTACGCCAGAGTGGTTCAGGCTGAACATGCTGTATGGGATGTAGTCGATCTTGTCTTCAAACAACACAGCGTCTGCTTGCTGGTTGTAGTGCTGCACCTTTCCGCTTTCGCGATCGTAGTACTCCCAGATAGTGACCCACTGGAACGCGTCTTTGACGCCTGAGCCCTTATCGTTCTGCATACCTGTAGACAGCCACTTAGGGTACCTGTCAGGCGTAATCTGAGAGACGTTTTCGCCTTTGTACCGACCCTGCTTCACTCGAGCTTGGAACTCCGTCCAAGGCACCACAGTAGCTTCAAGCCAGTAACGGATGTCTTCTACGTCGCGCACGGTCATATCAAAGAAGACGGCAGAGGGGTCGATTACTCGAGTAACGGGCCGATCCTCCGCTGCGTTCCACCCAGTCTTGAAGATGCCGCGCTTACACAAGACGGCATCGATAAGAGCGGTAGCCGCACGGCGCCGCATCCGGTTCTTCTCAAAGATGTACTCGAGTAGCCCTGTGACGGATGGAGATGCCTCATCCGACTGGGGTGTTCTCGGCATCGCCGCGACTTGCGGGTGCGGGCCGATAAGCGCAGAGATAGCGGTGTCTGCGATAGCGTAGATGAGGTTCTTGCTACACAGGTAGTGACGAGACGCCCCGCCCAGGTCTGAGTCGGAGAAGCGAAAGAAGTCACCACGGTAAAACCGACGTGCCTTCTCGAACTGTTTCCGTTCGCTTTGATCGTAGAACGCACGATGGCGCTTGATTAGCGAGTTGAGCTTAGGTGCCATGCCGCTATCTCCGGGGACTATTTTATTTGGTGGTATCGGACTTGATGACGGCCTCAATGGCTTTCGCGTCTTTCTTGTCTTTCTCGGCCTTATTCTCAGCGTCAAGCTTTGCGCCTTCTATCTTCATCTCGCGCATCATCTTTTCGATTGATGTCTCTTTCTTTTTTGTAGCCATTACCAGCTCCTGTCTCGTGGTATAGGGTTGAACGGACTCTTTGCAACTTGCTTTTTGTAGCTCTTATGCCTGTCTAAGTCACCGATTGTGACTTGTCCCGGTGTCCGTGGTGACTGTATCTCGGTTGCGCCCTTAACGAAATGCCGACGCGAGAGAATGTCTGCTGCCATTACAGCTGTTCGAGCGCGGTCGAAGTGATGAGTAGCGCCGTCGAGGCCCTTTGTTCTCTTCTTTCGTGTGCCATCATAGTTCAGGAGCTGGTGCAATAGCCCCTTACTCCGCAGTATTATCTCTTCGTGCCGTAGCATACGTACGAGCAGGGCCTCTGCTTCTTGCAGTCTTTTGTTAGTAGCGTACCAGCCTGGGTGATTGTGGTTTGTCCACAAGAGATTCTGCGCTCCGTTCTCTTTAAGGATGGCGATACAGGCAGTAGCGTTTGACTCGACTGCGAGCAGTCCCATGTTGTATCGCTTCTGGGCTCTCTGTAGTCGCTTAGAGAATCGGTCAGGTGCTTCTCGCCCCTCCCAGAAAGCCACTTCCTTTCGCTCAAAGGTGTCCCACACAGTCAAGGCTGACTTGTCACCGGTAGACCCGAAGCCTGCAGGGTCAGCTGTAATCAAGTATTTCGTCTCTGGGATAGGCGCGTCAATCTCGTAGATGCCGCACATACTGAGCTTAGGGTCAGGATCGGCAGCAGCCAACGCAGGCTTAAGAAGCTCAGCGGGCATGACGGGGTTGGTAGATCCCAGCCAGCCGTCGTACGGGTCAGACGGGTACTTAGACGAGAAAAGACGCGAGTCTCCCACAAACTCTGTGCCCAGAGCTCTCTGCCTAAACGTAAGGCTACCCAATCCCATATCATCGTGTTTCTGCTGGTACTCGATCTCGTCGGGCTTAAAGTCGGTGCCCTTTGCCTTGATACGGCAGCTTTCGTCTCTCCACCATTCGAGGAACACTGGGGTGAACCTACTGTTTCCTTCTAGCGCTGACTGCCACATTTGCTCATGGTGGGAACCTGCCCGACCTGGCGTTGACTCTAAGATGACTTTGGCGTTTGGTCTTTTGTTAACGGTGGGGAATATGTTGATGGCTGCTTTCTTTTGCCACTGCGCTTCACCAAACTCTGTGATGACGAGGCGATCGATGGATCTACCAATAGCGGGAGAACGCCCGCCTGCAGTTAGGACCTTGATGCCGCCTCCATGAATAAACTGCATTTGAGTAGCTCCGGCCTTTCGCCCCGGTGCGAGAGGCATTCGGACATCAGCTGGAAGTCTCTGGTAGGCAAAGAGAATACGCTCGAAGATATCTTCAGCGGTATCTTGACGCTCCGCAATCAGGAGGCCCTTGACTCCCTCTAAGAACATGCAGTCTCTTAGGAGGAGCATGACGGAGACGGTAGTTATCTTGGCTTGCCGGAACTTGTTTACCATTATCCATTGGTTGTTCTCGTAAGCTTCGAGAACCTTCCTCTGGGTAAACGTAGGCTCCATGTAGCCTATAGTTTCGTCTTCTCTGACGATCTGACACATCGATACAAACGCATCAGGTGTTGAGAATAGTGCACGGACTTTACCGGCATGTATCCCTGGTACATCAGCGTACCGGGCACCGGATTGTCTCTTGGTCGTCTTGCGTTGAGCGTTTGCCATATTCATGAGGGTATCATGTTTGATGACAAGTGGTATGGTAGGGCCTTAAGGTTGCACGGTTAGACTTTGTAATGTATACATGAGATACGCACCCAATTAGTGTGTCGGGCAGCCGAAAGGTCCGACGAGGTCACTCCGGGCAGGCGAGACGCAAATCCCTAATCTATATTATCTCGGTTGCAGATTAAGTATAGTCTCGCAGCCAAAGGCCAAAAATGTCCATTAGTACAGAACTATTGAACACTACGTTTGCGGATCTCCGTGGACCTCTAGTGAACTCATTTGTTCGTAGCAATGAACTGTTCGAGGCGTTGACAACTAAGGCACGTATGCCCATGGAGGGAGGAACTCGTATTGAGCGTTCCTTCGCCGGTGGTGCACCTGCTCGTGGTGTCGGCGTTTACGTCGGTGATGAGCTACTGAACATGACACGTCGTCAACAAATCAACCGGTTCCAAGTTGAACCTCACCGTGTTGTTGTCGCTGTTAACATTCCTAAGCGTGAGATGAACCAGAACAGCGGTAAGCTGGCTGTCATTCGTCTTATCGAAGAGTACCCACAAACCACTATGGAAGCGGTGAAGGCAGACTTGAACAAGTACTTCCTCACTGGTGTCAGCCGTGGTCTTGTGTTCACTACTTCTGAGCTCAAGGGATTCCTGACTCTTAATGGTGCTGTTTCTGACGGTATCGGAACCGGTGTGACCCATGGTCTCATTGACTTCCGTACAATCGCAGAGCAGACATCAGACGCACAAGAAGTTCAGGGCGTAGCAAAGAGCAGCACGATTTCTCACTTCAACCAGTTTGAAGATGTGACATCGACTGCAGGATTCTCTGCTAACGGTCTTCACCCCCTCCGTCGGATCTACCGTAAGTGTTCGCACTACGCGGGTGGTCCTGGTAAGGGTCCTGACCTTGTGATCATGGACGACGATACATACACTCTGTATGATCAGAACCGTCTGCAGAACAACGTACGCATCAGTCTTGTAGACGACAAGACGGACAAGACCAACACCATGGCTCTCGAGCTCGGTTTGGCCAAGGTCCACTCGTCGATCGATCTCGACAAGGATGACTCTGCGTTCTCAGGTACCGCTGCAGCTGACGGAGTTTCTTACTTCCTCAACACTGACTACATTGAATTCCCGATGCTCGAAGCTCCGAACATCTCTGAGTTCAAGGAACGTGTCGGTGACCAGGACGTAGTTACTGCTCTGTTTGCTATGCAAGGAAACATGATCTGCACCAAGCTCCCTGCTCAGGGCGCTGTAACTGGTACCGCTGGTACTACCGCTACGGCGTAAGGAAGGTAAATCATGGGAACTGTTAAAACAGACGCATTGTCTACTACTTATGACTCAGCTGTTTACGAGCTGGGTACTAAGTATGTTCAGTCTGCAGACGAAGTTGCTGCGAATGGATCGGGTGTAAGCACTACGACCACTCTTACCGATGCCGAGAAGCTTATGCTTTCCGGTACTCGTACTTGGGTGTTTGTTGAGGCTGCTGCTCTTATTGCAGCGGGTTCTTTGTGCAAGCGTAACGCTGACACTACTCCATTCAAGGCCGCTGAAGATGCCGCCAGTGAGACAATGATCTATGACTTGCTCGGCGTAGCCGATCACGCCATCGCATCGGGTAAGTTTGGCTGGATCATCTGCAAGGGTGCTTGCGTTGTTGAAGCTGAAGCAGGGGTCGCCGCAGGTGACCTTTTGGCTTCGGACGGAGACAACACAGCTGGTGAAGTGGACACTATCGCGAATGGCGCGGGTGTACCTTTGCAGGCCATCGGTATCGCTCTTGAGACCGAGTCTAGCAGCGCAGCTTACGGTGCCGGTTACGTCATTGCACGGATCGATATTCCTTCTTAGGAAGTAGCATCGTGATACACTTGAGGGGCGTAGCTTTCGGGTTACGCCCCTCTCGTATTTAGGAGGTCCTGTGGACGTATCTCTCGGCGCGCTTCGCCAACGGCTGCTTAACTTCCGCTCGTGGGACAGCAGCGGTAAAACTCTTGACGACCGTATTCGTGAGGCACTTAATACCTCGCTGGATAGACTCGCGGGAGACGTGCCCCAAGCTCTGATTCCTGACGAGGCGCACATTGCTCTGCTACCTGACGTCAAGGGGACTACCGAGAAAGCTACGGTACTGGGTACGACTGACCTACGAGTGCTTCAGTTCTTCGACACTTCAGGCACAGCGTTGGGCTCAAGTAGTGTCACGAGCTGGTTACCCACGATTGATGGTACGTGGGATGGCCTTATGCACATCGAGTTTACCGACTCGACATCTGTGGTACATCGCCGTCAATGCCTCGAGTTCTTTAAGATTACAGACAGCGGTGTAACTAAGTACTACGCGACAATAGACCGACCCTGGACGGATCCTTCAGGTACTATCTCCACGAGCAATCGTATGGACTTCAGGCTTCATCAGCCGGAGTTCTTCCTACGTGACGATGTCATGCAGGTACTTGAGCCGGCGAAGGTGTTTGATTCTACGCGTCAGCAGGTGTGGGCTGTCGATACTGCGGGTGCGTATCGACAAGATATGATTGACCATAGAGGGACCAGCACGGGTCGCCCTTATCGTTTATGGAGAGGTCGTCACTTCCAGTTACCCGCTCCGACAGAGGCGCCTGAGGTCAAAGAGCTTGTTGTTCCTACAGAGCATCTGATGGGTGTGTTTGACGACGACGCTGATCAAGCTGCCAGCGAGTCTCAGTTATGGGGGCACTCAACGCCGGAGACGGCTTACTCTACAGGTGAATGGGGTGTTTGCTACACCTACGTAATGGGTCGCAGAGACAAGGAGTGGCAGCAATCCCCGCTGGTCCAGCCCGATGCGACTGAAGTCGTTAACGACAGCACTCATAAGCTTAACTGGGCATTTGAGTCGTATGGCGGGACGCTATCGACGGGCGTTAACGCGCGATCGGGTATAAACGACCCTCTCTGGGAAAGTGCACCTTCGCCTATCACCACGATTAAGAACACGGTCGATACTCTGGCGCGGCAAACAAAGTATCCTGATGAAGGCGGCGGAACTCCACTCCCTCCAGGTTCTGTTAGTCGACGAGCTCTGGTACTCGCCGCGACTAACATTGGGGCTCAGTTAGGGTTCGCAGGTAAGGTACCCGACCATCCTGACAAGTTCACAACGCCATCCCTCAGAGATGGTCGAAGCGGTTACCGCATTCGGTACTACATCGCTCAGTTGGATAGTAACAATGACTCTCCGTCTTATGATACTGAGACGACACCTCGCTATTACTTTTTGTGCGAGGTCGAGCCTACGTTTGACCAACTGACACTGTCACCGTTTGGTACAACTGACCACCGAAGGTCGACTCAGAAGACGGGCGCTCGCATCGTTTGGAATGGTGACCAGCTGTATGACTACCATCGTCCCCTTCGTCACTCGACTGGGTACTACGCTTACAAGGTCTACCCTCATCAAGATGCTCGTTACGAGCTGGACTTTCGTGTACTACGACTTCCGCGCAAGTATATCGACAACCAAGACACTGCTCCGATTCAGAGAGACGCAGTACCTGCATTGATTGAGTTGTCTCTTTACTACCTTTGTTTGATCGACGGAGTTGACCAACAAGGAGCGCAGCTTCACTTAGATAGGTATACTGAGCTCGCCCGGAGGTATCGAGAGAGATACGCTAATCCTGGCCGAGTTGTGGAGCCCGTACCTATGTTCGGATACTCTGCACGGCATCGCTACGGGACATTTGGCTCGACCAGCGAATAAACACCCACCTAAGAGGTTACCGTGAAGAAGCTAAAGAACCTAACCCAATACAAGTCGCCACTGGCACTTCCCCGACCTGAGCTTGGATCTCATATGTCTCGGATTAGCTTGAATGGCCGTTACGAAGAAGCAGTCGTACTGAGCGTTACTTGTGCTGAAAGAGACAGCACAAAGAGCTGGTCCGCCACTGTTATCGCGAAGAACGGTATTGAGTTCATATCAGGTGACACTGAAGCTAGAGGCAAGTCAGATTGGATGCCGAAGGAGTGGATCTTCCACCCGGAGACTACATCTTGGTACGGACCTACCCTACCTGAAGAAGTCGATGTGGAGATAGCCACAGCGCCTGAGGACACCAACCCCGACGTTATCGTCGAGGTGCCTGAGCCTTGGGAGAACGAGAAGTACTTTTCTTGGCGGTCACGAGTTCTTAAGTCAGACGTGCGTTTGAAGGCGCTGTCTGATGTTCAGGCCGTGCTTTCTCAAGTGTGGAAGGACAAGTCGTTTGATCAAGGCATCCAGCTATAACAGTGTCTGAGGTGCGAATATGTCGGGGCCGACCCAGCAAGAACTAGACTTTTTTGTCATCCCTCCAGGAGAATCGCTTCGGCAGTATTCTCCCAGCTCGTTGGCGCAAAAAGTACAGAACCTTGAGCTTACTCCTGAGGGTACGCTGAAGTCGCTGGTCGGCCCCTGTGCATATGCGCGTGGGGTCCAGTCGGGTAAGTTCAACCAGTTCAACCCCTACTCTGTGTTTCACGCATCGTTGATGAGTGGGGCCGCACCCTGCATTTATGCGCGTACGGGCACCCGCATCTTTCGCTACGAGGGATGGCACGGGGAGAGCTCGTTTAGCTACCCCTATTGGTCAGGCGCGCAGTGGCGGTCATATGTCTTCAACTTATCAGACAACCCAAACCCACGGTTCCCGGATCAGTGGGTGGTTATCAACGACAAAGTAATCTGGGCTAACGGTACGGATAGAGCTCGAGTGTTCACGTATGATGGCATGGTTACCCCTCTGGGGTTTGACCGTCAGCCGTCAGCGCCTTCAGCATTTGGTCCGTCACCTGCAGGGTACTCTCAGTCAGCGACGAGCTACCCCAACACGTATGGATACTCATGGCAGGGTAACATCGGAACAGCCGCAGACTCCCTTGATGGAGAGACCGGCGCTGTTCGAGCAGGTATTTGGTACTACTACGTGCAGTACGAAGACATACACGGAGATCTCTCTGAGTTCTCTGTGCCCAGTAACCCTGTGCAAACCAGTGCGGCTAACGCAGATCCGTTCCGCCCAGGGGGTTCTTCAAGAGAGACCGGCGTCGAGCTCAGTAATCTTATGCGTCAGTTCCACGTATCGCTCTACAGTGAGGCTCCCGACCACTGTGTAGCTGTTCGCTTATACAGGACGCCTGACACACGTAGTGTAGGTGTCGACCCCCAGCTGCTTGTTCGCTTACCTGGCCGAGGTGACGCCGAGTTTGCGGATAACACACCGGACTCTGGTTTAGGTCCTATGTGGGAAGAGACCATACGGGTACCAGTGTTCAAGCTGATGTGTACGCACCAGGGGCGATTGGTGATTGCAAACACTGACGGTGACCCCGGTATCGTGCGTCGATCTCAAGTAGGGTTCCCCGGTACGTTTAATAAGTTAGACTTTATCTTCCCCGATAGTGGTGGAAGCGAGGTGACGGGTATCGCTTCCCATGCGGGAGTGCTCCTTGCGTTTACTGAGAGCAGCGTCTACTCGCTGGAAGACTTTGGTATGCCTCGGCCTTTGTCCCAGGGTATCGGGTGCGTGGCTCCTAACAGTATCAAAGCGCTACCCAGCGGTCTCTTAGTGTGGCTCGGACGTGACGGGTTCTACGGTATGGGGCCTGACGGTCAGATTGCTCGAGTTAGCCAGCCTATTGATCGGTTGATGAGAAACGACATCAATCGGGGACGGCTTGCATTAGCGACGGCTGAAGTAGATGCACGTACAAACGAGTATCGTTGCGCACTGGCACGAGCAGGGTCACCGTTAAACACGCTGATGCTGTGTTTTGATGGCCAGTACTGGAGGCGCCAAGAGCTCAATCTGCACATCGCCGACATGTGCAGGACTGACGACTTCAGTCAACACCTACTGGCGTTGTGCTTAGACTACACAGCTCATGCTTCGGCTAACGGGGCTATCGGCAATCCTGGTACGCGTGACCCTGTGGGCTTGGGCTACGGTCGCATCAACGAGGAAAACCTATCAAAGACGTCAGCTGCTTTTGGTGCCATGTTTGATGAGCCACTGACCCAGCTGTTAGTGCTCGATCGAGAAACGGGCGACCCGCTGTATACGCCACCGCCCCGCACAGTAACCTACCGATCTACATGGTTTAGGGCAGACGAGGCAGGACTGACCCCGGTTCATGTCCGCTCGCTATTCATTGGTATGGTGGACGCGTGGGAAGGGGTAGCCACGATTCGTTTCTTTAAGAACGGCTCCGAGAAAGTAATCCACGAAATGAATGACCTACGGTTAGTCGGTGTGGACGACGAGTCTGACATCGTAAAGGACGTAGTCGGGTCAGCTCTGAATGAGTCTTCTCAGTTCCATACTCCGCGTCTATTCTGGCGCCAGGTGCCCGCAGGGCTTGAGAACGTCAGTACTTGGTGCTTTGAGATTGAAGTGGAGCAGACGCCCACGTACGACGAAACTGACAACGTACCTCGCTTAGAGATAGTTTCTTTCGCCTTTGAGACCAGTGTGGCTTCTTCTGGTAGCCCTCGAGGTCGCATCCCCTTCCGAGCAGATAAGTAGTACCTTATGCCTTCAGTCTTCCGTAAACGATTCCTGCGTACAGGTGATGTCTTAGATCCCGTAGAGATGAACCAAGACTTTCAGCCTTACACTGACTTGTTTGCAGGCAACATTGACGCGCACAACTTAAATGCGGCTGACTTCGTAGCGAACGCAAAGACTCATGAGGATGCACACGTCACGCATCACTACGTAGAGATCATATCGCACCCTTACTTAAACCATTCACCGGATGAAGCTGCTGCTTCGATTCAGCCTAACTTCTTAAACAAAGTTGTGGGTGACGGAGACGGAGACGCTACTTCAGAGAGTTTGGACGCCGCCTACTCCCTTAAGGACGAAACCCTTAAGGTTGTAGACTACTGCCAGGAGAATGTGAGAATCATCGGTAAGGGCGGGGGATGGGTCCCTTTAGGTGACGGTGTAAAGAAGCAGCTGCCATCTGATCCAATAACGGGGGCGGCTCGACCTACAACTGTTCAGGTTGACGGATACGTCGAGACGTCTTCGGTAGGAGAGGTAGACCTCTGGATCAACGCGTTTGTTCAGTACTTTAGAAACGGGTTTGGAGTTACGGTCGACGAGTTCATCGATCCCGCGATGATGCCTGCATCACTAGGTCTCGGAGAGAACCCGGCTCTCGATCCTGAAGCACTGGGTCTGTATGCGCACCGCGATAACAACGTAAGGTTTGTACCCCCAGTTGCGATGGAGATACAAAACCCTAACAGAGCAGGGCATCACCACGTATCGATGGGATGGAGCCCAGCTGACATCCAGTTTGCGCTTCGAGTGGATGGTCAGATAATGGAAGACACCATCACTGGGAAGCGAAACACACACTCGCGAACACCTCTGGGCGCAAGGCACATAACCACCCGTCTAATGGACGACGATGCAGTGCACACCGACGACTACGATGCGGGTTACTCGACGCCAAGTGGCGGCAGTATAAATCAGAAGATGCCGGGCACACGCCAACCTGATGTTCGTGCAGCTGGCATAGGCCCTGAGATCTTTGGTACTCGCCTTAGCACTGTTGTTCGCGCTGGCTCTGGTTCTCATAAGATTGAGATAGTTGCCCGTAGACTGAACGCGGCTGAATCTGACCTTGATCTTCCGAATGACGTTGTTGCTGTCTTTAACCGACAGCTTTCTGTGGTTGAGATTCCTCGTGACCAGTCTTCTCAGCAGTCTTTAAGTGCAAGATCATTGGAGCCGTTCTCGACGGAAGATCCTCTTAGCATGAACTTACCGACTCAAACTTTAGAGGCATTCTGTAACGACATACCTGCGGTCGCTATTAAACCCAACTCGATACGACAAGAGCACTTAACAAGTATTGTTCAAGCATACGCACGTAAGACTGTAACTGCAGACCGACCGTCGTTTACAGTTCTTCCTGGTGGATCCGGTCAGAACGACAACTATTGGGGCTGGGACACTTACGAGACTCTTCATGGTATGGACTTAGGCGGGATCAACTCTTCTGACTCACCGACTCTGGCGAATAACGTAGGTTGGAGGATGCTTCAGTCTCTGAAGGGGGACTTGATGATGGTGTCTAACTCCAGTCCAGAAATGACATCTTCCAGCTTGTTGCTCGTGTTTGCCGACGTTGATATTACGAGGATCGTACCTCGCGGCAACGTACCCATGAAAGAACGCTTGTTAGATTCGATAGCTAATCTGTGCATCGGTCATCGAGAGTACAACACGAAGATTAACGACACCTCTAAAGATAAGACATGGCGATTCGATCGAGCGTCACGCGTTCATTTTAATGGGCACAATTGGCAGGGTCGTAATCTCAACTACAACCTCAGTCTCGTCTTACCAGACGAGCTGGAGGCTGAAGACTTTGATGCAGGCTATGAAGAAGCCCAGAAAGGCGGTAAAGATAGAAGGAATCTCTACGACGGTGCGAAGAAATGGAACGACGGTATTCATGCCAGTCTGATGTTTGTTCTTGATGGCAGCACTATGTTTGCGCCCCCCAGCACCACTACAGGTGATAGTAGCCCCTCATGGGAGATAGGCGACATCGGCGTGTTTTCTACAAGCACTGCATGTACGGAACATGGCGGGTCTGACACGTGGCAGGATTACTTCTGGAGTAGGGGGAAACCAAAAGAGCTCGAGACGGGTATGCGTTTTGGTTTCCCCAGAGAGTACACAATACAGGCACCTATGCTTGAGTTTGGTATATGCAGTATGTCGATGCTCAATCTTAAGCGTAAGAAGGATTAGTCTTTATGTCTTCAGTCATACTCGACTATAGCTACGTAGATGGCTCTCCTTTTGATGCGAGTGACCACAATGGCAACATCTTAAAAGTACAGAACAGCGTCAATGCTGGAGCGATCACTACTGATCGTTTGAGTGGTGCATCTACGTCGTCTGAGTTTCAGATTAAACGGCACATGATTATGCCCGACCAAGCCGTACTAACTCGAGGCGAGACTTGCCTTGAGCCCACTGCTTTTTATGGTGACGCGATTGGAGGAAACTCGAAGCAGTGGACGTCTCCCGCTAACCAAGATCGGCAGTTTAAGACTGTAGGCGGGGCCGGTATTAGGTGGTACCAGCCTTACGATGTCACTGTGGGATTTTTGCAGTGGTCGTTCTTTATGTCTCACAATGCTTGGTTTGTGGCTGAGGGGCAAACAGACATCTTTAGGGACGAAGACGTTACATCTAATCTTCACGTTGTGACGCAGGCTTTTTACGACGGTGTGAGCATCGACAACACTTATAGAGAGTCACCTCCAAACTGCTCTTGGCCTGCATGTAATCTTGCGGGTAAGCCCTCCGAAGATGGGGGTTTTCACAAGTTCTACCGGTACCAGAAACCTTATCGTCGCTGGGTTCAGACTGAAGCTCACTCAGCTGTGCAGAGGCATCATCACTTGATGCTGACACCAGGTTTGTCGTACACGAGCGCTACACACGGCATTAAAAGAGGGTGGCACGAGCTGGCACTGAAGGTGTTTCTGACTCGGTCTAACCCCTACGAGCATCAAGCACGATACGCTTACTTAAAGTACTCGAAGTCTCTACGTAAACATCATATGATGTTAAACGCGAAGGCTGACTTTGGGGTACGCGGTGCGCGTGTAGTCACGTTTCTATAGATGATTGAGATCGACGGAGGATAACCCCATGGGCATGTTTGACTTTCTGAAGGGAGGCAGTGGGGGTAACCCCCTCGAAGCGGTTGGCCGCATCACGAAGGGGGCCTTTACTCTAAAGAAGAATCTCGATACGGCGAAGCAGCAGAAGAAGCTGTACAAAGAGCAGAAGGGTATCCAAGATACTGGCTTCGGTAAGATGCTTAATCCAGAGGGCATCTCTAAGGGTGAGGCTGAAAGGATGCGGGCAGGAGCCGCGCAGAGCACTTATGGAGCTACTAGAGGGCTTGAAGCAGACGTACGTAGAGGTATGGCTGGTGGTCCTCGTGGAGGCTCTCAGCTCGCGGCACTCAAGATACTTTCGGGTCAGAGGAACAAGGGTCTTCAGGGTGTAGAAGATGCTATATCAGGGGCGAACATTGATCGGCAGAAGCTCAGCTTCATGCAGGGTCAAGGGCTTGTAGAGCAGGCAGACCCGGTAGCTCCTACAGTGACTAAGACAGACGCGTACGGAGCCGCAGCCGGAGAACTCTTCGGCGCAGCCGCTAAGTTTAAGGCTCAGAAAGACATGGCCGCGAAGCAGAAAGCAGAAGACGTAGCTGACGCTACTGATGAAGAACCGAAGAAGGGGTAGAAATAAGATGGCACGTAATTCATGGGGCGAGTTTCAGGCGTACAGTGCAGCTACAGAAAGCCTACCTACAGATAAAAAGAGCGAGACTCGTCAGTTAATAAATGTTTACGCCGACTTTCTTCAGTCTGAGAGAAAGTCTAAGCGGTCGACATACGCTAAACAGAAGATTGCAACGATTAACGCTAATCAGCGCCGAGTAGCGGCTCTGATGAAGTTCCAGACTGAAGCGGATAAGATTGAAGGTGGTCTTGAGAAGGAAAATCTCAAGGGGATGTACAGTCTCACGGAGACGGCTCTAAAGAGCTGGACTGACTACCATGCAGACACTACGAACGCTTACCCTAAAATAATCGGTGCGTTTAGGGCCGCGGCTATCAACCGTCCCCCCGCTATAGCGTGGGGAACGGTAGCCGGATCTATCGCTAACAGTGCGATACCCATAAGCATGGACTCGCCACGGTTTGTCTCGACATTTAGTGAAATGAACAGGGCGCTGCCCGTCGTCCAAGTAGACAAGCAGGGTAATGTTCAGTACGACGAAAACGGCGAGGCCATACTAACGGAGCTCGGAAACCGGATTCAGACCAACACGAGAACCAGGTTAATCGGCCCTGGCGGTATGATTGAGAAGTACCAGAAGGGCAAGGAGTCGATGACCACTGCCTTGGATGGGTTTGATCAGGTAAAGGGGCTGTTAGCTAAGGCTGAAAAGAGTCTCGCGCAGGGAAACCAAGAAGAGGCTGACAACGTATTTGCTGATGCTCGAGAGAAATTTAAGTCAGTCAATGTCGACTTAGGTGCGAAGGCTGAGATCGACCCCATTGAGGTGGCGGAAGCAGAACAGGACCTGATGGAGAGGGATTCCCTTATCCAGAAGGTTGAAGGTGAAGTAACGCGGCTGATGGGCGAGCTGGGCGGAGAGTCGAAGAACTGGAAGTCACTTGTAAAGACGGAGAAGTTCCAGCGGTGGGCTGATGATCGCGGCATTGCGGTTGGCTACAAAACGGAAGCCGGGAAGTACATGCCTGGCCCGAATGACGAGAAGGCAGTTGGGCAGTGGTTCTCTGAGTCAGCTAAGCAGCCGGGCGACTACGGACTGATGCTCAATCAGACTACGGATGAGATCGTTCAGATCAGTGACAAGGACGGCAACATCATTGGCCGTGGCTTCCGTCAACCCGTACACGCCAGCGATCGAGAAGGTCAGATTCGTATCTTGCCGCTCAGTGGCGGCACTAAGGTATTTGACAAGGATCAGATCGGCATTGTCGACGTCGTGATGAAGCTACCTGGTGGGCGTGCTGCCTTGGGGTCACCTGTACGTCGGCGCAAGATGGCGGATGCTTTTAAGCAGCTGGAAGCCACGGGTGACCTTACCGCAACCCGACCTTCAGAGGAAGTAGCTGAGGGTGTGTACGCTACTCGTAGCCTCGACCAAGATGAAGGCTACATGAGTAAGGCGGAATACGACAGGGCCAATGCTCAGGCTGACGTAGAAGTCGGGCGCTTTGTAATCGATAAGAAAGAGCGGCAAGCTTATGTCCGGTTTGGTGATGTTGTCTTTGCTTACGACCACAACACTCAAGCTCTGACTAAGGTAGATGACCCTGCTGTTATCGGCAAGGTGATGGATCTACCCTCCCAAGTGGCGACTAAATACAAGTCGTTTACTCGCGATGACGGCGAGAAGGTAGAAGAAGAAAGCGTCTTGATGTACAGCGACATGAAGGTAAAGTCGCGTCCATTCTCTGACGAGCTCGTGTCTACAGTGGGTGCCCTGGGGTACTCTGGTAGCCCTGAAGAGACTGAGAAGCTGCTCCAGCAAGGACGTAAGCAGTTCCTTTCTAGTCAGGGTGTCGAGACTACCGACAAGCCGCGAGAGTTGATTAAGGGTCGAACGTACACATCAATGGGGATCACGTTCAGAGACTCTGAGATTCCTGAGCGATACAAGGGTACTTACCCCGATCCTAAGCCAGGTCAGGGAATAGACACTGAGAGAGGTCCCAGCGGGGCTCTACCCGTATCTGCCGTTGCGACGAAGAAAGCACGGGAGCAAACCCACTACGAGGGAAGCGGTGAAAAGCGGATCATCCCTAAGGGCGTCACTGATACCTTTGTGGGTGATCGCCTTCCTGATTACCGAGTCCAGAAGGGTGACGCGAAGTTCATGCGGGAGCTTCTTGCACAAGAAGCAGCGGACGCAGGTGAGCCTAAGCCTCCAGCTCAAGCAGCTAAAGCAGCAGCTGCCGTAAAGGATCGGTCGAAAGCGCCCTTACCCGGAGAGTTCAGTCTCGAAGAGGGTGGTGTGCAGGATGTAGCCACGGACCCCGGAGGTACGTCATCTTATGGTCGTAGTGCACCTCCCGCTAACTCTGCCGCCGCAGCTGCAGCCGCAAAGAAGAAAGGTGAGCCCCGGTCACCTACACCGGAGAACGCTAACGGTAAGACTGATCTCAACACAGCGGGCGAGGTTAAGGCGGCGAGTACAGTCAAGACAGAGAAGTCTGACGAATCGAAGAAGTCTACAAACCCCAACCCCGAAGACAAGAAAAAGAAGAAGGGGAAAGATGCAACACAGGCCCCAGATTCTGGTAGGTCTGACGAAGAGGACAGTCCGTAATGGCGAAAAGAGCAGACGACTCCATGTTTGATGATCCGGTAGAGGTAGCGGTAAAGCCGACCCCCACCGACACCGACGAGGACACCGACGAGGAAACGGGCACGGGTGGTAAAGGTAAAGGTAAAGGTAAAGGTAAAGGTAGGGGTAACGCCCCGCCCCCGCCTACGACTACGGCCCCGCCTAAGGGCAAACCTCTAACGGAAGAAGAGCAGCGCAAGCTAAACGCGTCAGGTAAGAGGCTACCCAGTAGAGAAGTACGGTCGGTTACGGGTGAGACTCGAACACCTGGTAGCGACGAACCCTTTACGATTCCAGAGCCCACTGAAAGTGCAGGTAGCTTGCGTATCAACAAGGGCGAGCTCAGACCGATGAGGGTCGATACAGAGATCAAGCCCGCAGGGTTTATATTACCAAGTACAGGCACAAAACCTGTAAAGGCGACAAACCCTAACTCGCCCAGATTCGGTACCTACAGTACTAAAGAAGCGGCGTTTGCTAGGCTCACGAAGAAGCTTGATTCACTCGACAAATCTCTGAAAGGTGACCCCGATAACCCCGACGATACGGGGGCTATGGGAGCCGTCGAGGCTAAAGAAGCTCGGGTTAAAAAGCTAGAAACGCAGTTTAGGAACACCCCGTTTATGGGATACGGCGGGAGGTTTACAGACCCAGAAAACTCGGGTTTGCTCCCGTCTTTGAGAAGTAGTGTTGCTCCGAAGGACCGAAAAGAGTTTCATATCGGTGATGTAAGGGCGCTCATACCCGACATACTTGAGACTGCAGCGGGGTCCGATGAGCCGATAAATTTTGAGGGGAGCCGCGAAAAGTCTCAGGACTTGTTGGCTAAGATAAACGCCGAAAAGACCCAACTTGGCTATTTGAAGCGCATAGCAGAGCATGTGCAAAAACAACGTGACACAACTGATAATGCGTTAGCCTTGACCTCACCTATAAAGACTGACACTTAGGACTAAGCATGGCTGAGCCTACACCTAATCCAGCTGATCAAAAGACGTCAGATGCCGAAGAGGTTGAGGCGCCGCAGGAAGCTAAGATACCCGCGAAGTACTTGAAGAAGTTAGACCCGTCAGTCGTAAAGAAGATGACCGACCCCTACATGGTCGGAGACTTAGACGTAGGTGACTTCGTCCGCTCGATCGATATAGAATCGCACAGCACCAGATCGGATCCGTCTTTCGATAAACAAACTCTTGATAAAGCAATCGACAGATATGGTAAGCGATCAGGTCTTACTAAGGAAGAGTTTGGTAAGCAACTTGACACGCTCCAGGTCGAGCCTTCTAAGATCCTCTCTGAGCTGAGAGAGGGTAAGGATAGAGTCGAGATTATAGAGGGCCTTAAGTCACGCACACTTGCGGGTACGACTGAGAAGCAGCGTGAGACTGCCTTACGTGGCGAAACTATCATGCAGCTGGGCAAGGCCCGAGCTCAGGCTAAGATTGGCCGCACCGTAGAGAAGACGGGAGAGACCCCTCTTGAGCTACTGTTGCCGAACGAGGATTCTAAGGTTGACACAGAGAGTGTCGCAGGGTTCTTCGGTACTGACTCTGAAGACGTCAAGAACATGACGCAGCCTGGGGACCGCCAGCATAGCGAGTTGGTGGCGCTTAACAGCGCGTTTGAAGAGCTTGCCAAGAAGGGCGACAAGCGCATGATGCGGATGATTGAGCTACGCGACAAGTACAAAGACGCGGAGCAGGGCGCAGAGCAGTACGTCCCGAAACGTGCAGAGAACATTCTCAAAGACATGGGGATTACACGCGACCATTCTCGGTACGAAGAAGCGTACACACGAGCGTCGTCACGGGCGAAAAAAGAGATTGCAACGTGGAAGACAATCGGGATGTGGACGGCACCCGCGTTTGTTCGATACCGTGACCCAGGGTCTGTGGGTGAAGACGGCAAGCCTAAGGATGACGTCAGCTGGGGCGAGGCGTTCTTACCCACGGTAGAGATTGTAGGTCTGGATAGAGACAGCAAGCCTATTCTCAGATCCCAGGGAAGTCTCCAATGGGGCTTTGAGATCAACGACTTGATTCAGTCAGCCCTCGTGGGGGCATTTACTGAGGACCATGCGGATCTGGGTCAGAGAATGCTGCGTGGTGTGGCTAAGCGCAGGAACCTATTCGAGGCGGCAGTTGACTCAGACTTAGCCAGCACGAATACGGCAGCTAAAGTCAGCTTGGGCTTTGCTGGATTCTTAGGGTCGGTGCTTATGCCCGACTTGACCTTTGGCGCTGCCAGTGCGTACAAGCAGGGAGCTATACGACTGGGTAAGTTTGTTAACGCAAAAAAGCTGACTCAGATTGCTGACTTACACGAGCAGGCGGCGACGAAACTGGCTGAGGGTCTTGCTCGAGGTGACGGCTCGTTGGTAGATGAGGGCATCGCGATTGCTGATCAGATAGATGCGTTAGCGCCTTCCGTTATCACTCCCGCAGAGAAAAAGGTTCTCGCTGAAGGCGGGGAGGCTGCTGCTGAAATACGCCAAAAGGCAGGGGTCGCGATGGATCGAGTCGACCAGTCTGACTTTGACGCGGCTCGACGGCTCGGTAGAGACAACCCGGATATCTTGGCGACTAAGGAGGGTAACAAGCTGGCTGACAGCCTTCCTGGTCGTCTTGGTGATGAGCGCATGAACCTTCACCCCTCAGTTCGCCGTAGGCAGGCTCGACAGGGTGGCGCTAATGTCAAAGAAGGTAGCTTCCAAGAGGCTGCTGGTATTGAGTACCGTCGCGTCTACAACTACGGTGACCAGCTCGACGAAGTAGGTAAGATGCGTGCTCTTATCAACGCCAAAGACAGCGCCATCTACGCTCGCTTCGTACGTAAAGCCATGGTCGGAGAGGGTAACCCTGCGCGAGTTCTGATCGAGCTCACGGACGACATAAGAAAGCTTTCGCCTGATGCGGCACGTGCCGTGTCAAAAGCGTTGGAAGACTACACACTTCTGGCGCGTCACCCTGTGGACTGGGTAAAAAATGTACGAAAAGCCGCCGACCAAGCTCTTTCAGGCTTGGGTGAAGACGGCAAGAAACTATTCGACAGCGTCTATGGTTCAGCCGACGACGTTGGCCTGACCGATACGATGCTGGTAGTGGCACGCGAAGCTATCGAGGAAGCCGGTGACTTTGAGACAATGGCTAAGCTTGTAGATCGTGCCGAAGAGGCCATCAAGACTAACATTGAGTCCCGTGCGATTGCTCATGCGTTCGATCGATCTCTGATTCACGGAGAGATGGGTGTAAAGAGCTCACCGATCATTGCTGAGGCTGTGGCTAAGGTCAAGGAGATCCAAGAGCTGTCTGACGAAGGCATCAGCTTTATGGATCAGGCGATTAAGTTCTTCGGTGTAAGTAAGGATGAGGCGATTGACGCTGCTCGCATCTTTGACTTAGCCGCTGACAGATGGCACCAGAAGACTAAGCGACCCAAGGAGCAATGGTGGCAGTCTCGGCTTGAGGGTATCCAGTCTAAGAGCGACTTTGCTACGAAGTTTGGATTCGAGAACTCAGGAAATGTGTTCTCTAATATTTACCACCCCGCCTACCAAGCACAAGCAGCGCTTCCTGCGGGCTACAGACTTGCCGGTGTAGGTGGGACAGTAGCCAGGCTTGTCGGCAACCCGCAGTTGATCAGGGGTAAACTCGTCAAGATACTGGCTAAAAAGTACGATGCCCCAGAATACGGGTTGCGCAATAGGGCAGCAGGTCTTGAGGATTACGTTGACAAATCAGGTAATCGGCTCTTTTCTGACGAAGAGATAGAGCTTGTCTATTCTCTGATAAGCGGTAGAGCAAGACCAGGGTTATTCCGTGGCAAGCTACCTAAACATGGGAGTGATTACGGCGACTGGAAAATAGACCCTACATTTCTACATGGTGCACTTGGCAGACCTCCCCCTCAGCGAATACAAGAAGCCTTGGATGAACTGGAAGAGCTGGGCTTTCTGGTAGAAGAGCCCCAGAGCTGGAAGATAATCGACGAAGCTACCGGTAAGGCTGTCTCTGAGGGAGACGATCTATCAAGTGTGACGGGCACCGCGCTTCAAAAGTTAGTCGATGATGGCGTCATCGTACGCTCAGCTGAAGACACAGAGATTGGTCACGCGCTCCAAGTGGGGCCTATCAACATTGGTATGGACGTCGACTCAGTCGATCAGGCCATTGGCGGCTACAACTTTGAGTATGGTGCGGGTTGGGTTGACGGTGTTTCTTTCTTCCGATCGAAGGGAACTAAGAAGTCAGTACCGTTCACGGCGGATGAGTTTAGGGTACTTTCTTTAGGTAAGTTCACCCAGTTTACGCATAACCACCCGAACTACTCTTGGTTCTCAGGCGGCACAGCTGACTTAGGGTTTATGCCGTACAACAACCTCAACGAGATGCGTGTTGTTTGGCCTGACGGAACGATGATTAAAATCGAAGCCCCTGACGGCTGGGGCGAGTTAGCTATCAATACCAAGCTCAACATGACCGACGATCTAGTTGACAGCTTAGACCAGTCTGGTAGAATAAGAAACGCTAGCTTCGCAAAAACCGGGGCTTGGAAGCAAGACGTCGGTAGTTTTGTACTCGGACCCTCAAGAAGGAAAGCAAACCGTGCCAGAATCCAAGCAGCCAAAGACAAAACAGGGTTTACAAACCGAGACTGGGCAGTCGCCTACACCGAAGAAGCCAACCGACGACTTATCGAGCTTGCCGCCCGAGAAGATTATGGAGTTACTCTACGAATCAGCGTACGACAGCCAGAAGAAAGTCGTAAACTTGGACTCAGTCGGTCCCGACCTTCCACCGAGCGACTTACCCCGGCATTAGCCCGTGACCAGCTAGACGCGACAGGTGAAGGCGCAGAGGTATTCTTCCAGGGTGTACAGCGTCAGCTTGGGGTTGAGTTCAAGGAGATCGGTGAGGGTCTGGTAGAGCTGACCACTGATGCTGTTCGCGCAGCTGGCGGTGAGGGCCTTACCTTTAGGGTTGTGGACGGTGCGCTTTCTGTTGATGCTGTAAGCATTCCTGAGGAGCTGAGGGGACGTGGTGTTGGCGCTGACCTTTATCGAAACGCCTTGGAGTACGCTCGTGATAAGGGCTTTGGCTTTGCCAGTGATGTTTCTCCCAGTAGAGATGCGGTTGCTGTCTATGAGCGTTTGATCTCTGAGGGCGTTCCTCTTGTTCGCAAGATGGTTCGAGCTCCTGACGGCGCTATGGTACGCCAGTATGTGGCTGAGGCTGACTCGCTTAAGAAAGCAGCCGAGCCCGTCGCCGCTAAGACCGACACGCCTGAGTTCAAGACGTGGTTTGGTGACTCCAAGGTAGTCGATGAGGCGGGTGAGCCGTTGGTGGTTTACCACGGGACTACTGGTGACTTTGACGCGTTTGATAAGAAGTTTCTTAGTGAGGCCACTCGTGACGTAGACTCAGCAGAGGGTTTTTACTTTACGAGTCGCCCCGAAGTCGCAAGCACATACGCGGAATCATACGGGGGGAGAGAGTTCAAAGAGGCTCGACGTAGGGGAGTCGACATCTCCCCGGATACAGGAGGCTCCCGCACCATAACTTCTGGTGCAAATGTCATGCCTATGTACCTGAGTATAAAAAATCCACGGGTTATCGAGTTTGACCCCACGGCGTTTTTTACCCCGCTCGATTCAAGCATTGATGACATAGCCGGTGAGTTTGCTAAAGCCCGTCGTGCTGGTCACGATGGCGTAATCTTCAAGAATGTGAAGGATGACCCCGCAAGCGACATTGTCAGTGATGTTTACATTCCATTCAAAAGCGAACAAATCAAGTCTCCGTTTAACATCGGCACCTATGACCCGACCGACCCGCGCGTTCTGTATCAGACTGGCCGGGACTTTGAGGGGGGTACCGGTGACGACCTGGCCAAGGGTGCTACTGAGTTCTTGGAAGATGGTAAGGCCATTATCTACGCGCTCGAGCAGCCTAACTTCACTACTCTGATTCATGAGATGGGCCACATTCTCCGACGTGACCTCGATGCGGAAGACTTTGAGAAGGTCGGTGGGTGGGTCAAGTCTCTCGGTGCTGATGTAACTGTGCGTGCCGGGCGTTTTATTGGCGAGCCTGACGAAGTACGCAAAGCAGAGGAGTTCTTTGCAGAAGCATTTGAGCAGTACATTAAGGACGGCGATCCTCCCGTCGATGACTTGAGGTCAGCATTCGAGAGCATGAAGCAGTTCATGACTCAGGCTATTCGGTACTTGTCACCCAGCGCTAAGGTGACTCCTGAGATGAAGCAGGTGTTTGACAACCTCTTAGTGGTAGCTCAGCCGGATGAGCCGTTGCTACCTCGCATTACAAGGATGTTAAAGAAGACGCTGGTTGGTCCCGATGACGACACGTTCAATCTTATCAAGTCTATATCTGAAGAAGCGCGGCGTTTAGGTATTGATGGCGCAGACTACGAGACGCTGATCAAGCAGTTTGAGGATACTGGGTCTATCAAGCTCGAGGGGTCTGTATTCTCCGAGTACGGTAGCTTAGGTGGGTCTGAGTTCTCTTCTCAAGACCTTGTTGACTTAGGCAACAAGATGCGAGCCGACATCGCTCTCGCATCGATCTCGTACGGAGCTGGAGCTGCGACAACCTCGTTTAACAACGCGGTCAGGGGTCTGTCTCCATCACAGCGTGTTGAGCAGCTTCTGAGAGGCGACGGCGCGTCTAATCGGATTAGAGCGATAGTTAAAAGCTCGTTCATAGGCGGGGATGTTGTTCTTGAGAAGGGCTTACAGGGGTTACATCCCGTCATACGAAACAGCATCGAGACGGCAACTCGTCAGGTAAAGCAGGGTACAGCTGAAAGTATCCGCTTGGTGGGAGAGGCCACCACCCCTGAGGGCACTGCAAACTTGCTGGACTTCTTGACGGGTAAGAACGTGACGTATGTGAAGGGTGGACGTGATGTTCTCACATCAGGTCACGACTCTGCTACCTCTGTGTTTTCGCAGATAAATAAGTTCTTTTCGACCATGTCGCAGAACAACCCCAACATGCAGCACTTGATCGACCTTGTTCAGCACACAGCAGATGGTGGATCATTAGAGGCGTTTAGCTTTGGTAACGTTGTGACGGCGGGTAAAGAGGGCTCTAAGGTTGACGCAGAGGTGGCATTTAACAGCGTATTCCGATCGACCTCAGCTCCTGAGTTTCTTCGCGCGATGCTCGAGGCAGTAGCACCTGGTACCGCCAAAATGGACAACCCCGTACCTAAAGACTGGGTACAGTTTACCGAAACGGTTTTGTACCACATGGGCCACAGTCGGCGAGGCGGTGAGAAGTTTGCGGGTAGTGCTCGCGCTCAGCTGGAAGGACTAATCGGTGACGTAACTGAGCTCTACGACAGAGCTTCTGCTATGCGTATAGCGGTTCTGATTGGAACGCACGGGCACGCTGATCGAGCTCGTAAGCTGTGGTCTCAACTCGGATTGGCTGTAGACAAAGACACTTACGTTAACATGGTTAAGTGGGTTAACGGAGAGGACATACCGTCTGAAGCTGTACCCGCAGTTAAGAAGCTGGTTTCTCGATTCGGTATGAGCGAGAGTTTTGTCGAGGACGAGCTACTGGGAGGTAGCTTTTACATCCCTAAGTCAGCTCGAGACAATCTGTCTCAAACCCTGGCTCGTGGTATCGACCCTGATGTCGTTAGCGCAGAAGACAACATCAAGGGGATACAAGGTGCTATCCTTCGGTACAACAAGCTAAGAATGACACGCGGTGGCATCATGCTCCGTCAGCGTTACTTCCTCATGAATACGATTGATCACTTTGCTCAGATGGCGATGATCAACGGATTCCAGCCTGCAGTTGCATCGACACTTAGGCTGGCTACTCAAGATGTAATGGTGCTTCCGGGTCTGGCCCGTGCGATAGACACTCTGACGAGAGCAAAAGTGCTGGAGCCTGACGCAGCTGAGAAGTTGCGTAAGACCCTTCAGAAGGGAGGCGACCAGCTCGCTGATTGGTTCGCCAAGTCTAAGTACCACATCAAGGTCAACCCCATCTTAGAGGGCGAAAAGGGATTCTTCAGGGTCGGCGGCAACGTCTACTCGCACAAAGAGATCAGGGACGTCGCAGTTCAAGAGGGTATCTTTGCGAGTTTCGACACAACCCAGCTGACCAACTCCGTACAGCGCGCGGGTCGATCAATGATTGACACCAACACCCAGGCTATAAAAGCTCAGGGTGGGTCGATGTCACGAGCAAAAGACTTTGCGGAGAGCGCTAATGACTTCTTGACTCAAGTTGTGGCTGACACATCTGAGGCGTGGGGAGAACGTGAGCGTTTAGGTGCTATGATTTCCTTGATGGAGACGGGCATGGAGCCTCGAGTGGCGGCTCGTTTTACCATTGATGCTCTGTATGACTATGCGGGTAGTATGACGAAGATGGATCGCCACTGGCTTGTCAGCCTTGCGCTTCCGTTCTGGGCTTTCCAGAAGAACGCGAACCGGCAGTTCTTCGACACACTGTTTAGCCCTGCGGGTGTCTACAGGATGGGTGTCATCCGTCGTGGTACCAGTCGCGGCGCTGATGCTCTCACTGAGATCATGTGGTCCTCAGTGTCCGACGAGTTTGGTGTCGACACAGACGCGTTGCAAGAGTCAGGACCTGACGGATTGTATCAAGACTACATGAAGCTGAAGGATGAGATCTACAATCAGTACGGCAGTAACGTCCCTAAAGATGTGCGCGTCGGAATGAACATGTGGCTCCGTGGTCGTCAGATGGACGTCGTACAAGGCTCTCGATACGAGTTTGACAGTGCCGTCGGCAAGAAGCTGTTCTCTAGATCAACAGCACCGTTCTCAGAGTTTGTTCGACCCCTACCGTCTAAGTCTGAGCGGGCATCATACTTGCGTCCTCGTGATGGTGTTTTGATACCGTTCTCGCTTAAAGAGAAGGCGACGCGTGACTATTACAGTGCTATTCGCGCGGCTTCTAAGAGTGGCGGTGATCCCCACGGGTACACCGAAGTGTTCTTCCCTGACTCTACGATCAACGCAGGTATGCGGCATATGGCGAATATGGTTGCGTTTTACACGCTGGCGGGGTCTAAGGTGATCAACTTGTTTGAGCCATTTGGAGACGACACGGCGCTGTCTGAGGTGTCCTTGATGACGCCTCTTAAAGAAGTAGTCGACTTAGAGCGTGCGCCTGTGCTGGGTCAAGCCGCTAAGATCGTCACGGGGAAAGAAGGCTTTCCGCGCAAGTTGCATCCTAACTTGGTGCCCTTGTTTGAAACGGTGTTTCCGGGTGTGAGGCTTCTGCAGCTGGAGCCGGAGAATGACATTTACACTCCTAAGGGTGAACCTGGAAGCGTCGAGTACAAGAAAACGAGGACCTACATGTTTCCGGGTCGCTGGTCGATTGTCTTCGACAATGTTTTAGGTGAGGTCAATAAGCTGCTCTACGCCAACCCCTTGAGTGACGACAGCATGTCTGAGGTAGAAGCAACCGCTAAAAGGGGTGAGCTACTTAGGTGGGCTCGATACTTTACGGGAGTTCAGACGGTAGAGTCTCGCGGGGACCGGACTATACAGAGAGAGCAGTCGATGAGACAAACCGAAACGGATAAGCCTGACTAATGCCTGGACGTAGAGACCGATACTTAGAAGTCGCAAAAGAAGCCCTCGTAAAAGATGGCCTCCTGCGCTTTGATGGTACAGGCTTGTCATGCCCCGCTCAGAACACACCGACGTTAGACGAAGAGGGTAACCTTACTCTCCGAGGTAAGCTTAAACAGAGCTCACCCGGAGGTGTGGTTACTGTAGTTGACAAGCATCAGTACAAGATACGTCCGCAGAACCTGATGACGTTCGTCAACACTCGTCAGGGTGCGATTGTACTGACCCTTCCAGCTCTACAAGATGTCGATCCCTACATCGAGTATACGATCAAAGATTCAGGTGGATCTGCCTCTAAGAGCTTTATCACAGTGCAATCTGCCAATGATCAAGACAAGATTCAAACTGGTCAATCGCTTAAAATAAACCACGACTATGGTATGGTCAAACTACTTAGCGATGGGTCTCAGTGGCTGATTATGTCTGAGGTAACTCAGCTGCGTCCATGGCGTGTCCAGTTCGTATGAGTTTAGGCTATGCAACTTTTTACTAACCCTGTTACTCTTCCCACATCTTCGAGGTAAATTATGAGCCAAGTAGCACGCTATGGCGGGTTTCAAACTTCTGGCATTGGGACGGTTGTCACTTCGCTTCCTTCGGCAATTGATGCAACTCCCACTGCGGCTGAGATGATTGCAGTTAAGCTTCCCGCTTTGACCACGTATATCAGCAGCATTGAAGTCCAAGTAGACACCATCGCAAGCAGTGCCGCGAGCATTAGACTGGCCGTGTTTAGAGATGCTGCAGGCGATGAGCCTCTCATCGGACATGGCCCGTCTGAAGCAACTCAGACGATTACGACGGGTCTGACTACCGCGACCGATGGTGGCGTCGCTTGGGCAGTCGGAACTGATGTACACGGGTTACCTGCCGGAGCTGCAGGAAGCGCTACCGCTGGAAGTGTGATCACACGACCTGGAGTTGAGACTTCAGTAGGCCCCACACATAATGATCAGACTCTGTACTTCTCTTTTAAGACGAACACAGGTACCTGTAGGGTCACACGTCTTATCGTCAACTGGCGCGCGTAGGGAGCTATCATGGCAGGATCGATTTACGACAACAGAACAGTTCTTATCGACCTCGAGGTTGATAGCGACACTCTAAGCATTGATGAGTCCAACAATCGTGTGGGTATCGGTACCACCGCACCAGGTACTACGCTTCAAGTCGAGGGATCGGTACCCTACGTCACACTTAAGAACGACACCGCTGAGAACACAGCTGGCGGCTGCGAGTCTAAGCTGATCTTTGAGGACCATGGCAACAACGCCCTGGGCCAAGTTGAGGTGAGCCACGTCGGAACTGCTGATGATGAGAAGGGTCAACTAATCATCAAAACGAACAACGACTCGGGCCTGCAGACGGCGTTGACTATTAGCGAAGCCCAGCTGGCAACGTTTGCTGCAAGCGTAGCCGTCACTACTGACCTGGCAGTTGACGGAGTTTCCAACCTCGACAACACCGATATCGATGGAACGTTGGTTGTTGATGGTAGCAACATCTCGCTGGACTCGACCAGCACGCTGAATATCGACAACTCAAACACTACAAACGGGATTACCATTGGTACAGCTACCAGCAGCGTACCCGTTTCTATTGGTCACACAACGTCAGAGACCACGGTCAACGACAACCTGACTGTGACTGGTGACTTGACCGTTAACGGTACAACGACCACGATCAACTCTACGACGCTCACTGTGGACGATAAGGTAGTTGTCATTGCCTCTGGTGCTGGGGACTCCGCTGCCGCTGATGGTGCTGGAATCTCTGTAGACGGTGCAAGTGCTACGTTCCTGTACGATCACACTGGCACTCAGTGGGAGATGAACAAGCCTCTTGAGGTCACGGGTGCGATTACATCATCTGCGGCTGTCGTTGCTGCTTCGTTAGATATTAGTGGCGATTGTGACATCGACGGCACGATGGAAGCTGACGCGATCACTGTGAATGGTACAGCACTAAACACTGTCATTGCTGGCGTGACCGTAACGAACGCGACAAACGCTACGAACTCTACCAACGCCACGAACGCCACGAACTCAGCGCATGTTCTGGTCACTGACAATGAGAGCACTGCAGAAGAGAACC